>Ga0224496_10001775_pt1 | contig 13172 bp, 11 predicted proteins | sample SF_Jul11_sed_USG_2_FD_168127 | JGI IMG/M metagenome (GOLD analysis project Ga0224496, IMG submission 168127) | Sediment microbial communities from San Francisco Bay, California, United States - SF_Jul11_sed_USGS_8_1 | ecosystem: Environmental > Aquatic > Marine > Sediment | place: USA... | reverse complement strand
CACCGGAGCCATAATTCCTGGGAAAATTCCGGCGGTAAAACTGTTGCTTGTAATCTGAGCGCGAATGCGGTCCTCCATCATGATGGACATCTGCTGATTACCCAGCATCTCGGTGATATCAAATCCCACCTCTTGTAACCAGTAGGCCGGAGCCAGCCCCAGTGCCGTGCCGATCAAGGTCCCGACAATTCCGACCATCACGCTCTCGACCAGGAGGGTATTGTAGACGTGGCGTTTTGTCTCACCCATGGAGAGCCTAACGCCCATCTCCGAATAACGGCGGATACCGCTCATCAGTCCGGTATTCCACAAGACGATCCCCATGATCAGGATGAACATAACATCCACATAACCGGTGATGTTCGTGTACATCGCCATCAATTCCTCCAAACTGTTTTGCTCTTCCAGCATTCTCATCCGCGGGGAGAACTCATCATTCGGGTTTGTATACTTGCCGTTAAAGGTTTTCGCCAAAGCCTCCGGACGGTGATAGAAGTACTGGTCATCCCTATAAAAACCGTAGATCTCGGTCGCCCCATCGGGCATGGCCAGGAATTCCTGAGCGCCTTTGATATCCATGATCAGAGAACGGCGGTCCAGTTGAATCACCCCGAAACGGATGGTTCCGACGACAGTGAAATTGCCGACAGCCATACCACCGTCAATATCCCCGCCTATCAAGGTGATCTGCTCTCCCAACTCAAGGCCGATGTTCCTTTTAAATATCTGAGCGATTAAAATCTCACTGGCGCTCTGAGGCAGCCTGCCTTCCACCAGGGATTTATCAAGACCCATGGTTTTGATTTCGTTTCTGGGTGAGGTCAAATCCACGGCCGTGATCATGGAAGTACTCTGATACTTGGTTTCACCCTTGGAGTCTGGGACATCAAGGAGAGCACCAAAATAGATCCTTTCATGAAAGCTCATTTCAGGCGCTTCCTTTTCCAGAGATTCTAAAAGCTCCTGGTTGCCCAATAGAGACAAGTCCGCCGCTCCCTGGACGTTTTCTTCAATGGCGGCTCTGGTTTGGATTTTCACATGCCCTGTGCTGAATTTGGCCGTGGTGCGGTATATTCCGCCCAAGGCTCCGGCGATGTAGGCATCCATCAGGACCACAATCATCACGCCCAGAGTGATGACCATAATAGGGAACAGGCTTCTTGAGCGGTCTCGAAGCAATCCCTTCGCTAAAAATCCGATCATGATATCCTCCCTCTAAGAGCGTTGGCGGGCAGCATCCTGGTGATGACTTTGGTGGGCCAGAAACTGACGAAAATCACCATCAGGTTGACGAATAAAATAGCTCCAAAGACCCTGCCGAAGGTGAAAACGGGAAAGAACCGGTCGCCGAAGGCCATCCCCCAATCGTCTCCGCTGGCACCGCCGAAACTCATCCCCGCTTCGGCGAGCCACCAAAAGAGGGGACCTGCCCAAACAAGGGTCAAAAAAGTAGCTATGATTCCGTACATGGTCCCTTCAATGACGAACATATAGACAACCTTGGCATTGCTCATACCCATGGCCATAAAGGTGCCGATTTCTTTTTTGCGTCTGAAGACGGCCAAAGCCTGGGTATCGAAAACGGCGATCAAACCCAAAAAAAGCAGCATCCCGTAAAAAATGCTTTGCCCGACTTGCTTGGACTTAACCATATCCAAGGTGTCTTTCATGAGATACATAAAATCCCTAAAGACCCAACCCTCGATATGAGGAGGAACCCTGTCCGTTTTCACCCAAACCAAAGTCGAGTGATTTAGAGTCCCGTTCATTTTGTTGACCACCTCATGAGACAGATAAACAGCTCCCTGATCCATGACGGGAGCATTGGTCCTTAATATAGAGGTGATCTCGGCGTCCACAGCGTCAAAGGCCCCCGCCCGGGTTCTCCAGCGGATAGTGAGAATATCCCCTTTCGCCATTCCCAGGGTATCGGCGTAGCGTTTGCCGATCATTACAGATAGGCGGTCGTCGCCATTGATTTTGTTCAATGAAGTGAAATCCAGCTTCAGGCATTCCTGATTGGGGTTGATCCCCTTGAGCATGGCGTTTTTAAAACGCCCTTTGGGGTATATCGCCCCGGAAATCATTAACAGCGGGCAGGCATCCCCCTTTTCCACCATGCTCTGGATTTCGTTTGGCAGCGCCGCATTGGCCTTTTCCAGAACCGTAGGATCAAAGGGGTCGTATTTTTCATGCCAGATCTGTCCCCCGGCTATCTCCTCATTTTGGCGAATGGTACTCATCTCATCGAGCATGCCAGCCATCAAAGCCTGCATAAAAAGCATCGCCGCTAGCGTCAACGATAAGATAAAGGCGGTCAGCCAGGTACGTAACCCAGCGGAAAGAAGATTTTTAAGAGCCAGTTTAAAAACCATCATCCTGCCTCCTATCTTTTGGGTTCTTGTTGACGATCTTCGATAACCTGACCGTCCTTCAAGCTGATAATTCTGGAAAGATAGTCGATCACTTTCTGATCGTGAGTGGAAAAGAGGAAGGTCGTACCGGTTTTCCGGTTGATCTCTTCCATGGTTTTTAAAATGTTGTGGCTGTTTTCGCTGTCCAGATTGGCGGTTGGCTCGTCGGCCAGCACCATTTTGGGCCGCTTCACCATGGCTCTGGCGATGGCGACCCTCTGGCATTGTCCACCGGAAAGCTTGCCGGGACGGCTTTTGATCTTGTCGGTCAGACCGACCCATTCCAAAGCTTCCTGGATCGCCTTTTTCTTCCTGGATTCATTCCAGCCAAGCAACGTCAGTGGCAATTCCACATTTTCGTAGACACTATAGACATTCAGGAGATTGTAGGTCTGGAAAATGAAGCCGAAGTTGTGAAGCCTCAACTGGGCGGCCAGGGTCGCTTTGATTCGAGAGACCCTCTTGTCATACATGAAGACATCACCATTGCTGGGCTGATCCAGCGCGCCTATGATGTTGAGTAATGTCGTCTTGCCCGAACCGGAGGGGCCAACAAGACCTGAAAACTCACCCTCGTTAATGGACAAGGCCACATTTTTCAGTGCGAAAAAATCCTCTCCCCCGACGGGATAGATTTTATCCAGGCCCTTTAGTCGAATCAGTTCTTTCATCACACCCCCTAGTGGTTGTATTGAACTATCAACCCCAGGCCGAATTGCGCTGGAGTGGAAACCGGTTTGGACTGGAACAGGGACAAATCCCATAAAAAATCGTCATAGGTTCGTTTCCAGTCGAAACGGATCAGACTGGTTTTGGGTAATTTGCTATTCATAAAGGTGATAGAGTAAGAATCCAAAAGTTCCTGGCCGACGCTGACCATCAAAGCGTTATTGATCGCGCTGGATTCGTAGTTTGTGGCAGCGGTTCTGGACTCGGCCCGATGATGTTCCAGCACGAGCGTCACCCCTTCGGCTATAAAGTCAAGACTATAGTCTATACCAAGGGTGGCGAGCCGCTCTCGGGCAGAATAGGGGAGACCCGCGTCTCTGTTGATCATCATGGATTCAAGCCAAAGACCATTGTACTCCATATCCAGCTTTAAATCCAACCCCAATCTGTTTTCATTGACGCTTGTCCCCGGGGTAAGGATCGCATGCCTTTGATGGAAACTCAGGCCCCACTCCGCCATGTCTTCCGAAAACTGAGCCCGACCGCCGAATTCCGGTTGTTTCATGTCCGATACGAAGAGAGTCAAGGCGTATAAATCCTCGTTTCCGTAAAGCCCCCAGAGCCAATAGGCGGAATTGTCATCTGTCGAGACCCGCGCCAAAGCCCCCTTCACCCCCTTGGTAAAGCTAGTGGGATCGAGCGGATTTTTTGAATCGAACCATTGCAGACTACGGAGAAGTTGAGCTGGCCCAAAACTCAATTCCTGCAACCCCAAGCGGTATTCGGTGGTTTCATCGTAAATTCTGAGCCAGGCCCGGAAGATTTCGGCGTTCCTGGCTGCCTCATGTGCAGGGCTGTCATAGGCGTAGAGGTAGGCGGCGAGACTGGCATCCCAAGTCCAGGTTTTGTCTCCTTCGCTTTTAACTATAATCTCGGGCAGGTAGCGGACGAGCCAGTCGTTTTGGGCTTGGTTCTCCACTGTACTGAACATCCCGCTTAGTTCGCCCTTATAGCTTAATTCCTGTCCCCATGTTTGGGCCGCTCCGAAAACCAAAGGAACCAACAGTAAAAGATAAATCAGGCCCTTTTTTCTCATGATTACCTTATGTCAGCTTATCTTGGATTTATACTTAAATCTTTTAAAAAACCCAAATACAAACTATCGTCCCGGATAATTATCTTCCCACTGCTTAATCAATATAGGGAATTGCTCTTCCAAAAATCCATAAATATCCCGCATTTCCCTTAAGGCTTCCAAGCGCTCAGGGTTCAACTCTTCTAACAGCGTCAAACCTCGGTCAGCCAATTCCCGCATCTTTAATATCTTATACATCGCCAAATCGAAAACACCGCTCCAGACACCTTCTTTTAGACGGTAATAATCCGTTCGCTCACCCGGGATGCTGCACTTCTCGACCAAATGGATCTGTACCAGAAATTTCAAGGCCGTTGAAACTGAACTTTTAGCCGCCTTTAAAACCTCGACCAATTGCCCCATGTTCTGGTGTTTTGGCTCCGCTATGGTCAGCCACCCCAAAACCCTCCCGCTCATTCGTGTGGCTCCGAACTTCTCGATGAGCAGGCCGAATTCTTCGATAAAATGCTCTTCCTTGGAAAATTCCATTGCGTCCTTTGACAGTGTTTATTTTATTGTTATATATTCTGTGTGTTTCGTCAATACCGAACAAACAGAATCATGCCTTTCCGCCTCTTACCGTTTCGCGAGTGATTTCGGGGAATCGAAGTGGGTGGCATCCCAATTTTAGAGGGTTAATAAGAAGTAGTCCTATGACTAAAATAGGCGGTCAACTCATACGGATATAATCCTAAATGGGCACCCATAAAATCTGAAACGAAATAAGGACTAAAATGAATTCCTATCGATTCTTTTATGGAGATAAACTTGGAGATTCAACACCCTTCCTGGTTTTATTGGATAGTGCTTAAGTTTTATGAAACAATTTGGAATAAGCAAATAAAGGCCTTTTAATTTGTCATTTCGCGACAATGTTTGTTCTCATCATAAGCCTTTATTAGGATGATTTATTTAAATAATTCAAAACTTGAACGGCTGTTTACGTTTTATTAATTATATTAAATAATATATAATATTTACTTTTGCTTTTTAATGTGTTAGATTTATTACAAACCTGAGGGATGAAAGGCTTATTAGGAAGAACAAAGCAATTTGAAAAAATGGCAAATTATAAAGACCTTGTTCTAAATAATGAAATTTTTTTCATCGTCTGTTTTTTTATTTTTCTCAGGTTCCATAAGTGGTGTTTTTCTTTAAAACATTTAGAATGGAGGAAGTTATGACCAGCCGTATGTGTTTAAAAGACGCGATTAACATCATTATTGAAAATGAGAAGTCGCTGATTGATTTCAGCAAAAAGTACTCAGCCATCTATAGGGATGACGAGAGAGCGGTTCAGCTATTCGAGGAAGTCGCTGATGTCGAGAACGGGCATACCCGGTTCCTGAGCGATGTTCTGAAAGGTCTTACTGAAGATCAGTGTACTTTTATGATCGATCAGGACCATAAAAGCCTGAGAGTTGTTGATCCCGAAACAGTCGGTGGTTACGACAATCCCGGCGAGCTTTCTTTAAGAGAGGTAGTTCAAACCCTGGAGATCATGGAGAATAGGGCCGTTGATGGACTGAAAAGTATCAGAAGGGTTTTCGCCAAAGGGCTTAACCTTCATAATGTGATCAACGAAGATTCAGCGTTGTTGGATAAAATCTTTGCCTACAGCCAAACTGGTGAGGCTTTCGCGGATCAGTATATCGCCAGTGGCATGGCAGAGTAGGGATAGGGGTCCAATTATTTTCACTGATTATTGGGTGGGGTTAATAAATCAGTTTAGATAGCTGGATTATATCTGTTGGAAGTTGAGTGTCTATTCATAACGGCGTTGTTACTTTACGCATCGCCGTTATGAATAATACCCTCAGATGATTTATCATTACTAAATCTAGTTAGTGACCACAGTGCCGGGCGTTGCCTTCATTGGCGATAAAAAGGAGGAATAATCTTATTTGATTGGCATTGTGTGTGCAACATAATCTGTACAAAATATAATATTATAGTACAAAAAATATTATTAAAATGGTACAATTGAAACCACGATGAAAAAATATGGCTATTTTAGCGAGAGTAACTAATGATCCTCTTGGATAAATCATTATGAAAAATCTTGATGTACAGTTGGCTGAATTCGCGCAACGGGCTCATGAGATAACCAAACTTGGATATTGGAAACTCGATCTAAAAACCAACGATGTCATCGGCTCGAAGGAGTTTTGTCGTATTTTTGATCTCAATCAAAACAATTTTGATTTTGGATCTATCGCTGAAATCCTGCATCCCGAAGATAGAGAGTTCGCTGTCAATGCGATTCAAAATGCTATTGCCAACAAAGAGGGTTACAATATTGAGTACCGTTTAATGTACAAGAACGGGGAGGTGATTTGGATCAAGTCGAAGGGAGAGCCGATATTGGATAATGAAGGAAATCCAGAGTCCATGGTTGGAACCATCCAGGATTCCACTGAAGGTAGGATTAATGAGGAGAAGCTTAGGATAAGTGAAGCAAGATACAGGTCCCTGGTTAACTCAAATGTATGTATCTTTTTTGTAACCGACCCAAGCGGAGCTTTTATAGAAAAGCAGGTCAGCTGGGAGAAATTCACTGGCCAATCATGGGATGAACATAAGGGATTTGGCTGGCTAAGTATGATCCATGAGGAAGACCGGGTGAAATTTAGGGATTTGTGGAGTGAAGCTATTGAGAACGTGAGTCTTTGTGATATGGAGGGGCGGGTTTGGTGTGTTGAAAAGAATGCGTTTATTTATTTTTTTGCGAGCGTGGTTCCAATTATAAATAAAGACGGTTCGCTTAGGGAATGGGTTGGTTCCTTTAATGATATTTCAAATCAAAAAAAAGCTGAAATCAAACTAAAGGAAAGCGAACAGAGATTGAACGATATTCTTGATTATGCCAATGCGGTTATTTCCATCAAAAACGTCGAGGGTAAGTATTTGTTTGTCAACAAACCGTTTACCGAACTGTTTCATGTTTCGAAGAGCGATGTTATCGGTATGACCGATTATGATCTTTTTTCGAAAGACATAGCGGATAGATTAGTTAAAAACGATCATGATGTGATAGCCAAAAACAAAACAATCCATTTCGAAGAAATCCTGACTAAGGACGAAGGGATTCATGCCTATATCACGGCCAAGTACCCACTTTACAACATGGATGAAACTTTCTACGGCGTTTGCGGTATCTCAATCGACATCACCGAGGATAAGAAATTCGAGCTCCTGAAACAAAGTCACATGGAATTGGAAAAGTTCAATCTCTTGCTTGAAGAGAAAGTAAAGCAAGAAGTGGAGCGGAATTTTGAAAAGGATCAGTTGATATTCAGGCAATCCAGATACGCGCAGATGGGAGAGCTTTTAAGTATGATCGCCCATCTGTGGAGACAGCCTTTAAACGCCATCAGTACGGCCGCAATTGAGTTATCGATCAGCAGCCGCCTTGGAGATTGCGATCCAATAAAGATAGATGAGCTGACAACTTTTATTGGACAGCGGACTCAGGAAATGTCCCAAACCATTTCTGATTTTATGGATTATTTTCAGCCCGAACATGAAAAGAAAGCCTTTTGGTTTAGGGATGTTGTTAAGAATATTTTAAAAATGATTGAACCTCAACTTAAAGCGAAAGATGTGTCAGTCGAAATCAAGTATGATAAAAATCTTTCTTTTCTGGGATTTGAAAAGGAGTTGGGAAATGTTATCATCAATTTAATCACCAACAGCAAGGACGCCTATATCGAACATCCGGCCGCAAATAACATCATTAATATTAATATCGAAGATTTTAATGATAATATTGAAATAAATATTAAAGACCAGGCAGGAGGAATCAAACCGGCTATTATCAATAGAATTTTCGATCCCTATTTCACGACAAAAAAACTTGGGAAAGGTACCGGATTAGGGCTTTATATATCAAAATCTATTATAGAAAAATGTTTTAATGGCAGTATTGAGGTTCGCAATGTCGATAAAGGCGCGCAATTTACAATCACCCTCCCAAAATAAGCTCAGTATTAAATCCAGGCAAGTATTGTGATCGCATCCTGACTTGGATTAACTCAGAAGCAATTTTTTCGCTCAGCCTTATGTTAATCTATTCTTATTCTTTTTATGTGATGATAATGCAGTGCGTTACATGGTTAAGCGCAAACGTTCGTGCTTTCAGAGCCTCCATTCAGTTTGTCGTTTTTACAGCCTCTCTGCAAATCATACCTTGCCCAAACTACTCAAGACTTGCCTGATTCCGCTTTTTCGCTATTGCTTTGCCCTTAAATCATCGTGAACAAGGGTGGAAAACCCCTTGAAAATGGGGATTTTACTAAAGGGAAGTCGGTATTAGTAATATGTGAAACGGCCATAGGGAACTCCATACTGCTACCCTTTTGTTTTTGATCACAAAGATAAGCGTTATATGCTTTACAATGGTAATGGTAACGGCAAAACAGGAGTTGGCCTTGCTGTTTGAGAGTCCTAATGAAGGTATTATTCAACGCATGACTAACATTCTATCACATCTATCAATTTATTTTTTGTTGTATGAGGGAAAGAAGATATTCACCGTAACTATTTTTTGACAATTCTTCAGCGGTTTTTTTGATTTGCACATCATCCAACCACCCATTCCGCCATGCGATTTCTTCCAGGCATGCGATTTTATAACCTTGCCTTTTCTCGATCGTTTCCACAAATGATGCCGCTTCAAGCAAGCTTTGATATGTACCCGTATCCAACCAAGCGAAACCACGGCCCAATAATTCGACATGCAGGTCTCCCCTGTCCAGATAAAGCTGATTCAGGCTGGTTATTTCCAATTCTCCGCGGGAAGAAGGCTTAACCTGTTTTGCCAGTTCAACCACGTCATTATCGTAAAAGTACAGTCCGGTAATCACAAAATCAGACTTCGGTCGAACAGGTTTTTCATCAATGGAAAGCACTTTTAATTTTTGGTCAAATTCAACCACCCCGAATCGCTCTGGATCTTTTACCTGATATCCAAAAATAGTCGCTCCTTTTCCCCTTTTGGCCGCTGCCTCGAGTTTGGGAGTAAAACCTGTTCCCCAGAAAATATTATCGCCTAACACTAAACAAACCGAGTCTTGTGCGATAAATTCTTCACCGATGATAAAGGCTTGAGCCAACCCATCCGGACTAGGTTGAATAGCGTAACTAAGCTTTATCCCAAAGCCGGAACCATCACCCAAAAGATTGATAAACCCTTGCTGTTCATGAGGGGTAGTGATCACCAATATATCGTAAATACCCGACAGCATTAGCACCGACAATGGATAATAAATCATCGGTTTGTCGTAAATTGGCAATAGCTGCTTGGAAACTCCCTTGGTGATCGGGTATAATCTTGAACCCGACCCACCGGCTAAAATAATTCCTTTCATTAATTCTCCCTCAATCTTTCCCGTTGATAACTGCCGTCATGGATATGCTCGCACCAAACTTGGTTATTTAAATACCATTTCACAGTTTTTTCCAGACCAGTTTCAAAAGTCTCACATTGTATCCAACCCAATTCTTTCTGGATTTTACTTGTGTCAATTGCATAAGGATGATCATGGTCAGGTCGGTCTGTGACAAATTTAATCGGGTCTTTATATTGAAATATCCCTTCAGACATATCAGGTACGAGCTCATCAAGCACTTCACAATTTTTGTACGACGACGATATTCGTTTTTTCGTTATGACCGCCGAGATTATAAGTTTCTCCAACTTTACCTTGAGTAGCAACCAGAAACAGGGCTTCGGCGTGATCTTTCACATAAAGCCAATCGCGAACTTGGGTGCCTTGACCGTAAAGAGGAAGGAGTTTCCCCTCCAATGCGTTAAGGATGATCACCGGGATTAGTTTTTCAGGAAATTGATAAGGACCATAATTGTTGGAGCAATTAGTAATGATGGCAGGCAACCCATAGTTCCTTTGCCATACACGTACGAGATGGTCTGAACTTGCCTTGCTGGCGGAGTAAGGCGAACCGGGCGCATAGGGGTGTCTTCGCTGAATAGATCGCTGGTTCCCTCAATATCTCCATATACCTCACCGGTGGATAATTACGCTCGTTACAAATCCAGTACCACAACCAATTTCAAGAAAAGATTTTAATTGAGGAGAATACCTGGAAATCGCCCATAGTATAATTTGATTGCGAATTTTAAACCAAAAATTATTTCCCTCTAAAGAAGCTAACGTTTTAAAATACTCCGCTTTAAATCCTTCGTCCATTAATTTATTCTATTTTGATAAAGTACATAATATTTCATTATAATAAATAACCTGCCACGATAAAATTGCAATCACTTGTATAAGTTGGCGCGTATATCCAAAACGGTCTCCAAATACATACAAACAAATAAATAAAATTCAAAATATCATATTAATATCCAATAGGAACTTGCTCGTCAGCTAAATCAAGACTGTTGCCTAAGATAAAACGCATAAAACCGTCTTGATTTCATGAGCTTTACACTATACGACAGCCTGGATGGGTGGTTCTTCTTCAAAGGGTTTCCTTAATTCTTTGTTACAATTTATTACAATTATTTTCAACTCAATGATGTTTATCCGCTGACTCAAGTGTAGCCTATAACTTAGATATTCAAATTTAATCAACCTTACATACGAGAGGATGTTATGAAAAGAAGCTGGATAGTCCTTATTCTATCGACTGTATTATTAACATTGGCGCTTAGTTCATGTGGGTTTAGCGGAAAGAGATGGTATAAAATGACACCCGAGGAGAGAGGGGCTTATTTTGTCGAGAAAATGACAAAGGAACTCGATCTTACCCCGGACCAAGTCACCAAACTCGAAAAGCTCAAAGTCGAATTTCTGGCGAATCAGTCTACCCATTTCCAAGGCAGACAGGCTCATCACCAGGCTATTATGGACCAGTTCCGTTCCGATAGAATTGATATTGAGCAGTTAAAGGCTCAAATGCAGGAACATCATTTGGGTCAAGGTCAGCGTATGGACTTTATGCTTGAAAAGCTACAGGAGTTTCACCTGATTCTTACGCCTGATCAAAGGAACAAACTTGCCGATCACATGCTTGAAAGATCCAACTGGGGGCATGGTCACGGTCATGGAGGCGGTTTCGGACACGGGCCTGGCAATGGTTTTTGTGGTGGAGGTATGTGGTAATTTAAATTTCCCTCCATTCAGGGGGCCGACGGTATTTCATCTCCTTTAATCCGCTGGCCCTCTGAATTAACAACTAACAATAGACTTCCCGAGCATTCTCAAGTGCTATGAAAGCCTTAAAACCTGAGATTATAAGATAAGAAACCCGCGGAAATCGCACGAATGAAATTGGGGAGTAAAAAAAGGCGGTCGGCTCCGCCTTTTATGAAAAGTAAGGGCTAAACGACATCTCCACCACCAGCGCCGCTGATGATAATTTTTCCTTCTTCTTCGAGCCGCCTGGCTGTTTTGACCATTTTCTGCTGCGCCAGATCCACATCGGCAACTCGCACCGCTCCAAGTGCTTCCAAGTCGTCCCTGACCATATCCGCGGCTCTCTCTGACATATTGCTGAAAATATGTTCCTTGACAGAATCCGAGGCTGTTTTTAACGCCAGGACCAACTCGTTTTGAGGTGTTTCCTTGAGGATCGCCTGCATTCCGTTTGGATCCACCAGAACCAGGTCCTCGAATGTAAACATCAATTCGCGGATTTGTTCCGCCAAATCAGGGTTGGATTCCTCAATAGTCGCCAAAATACGGCTTTCGGTCGATTTATCCATGGTGTTAAGCATTTCGGCGACCGATTCGATGCCCCCAACCTTCGCGGTCGAGGTCGCACCGGACGATTTAAGCTCCTTGGCGAGGACTTCCTCAATCTCCTTGACAACGCCCGGTGGTATCGCCTCCAAGATAGCCATCCTGTAGGCGACGTCCGCCTGGAGATTCTCGGGCAATTCCTTTAATACCAGAGCCGTTTGTTCTGGATCCTCAAGGTGCGCTAAAATCAACGATATCGTCTGGGGATGCTCATTCATGATAAACCCGGCTATGACTTTCGGTTCCAGCCATTTAAGCGAATCCAGCGACCCCTCGTCCGTTGACGACCTAAGATTATCGATCAGGTCTTTTGCCTTATCATCCCCCAAAGCCTTGGTAAGAGCGTTTTTAACGAAATCACCGCTGGCGTTGATGTTGACTCCCTGATCCTGCATGGCTGACTTGCGGTAGAACTCTTCGAGGACGTTATCCAACTCCTCGGGAGCGACATCCGTAAACCGGGTCATATAATACCCGACCTGCTGTATTTCCCTGTCTTCCAGGTTCTTTAAAATTTCCGATGATCCCTCTTCACCTAGTGCCAAAAGAAGAATCGCCGCTTTTTTCGGACCGGTTAATTTCCCTACGCTCACTGCTTTACCGTTGATTAAAAGTTGATCGATTACCTCGACAATTTTTTCACGAGTGATTTATATAGTTTACCTTTTTGATATACAAGTATAACATTAAGCCACTCAATACGTCAAAACCATTCATAAATCACGCATTTTAGTTTTTTTAAAACTAAAATCGACAACGTCGTTTTTAATTGATTGTGCAGTAATTAAGCCAGAATGTTTTCATGTTTTGACAAGTAAGTCTCAATTAATAATAAAGGTTTTAAACCTATAAGATTTTCATGTCCCTTAAATACAACGAATACTATCTGATATCCGAGGGAGGCGAAGAAGCGGTCAATATTGCCAACAATCTACTTCAGTCTTTTCCCTTGACCCGCGCTTGTCTCCAGATTCTGGGCCAGGATTTGATCAACAAGCTGGAATTCGGGTTTTTTTCCGCGGGTAAAGATATTATCCAGCAAGGGGAAACAGGGAAAGACCTTTTTCTGCTTTGTCAAAATTCGGTCGATGTCCTGGTGAATGACCAGATTATTGTCCAAATGGAGTCTCCCGCGCTTTTGGGGGATAAAGGCATCGTGGAGCCTCACTCCACCCGTGCCGCCACCAT
>Ga0224496_10001774_pt1 | contig 13181 bp, 11 predicted proteins | sample SF_Jul11_sed_USG_2_FD_168127 | JGI IMG/M metagenome (GOLD analysis project Ga0224496, IMG submission 168127) | Sediment microbial communities from San Francisco Bay, California, United States - SF_Jul11_sed_USGS_8_1 | ecosystem: Environmental > Aquatic > Marine > Sediment | place: USA... | reverse complement strand
TCCGTTGTTCCACCAGGCAAATCATGGGCAGACCAGACCCCCTACGCTGTTTGTCATTTTTGGTGCGCAGGGAGATTTAACGAAACGCAAACTGATCCCCGCTCTCTACAACCTGGCTGCCAGCCATCATCTCCCTCAAGAATTTGCCATTCTCGGAGTGGACGGTGTCTCGATGAATACCGAGGACTTTCGTCTGAAAATTAGTCAAGATATTCAGGAACTCTCAAATCTTCCCATCGATTCCAACATCAAAAAATGGCTGCTTGATCGTTTATATTATCTCTCTGGAGATTTCCGCGATCCACACACCTATGAGAACATTCAGCAAACCCTCTCCAAGTTAAATGGTCAACATGGCACTCAAGGGAACTATCTCTATTATCTGGCCACGGCCTCCACGTTTTTTGGGGAAATTGTGCAACAACTTGGCGAAAAAGGCCTGGTGAAACAAGAAGAGGGATTTTCCCGACGAGTCGTCATTGAAAAACCCTTTGGGCATGACTTGGAGTCGGCGAAATCTCTGAATCACACTCTACGAAGCGTGTTAGGCGAAAGCCAGATTTATCGCATTGATCATTATTTGGGGAAAGAAACCGTTCAGAACATTTTAGTCTTCCGGTTTGCCAACGGCATTTTTGAACCCGTGTGGAACCGGAATTACATTGATCATGTACAAATCACCGTAGCCGAAACCTTAGGCGTCGAACATCGAGGGACCTATTATGACAATGCGGGAGCCTTGCGCGACATGGTGCCCAATCATTTGTTGCAGATTTTAGGTTTTGTGGCGATGGAGCCGCCGAATACATTTGAGGCCGAAGCGGTGCGTAATGAGAAAGCGAAACTCCTTCGCGCCATTGAGCCCATGAATCCTGTCGATGTCTTACAGTCGACAGTTGCCGGGCAATATAGGGCAGGCATGATTAACGGACACCATGTTCCCCCCTACTGTGCAGAGGCGAATATCTCACCGAAATCCCTCAGAGAAACCTACACCGCCATGACCTTGTTCATAGAAAGCTGGCGATGGGAGGGGGTGCCTTTCTACTTAAGAACCGGTAAGCGCTTACACAAACGGGTCACCGAGGTTGTCATTCAGTTCAAATCCGCCCCGCTCATGCTATTTCGCAAGACACCAGTGGATCGGTTAACTCCCAATGTGCTGGTCATTCGCATACAACCCGATGAGGGAATTTCTTTAAGCTTTGGAGCCAAAATCCCGGGCCCTCAAGTCCAAGTTGGAAACGTGGATATGGACTTCCAATATGCCAATTACTTTGGGGATGCCCCAAGCACCGGCTATGAAACGTTATTGCATGATGTGATGGACGGGGACGCCACGCTCTTTCAACGAAGCGACAATGTGGAATTAGGATGGCAGGTGGTGGATCCCATTCTCAAAGTCTGGGATAGCCTGGGAACCCATGCCATTCATCACTATGATTCCGGAACCTGGGGACCGCCCGAAGCCGATGCCCTGTTGGCCAAAGACGGGCGAAAGTGGCGAAACCACGACTAATCCGACAACACCCTCCTTGCCCCGATCAGACATTTCTACATTCCCTCGTACATCTGCCGTAATCATTCGACGTTAGGTCGCCTGACACTGTAATTTTTTCTGCTGTTCGCAGACTTTTCTTCTAGGGTTCATCGATTTTCTTCATCGTAAACAGAACCCTCGTCAAGTTTTTGAACTAAAATTACACATGATGCCTGTTCCATCAACGCCCTGGACTCATCTTGTCACGCCCACGCGTTCCGCCCATGCACGACGTACGTCTGTGAAGAGAAGGCTATGCCTAGCCGGGATGTTGGCTACGCTCTTGCTGTCCTGTCATTCCTAGGCGGGAATAAATGGATTCCAGGTCGAATCTTATTCCATTCCCTTAGAGGAAATCTTATCGGGAGGCCCACCGAAAGACGGGATTCCCGAATTAATGGCCCCCCGGTTTCTTCCCGTTGACGAAGTCGATTTTTTATTCCCCGAAGACCGGGTGTTAGGCATCCAAGGCGCCCATCAAACCAAAGCCTATCCCATTGCCGTTTTGAACTGGCACGAAATCATAAACGGTACATGGGACGGGATGCCTGTGGTGATTACCTATTGCCCACTCGGTGGGACTGGAATGGGATTCCTGAGAAAGGTTGGCACCCGCATCTTGACTTTGGCGTCTCGGGGCTTCTCTACCAAAGTGATGTCCTCATGTATGATCACCACACCGAAAGCGTATGGTCACAAATGGCCATGCAAGCAGTCACCGGGAAAACCCTCGGCCAACGCTTAGAGCCCATCTTCTTAGAACATACAACGTGGGCGACATGGCGGAAGGACCATCACGATACGTTGGTCCTCTCTCGTGAAAAGCAGTTTACACGCGACTATCGTCGTGATCCCTATGAGGCCTATACTCAAACCGACCGCTTACTGTTTTTCCCCGCCAAACCGGACGATCGACTCTCTCCCAAAGAACGGGTCTTAGGCATAGAGATGGAAAGACAATATAAGGCATCCCCTTTTTCGACACTTAAAGAAATGGGCCGAACCTTTTCAGATTCCTTACACGATCAAACCTATGGGGTCTGCTGGGATGCCCAAGGCAAAAGTGCCAAAATTGTTGATCAACAGGAGAAACCCTTCCCCACTCTGACAGCCTATTGGTTTGCCTGGTACGCGTTTCATCCAGATACGAAAATCTTTATGAAAGATTCTGGAATTGCCAAGCCCGATATGAAAATCCTTGATGGAGTTTGCGAAAAACTATGACACATTTCACGCTCTCCATTTTTCTTGGTCATGCATTTCATCACAACGTATTCCCTAAACCCTATGACCCCCAAAAGGTGAACACTCGTTATGACTCCCGCGCTCAAAAAACCATTCCATCGAACACTTGCATCAATCCACACATTGGTATCTCAAGCAAATCAAAATCTTTGCGGACCTGCCAGAAAAAGATAAAAAGGGATTGCAAAAACTCTCCCGAATGGTGTCCTATCCCCAGCATGAACACATTGATTTTCCCGGACAGCTAGGAGATGCCGTGTTCTTCCTGAAAGAAGGGCGAGTCAAAATTTCACGGATAAACGAGAGCGGCCAAGAAGCCACCATTTGCTTCTTAGAACCTGGGGAAATTTTTGGCGAAGTGGAAGCGTTGGGAGGAATCTCTCGAGAAACGTTGGTGCAAGCCCCCTAGAGCCGGTTCTAGTCTGTGAGATTGCGTGGGAGAATTTTCTGCGTTTTTTAGATCGATGCCCGACCGTGGCCATCCGACCTCTCGAGACGGTAGGAAAGCGTCTCCGAAATATCGAGGCGAAATTCGGCGACCTCCTGTTTCATAGCGCGGCGGCTCGTTTAGCAAAATTGCTCATACAATTAAGTGAAACGATAGGTGAACGTGACAAAGGCACCATCCGAATCACTGTCCGGTTAACCCACCAAAACTTAGCAAATCTTATTGGAACCTCCAGAGAAACCGTCAGCGCCTAACTCGGTCAATTTCAACGGCAAGGGCTCATGATCCAAGATCATCAGTATATTCGTCTGTTGGATACGGATGGACTGACCAACTTTCAATAAACCTAAAAACGGCCATTTCCTGTCGAACCATCACCCATGCTTCGTCTCTTCGGCAAGCTCAGCGCTCAGCACCAACAGCTTGTGCCCCCCACCCAATCATTAGATGAACCGTCCATTCGCCCTGAGCAGGCTCCGGAAGGGACGGGTACCGACCAATGGCCGAAGAATGTAGGTTGGTTCGTATGAGGGAAGGGGATATCACTTCTTATTCAACAGCCGGTTACGGGCAAGAAATGTGCAGACAAACGGTAATTTTCGCTAAGCCTCTGGCACAATTTTTCTTCCACTCATGGAGAAGGTCACATAGCCATCTTCTCGGAATCGGCAACTTCCCTTAAATCGGTAGATTTCGGATAGTTCAACACTCGTGCAGGGACTGGACGAACATCCCAAATAATGCCACAAAATTCCAAGCCTTTGAGCAGATAATACGTGATGTCGATTTCCCACCATTTGAAACCTTGTCTGGCTGAGCTGGGATAATAGTGATGGTTGTTATGCCACCCTTCCCCAAAGGTGATGAGCGCAAGGATCATGCTGTTCCGGCTATCGTCTGACGTCTCGAAGCGCCGACGACCAAAACGATGCGACAATGACGTGATGGTGAACGTGCCGTGATAAAGAGCCACCGTGGAGATAACAAACCCCCATACCAGCATTTGCCATCCGTTTGTTCCCAACGTGGGATAGGCCTGGCCGACCCATTGACCAAACCAAAAGAGATTGATTGCCAGCATCAAAGGGACGACCACTTCGAAACGGTCGAGAAAGCGCAGCTCTGGATATTTGGCAAAGTCCTGAATCCGGTTTAACTTGATTGCCAGTTGTTGATAAGACAGGAACCACCCCATATGACTCCACCAGAAACCATGCTGAACGGGTGAATGAACATCTTCTGGTTGGTCGGAATACATATGATGCACACGATGATTGGATGCCCACCACAATGGCCCACGTTGCACGGCACTGGCACCGATCAACGCGAACACAAATTGCATGAGCCGTGACGTCCGAAATGCACGATGTGAGAAATATCGATGATAAATTCCTGTGATGCCAAACATCCGCACGGCGTACAAGAATATGGCAAGGGTGACGGCGATTGGACTCCACCCGACAACAAACACGGTGAGGACTGAGAGATGGAGGGCCACAAAGGGGATCGTGCGCACCCGATCCATCTGACGACCATCGCGGGGAGCACAACCCGGCTTTTCTTGGCCATTCCCCCTTCCGTTCAAGAACCCCCAAAGGCCTGTTACAATCCGTTCGGTCACTCCCATCTGTCTCAATTTTTTTGACATTGTTCGAATTTCCGTCCGTGCTAAAGAATTATTCAGGCATCCCTTGTTCTCACGCAGGCTTTCGGCAGCACTCCAACCCTGGGAGCGAAGGTGCAAACCCCTTAGGATAAATCAGCAAGTGAGGGGCTTTCAATCAAAAAAGGAAATCAGCGGGAGGGATAAAAAATTTTCCAAGGAAAATTAAACCAACTCCCCGAAATGCGTCCCCCATTCAGAAGCTAGAGTACGTCCGACCTTCTTAAGATGTTCGCCTTCCCGTGAATTCAGGGGAGAGAAGGTGCGTGCTCGTCGAAGATTGTCTTGTAATTCATTTGAGGTGGCCATTCCGATGACCGCACAGGTAACGTGAGGCACACCTAAGGCATAGCGAAACGCCATATCTAAATGAGGGCTGGGCGTCAAGCAATGGCTCAGGCTTTTCCCTCCTGATTTCTGCTCGCCTCCAAAAACTTTCATGGCAATCAGCCCAAGATTCAACCGGTTGGCAACCGTCCACACTCGCTCTTCAAAATTGTAGGTATGTCGATCAGCAAAATTTATGACATTGAGCAATACGTCAACCTCAACGCGTGGAATAGCCTCGACAAACCTTCCAGGCCGATTATGGCCGGACAATCCGATGAACTTGGTCAATCCCAAGGCCTTGGCTTTGAGCAAGGCGGCGTAGGTCCCCTTGCAAGAAAACACCACAGCGGGATCCATTTTGTCAGCCCCCAGACTATGCACAAAAATCAGGTCCGCATAATCGGTTTGGAGTTCGTGAAGATTGCGCTCTAACAATTTCAACGTGCCATCATAGGTGGGGTCATTACATTTCGTCACTAAAAATATTTCTCGCCGCCGGTTCTTCAGCAAATAGCCCAACTGTTCCTGAGCTTTCCCGTACCCCGCAAACTCAGGGGCCGTATCAAAATATTTCACGCCAGCATTGAGTGCTGCCTCGAATAAATATACCGCCTCGCGATGACTCAACCGTTTCCCTGCTGGCGCCGTACCAAATCCGAGAATTGGCAAGGATATTCCGGTTTTTCCCAATAGGCGTGTCGGAAGAGTCATGTTCACACTTTCTAGCAATAGGGATCCTAACCAGAAAACCTCGTTGGCTCAAAAGAAAATAGATCCAGCGATGGATGTAAATCCTGGATAAGCCGGAGACATCCTCCTCACCGTAAATCCGTAAAAAATAATTTTGGGAGTGTTGAATTATAATAATTCCCAAGGACATAGAGGCCCACAAGCCCGTTGGATATCAGGAGGCCTCGGGGCGGTTCAAAAAAGTATGCCCTGAGCCTTTCAAAGGGTTTGTCCCGTCCTGAGCGATGCCGAAGGGAAGACGGCAGCCATTTTTGCGCGCAGAGCGTACTTCCAGTACGTGAGCACGGAAAAATGGCGACCCGCTTGCGCGTCGAAGCGGTTCAACGCGTAGACGCGAAGCCACTCCCGGCCTTCGTAGCCAAAGCAACTTCGGCGAAGGCAGGGAGCGCCGCTGGGGGATTTTTTCAACAGCTCCTGGAGGGATAGCTAACCAACAAACCCAGACCTGCCCAACTGCCAAATACCACAACCATGAAAATAATTTGGTTCGTGGGTTGATCACAGGTTTCGTCCACGTTTGTCTTTGCCCTTTATGGGTTGGGATTAAGCAGGTTGAAATGGGAAATGGAGGTGGAAGGTCGTGCCGACACCTTCTTGACTCTCGACGGTGATAGACCCCTCATGTGCATCAATAATGTCTTTAATAATTTTGGTGCCCAACCCGGTTCCTCCAGGTTTTGTGCTGATGGCCCCTGTGGTGAAAAGACTCTCTCGCACCTTTTGTGGCATACCTCGGCCTGTATCGACCACTGACAAGGCCACCGTATTATCCGTTGAGGAGACACGCCCTTGAATCGTGATAGACCCGCCCACCGGAACTTCCGATATCGCATTATTGATGAGGTTATAAAAGAGCTTGAAGAGACGAGACTCATCAGCCTGTATTGGCGGAAGATCGTCAAGGCCTTCCGTTCGAAGGACAATACCCTTTTCCTTAGCCAGAAACCGTACGGTCTGCATAACCTGACTCACGACCTCTGCCAACTGGCACAGGCTGAATTGGGGAGGGCTACTCAAGCCCTTCACACAGTCAGCAATATCCCTCATTTCGTTTTGGATACGTTGCGCATTATTCCGTACCATCTCAATAATTTCATTGCTCGTCTCTTGGCTGGTCTTTGCCTCTTTGGCCTGTGATTCAGGCAAATGCGTGAAGTGCTCACTCAGCTCGTCCTGCAGGAGCCAGGCTCCGCTCAGTATCGGCATCAACATATTCTTTATTTCGTGTCCAATGCCTCCGAGCATTCGTGCGACCTCGGCGAGTTTGGTTTCTTGCTCCAGTTTTGTCTGTAGCTCCTTGTTCCATTCAGCCAGTTGGGTGGCTTGCGCCTGGACGGCCTGATGAAGCTCCCTAATCCTGAGCAACGAGCGGACCCTTGCGAGAAGTTCCACTGAATTAATCGGCTTGATGAGGAAATCATCCGCGCCAGCTTCAATGCCGTTCACTCGCTCCTTGGCGGGATCAAGCGCTGTCACCATGATCACGGGAAGAAGGGTTGTTTGGGAATTTTCACGTATCCTTTGGCAGACTTGATACCCGTTCAGTTCGGGCATCATCACATCAAGCAACACTAAGTCGGGGTTCTCCTTCGTAATGAGTGCCAAGGCTTTACTGCCGGAGTCGGCGGTAATCACGGCATAATGTTGGTGCTCGAGGATGGCAACCAAAAGTTTAATATTGGCCGGGGTGTCGTCAACGACTAGGATTTTTGCTTGAGTCTTCACGATGCTTCTCCTCAAAAACGTGATGCGAGCCCCTAGCAAGTGCCCTGGCTATCCAAGCGCGAATTCAGGACTTTTTTGATGGCAGGGATAAACTCCTTTATGCTGATCGGTTTGGATTGGTAGTCGTCAAATCCCGCTTTCAAGATCTCGTCACGCTCACTGGTCATCACTGAAGCTGTGAGGGCAACGACTGGGATGGCTTTCGTTAAAGGATCTGCCCTGAGATGTTGTAAAGCGGTCTTCCCATCCATTCCGGGGAGTTGAATGTCCATCAGGATTAACGCAGGGTGGTGGGTGCGAGCGATTTCGATCCCTTCCTCGGCAGTCACCGCTTCGAGGGTTTCATACCCATGGAATTGCAGAAGGTCTCGAACCAACTTAAGATTTTTTTCATTATCCTCGACAATGAGAATTAATTCTTGTGTCATTGCCCACCCACGATTCAGTCGGGGTTCACGTTGGTTCGCTGTGCAGCCTCCAAAGGGAGGTGCAGATGAAAGGTTGTGCCGATGCCTTCTTCACTCTCCACCGTGATTGAGCCCCCATGCGCATCTACCACATCTTTGACGATCTTGGTCCCTAATCCTGTTCCCCCATGTTTTCGACTGATGGCCCGAGCTGAAAAGAGACTCTCACGTATCTCAGGAGGCATGCCCCGACCGGTGTCTGCCACCGACAAAAACAGGAACCTCGCCTCAGGGTCAGCCCGACCCTGTATCGTTATAGAACCTCCAGCCGAAACCTCTGGAATGGCATTATTGATAAGGTTATAGAACGCGTTGAAGAGCCGGCGCTCGTCAGCCTGAATGGGGGGCAAGGAGTCAAGGTTCTCAATCCGTAGTGAGACACGCTTCTGCTCAGCCTCCAGGTTCAGCATCCTTACCACGCTACTCACAACATTTTTCACCTGGCAGGGGACCAGATGAAGAGGTGAGCTCAGACCCTTAACACAGTCGGCGATTTCCCCTACCCGTTCCTGGATGTGATGGGCCCCATTGGTCACCATCGTGATGATATCCTGGCACAACTTCTGACTGGCTTCCGCCTGGTACCGCTCGCTCGCTGGCAATCTGCCGAAAAGATCATTGATTTCCTCTTGTAAGAGAAATATACCGTTCTTAATTGGCGTCGTTTGGTGCCTGACCTCATGGCCGATATCTCCTAATGAGCGCGCAAGCTCAGCCAACCTGGCTTCTTGAGCTAACCGGATTTCAAGTTTCTTATTCCACTCAGTCAGCTCCCCGGCATGGGACTGAATGGCATCATGCATGACTTTAATCCTGAGGAGTGATCGAACTCTTGCGAGAAGTTCCGCTTGATTAATCGGCTTCGTGAGAAAATCATCCGCACCAACTTCGATGCCCCTCGCTCGCTGTTCAACAGGATACATGGCAGTCACCAAGACAACCGGAAGAAGAGTGGTTTCCGGGTTCTCACGAATTTTTCGGCAGACCTCAAATCCGTCCATTCCAGGCATCACCACATCAAGCAGAACCAAATCCGGCCGCTCCTCCGCCACTTTCGCTAACGCTTCCGACCCCGTGGTAGCGGTCACCATGGTATAGCCTTGAATGCCTAACAGGTCGACAAGCAGCTTCACATTGAACGGCGTATCATCAACGACTAGGATCTTGGCGTTTTGTCCCATAAAAAGACCTCGCTTGAAGTAGGCGTGTAGACAGCCTGGGGTTAGTATGGTTCCAGTTCAAGGAGCAAACGGATATGCGAGAGAAAGTCTGCACGACTGAATCCCCCCTTCTGCACCAGATCATTCACCCGGCCAGTAAGGACAGCTCTTTCTGATGAGGTCAATGTCTTACACGTGAGGACCATGATCGGGATACTTGCGGTCAGGGGGTCACTCTTCAATTCGTCCAGGACTTGAAAGCCATCAACATCCGGCATTAACAAATCCAGAACGATCAGATGAGGACGCTGCTCCTGGGCTAACACCATCCCTTCCCTGCCACTCCCGGCTTGCAACACAATGAATCCTTGAGGCTCAAGCACCGCCTTCATGAGTTCAAGCACCATCGGGTCATCATCGACAATCAGGATTGTCCTGTCAGGTTGGGCATGAGACGTCCTGACGACGCGGTGGACCGCAGAGATGACATCATCGCGGTCTACAGGCTTGACCAGGTAATCCGCTGCGCCTAATGAGAATCCCCTGCCGCGTTCATCTAAAATGGATACGATCACGACAGGTATTTCTGCTATCTTGCGATCGTCCTTCAAACAGCTCAGAAATTCCCAGCCATCTAATCCCTGCATTAAGATGTCGAGCAGGATCACACCAGGTCGGAGCCTCCGCGCCTTTTCAAGGCCCACCTCGCCATTATTGGCAAACTCGACCGCAAATCCTGCCTCTGTTAAGTAGAGTGAAAGGAGTTTGGACGCGGAGGGATCATCCTCTACCACTAAAACGAGGGGGCGCTCTTGTTGGATACCTGGGACCTCTATTGAAAGCACTGCCTCCTTTTCAATGGATGCTCTTATTGGTAAAGAAAAGGTGAATGTGCTTCCTCGACCGACCTCGCTCATCACCAAAATTTCGCCGCCATGGAGTTCAACAAATTTTTTGGTGAGCGCCAAGCCAAGACCGGAGCCCTCTCGTTTCCCGATATAATTCCCCCCTGCCTGGTAGAATTCATCGAAGATTTTCTCCTGATGATCGGGGGCAATCCCGATCCCCGTGTCAGTCACGGAGATTTCCACGACCCCGTTGGTTGGAATAGCTTTTAAAATGATATTTCCCCCTTCGGGCGTGAATTTGAGGGCGTTCGACAGAAGATTGAGAAGGGTCTGCTTCACCTTGCGTTCATCAGCCGTGCAATGGCCCAGCTGACTGTCGACCTCAAGAAGGGTCTTAATACCTTTGCGAGCGGCCCGCTCACGCATCATGGTCAGGGTATCCCTCAGCAAGGTTGGCAGGTCAAACGTCGCCAGCTCTAACTCCATTTGGCCTGATTCAATTTTTGCCAGATCAAGAATGTCGTTGATCAAGGCCAGGAGGTGACGGCCGGAGGAGAGAATATCCTGCAGGTATTCTTCTTGTTTCGGGTTGAGCTCACCAAACATTTTCTCCAGGAGGACTTCCGAAAACCCAATCACCGCGTTGAGGGGTGTCCTGAGCTCATGAGACATCCCAGCCAAGAATTCGGATTTATGTTCAGTAGCCATCAATGCCTGATCCCGGGCAATTTCCAATTCGGCTGTACGCTCTTGAACCCTCTGTTCTAACGAAGCTGTGAGTGCTTGCAACGCCTCTGTCGCCTGTTTCCGTTCAGTGATGTCACGGATAATGCCGCTAAAAAATGTTCCGTCTTCTGTCTTCCAGGTGGCAATGGAAAGATCCAGTGGAAATTCGCTACCATTTTTCCTTAATCCGTACCACTCCATGGTTTTTCCAATAACCCGGCCCTCACCCGTTACAACAAGACGTTCCAATCCGGTTTGATGAAGCTCCCTGTACCGTTCAGGCATCAAGACCGTGAGGGGTTTCCCTAAAACCTCCTTTTCGCCATAGCCGAAGATTGTTTCTGCACCTCTGTTCCATGAAATAATGGTTCCAGCGTAATCAGCTGAAATAATGGCATCGTTAGCTGACTGTGCCACGGAACGGAATCGCATTTCAGACTCCCGCAATTCCTCCGATTTACTTTTGAGAAGGTTGACCGTTTCGGTCACCGTCTCTCCTAAATATTCAATGTCGCCCCGATCCAGGTTTTCCCGTGTGGGAAGGGCAGCGCCCTTCGATTCTTCCATCACGGGATCCCCACTGGTGGCTTTCAGCTTGGCTAGGGCCTCTTGAAGATTATTGCTGACCTTCTGAAGGAGCTCAGACACTTGTTTCTGTGCCCATTGAACGCCAAAAACGCCGGTTGCCATGAGAATGAACGTGAGGATCGTCATCCTCAAGACCAATTGGGTTTCTTGCCGACGTAAGTCCTCCAGGGAAAATATGACTCGAATCCAAGCTTCAATCTGCCCTTTTCCGATGAGTGGGGCGACGATGATCAGCAACGGTTCTCCAGTGGGTCCCTTATCATAGAGAACCACTTCCTGCTTCTGCTGCTTCATGCCCAGCCATGGCTGATCCTCAAGAACCAGCCCGATTTGTTGGGGGTTGTGGGCAGCGACGATCATATTGTCCTTATCAATGACCTCAATGCCTCGAATGTCAGGATCTTGTGAGTATTCAAGTAAGGCCTCCTGGATTCGGAACAAATTCCCATGGACGGCCGCCCATCCCGCTAAGGCAAACGCTTGGGTAAAGGCCAATCCCTTGGCTTCCACGCCTTCATGAAGGCTTGACCGTTGCACGGAAACCATCACGGTGGAGATGAGCCCCATGATCAGAAGAATCATCCCGGATAGAACGAGTGTGTGGCGGAGACGAAGGCTTCTCTGCCATTTGGTGAGAAACCAGGAAAGGAGAGGGATGGTACGCCACGGCATGTGACCGTCCTCCGCTATTAAAAAGAATTCTGAAGAAAATGTCTATAAAAGGGTAATTATGATACGGGTTAGCTGATCAAAACCGAACCCCTTTCATGGGAAGCTCACATTGATGACCGAGGGGACAGATTCATTCACCGTGAGAGTAAGTTCCTTCACTCCAAGGGTCTGGTGCCAAAATTGTATGCGATGCGTTCCCGGAGGGACTTGCGGGAGCTCGAAATGGCCCGTTTCGTCAGTGCTCGTAAAATAGGGATGGTCAAAAATGTGAAGGGAAGCACGCATAAATTTATGGGCATCGCACCGGACATCCAATCGACCCGCTTCTTTCAACGTCTTGCGGATGGTCCTCCCCCCAGGAGGCAGTGCAACATTCAAGAAGGTTTGGTCATCTTGAAGAATGTGCGTATTATGAAGCACAGGGTCAGCATTCTCAATATTCAACAGGCTCCCCTCAACCCCGAGGAGGACAGATGGTTGAAAACGACAGCCTCGGTTATCCAACTGCAACGGATTCTTCTGTGGTAACGGCTTTCCTGAGGCTATTCTCATCAAATTGACCACAATATGGGAAATTCCCTTGGAGCCGGAATCCACTAGCAAGGAATCATCCGGCAACGATTCACCACAAAATTTTTCGTCTCGATTGACCTGCAGCGACGCTATTCTTGGAATCTCTCCGTTGAAAGTCACTTGCCCTTTAATCACTGTTCCTCCTAGGCCCGTGACTTCCTGATAGGCCTCTAGGACGCAGGGGGACACCCATACAGCAACGGCTAGGATCAAATTCGTGCCAACTCTCACTGAAATGTTCAATGAGTACCCTTTGGTTGTGCTAACGAGAAAATGTACAGAGCCAGGTCCCATCCCTCCTCGGGATCCAGCGAATCGCCGTAGGAGGGCATTGGCGTTCCATCCAAGCCAGTCATGATGGTCCGGTAAATGGCCTGTGGACCTTGCCCACTTTTCAAACTCTTGGTGGTCAGATCTGCAGGTCGAATGGGTATACCGGTTGGATC
>Ga0224496_10001773_pt1 | contig 13182 bp, 11 predicted proteins | sample SF_Jul11_sed_USG_2_FD_168127 | JGI IMG/M metagenome (GOLD analysis project Ga0224496, IMG submission 168127) | Sediment microbial communities from San Francisco Bay, California, United States - SF_Jul11_sed_USGS_8_1 | ecosystem: Environmental > Aquatic > Marine > Sediment | place: USA... | reverse complement strand
ATCAATAAAGGCAGGCATCCAATAGGTGCCTGCCTTAACGGACTAGCATTAAAATAATACCAACCCGTTATTTTCCTGAGGTTAACAATATAATTAAAATAGACGCCTAACGATTAGCACTGTCACCTCATTATTCTAACTTGAATTGATACATCTCAATCAAAGCACAACAATAACTTTATTAACACACTCAAACCCCTTAATTTATTGACTAATTGATGATGATTATATAGCTTTATAGAGGAGGATGTTTACTTACATTATTTTAGCATTGGTATAAAGATGAACACCTCAGGTATTGCCTGTTAAAAAAGCAGGCCACTCACTATTTCACAAGCAATCCTTGTGAAAAGTTTTCAGGAAGTTCATGAATTTGTATTTCAGATATATACCCCCCTTAATTAGCTGATGCATGCACATCAACGAGCATAGGAATGCACGGGCATTATATAAATCTGGAATATTTTGAGTATACTTCAAGGAGAAGGAAATGAAGAGCCCCACCAGTATTTTATCAATTCTTTTTATTACATTATCACTTGCCAGCTGCGGCGGTGGCGGCGGTGGTGGCGAAAGCGACGCCAATGTAATAGCCACCACATACACTATTGGTGGCACGGTAACCGGCCTTAACGGCACCTTGTTACTGCAGAACAATGCTGGTGATGACATTACCATCACCTCGGATAGTAATTTTTTATTTAGTACTGCATTAAATGACACTGAAAGCTACAATGTTACAATCAAAACGCCACCCGAGGAACAGAGTTGTACAGTATCTAAAGGAACAGGCACGATTAACGGCGCCAATATCAGCAATATAACAATTGCATGTACTGACTTCGTATCACGCTATACATTTGCGCTTGATTATGCTGCTAAATCCATATTTACCTATGCCATGGATTCTGGCAGCGGCCGCATGAAATTTATTAGCAAGGCAGACATTACGGCTAGTCCCGATGCAATAACTATTGATTCACAAGGCAGTTATGCATATGTCGGCACGGGCTCTACTATTTATCAATTCAACATTGATGCAGGTGGCAACCTAACGGCCATGACCTCACCTACCGTAGCATCAGGTAGCTATCCAATATCAATCAGCCTGACCCCCTCGAAGCAGTTTGCATATGCAGCAAATTTTTCCAGTGCAAACATCTCACAATATACTATTGGCACTGATGGCAGCTTAACACCAATGGCAACTCCCACCGTTGCAGCGGGCACAAACCCCAGGGGTATTGCTGTTCATCCTTCAGGCAACTTTGCTTATGCCTGCAACGATGGAGACAACACTATCTCTCAATATAGTATTGCATTAAATGGTGAACTGACACCAATGACGTCAGCCACAGTTGCTACTGGAGCTAATCCCTACTCACTCGCCATCCATCCTTCAGGTAATTACCTCTATGTCGTCAACAGTACCGACAGGACGGTGACACGCTACGCAATAAATGGCAGTGATGGCCAGCTTAACTCAGCTGTTACGGTCTCTACCGGCACACTAGTGACCGGTAATCGTCCCTCAAACATTATCCTGGACCACACAGGCAGCTACGCCTATGTTACCAATGTATTTAGCAACAATGTTGGCCAATACACCATTAGTGTCACGGGAGAGCTAACACCTATGGCTGTACCAACGGTAGCTGCAGGCACCAGCCCTCAAGGCATTGCCATTGATGCCTCAGGTAAACATATCTACGTTGCCAATGTTGTTAGCAAAGACATAACCATGTACAGCATCACTGCAGATGGCAGCCTCGCAGCACTAACTGGTCAAACTATTACCACCACAGGCACTAGCAAACTAGCACTGTCTCGAGGCGCTGCAGTGACCGCCATTCCGACCTATGGCTATGTCGCTAATACGGGCGAATCGACAATCTCGCAATATACAATAGACGCAAGTGGTGAGCTTACATCTATGTTAAGCCCCACTGTATCTGCTGGAGCCGTTGTTGCAGCCGCTATTCATCCAACGGGTAAATACGCATATGCTGCATTGAATGGCTTCAATCAGGTAAAACAATTTAACATTGGGGCAGACGGCACGCTTACAGCAATGACGACAACACCGACTATCGCGGCTGGCTCAAACCCAAGATCAATTACTGTCGACTCGACAGGCAGATATGTTACTGTGGTAAATGAAAGTAGTAATGACATTTATCAATACGGCATTAATGCAGATGGTAGCCTTTGGACTATCCAGGCAGCTGTAGCTGCAGGCGCGACCCCCTTTTCGGTTGCCGTTCATCCATCTAGCAAGTTTGTATACGTAGCCAATTATACCGACAACAATATTTCACAATATAACCTGGCAGATAACGGTCCACTTACGGCCATGACATCAGCCACCATAAGTGCTGGCGCCAGCCCTAAATCCATTATGATTGACCCTTCCGGGCAATACGCTTACGCTGCAAATTCAGGTGACGCGACTGTTTCGCAATATACTGTTGCTACAGATGGCAGCCTCTCTGCAATGACAAGCCCAACGGTTAGCACAGGCTCAGGCCCTAGCGCCATTGGTATTGATCCTTCAGGCAAGTACGCTTACGTTGCAAACTCAAACGATGCCAATGTCTCTCAGTACACGATTGGAACAGATGGCGCATTAGTTGCCATGTCAACAGCTACCGTTAGTGCAGGCACCAGTCCTGATGCCTTAACAGTTGATACGTCTGGCCAATATGTCTACGTTACCAACTCTGGCAGTGCTACTGTTTCTCAATTTATCATTGGGGCAAATGGCGCACTCACACCATTGAGCACAGCCACAGCAGCCACGGGGACCGCCCCGGTTAATATCGTAACCACGGGCACCTGGCAATAACCCAATCATAGAAAACCAGCGACCCTAAATGGGTTTAATCAAACGGCACTGAGAGCCCTATCTTCTTACTTTGAAGTTATCGCTACCAGTGCCGGCTGTTTTTAAATCCTGTCACTTTTGATATTCTTTTAACACTAGACCTTTGGTAGTCTAAACTGTGATTTAGCCCCTGAAATGCTTACAGCATATAACCCAGACGGCATGGCACGATAATCTCAACGTGATTATCAAATATTCGAAGCAACACGACCAACCCCAATCATAAACACATCAAAGGCTGGCGACTTTATTTAAAACATCCTGTGCATGTCCATCAGCAGTGACGCCATATATAACATCAATTAGCCGCCCCTCTTTATCAATCACAAAAGTCGAGCGCACTATGCCCATTTTCTTTACACCATTTTTTTCTTTTTCCTGCCACACCCCATAAGCATCACATAGCTCGCCTGATGTATCCGCCAGCAAATCTACCTTGAGACCAAACTTGTCGATAAATGCCTGGTGACTCTCGCAGGAATCCTTACTGACACCCAGCACTACGGTATCGGCTTTTGCAAACTCACTGGCCAGCGCTGTAAATTGATTGGCCTCGATGGTGCAACCCGGTGTGTCATCTTTCGGATAAAAATACAACACCACGTTCTGCTTGTTACGATAATCAGACAAGCTGATGATTTCATTATGCTGATTAACGCTACTGAATAGCGGTGCCGCCTGATTCTTTTCTAACATATAGCCTCCTGGGTAATTAAGCAAAGATAATAACACCCGCTCACGGCTTATAAACACGTTATTTCCAGGCTTATTCAAAGCGGCCAGATTCGATAATATTAGATATAACCTGCTCCTGGACCGACTATTGAGCTCGACTTACTTTTTACCAGGCAGACCCATGATAAATAACAATGAAAAATAACATTAAGTTTACTATTCTTAAATGTAGTCATTGATAGCCTCATCCTTTAAACCCGATCAATGCCAGCCAACAGGAGCACAGCCTTTGAAAGAGTTAATGTGGGACACCTCTCTCAGTGTCCAGATCCAGGAAATTGATGATGATCATCGCAAACTTGTAGAACTATTAAATATTCTCAATCGCTCTGTAACGGATGGAGACGCCATAGACTATATTGAGGCAGTGATCGACGAACTGCTAAGTTGCAGCATCTGGCACTTCAGGCACGAGGAGCGATTGATGCTAAAGCACGGGTATGAAGGCCTGTTAGAGCACAAGGCTGAACACCAGGAATTAATTGAAAGCCTGACGGATCTACAGCAGGCGGTACTGCAGAAAACCAAAATACTCACGAGTGAGGACATCGAGTTCCTGGAGCACTGGTTAACCGGCCATATCTTCGGCAGCGATATGGAAATGGCGAGCTTTCTTGGTGAGATAATGTAGTGGCATATCCTAAACATGTCCGCTGATATATGCCTCACCACACACGGCACATCGATCAGCCCCCTCTAACCATCAGCTGCCGATGCTCCGTATTTAATTGCGAAGAGCAATCATCGATTAGATTCGGCAGCGCCACCCTTGTGATCAACCATGTTTCCAGACTATTAATATAGCACCGGAAAAGATCAGGGCACCACCCAGTAGCACTGTCCAGTCCAGATGGTTTTCTCTATAGAGCAGCCAGGCGATTATGGCGATAAAGACGGGATAGGTAATATCTAACAACGCCGCAACTGTTGCATTAGGGCTTAACTGCATTGCAATATATAATAAATTTGCAGCAATAATAGCGGTAAAAATTAAAACAATAACCGATAGTCTAATATCATTACCCGAATGCCAAAGCGTAACCAGGTTTGTCAATATTTTCTGGTGAATCACAGGCAATAACAGCAGCATTGAAATACTGGTGATCACAAAAATTGTCAACGGCGTGTAAATATCTTTTGGCAAGACACTGGATACCTTAACCACCAGATTAAAATGCAAGCCCCAAAGCACCGCTGCAATAATTGAAAAAACCCACCATGGCCAGGCGAACATTCAAGCCTCCTTATCACCGCATTACGTTATCTTAATGCCTAAAAACAGAGTATAACTCTTAGAACAAAATCGTTTCGTCAACTCAAATTCACGCCAGACTACTCCAGTATATAAGACGACCCATCCCATACCAGTTTCCTGTACTCACTGCAGGTCGTACAACGGTACCAGCGGACCTCATTATTCTTTAACTGCAGTACTGAAAAATCCTGGCTACTGCTCTTGTCGATAACATGCACCAGTCGGCCCTCTTCAAAAATCGCCAGGAATATACCTTTGCCCTGGTCCTTATCCCGGTAGACACCGACGCGTACCGCTTCATCTTCACCATTACCATTCAGGTCAATGACCTTACCGAAACTAAAGGGTGCCTCGATAAATGCCTGGTAATCCGCCTCCCCTATTTGTGCCTTTATGTCGCTATGGCTGATAAAACTCGCGTACACCCAGTCACTATTAAAATCATACGGCTCCAGGTTATCCAGTACCATCACGGCGGGCTCAAGTTTAATGGTTTGCCACCATGGCAGCTGTGCTTTAGCCCCTGCAGAACAGCCGACAGACACTGTGAGTAAAAATAGCGATGCTGCAATGTATGCACTGACTTTCATATTCTTCCCGTTCACGACTTATTAATTGATAGGGGCTTGAGTTTACATGGCTCTGGCGTGCTAGCAAACGCTGTAACCATACTATTTTTAAGATAAAACACCCTACTCTATTCGGGGTTGAATCGTTTTTTAATCCTTACTATATTAGTCAGGTATACGGGCATACCTAATAAACCAACTTCCCCCCAGGACTGTGTTTATGTTGCTGTTAGCCAGTGGTCGTGTTGTTGACATATCAACAGCGCGCTCCAAATATCATGCACTGAAACAACATGGCCCTGCAGCCAATGCAGGGCACAGGGCACTATATGGCCTGGTCGATATTATTTATCGCCTGCGTGATGATGATGGCGAGCCCAGGCGCGGCTGGACAGAATACGATTACATCTTCTCCGGTCACACGCTGGCCGACATTCACCAGGCCGATGACTGGAACGATGATGATATAGCCGAGCTGCAGCGCTGGGCCGCCCAGGATACCCAGAGAATACGTATCGAAACCGCGCGTCGTCGTCTGATCGATAGCCAGCAGCAGTTATCGGTCAAACACAACTTATCCGCCCAGTCCCTTTACAGCCTGTTACGCCAGCGTATCGAGGTGATGGCACTCAGCCGCGCTAGCGCTGGCCAGTGGCAGGCCACCCTACACAACATGCAACAGGCCGGTATTCGACAGGAAGAAATATCCTGGTCCGGTTTACCCAGGTTCCTGTCCCGCCAGGATGCAGGTACGATGCTCACAAAGCAGCACATCCTTGATGCCATTAATTTCGATAACATTCGCCTGGAATTAAGCACGGAACAGATCTGGGGCACAAACGGCGGCCTTAATTTTAAGGAAGTCGCCCAGCGCATGCCCCACCAGGTGGTGTACCGTGCCGCATTAAAACTCGACGCCAGTTGCCATTGCATATTGCGTTATGTCGATAACACCTTCAATTATCGTGTAGGCGTCATAAAGACCCTGGACCATGAACATCAGATGGCGATGAACAGGTTCTGGTTCGCCCTCGACCCCTATGGTCGAGCCATTAGCAATGACAGCAACCGGGGCCTGTATTTTGATAACAGTGACGCGGCAAAAAACGCAGCAAACAATCATGCGCGCCATACTATCGGCTTACGGAGTGGCTCCAAATTCCATACCCGATTCGACCATCTCACCCTGTACGGCGGCGACAATTATCGCGAATGGATTGTCAGCCTGCCTGACTACCCGCGCATCTTTTATGGCGCGCATTACATGGACCACAATGTACTGGCCCATATACGCACGACAACACGCCATGACAGCCAGGGCCGCAAGCTACTCTTCATAGAAGAAGTACAAAGCGACTGGCATCAACACGGGCATCTTCACGGTTATGACAATTCATGCTGGGGAAAAATTGCCAACGCACCCTTTAAAAAAGAATGGCCCGCGCTCGCCACCAAACTCATGTTAATCCGTGCCAGCCAGAACGGCTACGATGGTATCGCCTGGCCCGATGGCGATATCCAGGAAACGCGTTATAGCCAGGATCTAAATGCCATCAAGCGTCACTACGATGATGAAATCCCACGGGCATTAAACCGTCTCGGCAAGGCCTTTGACTGCCGCGTCGAAAGAACCGGCATAGAAACGCGCGACCCCTGGCTCAATCTTGTAAAAACAAAAAACAAGTGGCGCGTGTCTGACGGCCAGGGAAAATTTGAAACACGGAATAAATATGACAGCCGCGAAGAAGCCATGGCTGTCCTGCACCGTCACTGTAAAAGCATCCAGTTATCGGTGTCGGCATTTTTCATCAATGATAGTTTACGCCGGCAGATTGCGGAGCAGGGCCTGCCCCTGTTTGGTGAAACCAGTTTCATTAAAGATTAACAGGCGAGACCCCAAGCTATTTTCACCGGCTACACAATGCCCACAAGGCCTGCCGTTCGCTGGCGAGTAATTGTGCCGTACTAAAAAAAACACCGCGATGATTCATGAAGCTTGAATCCGCACGGTTCAAATCGAGCGGCTCTCCATGCACATCTGTGGAATCACAACCCAGCTCATTGAACAGCGCTGCCGTTGCCGCAAAATCCCACAGGCTGCCGCCACCATCTTCTGCTTTGGGACACTTAAGATAAACAGCGGGAAAATTTTCAAGCGCCCAGCAGGCATTCAGCACGGCACCATTACTTTCGCGAATGACCAGGCCATTTACACTGTAGCGGGGCGACAACGCATTTAGGGCGTCGCGTATCGGCGCGGCATAGGGCATAGCAAGAAAACCACGATCACACACCAGGGTTAAAGGTCGTCCCCCGGCAGCCGACAGGTCCAGTGACCAGGGCACGCCATTACGCATGGCGCCCTGGCCCCTGACTGCCGAATAAAGGCTTTGTGTTACCGGGTCATACACCACACCAATAACAGGCTCACCCGACTGGCTGACTAGCGCGATGGACACGGCGTAACCGGGAATAGATTCGGTGAAAGCCAGGGTGCCGTCCATGGGATCGACACACCAGAAATAATCCTTGTCTAGCCTCTCCCTGTCATCGGCACTCTCTTCGGTTAGCAGTGCCAGGTCATATTGCTCACAGCTGGGCTTAAGTATATTGACGATAAGCCGTTCGCTCAGCAGGTCCACTTCAGTAACCACCTGCGACGCAAAACTTTCACCACCCGCCTTATGGCGAACCTCGACCGACCTGTTTGCATAGCTCGTAATTAATTCACCCGCGTCCCTCGCGGCCGCTACGGCGTAGCCTGCCAGTACTGTCAAATCATCAGCTGATAGCCGCATCATAGCTCCAGAATGTATTTAGTTTTACCGCATCAATACATGGCCCCGGCCTTGAGCCATAGTGCCTGTCTCACATCGGCTTAAAAGGGCATGGGGTAATCACGCCTGATCTTCTTAATCTTTTCATTCACCTCTGCTGGCAGCTCAAGATGAATAGAATCGATATTATTTTTTAACTGCGTCATATTGGTCGCACCGATCAGTGTCGAACTAACAAACGGCTGGTTATTCACAAATGACAGCGCCATCTGGCAGGCATCCAGGTCGTACTCACTCGCCAAATCGACATAGGCCTTAACCGCCGCATCCGTCTGTGGATGGATACGATGCTCGGGGCGTGTCTCGATTGTTATACGCGCACCTGCCGGGCGTGCACCATTGAGGTACTTACCACTCAACATACCACGACAGAGTGGCGACCAGGCAAGCAAACCACAATCTTCATGTAATGCAATTTCACTCAGGTCAGGCTCGAAGTGGCGACAGATCAAAGAGTATTCATTCTGGATAGACGCCATGCGTGGTAAATTATTTTCCTCGGCCAGGCGCAACCATTTCATCATGCCCCACGCGGTCTCGTTAGATAAACCCAGGTGGCAAATCTTGCCGTCCTGGATTAATCCCTGCAGGGTCTGCAGCACCTCGAGAAAGTTATCCTGCTCGGCCTGCGCATCAAATTTTGGTGCATAGTCCCACACCTGTCCAAAGTGATAGGAGCCCCGGTTGGGCCAGTGCAGTTGATACAGGTCGATGTAATCGGTTTGCAAACGCTTGAGACTCGCCTCGACAGCGAGATGAATATTCTTTTTGTCGATGACATTCTTGCCATCCCTGACCCATGACAAACCCGGCCCGGTTATTTTTGATGCGAGGATAACCTTGTCGCGGTTTGATCGTGAAGCAAACCAGTTACCAATAATGGTTTCCGTGGCACCAAAGGTTTTTGCACTGGGGGGAATCGCGTACATCTCGGCGGTATCAAAAAAATTCACACCCTGCTCCAGCGCATAATCCATCTGCTCGAAACCTTCTGCCTGCGTATTCTGCAAACCCCAGGTCATAGTACCCAGACCAATGAGACTAATATCTAAACCTGTTCTACCTAATTTCCTGTATTTCATGAAGCACCCGAATTAAAATAATTGCTGGTTTGCGTAATGTTGCAATAAACACACCGTGATCGATCTCTGCCTGGACTAGTCCGTCCTCAATTTCCTTACAGGCATCTATTGTTTTATTTATTCAATTTCAACTTTATAGCCATCACCTTTTATGGTGATAATTTCCCCATCGGGCGCCCTTAACCTGGCCTTGTATACCTCTTTATCAAGTGTATAGGCTAGCAGCTTATGATTTATACCCGATGTCTTTAAGAGTTCTTCAAACTCGAGTTTTTCCGGAAATTTTCCGGTCATCATTAACTTCATCTCTATACGTTGATGCAGCATTCTAAAGTCGATCCTGCTCTGGGCAGACAGCACTGCACTCATGGCGCTACTGGTATTAACATGCTGGTCCAGCATCTGCTGGATTTGCCGGGTACGCTGAAAATCATGCTGGTTGTTTTTCAAGGCCATTTTATAAATACGGGTTATCCTGTCGAGGATAGCGTGCTGCTGTCCATCCTGAGAATACACCTGGAAATTTCTACCCAGGTCAATCGCCAGAGCCTGGGCCTCAAACATAGGCAGGGAATAATTCAGCTCGTCGAATATCAGACTGTTTAAATCAGCCGAAATAGATAACTTGATTGCACGCTCGAGGTTAATCTCGGCCTGCCTGTACTTTTTATGCAGCTTTAATTCCTGCGCCTCATCATATAGGCGCCTCGCCTCTGCATCATCACGCCCGGGCTGCGATTTATTTGATATGATTGTCTGGCCAATAAGCGCATTCTCGATTACATAATTCTGCTTAACATTAATTTGTGTATTGGGCTTATTATCTATTTTTTTATTTAACTGCCCCACCTCCTCTAGCACCTTGTCTATTTTAACGCCCTGCTTCTGGAGATCTTCTTTTTTTGCCAATTGCCCGTAATTACTATTAATAGACCTTAACTCACTCAGGATATATTCAAGCTTGGCTTCACTCCGTACAGGATTCTTATCCGCTTGCTGGATAATTTTATTATTAATACTAATTATCTGGTTTTCTAAGTAAGTAACTCGCGCCCGTTCATTATGGGAAACATCCTGATGAGTACCCGCTTCAGGATGTGACTCGAGTATTTCAACGATTTTCCTGCCCGCCATGGCCCCGGCCTGCTGAAACCGTTTATAGATACCGTCATAATATTGATTTTTTAATGATTCGGAATGAGTACTCGATATGGATACCCCACCTGCCTGCTGCAGGAGAATACTGACTGTTGCCGTCTCGGCCTTTTCTACCAGTTGAATGCTGATCTTAAGACGACCCATTTCCTGATCGGGCTGGGGCGTGGTAAAAAAGGCAAACTGCCTGGTTTTCGATATTTCCCCCAGGGCTGACTCGACTGCAGCAGACCGAATTTTATCTTCGGGTAATGGCTGCCACTCAGCCAGCTTAAAATCGGTCTCAATCACTACCGGCCTTATATCTGCCTGCAAATCAAAACATGCCAAACCAATTAACAGGACAAGATATAGATGGTTCTTAGATGTCAGCATCATTAACTTTCATCAACCTATAATGTTTATTTAAAATAACATCCTGTTATAAAAAAGAGGAAACGGCGAGTAGCTTAATCGCACTGTTGGCGCTGCCCCCTGATCCGTAATCCGGCATTCTAATTATGCGGGCCACACCGATAGCTAGTGCAGTATTTTTTACTAAGACAATGAATTAGCAAGTTTGCGCTTTATTTCCTGGGACAGCTCGCTATTCATCGGTGCCATCATATTACTCACGGTAACGAGCATCTCTTTTGCCGCCCCTTCTTTATACTCAGCGTCTTTTCTGTGAATATAAAACAGGTTATCCAGCGCCTCATTATACTGGTGCCTGGCAAGCTGACGGATAGATAAATCAAAACGCGCATCATTGTCATCCGCATTAGCAACTAACCTGTTTTGCAGGGCCTCAACAGTATCGAGTTTTACGGCAAGGGTAGCAAAGCCTAGCTGGCCATTTAAGGCCTTGCCCATTTCCGTTTCACGACTTGACTCGGGCAGGCGCGCGAACAGCGAACTGGCCTGCTCTATTTCATCTATATCGAGAAATATTTGCACCATATCCATCACCACTCGCGGATTGGATGGGTCGGTCTTAATCGCCTCGGTAAGCTGGAGTATCGCCGCCGGGGTATCACCAGCCAGGTGCTTCTGTTTCGCCTCTTCCCGCATTGCATCGGCCTGATGGAATACACCCAGATCTTTTAGTAAAGCCCGGGCTTCGGCCTCTTTTAATTCACCCACTTCGGTACGCAGCAACTTACCGTCTTTAAACACCAGTAAAGTCGGTACATTTTCAATGTTATGGGCCTTGCCCAACTCCGCCTGCTCATCGATATCGACCTTGGCAAAGATAAACTGTTCGGCAAACTCTTTGGCCAAAGCAGAAAACAGCAGGTCCATGGCCACACACGGGCCGGACCACACACCCATAAACTCAACAATTACGGGGATTTTATGAGAATTCAATAGAACAGCCTGATCAAAGCTTTTCTGGTTAACTTCAAAAACGAATATTTCTTTACTCACGTCAGATGCTCATCGCTGGATAAATAATATGCAAATTGTAGCATTAATCAGCCCCATATAGTCAAAGGTATATAATCAATGCCTGCGCCCTGACCCCAGTTACACCCGTATTTATTTAGCCAAAGCCAGCTTGCCATACTTTTTTTCCTGTCGAGCGTCCTGTTCCATTAGGCCCATTATTTTTCCAGCCATTAAAACCATCCACAACCCTGTGTATATTTTTGAAACCGACCTTTGCCAGCACATTAACCGCACTTGCTGCACGGGTACCTGTGGCACAAATGAGGACAATGGCATCAAAGCCCGACAGGCCCCTCACCAGTTACATATTCCGAACAAACATACTGATATAGTTTGGTGTTGCCTTCTGTGGATTTATCTCATTTAATCTCAGTTGTTCCAGCTGAAATATATTTTTATCTTTTATTAATGCAGCCAAACGTATTGCCAGCGCCTTTTCGGCCTGTTCAAATCTTATCTGGTTTTCATCAATCCGGTATCCGCTCCTTGCATTAACGGCTCTCGGTAGCAAACGTAACCTGATTCTATAATCGGGATACTCACTCGACAGCACATTAACAATCGCCTGCGCCCTGGGCCTGGCCTCGTTCATAATATCCTCAAGGTAAAAGACATCGATGGTCACCCGCTCTGTCACCGACTTACTCACTTCCTTGTCCAGGTATTCTCTATTTTTTACTTCGATGGCTTTCTGTTCTTTTATTACGATCTCATTCGTATTTGGCGAGGCGAGCAGCACGGTTATAAGCTTATCTTTAAAAAGGGGATCATCTGCCAGCAACTCATTCACCAATAAAAGAACAGCATTCTGCAACTTCGGGTCATTTTGTGATATAGCCGCCTTAACTTCCTGGTACATCTGGATCTTTAATGCGTTGGAGAACTCCCTTTCCCTTAGCTCGGAATCAATCCTGTCCACTGCATTCTTAATCTCGCTCGCCTCGATGGCTAGGTTGTCCTTAATTACCATAAAATACAAACCCAGCAAGCCACCGGCAATCGCAATCAATGGTGTGGAATAATACTTATTTAAATCTTCCAGGAATTTTTTCATTTATTTATATCCAGTTTATACTATCGTTTAACTATCCTTTGAATAGCCGGTGCCATGGGCTTATCCCGCGTCAAACTAATTTATTTTTATAATAGAAAACAACAAACCTGTATCGTCTGAAAAAGTGTCGAGCATGCCGCAGGCCTCACCCAGTACAACGCCATTAACCTGGCTCAAGCATCG
>Ga0224496_10001770_pt1 | contig 13192 bp, 11 predicted proteins | sample SF_Jul11_sed_USG_2_FD_168127 | JGI IMG/M metagenome (GOLD analysis project Ga0224496, IMG submission 168127) | Sediment microbial communities from San Francisco Bay, California, United States - SF_Jul11_sed_USGS_8_1 | ecosystem: Environmental > Aquatic > Marine > Sediment | place: USA... | reverse complement strand
ACGTAGTTGATTCCCTTGTAGACTTCTGATCGCATCGGGTTGTTGGCAAACTTTTCCTTCCATAAACGCGGTGTAAGTTCATAGACTTTACTTACCGGATGGGTGTTGACGCGCTGCAGGACATCGATCAGGTAAGTATATGGGTTAACGTCGTGGAGTTTGCACGTACTGATCAGGCTCTGGATAATACCTACATGTTCGGCTCCCAGTTCTGTCCAGCAAAGTCGAGTCAACCAAGGGGAATCTCACCCCTTAGTTGCTCACAGAACCGTACGTGACAGTCTCCCGTCATACGGCTCTTGGTCACACATTCTATGCACGAAGTAGATGCCAATGAGCAAAGAGTGTTGGGTTCTCTCTCTGGAGTAGTGAAAGCTTCCTCAAGGCCTTGCGCGTCGAAACTCGAACTTGGCTTTCACCCATTTGATGAGTCGTGATTGAAACGCGCTCCATAGGCGATAGCTAAAATTCCGATACCAGAATTTACCGTAGTACTCAATCCATCCACGCAGAATGGCATTATAACGACGAGCAAATTCAGTTGTATTTTCGATCGTAGACCGATGAATTCGCCAACCCTTTATTGTCCGCGCTATCATTCGCATGGCATTGTTTGATGCGCCGGGTGCGCACTTGCGGTACAGTTCGCCCTTGAAATTTCTAAGTGTCCGCACTTTGAAGTCGTACCCGAGAAAGGTAAAACACTTATCAACATTGTGTCTCGGAAATAAACACACTTATGGCACCACTCGATGCTGATTTCTCTACTGTAGGTCACTTTTGTCGAAGCGAATGTCGTTTTGACAGGTTGGATTCGATGATTGATACTGGCGATCAGACGGGTAAAGGTGGTTTATATTTCTTATTCCTTCTCTACCATGTCTTGCCGCTAGACGGTTAAATATTGCCGCTTGCAATGCTCCTCTTTGGTGTTAAACCTCGTCACGTAATCAAAAACGGTTCCCACTCTGTATCATCGTACAGGTGTTCGATGAGATGGCAGCAAGCTTGCACTTTACCGTGTGCCCCCCGATGAGGAGTTTATCGAAATGGAATTTCGTATAAACCAAAACATCCGCCCGGAGTACCGCGCTGAATAATCCGTCCCAGGAAGGTACACATATGAATCAAACAGCGCTTGCCCAATATAGCGTCATCCAATCGTTTAAGAAAAATGGCTAGGAGAACGTCTTGCATATATCGAATTCGCATATACCTTATGCCTACACGAGGAAGTACTCGCCCCAGCAGGAGACGGTAACAACCAATACCGAAAACAACGCCACGGCAACCGCAAAAACGACAGCACCCGAGACGGACAGCACTAGCACACGAGAGGGCGGTCCGATACGGATCGGTGTCGACAATTTTAAGCCCTTGGGGTTCTTCGCCCCCCTGCAAAAGGCACCCAAAGAGCTAATGGAGAGATTCGAGCAACAACGACTTAAAATGGCCTATCCAAACTCGCCCGCGCACCAAGCCGAAACACTCCGACATGCCAATGAATACGGAGGCAAACGCGAGACGATTGCCGTGTTTTCGGTCAAGGGTAGGCTGATTGCCAGAGTTGACGCTAGCGGGGGTGCGACAACTCCGATGGCGGCAAGGATTCCTAACGACCCGAATATGAAACCACAGGATAAGGTCGAGTTTCTCGAAAAACGGCTTAGTGCCATGTACGGTAAAGGCTTGGTCGTAGACAAGTATCAACCCGGCCAGTCACCCACCAACGCCGAGTTATTTTCTAAATTCAATTTCGGAAAATCCTATGCGCAACACATCCAGGATCAGTTGGAGTCTATGCGCGGCGAGTATGCCGCAGCACAATACCGCAAAGAACAATACGAGCACGAACAAGAACAGAGAAACAGCATCGAACAACGACAGGTATTCAAACTCAACGGTATCGAAGTGGCCAGTATCGATGACGATGGCAAGCTACGCATTCATGCACCGCTAATCGGGAATGCGTCGGTACAGCATGGTCTTCCCCGCGACGCCATGCAACCCCTCGCTACGATGGAGCTGCGTTCCTTTAACAATCCAGTCAATGGCGATGGGATCACAAAATTGTTTCGCGACAAGTTTGGCGACGCGCTCACCGTCGAAAAATTTACCCAAGGCAACGGGCCAACACTTGGCGAGATCCGCGAGGCTCAAAGCCGTCACCTGGATAATTATCTGGATAGCATCAATGTCACAGCGTAACAACGCAAGTAATACTGTGAACTCTCGAAGAGAAATCACACCATGTATATCAGCAAGCCTATAAGCAGCCCACCGGTACGCATTCTGCCAAACCCCTATAACGCACAGCTACTCGAACAACAAAACGAACGCTGGCAGAAAAGCCTAACCCACGGAACTGGAACGGACACTGTCACGCTGAGCGAAGCGGCGACAAATCTGTCGAACCTCTATCGGAACCCGCCCGACATCCTGACGGATTCGATTTCAGTTAATCCCTTTCATCGCGTATTCCTTTGTCTTGTAGGCGAAGCGGACCCGCTTGCCTGACACACCTCATTTCACAGCCGGCAAATCGGAAATAGACACACAGTTGGCAACACTCGATGCGGATGTCTCTACTCTTTCTCTACTGTCGGTCACTTTTGTTGAAACGTATGGGTTTCGACACGCTGGATTTGATGATTGATACTGGCGATCAGACGGATAAAGGTGGGTAATACTTCCTATACCTGACCTGCCACATCCCACCATTTATGAATATGACCCCTGCACATGTTCACGAGAAAGAACAAAACGATCCGCTATTCATCGTCGAAGCCTCACGTAATGTAAATTTGTTAACCGTCTCCGGGTGGGAAACACAAAGTGATTTACGCGGAGAGCTAGTCGACGACAACGGTACACGAGCGCGGATTACCAAAGGCACCACTAGCAGCTACCTCATCGACGGCGGGCTCGACCTTGACGGACAAATCACTGACAGCTCGGGTAACCATGCCACAGTCGTAAGCGTGGTATCTGGCAATCTTACTAGCCCAAACCCAGTAAATGGCAGTGCTAACGGTCTCGAAAGTCCTGCGAGCAAGGATTTATTGCGCGCGTCGGCTTCGAGCGAACATCCAATAGGCCGAGCTTTGGTACTGGAAAACATAGATGGCTTCGATTCGCTCGAAAATTTTCGAAAGTCTCCTCACCTGATCAATCTCAAACACACAGCCCCGTTTGGACTCAGTGGCGAATTCGAAACGCTCACCGACTTTAGCTGCAATGCGGTAGCACAACACTTTACCCTGGACATCAGACGCCGTGAAGGAATCGACTTTCGCTTCCCTACAACCCAGGAACTGGAAGCACTCACTGCGTTTCAGGAATCCTTTGAAATTGATATTACCAATGGAGCGACCACCGTAACCAATCCGGATTTCAACGTCACGACTAACCTTCAGCGAACAGGATCGCTGGAGTTCACAGGTGTGGGTTGCCTAAACTGTCATTCAGGCCGCTTTCTTAACACTTCTCGTGTAACGGAACTACGCATGAATACCGGCGTTGCAAGCCAGGACGTCAACACAACCGACCAACTGCCGACTGAGCCTCCCACTGCCGGTGCAAATACTCGCTCGTTTGAAGTTCCTCAGTTGATCGGTATACGACACACGGCACCGTATTTTCATGACAACTCCGCTAACACATTGGAGGACGTAATTGGTTTTTATGAATCCCAACATTTCAAAGACGCGTTTCCCGATGGGCAATTTGGCATTGGTGGGGTACTCGCCAATCCGGAATTTAGTTTCCCCCCCGACTTACGTGCAGGTCTGGTTGCATTTCTCAAAACACTCGCCGACTACCCAGTAGAATTTCCGCATTTTGTTTCGGTCGGAAAGGTCGAAACCAGCATGAGTTCAGTAAACGAAGTTTCGATAACAAATTCCGGCAGCTCAGCCGCCCTCATTATTGGCGCAATCTTCGAAGCCGGCAGTCTCGCGGTCAATCGTTTCGACGATGAGATTCCAAACTTACGAGAGGAATTCCCCCTACCTCCAGATTTTCAATCCGGTCTTGATCAGGAAGGAATGCAATATTACGCTATCGCAGATTCGGAAATTGCGGGTGTGACTAAGAAGACAGTGACAACTCCGTCATATCCTTTTTTTTCGAGCCCGGTTATTCAAATAACTATCTTAGACTCTCTCCTAGGATACGAAATAGCGCCAGGTGAGACCTTGACCATTCCTGTCACATTTGCACCTACAGAAATCCGTTCGCGTATAGATACTAATTTGGCAATACGTATACAAAATGCCGAAGGCGACTGGGACTTTGGTATTCATCTCGTCGGTGCAGGCATTCCCTTCAACCCTCCTCCCGTGTTTACGAATACCATTAACGACATTGTGAAAGAAATCGAAGGTAGCTTGACTGAGGTGACACTCCCAGAGCCTCAAGCTGAAGATGATGGCAACGAAGTAACTTTCGAGGTAAACGCTCCAGAAAACGGTATGTTTCCTTTAGGCGAGACTATCGTCACCGAAACCGTAACCGATGAAAAAGGCAAGGCTGTGAGTCGAAGCTATGCCGTCACGATTGTGGATACGCAGAACCCGATTTCACCTCACACCCCGCCGATATAGCCGTCAATCTTTTACAAAACCAACAGAGCATAGTGTTAGATATCGGTTCCGCCGAGGCTAGTGATGTCGGGGGTATAGCGACCATTAGTAACAATGCACCAAATAGTTTTGGTCCGGGGATACACGAAGTCACCTGGACTGCAAGCGATCCAACCGGTAACACTAGCACCTATGTACAGAGAGTGGAGATAATAGCGTATATTGAGCCAGAAAATACCGCTTCAGTAGAAGACGAAACGCCCAATACAGAAGGACAGGACAGTAGGCAATCTGAGGTGGTAATCAATAAGGAACCTGAGAGCCTCGCTTCAGAAGACAGGCAGGGATCAAACAACGCCGTCGAAGATACTGTAGACACATCAGTCACTGTGGAGCCAGAAAACAATGAAGCGCCCAACACGGAAGTGCAGAACGATAATCAACCAGTTGAAAATAGCCCCCATCAACATGATGAACATGCAGTACATCACCAGCGTCGGAGTTGGTTTGGGAGCTTAGATTGGCTAGGTTTATTAGTGATTACCGGATTTCTTGGGTTGAAGCGGCGATTCGTATAGCAGAACACCATTCCTAATCGATGCCATATCTACTATGATCGCTCATAATTCAGTGATGAATGGTGAACGAAAGAGAAACTAATGAGTTTTAAATTTGATGATTTTATTCTAGACACGACGAACTTTGAGTTACGCCACGGAGGGAAGCCTCAACCCCTGGAACCGCAAGTATTTAATCTACTGACGTACCTGGTTGAACATCGTGACCGCACTGTGAGTAAGCAGGAATTACTCGATACGTTATGGAAGGGCCGAATTGTCAGCGAATCGACACTCAGTAGTTGTGTTAAGGCAGCTCGCAAAGCCATTGGCGATAATGGTCAATCGCAAAAATATATTTCAACCGTAAATCGACGCGGATTTCGTTTTATTGCACAGGTACAGAACGAAAACGCTGTTGCAAGCGAATCGAACACCTCGGTAGTTGACGATATCATGACCCAAAGCACGCTGGTCGGAAGTGAAGAGCAAGGTATGGCCTGTCTTTTTCCGGTGCGAAGCCCACAGCCGGAAGAGCGTATCATGATAGCGGTATTACCACTTTCCAGCTCCGGCACTGAGATCGTACTATATTTTGCAGAAACACTATTCGAAGACATCAATATCCGTTTGGCCAGAACGCCTGGCTTCCTAGTCATGTCGCGCAACACCACCGCCTTTTATAAGAGGGACGATACGAACGACGTTGAGGCGGCCCTGGAATTGGGCGCCAACTATATTGTTGATGGCTCGGTCCGGGGTATCGGTGAAAGCATAAATTTATCAATTAAACTCATCGAAACCAAAACAGGGCGCGTGCTGTGGGGGGTACGCAAAACCATACTTTTGGAGGAACTGGACGCCTTACAAGAGCAGATTACCATGAACATCATTAGCGCAATCGAACCTGAAATAAATCGAATAGAGCTGGCTACTTTACGCAAGCGTAGACCTGTCGATTTAGGCGCCTGGGAGCTTTATCGACAAGGGAGTGCCGTTCTTGGTCAAAAGGGCTGGAGCGAAGAAAGCTTTAGTGAATGTGCTGATCTACTCCGTCAGGCTATAAAAAAAGACCCTGAGTTGGCGTTCGCCCATGCCTATCTGTCCTTGATTCTCGCCATAGGTCATTTGGTTGGATTGGTCAATCACGATGGTTGGCACGACGAAGCCCTATCCGCCGCAGAAACCGCTATCGCCCTCGATAGCCAGGATCCCGATGTTTTAGGCTACGCCGGTTGCGCTTTCAGTGACATGGGAGATCATTTTCGCGGCATCAAAATGCTGGAACGGGCTGTCGAATTGGACCCAAGCAATGCCCAAGCGTGGGCAGCACTCGGTGCGGCACAGCTACAGATTGGCGAAGAAAAAGGTATAAACAATATGTACCATGGCATACGCATCAGTCCGCGGGACAATCGCATCGGTGCCTGGGGCGCCTTATTGGCAAGGGCGTTACTAAACTTTGGTCGAGTCGATGAAGCCATCGAAGTCGCCTCCAATGCCTGCGCCTTTGACGATAAGATATTCTTGCCTCGCATAGTCCTCGGCGTTGCTCTGGCCCAAGCCGACAAACCAGAAGCCGCTCAACTGGCCATTGAAGACGCGAAACGGATACGTCCCCATCTAAGTATGGAGGACATTCAGCGTTTTGTCCGCCCGGAGGAAATACAACAATTGACGAAATGCGGCCTACTCGTCTGATTTAGCAGCAATAATCCCGCAAACCGGGAAGCGTAGACAATCTCAATTTATGCTCCCGCAAATCTCCACGAAATCCCCACATAGTCTTCAAGTTTCCCGGTCCCGAAAATCCTAAGCTTACTCCTGACAGTAAAGTCAATTACCTCAAACCAAACAGGAGAAATCACATGTTAAATACACTATCTGTAGACGTCCCGGAAACTATCAATTTCGAATTCATAAAAGAAAAGCAACGCAACACCTGGGGATCAGGTGACTACGGCCGCATTGGCGTCACACTGCAAATTACCGGTGAACAGCTGTGCGAATCCATGGATTTACGAGCAGGTGAATCTGTTCTCGATGTGGCCGCTGGAAACGGCAACGTTAGCCTCGCTGCCGCACGACGTTTTTGCGAAGTTGTTTCTACCGACTACGTGGAAACCCTACTCGCACAATCCAAGGAAAGAGCCGACGCCGAGGGTCTGAAGCTACATTATCAATTCGCGGATGCAGAAGCACTACCGTTTGAAAATAATGAATTCGACAATGTAGTGTCGACCTTTGGTGTGATGTTTACGCCGAACCAGGCACAGAGTGCAGCCGAGCTTATCCGAGTCTGCCGACCTGGCGGAAAAATCGGTCTGACCAATTGGACACCCGAAGGTTTTATTGGTCAGGTTTTCAAACTCATTGGATCCTATATCGCACCCCCAAGCGGTATAAGCTCTCCCGCATTATGGGGAACTCGTGCGTTTATCGATGCACAGTTTGGCCAGTATTCCAAACAAATCACTTACCGTACGAGAGAATTTAATTTTCGCTTTCAATCTCCACAACACTGGGTTGATCTGTTTCGTACCTATTACGGTCCGGTTCACAAGGCCTTTCTCGCACTAGAAGAGGAACAGGCAAGTGCGCTCGAAGCAGATCTTCTTCGTCTCATCAGTGACTTTAATCGTGGCACCAATGGTGACATGGTCGTTCCATCGGAATACCTCGAAGTTATCGTCACAAAAGACTAGACCTAAATTCAATCAACATGGAGAACAGTTTATGAAAAACACTAGTCAAGTTTATGCACCAACAAACGTGTCTGTAGAATCTACGGATTTCTTTAAACGATTTACTGTACTTGCATACGGAACACTAGCCTACGCCGTCGGTTGCACTGGGCTATTCTGGCTTATTTTGGGCGTTGGCGGACTTGCTCCTGTCGGTCTAAGCGAGTGGCAAGCCGGTTCAATTGCTACCGCGCTATTGTTCAACACTGGCCTAATTATGTTGTTCGGATTACAGCACAGCATCATGGCCAGAGGCAGATTTAAACAGTGGTTAACACGCGTGATTCCTGCTGCTGCCGAACGTGCAACCTATATGCTAATGTCGGGCGTCGTTACCATTGTCGCTGTGTATTTCTGGCAGTCCATTCCAGGAACAATATGGCAAGTAGAAAACAATGTTTTCCAAGTCGCGATATATATTGCCTATGCCGTCGGCATTGTCTATCTGCTCTTATCTACCCTGGTGACCAATCACTTTGAGTTGATGGGATTGCGACAAGTATATCTTTACTTTAGAGGTAAGCCGTATACAGCGCTACCTTTTACTAAAAAATACATGTATCGCTATAGTCGTCATCCAATGATGCTCGGGATGCTGGTTCTGTTGTGGGCAACTCCGCTCATGTCAGTGACTCACTTTGTCCTGGCGGGTGCGTTCACACTATATATTGCAGTCGGGGTTTATTTTGAAGAACGTGACTTGATCAAAAACTTCGGCGAGACATATCACAAATACAAAAAAGAGATCGCCACGTTTATTCCAGGGATGTATTAAAGGCTTTAACAACCGGGCCCGAGCACTGAAGTGTGCCGGGCCCGTTTTTTTTTGCACGTGTTTTACTGATCAATCTCCGCATTATGATACACGTTTTGAACATCGTCGAGATCGTTGAGCATCGCGAGGAATTTTTCAAACAATGCTACGTCATCACCACTAACAGCGCACATTGTGGGGCACGACGCATGGCCGAAACCGCCGCGCATCTGGACGACAATGTCATTCCTCGCCAGCCCGTTCGGCAATGGGTGATCTCTTTTCCGACTCCTTTGCGTATCCTGTTGGCCTCTCAGCCTCAGTTGTTATCGCCCGTTCTCCAGGTCATACACCGAACTATCTCCAGCTTTCTGATCAAACAGGCCGGTTTCCGCGCCGATGAGGCGCATACTGGTGCCATTACGCTCATTCAGCGCTTCGGCTCAGCGGCCAACCTCAACATCCATTTGCATTGTCTTTTTCTTGATGGCGTCTATCGCCTGATCGACGGCAAAGCGGTTTTTCATCCTTTTTCGCCACCCAATACGCTACAGCTACAGATCGTCTTGCAACGTTTAATTCAACGTCTGATGCGCTGCCTGGTGCGCCGGGGTGTACTCGTGGAAGATCAGGGGCAGCTGTATCTTGATGAGCACGAGTCAACCGCCCCGTCTATGACACCACTACAAGCCAGCTCTTGTAGCTATCGCATCGCCCTGGGGCCCAGGGCCGGTCAGAAGATCCTGACATTGCAAACCGTTGAACCCAACGCCACCGCCTACCCTTCAACCAGGGACCGTTGTGTAAACCACCAGGGCTTCAGCCTGCACGCCAACACCTATTGCGCACCAACGGATCGACAAAAACTCGAACGACTGTGTCGCTACATCACGCGACCTGCTCTGGCCAATGAGCGGATCAAGATCCGCCAAAATGGCGATGTAGTGCTGAAACTGAAAAGCCCGTACAAAGACGGGACCACGCATATCGTTATGTCACCGCTGGAGTTCCTGCAGAAACTGGCGGCCCTGGTACCTCGCCCCCGGCTCAATCTCATTCGCTACTTTGGTGTCCTAGCACCCAATGCCAAACTGCGTCCACTCGTCGTGCCGCATCCACCGGATAGCGATTCGAGAAGCGTAACTGAACAAGACGAGTCGGCTCCAACACCAAGGCAACACATATCCTGGGCGCGTTTACTCAAACGCGTCTTCAATATCGATATTCACACCTGTCCCCACTGCCAGGGCAATCTCAAAATTTTAGCCTCCATAGAAGACCCGCCGACCATCGCCAAGATCCTTAAGCACCTGGACCTACCGACAAGAGCACCGCCTCGGGCACCCGCCAGACTCCCTGACGGATTCGATTTTATATAGACCTCTCTCATCGAGCATTCCTTCACCCATGCGGTGAAGCAGCCCCACACGTCCGACGCACTCAATCTCGAAGCCAGTAAGTCGGAAATAGACACCCTGATGGCACCACTCGGCGCAGATTTCTCTGTTGTAGGTCTCTTTTATCGAAGCGGTAGTCGTTTTGACACCCAGGTTTTGATGGCTGATACTGGCGATCAAACAGGAATATGTGGTTTATAGTTCTTATTCCTGGAAGATACTTCGGTTTACACGATCGGCGAACTAGTTCGTCGCCATTTGGGGTGGTAACTTTTATCGCGAGCTATTCGAATGAATTGGATTTGGAGAGCGACGGTTAGCGTGAGGGTCTGTATACTACAGATAGTTCGTTCTTGAAGTTTGCCGTTTTTTTATAACGTTACGAAGAAAGCAGGTTACTGAAGAGCCGCAACAAAACCATTTACATCGGTAAAAAATCGATCGGGCTCTTCGATCATCGGGTCGTGTCCAGACTTGTCGTAGATCAAAATACTTTTTTGAGTCGCCGTTAGCGACGTAAGTGCATTATATTTAGTTTGCGCGAGGGCTGCGGTAATTGCACCGTCGTGCTCGCCATTGATGATAAGCGTCGGTACCGAAATATTCGCAAAGGCGGGATCGGCAAGCAAACGCGCGACCTCACTTTCGCTGTCGTTCCATATTTTGTGCCAATTCGTCGCATGTAACAATTGCTGCAACGTGTCAATTGACGAGAAAAAAATTGTCTTCCATCCGAGGATTTTACCCAATTCGGCGGTGACAAAGTCCGGATCATAATCATACAAGCCAGCCACACGTAATATCCGCGCGTGCTCCATAAAACGACCGAAAATATCGAGAAAACCGCCCGACCCGAGATCAGGTCGATCTTGATGCCAATTCAATGCATTTTGATAACCGTCTTTCTTGCTTTGCGCAATACTCGGATCGTTAATTCTATTTGGCATGGTTGTAATCACCCAATCTCGCGATGCTTGATACGTTGATAGATAACCGGACAATCCATCCACGTCGATCCAACCTTTAACTAAGGGATCAACGTATGAACTGGCAAGATATTCGTAACCGAGTCGACCTCCCCAACTAACACCCAGCAACACTATCGTTTTGACATTGAGGCGTTTTTTTACTGCGAGAATGACCGCGTGCGTATCTTCAACAAATTGGTCCATGCTAATTGACGACTTCGATGGATGACCATAACTGTTTCCCGCCGCTCGCTGGTCCCAATAAATGACCGCGTAATTTTCTTCGAGTTGTTGAAACGGTTTCATCATCGTGTAGTATTGCGCCGTATCGCCGGGGCCGCCATGCAATAGCAAAATAAATGTGCCGTTCGATGCATTCCCGCGTACATCCACCGGCATCACTTCCCCGGCATTCTTAACGTAAAAGAAGTCGACCTGCCGATCAACCGAGCAGCCTGCCAATAGGAATAACGCGAAAAGAAATTGCACAACCGAAATCAAAATTGTTTTTCGCGTGCGGTTGTTAAATGTTGCGCCGAACACAGCGTGTAATTTATCGAAACGAATAGGCATAAGAGACACCCACTTCGGCAAAGATGTTATAGATGAGCAGTTGATTTAACGGATATTGCCCGAATGCACCCGCTTTGAAATAAACGCGCATTGGTTTTCCGACGCTTTCCAAACGCGAAAGGTCGTAGCCAAAACCGAAGTTAGCTCCTGGCTTGTAGTAACCATATCCAAAATCGAACGTTTCATAGACGGCGCCACTTCGATATTCCAATACGTCACCTGCAGCAAACGTATGAATATAGCCTTGGGAAATTCCCAAATTAAGAAACATTCCAGAATCGAAGTTCCAGTAGTAGTCGAGACCCGCATCGATAAAGTAGTTGTGGCTATTTTGAAAGTGGAAGTAATACGCCGTAGCGAGCGACGCGACAAAGGCGTGTCGCGCACTACCAAAAACTTGACGGCCCACCGAAAATCGTAGTCCGGGATGAAAAAAAGTTTCGCCGTAATAGCTTAATTCGAATAAATATGGCTTGGACGTACCGCCATTCGCGTTTTCAGACGAATCCGCGTGTGCGATGTTCGCAAGAAACGGTACAAACATTATGCAGGCTAAAATGTTTATGCAGATTTTATTGCCCATTACTTCGTATCCTTATACAAGGTTACTCTGTCGCAATTGTTTTTCTCGTAATTTATTCATGTTTAAAGTAGTGTAATACAACTTTCGTAAACGCACAATGACGCAAGAATGCGAAAAAAGAGTCGAAATATTTTGTAAAAAAATGGAAGCGATGAATTATGCGTACACTGATGCCTTTCTTGACTGCGGGATTCTCGCCAATGGCTTTCTGCGCCTGCGCTGTGAAGACTGTCATCACGAGAAATTGGTGGCGTTTTCGTGTAAGAGACGCGGCTTTTGTCCAAGCTGTGGGGCGCGACGCATGGCTGAGACCGCCGCGCATCTGGCCGACAACGTCATTCCTCGCCAGCCCGTTCGGCAGTGGGTGATCTCTTTTCCGATCCCTTTGCGTATCCTGTTGGCCTCTCAGCCTCAGTTGCTATCGCCCGTTCTCCAGGTCATACACCGAACTATCTCCAGCTTTCTGATCAAACAGGCCGGTTTCCGCGCCGAGAGGCGCATACTGGTGCCGTTACGCTCATTCAGCGCTTCGGCTCAGCGGCCAACCTCAACATCCATTTGCATTGTCTTTTTCTTGATGGGTGAGGAAAGACCGAAGTGACTCAATGTCACTTCGCAGCTTGACGAACGACACGCCAGGGATGGCGTGGCTGGGGCCCATCGAAGCCCTTGAAGTTTCGCCATGGACGGCAGGCACCAGGTCTCGCCTCCCAATACGCAACAACTACAGACCGTCTTGCAGCATTTGATTCAACGCCTGATGCGCTTCCTGGTGTGCCGGGGTGTATTAGCGGAAGATCAGGGCCAACTATATCTTGATCAGCCAGAGTCAACCGACCCGTCTATGACACCGCTACAAGCCAGCTCTTGTACCTATCGTATTGCCCTGGGGCCCAGAGCGGGACAAAAACTCTTAACCCTGCAAACGGTGGAACCCAACGCCACCGCCTACCCTTCAACCGGAGACCGTTGTGTAAACCGCCAGGGGTTCAGTCTGCACGCCAACACCTACTGTGCACCTACCGATCGACAA
>Ga0224496_10001769_pt1 | contig 13194 bp, 13 predicted proteins | sample SF_Jul11_sed_USG_2_FD_168127 | JGI IMG/M metagenome (GOLD analysis project Ga0224496, IMG submission 168127) | Sediment microbial communities from San Francisco Bay, California, United States - SF_Jul11_sed_USGS_8_1 | ecosystem: Environmental > Aquatic > Marine > Sediment | place: USA... | reverse complement strand
CTTTTAACCGGTAATTATCTTCACCTTCAAGGAACAACGCTGTGCCAGTACCTCGACCTTTGCCATCTTTCATACGGTATGACGGTTGATCCAGGTGACCGACCTCGGTTTCTAGATTAAACTTAAGATGTGTTCCCTCCAATACATCCTTAGGTCTTTCGATATGCACAGCATCAATCGCTTCAACTTCGTTGGTCTTTTGGAAATATTTCATTCGCCCCGCTGAGATGGCAACATCTCCGCAACTTAATTTAACGTCACCAACCGCTTCTAATTCTTGTTCATAGTAGCCTTTAATACGATCGGCCTCAATATAAACAGGTTTCTTTACTGGTTTGATAACCGGCACTTGCGGATCGGCCAAACTTTCCGGCATCACGGGAGAATCATTTGCAAGCGCATGAAATGGAATGCAAATAAAAATCAATAACAGTGTAACGAATCGGAATAAACTTATTTTCATTGTAAACATCTTAATCCTGGAAACGATATGTCAGTCTATAAACAGCAATACCGCTATCTCCAGATGCATCAGTATTCCAATTTGTTGCAGCCCCTGGCACTCATTTCAAAAGCACTGGACATACCAAATGCGATTATAATCGTTATTTCACTATTGCCGGTTATCATTTTTTTTACAAAACAGCGTAACAATCCTGTTAGCAAGCGAAGCCTTAATGTCCAGTCTTGACTCTTTTTTTTCAGCTGGTGGGATATTATCCCGTCATATTCCTGGATACCGCGCCCGTTCCCAACAATTGGAAATGGCACAGGCAATTGCCGATACCATTGCCCATAACGGTGTGCTGGTTGCGGAGGCCGGTACCGGCACCGGAAAAACCTTTGCATATCTTGTTCCTGCATTATTAGCCGGCGGAAAAGTCATCCTTTCAACCGGCACAAAAACCCTTCAGGACCAACTTTTTAACCGTGATGTGCCAACCATTCGCGCTGCGCTCAAAGTGCCAGTGTCGGTTACGTTACTGAAAGGACGCGCTAATTATATTTGCCACTACCATCTAAAAAAAACGCTCAGCGATGAAGGAATCAGTTTTAGTAGCCGGGAAGAAATAAAATTTTCAAAACTGATAGAAAATTATGCCAGGCGCAGCAAAACTGGCGACAAAAGTGGTCTGCACAAAGTGCCAGAAAATGCTGCCATTTGGCAACAAGTAACCTCTACGCGAGAAAATTGCTTGGGTTCGGACTGTCCAGACTATAAACAATGCTTTGTCATGGAGGCACGCAAGAAAGCGCTTTTGTCTGATATTGTAGTGGTAAATCACCATTTATTTTTTGCCGATGTCATGTTGCGGGATGAAGGCGTCTCCGAATTATTGCCTGCCTGCAATACCGTAATTTTTGATGAGGCGCACCAATTACCAGAAACAGCCAGTTTATTTTTTGGAGAAACGGTAAGCACCAGTCAGTTGCTGGTACTTGCACGTGATACCACAATTGAGGCGATACAACACATCAAAGATTTCACTCAATTGCCTGAAGCGATTGCGTCGATGGAAAAAGCAGCGCGAGATTTGCGGTTAACAATTCCGGAGGAACACACACGCTTACCACTGAGCCTTGTCAAACAAAACCCCACTTTTTACCCGGCACTAAATTTATTGTTGGAGAAAATCACCGTATTAACTGGCATGCTAGAAAGCCAGGCGGGACGTGCTGAAGGAATTGAAAATTGCTGGCAACGCGCAACAGAACTTCTTTTGCGCATCAAACATTGGGTTAATCAAGACGAAACAGATGAATTTGTTCGCTGGGTAGAAGTTTTTAGTCATGCACTGCAACTAAACGCCACCCCGTTATCAATTGCTGAAATATTCAATAAACAATTGAATGCTTCGCCTCGCGCCTGGATTTTTACATCAGCGACCTTATCAGTAAAAAATGATTTCTCTCACTATTGTCATGAAATGGGGCTCGCTACCGCACAGTCTGCCAGCTGGGACAGCCCATTTGATTTTTCCGAACAATCCTTGCTGTATGTGCCGACTGGCCTACCAGAACCAAATACTCGACACTACACTGAAGGTGTCGTGAATGCAGCATTACCCGTTTTACGTGCCAGTCAAGGGCGGGCATTTTTTTTGTGTACCAGTCTACGTGCAATGCAACAAATCCATGAATTATTACTGGCGACATTGAAACATGAACAGCTTGATTATCCGCTATTGTTGCAGGGACAAAGTTCGCGCTCTGACATGCTGGAAAAGTTTCGTAAAACGGACAATGCAGTGTTGATTGGCAGTCAATCTTTTTGGGAAGGCGTGGATGTAAAAGGTGAAGCGTTATCATTGGTCATTATTGACAAACTTCCTTTTGCGCCGCCTGATGACCCAGTACTCTCGGCGCGTATCGACAAAATCAACAAAGAAGGGCGAAATGCTTTTATGGAGTACCAACTACCACGTGCGGTTATCAATCTGAAACAAGGCGCAGGACGATTAATTCGTGATGAAAACGATCGCGGGGTCCTGATGATTTGTGATCCGCGTATTATCACAAAGTCCTATGGTCGGCGAATTTGGCAAAGCCTGCCACCAATGAAACGTACCAGGCAATTGGTTGAAGTTGAAAAATTTTTCCTGGAAGATAATAGCGACTAAAAAATTATCTAATCTCAGATCTGTGCTGCAGGGATGTATTGAGGGAGCTGTAATTGCCCTTATTAGAGCAAGGTTGCAGCGCAGCATAACTAGGCATATGCACTACCTAGAGCTATCTGTCGCAAATTACTCTGTTTTCAGACAAGCTCCTAAGGTAGCGCAACAGACCAATCCTTAATGCAGTATTAAGGTTAATCTAGTCTTCAACTGGATTACGTCCTTCAGCAGCCTCGCCTTCATGGGTCAGACCATAGGACGAATCATCAGGGGACTCAGGTGCAGACGGTCCACCACAGCCAACAACCAAAGCAAATGCGAGCAATAATGCAAAAATAGATGTGAGTTTCATATGTAATTAATTCCTTATGCTTATAATAAAAGTACAGCTTACTAACTGCACCTATAATGATACCTGTAATAGCCGCCGATTGCTATCATATATACTGTGATGTATAAAAGGCACGCCATTCGGCCGCTCAAACGCTACGCGCTCGCATCGCTTGAGTGCAGCCATTATGCATTTAGAAGTGACTGATTTTACTTATATTCATTCAGTCTAGTTTGCTTTCACTAGCCTTCACAAAGACAAGAGGATGATGGAAAATGATCAAACAATCGCTATTAGCTGTTATTGCGATATTCATAACATGGTCCATTTTGGATTTCATTATTCATGGCACTCTGCTCCAATCTACTTATGAAGCTACTGCAGAATTATAGCGGCCCATGGAAGCAATGAAAATGTCTCTTATGTATGTCGTTACATTGTTATTTGTCGCCTGTTTTGTGACAATTTATGGACTTTTGGTTACACAAAAATTCCTGGCATCGGGCATCAAATTTGGTGTGCTTTTCGGTCTGGCTACTGGAATTTCAATGGGATTCGGCTCTTACTCCTATATGCCCATCCCTTTAGTATTGGCATGGAGCTGGTTCTTCAGAAACTTGATTCAGGCAATTATCGCTGGAGTCATCGTCAGAGCGGTAGTTAAGTCCTGAATCTCTGCATTGTTGCGCGATCGAAATCCGGCAACATGTTGGCCATGATTATTTCTACTAACTAAACCCCATTATCTTAATGATGTCTTAACAACCACATCATCCTCTCCTGACTCCCGTACGCGACGAATACCAAAAGAAACGCTGGGCGGTATGCCCATTGCCAGATCAAGACTACTTACACGGTAATTTGAGCCTCTCGCTTTTAGAATGGCATTTACTTTTTCTTGTTTATCCACAGCTTTCATGATGGTATCCGCAATCATTTCGTCACTACTGAATTCGACTGTTTTCTCAGCGACCCGGTTTGATAACTCCTTTGCTTTGTCCAATAAACTCATTTGCTAGTGACCTCTCTTAAGATAATGAGTTCCTAACTGTCCAATTGCTACTCTTTTGCTGCATACCTACGTCATGTTGCTCATTTTGCGCATAAACTACACGTGCTTTCCTTATCCTGAAGCCGCCAAACAGCAGCAATCTGGGCAGCTTACCAGATCATGCGGAATATTTGCGGCGCTATCGTTCATACGCCAGCACAGGGGCTAGCCACATTTCCGCCTGTTCCAGCGTCCAACCTTTTCGCTTGGCATAATCTTCGACTTGATCTTTGCCTATTTTTCCAATCGCAAAAAAAGTAGATTCCGGATGCGCAAAATAAAAACCGGATACCGCCGCAGTCGGCACCATGGCATAGGATTCCGTGATAATAATGCCAGCATTTTCTTGCGCGTTCAGCATTTCAAACAAAGGGCCTTTTTCAGTGTGATCCGGGCAAGCTGGATACCCCGGTGCAGGCCGGATACCCCGATATTCCTCAGCGATCATCTGCTCATTCGTCAGATTCTCATCTTTAGCATAACCCCAGAACTCGCGCCGCACACGCATATGCATATGCTCAGCAAATGCCTCCGCCAGCCGATCTGCCAACGCTTTCAGGACAATCGCACTGTAATCGTCATTGGCATCCTCAAAAGCTTTAACCCTTTCATCAATGCCAAAACCCGCGCCTACGGCAAACGCGCCGATAAAATCTTGAATCCCCGCTTCCTTGGGTGCAATAAAATCAGCCAGGGAACGGTTTGGGCGGCCTGTTGGTTTAACATTTTGTTGGCGCAGGCAATGATAGGTCATCGCCACTTTATTGCGTGACTTGTCAGTATAAATTTCGATATCATCGCCCACCGCGTTAGCAGGGAACAAGCCAATGACCGCATTTGCTGCCAGCCATTTCTGTTCGACAATTTTCTTCAACATCGCCTGAGCATCACGAAACAAATTGGTTGCCGTTTCGCCCACCACTTTATCCTGCAGAATCGCCGGATAACGCCCGGCTAGTTCCCATGCCTGAAAAAAAGGTGTCCAGTCGATAGTAGCGACAATTTTCTCCAGCGGGTAGTTATTTAGCGTCCGAACACCTATCAGCGCTGGCTCCGCGGGTTCGAAATTTTCCCAATCGGTTTTGAATGCATTGGCGCGTGCTTCTGCAATGGGCAGGATGCGAGTCGGTCCTTTTTTATTTTTATGCTGGGTACGCACTTTTTCATATTCTGTTTTTATTCCCTGCACATAATCGGTCTGCAACTCCTCCGACAACAGGTTACTGCACACCCCAACCGCGCGACTCGCATCCGGCACCCACACAACAGCTCCATCATAATGCGGCGCAATTTTGACTGCGGTATGAACACGAGAAGTCGTCGCGCCGCCAATCAGCAACGGTATCGTAAACCCTTCGCGCTGCATTTCTTTTGCTACATGCGCCATTTCTTCCAGTGACGGCGTGATTAACCCTGACAAGCCAATCAAATCGACCTTTTCCTGCCGAGCTTTTTCCAAAATTTGCGCACAAGGAACCATGACCCCCATATTCACCACTTCATAGTTATTGCATTGCAACACCACCGTGACAATATTCTTACCAATATCGTGTACGTCACCCTTGACGGTGGCAATAACAATCTTTCCTTTGGGTTTGTTATCGCCCGATAATTTCTTTTCTGCTTCAATAAATGGCAGCAAATGCGCCACGGCCTGCTTCATGACCCGCGCCGATTTAACCACCTGCGGCAAGAACATTTTGCCAGCACCAAACAAATCACCGACAACACTCATGCCCTCCATCAACGGTCCTTCAATTACCTGAATTGTCCGGCCACCTTGTTTGTCAATTTCCTGCCGCATCGCTTCAGTATCTTCGACGACATATGTTGAAATCCCTCTTACCAACGCATGTGTCAGGCGCTGCTGGAGTGGCTCATCACGCCAAGCAAGATCTTCAACCTGCTCTTTTTTCTTACCTTTGAAATTTTCAGAAAATTCAACCAGGCGCTCGGTGGCATCGTCACGCCGGTTCAGTAATACATCTTCAACCCGCTCCAGCAGGTCGCTGGGAATATCTGAGTAAACCCCCAATTGCCCGGCATTCACAATACCCATCGTCATGCCGGCCTGAACCGCGTGATACAGGAAAGCAGTATGTATCGCTTCACGAATGGGCTCATTGCCCCGGAAAGAAAAAGAAACATTCGATACGCCGCCACTAATCTTGGCAAAGGGTAGCGTTTGCTTAATAATGCGCGTCGCCTCGATAAAATCCACACCATAATTATTATGTTCTTCAATACCGGTGGCGATGGCGAAAATATTGGGGTCAAAAATGATGTCTTCTGGCGGGAAACCGACTTGATCGACAAGGATATTATAGCTATGTGTGCAAATTTCTACCTTACGCGCCATCGTGTCAGCCTGGCCCTCTTCATCAAAAGCCATCACAATAATAGCTGCGCCATAGCGGCGAGCCAGTTTGGCGTATTTAATGAATTCTGCTTCCCCTTCTTTCATGCTGATAGAATTAATGATAGGCTTTCCCTGGATACATTTCAGCCCAGCCTCAATTACCGACCACTTGCTTGAATCTAGCATAATCGGCACTTTGCAGATATCCGGTTCTGCGGCCACCAAATTAAGAAAAGTCACCATGGCTTTTTGTGAATCAAGCATGGCCTCATCCATGTTGATGTCGATAATCTGCGCGCCATTTTCAACCTGGCTGCGCGCAACAATCAACGCTTCCGCATAGTCATCGCCAAGAATTAAACGGGCAAATGCTCTTGAGCCCGTCACATTGGTTCGCTCACCGACATTCACAAATAGCGAATCTTCTCCAATATTCAGTGGCTCCAGACCGGATAGCCGCAGTTTTTTTGAGATATCAGGGATTTTACGTCGTGGGATTCCATTCACAGCTTCAGCAATCGCTTTTATATGCGCCGGTGTGGTGCCGCAACAACCACCGACGATATTGACAAAACCGGATAGTGCAAAATCTTTAATTTGCTTTGCCGTGTATTCAGGCGTTTCATCATAACCCGTATCTGACAATGGGTTGGGCAAGCCTGCATTGGGATGCACACTGGTATATACGTCGGCGACACTGGCAAGCTCTTCGATATACGGACGCATTAATTCCGCACCCAATGCACAATTAATGCCGACTGAAAGAGGACGGGTATGACTGATTGAATTCCAAAACGCTTCCGGCGTTTGCCCTGAGAGCGTACGACCCGAAGCATCCGTAATCGTCACAGAAATCATAATGGGAAGACGAATATGATGGTCTACAAAGAATTGATCAATGGCAAATAATGCGGCTTTTGAATTAAGTGAATCGAAGATAGTTTCTACCATCAGAATATCAACACCACCATCCACCAAGCCACGGATAGACTCAGTATAGTCGATAACCAATTGATCAAAGGTGATGCCACGAAAACCAGGATCATTAACATCTGGCGAGATTGAAGCTGTTTTAGTGGTCGGCCCAATCACGCCGGCGACAAAACGTGGCTTACCGGGCATTTTTGCTTCGATTGCCTCGATCGCTTCACGTGCCAGTTTTACAGCTTCAACATTTAGCTCATAGACAAAATCCTGCATATGATAATCAGCCATCGAAGCAGCATTTGAATTAAACGTATTGGTCTCGATAATATCCGCACCGGCTTCCAGATAGCCTGCATGAATCCCACGAATAACATCGGGCCGAGTCAGCGTTAATAAATCGTTATTGCCTTTGAGATCATGCGGAAAATCTGCAAAGCGTGTGCCACGAAAATCAGCTTCTTCAAGTTTATGTCGCTGGATCATCGTGCCCATTGCCCCATCCAGGATCAGAATCCGTTCAGCAAGAAGATCTTCTAATAAGTTGGTACGGTTATTTTTATTCATGACTTGTTGCCATCCCAGTAGGAAAAAAGCGCCTAATTATACCTCACCCCTAATTTGAGATCTGACACCTTGTTTATGGATAGAGTAATAATATTCGGTAACCTGTTGCATTCAAATCGGAATACTCAATATCAATTTGAACATTTATTTCTTTTCCGGGCTCAATGACTGGCACAATATCTTTCTCATCACTCAAATAATCAGCAGCCGTATAAAGGTGGCTCGCAACCATTTGATTATGGCTATTAGTGAGCGTTAGCTTTAGCGCGGGTAATGCCTGTGAAAACGGTGCGTGATTACGAATAATTGCGATCAGTTTGGCAACATCGGGCTGCTTTACCGGATCCACTTGTAAATCCGATGACTCAATACTAAGCAAAGCGATATCCTGTGGATATGGAACCGAGCATGAGAATATTGCACAGACCCCTTCGAAATACGGCCGTGTTCCCGGTGCTGCTGCAGAGATCTCAGCACGGTAAAAAACAGCCGTTAGCACCATCGACGCAAGTAAAAAAAACGAACCCGCAATAAACCATGCACGTTGATTTTTATATAGCGGCATGACATCAAAATTATAAGCCGGATCAGGAGTAGTCGCTGGCTCTGGCTCTTGATTCAGGTAAAAAGAAAGCGGTCTTGCTGAATCACTGAACAAATTGACGCTGAATTTAGAATCAGCGTTAGCATCCAGCCTCTCTTCTGACAATTCTTTGCTTGCCACCCCGCTTGAATTGCCAATCTCCGATTCATCCACTGTAATCAGTGTAGCAAAGCTATTAAAAACTTGCCGACATTGCCCACACCGAACGTCACCACCGTGCGCTTTTAACTGATTTGGCGTCACACGGAAAGTTGCTCTACACCCAGGGCAGAGCGTTACCAGCGCCATAAAACAAACTTCATATCTTAGTTCCCGTCAACAAAACCCATCCTTCTTGCTCCCGGGCAATTTGCATATTGAACCACTGCTGATAGATGTCCATCACTTCCTTTGCCTGCGCTTTAAGTATTCCAGAAAGCACAATATGTCCACCCTGATGAGTAGCGGACATCAGAATTGGCGCAAGTATCATTAATGGATTTGCGAGAATATTGGCAACAACCACATCAAATTGTGTTGTCGACTCAGAATTTTCTGCGGCAAATTTTATTTTCGAAGGGTCACATCGATTACGATCCGCATTTTCACGACTCGCAGTAACGGCATGGGGATCAATATCAATCCCCAAAACATGGCTTGCACTCAGCTTTAATGCAGCAATTGCCAAAATGCCAGAACCACAACCATAATCGAGAACGGTATCACCCTTCTTTAGGTTTTCATCAAGCCAACAAAGACATAACTTAGTGGTAGGATGGCTGCCCGTTCCAAAAGCCAGTCCAGGATCAAGAACCAGGTTAATTGCAGATGCATCCGGTGACTGGTGCCAGGTTGGAACAATCCATAAGCGAGATGATATTTGAATTGGATTGAATTGTGACTGTGTAAGACGTACCCAATCCTGCTCTTCTATATAAGCCAAGCGATAGTCGGGTTGACTGGGCAGCTGCGCAATCTGTGTAACAACCTGCATGATTGCAGGAATATCGGCGTCCTCAGCAAAAAGTGCAGTAACTTCAGTATCAAACCAAATTTGTTCGATAGGTTCACCCGGTTCACCAAATAGCGGTTGTTCAAGCATTGTTCCCGCAGCCGCATCGTGCATATCCACTGACAATGCACCCAGTTCAAGCAAACCGTCACTTAAGACTTCAGCATGGACAGCGTCAACGCTGATCATTAAAGAAACCCAGGACATATTTAAATCCAAAACTGCCTAAACAAGATAGGCAAGCATGCCACGTACTTTATCGTCCGTTTCTCTCTAGCCCGACTTGTTATGCAGCGCAAGTTTTTGTTCGAGAAAATGTATGGTTATCCCATCGTTTAGAAATGTTGAATCAGAAAGCAAATCACGATGCAATGGAATGTTTGTTTTGATCCCATCCACCACCATTTCTGATAACGCAATACGCATACGAGCGATAGCCTCCTCACGTGTATCACCATAGGTAATGATTTTACCTATCATCGAGTCATAATAAGGCGGCACGAAATAGTTGTGGTAAACATGGGAATCAACACGAACGCCCGGGCCGCCAGGCGCATGATATTGGGTAATACGACCAGCGGATGGCGTCAACTTGTAGGGATCTTCAGCATTGATCCGGCACTCGATGGCATGCCCATTGAATTCGATATCCTTCTGCTGAAAAGGCAGTTTTTCGCCTGCGGCAATAGCAATTTGCATTTGTACTAGATCAATGCCGGTGATCGCCTCCGTTACGGGATGCTCCACCTGCAAACGCGTATTCATTTCAATGAAGTAAAATTCATCGTTCTCAAACAAGAACTCAAAAGTCCCCGCGCCACGATAGTTAATACGACGGCATGCATCGGCGCAACGCGTACCGATTTTATTGCGCAATTTAAGAGAAATGCCAGGCGCAGGCGCTTCCTCGAGAATTTTCTGGTGGCGGCGCTGCATTGAACAATCTCTTTCACCCAAATGAACCGCGTTACCATGTTCATCGACGAGCAGTTGAAATTCAATATGGCGCGGATTCTCCAGATACTTCTCGGCATAAACCACCGGATTGCCAAAAGCTGCCTGCGCTTCATTACGTGTCATGATAACCGCATTCGATAATGCAGCTTCAGTATGCACCACACGCATACCACGCCCACCACCACCGCCAGCCGCTTTAATGATGACGGGATAACCGATATCACGAACAATTTTTTTAATTTCTTCGATAGACTCCGGCAATGCACCTTCCGAACCGGGTACGCAAGGCACGCCTGCTTGTTTCATGGCATGTTTGGCACTGACCTTATCACCCATCATACGAATACTTTCCGGCCGCGGTCCAATAAACACAAAACCACTTTGCTCTACTCGCTCCGCAAAATCGGCATTTTCTGAAAGAAAGCCATAACCAGGATGAATCGCTTCAGAATCAGTCACTTCCGCCGCACTGATAATAGCAGGGATATTGAGGTAACTCAGCGCTGATGGGGCCGGACCAATGCATACGGATTCATCAGCCAGTTTGACATACTTGGCTTCCGCATCCGCTTCCGAATGCACGGCTACCGTTTTTATACCCATCGCCCGGCAAGCACGTTGAACACGCAGGGCAATTTCGCCACGATTCGCGATAAGAATTTTCTCAAACATTTTTACTCATGTAACCCCATTTCAGGCCCTTAATCTATTTGCCAACCGTTTAGAAAATTATTGAATAATGAACAATGGTTCGCCATACTCGACCGGTTGACCATTCTCTAACATGATAGCCTTAATGACACCATTTTTATCCGATTCAATCTCATTCAACAACTTCATTGCCTCAATAATACATAACGTCTCACCCACTTTTACCGACTGCCCGACTTCTACAAATGGACTTGCACCTGGCGAGGATGAACGATAAAACGTCCCAACCATCGGCGACTTAACGGCATGCCCTTCCGGCAACACTGGTTTGACTGGTTCAATCGCTGCAGCTGCAGTCACAGGCGCCTGCTGAGCAGGCGCTTGCTCAGCAGGCGCCGCAACAGGCTGCATGAATGGGGGCATAAATGCATAATTTTGCACCGCCCCTGACTTATTAATGCGTACCTTTTCCTCACCTTCGGTGATTTCTAATTCAGCAATACCCGATTCTTCAACCAGTTCAATTAATTTCTTAATTTTTCTTAAATCCATATCCCACCCCTCGAGACAATGCCCTGTTTTTTAGGTAATCACACAACCATTCCCGTAAGCCATTACAACCCAGCAACAACTAACCGTATAAGGCCAATCAAGCAATATTTCAAACATCTCTAAATACAGCTGACGCAGGATCTAAATGAATATTCTTTTGCGACAAAAATTTTTCCTGAATGTTTCATCAATATTCTGAAGCGACACCGGTTCGTTGTACACACATCACATATCGCCTAGCATAATCTTCACAAGAGTAAAAGAAACATCCGCGCAAAAAAGCAAAAATTTCAGCGTATCGTTAACGCATATGCCAGCGCTAACTCATAGCCCTTGGCGCCCAAGCCACTAATGACGCCAACCGCTAGGTCAGAAAAATAAGACTTCCGACGAAAAGATTCGCGAGTAAATATATTTGAAAGATGAATCTCGATAAATGGTAGCTTTATTGCAGCTAAAGCATCCCGAATCGCTACACTGGTATGCGTATACGCTGCCGGATTAATAATAATAAAATCTGTACCATCACTTAGCGCCTGCTGAATTCTATCTATCAATTCAGCCTCAGCATTACTTTGAAAAGCTTCCAACGTTACGCCAGCATCTTCAGCCACTTGACATAGATTTCTGTTAATATCGGCCAGCGTAACGTCACCATAAATTTCCGGCTCACGCAATCCCAGCATGTTTAAATTAGGGCCGTGAAGCACCAGGATCTTTTTTGCGGCAGTGTTTTCATAAACCATGACGCTACAATTATGGCTGGTTACAAGGAAAATGTACAGATTTTTAAAGACATTCGCCGAAATTAGACGAAAGTTGTTGGAGAAATACCAAACTTAAAAAAGCATTATTTAACCCGATGAAACATTCCAAACGTAACTCAAAAAAGTCGCCCAATCTATACAAACTAATAAGCTGTAAGTTATCAGATGGATATATTAGCTACAAATAAATCATCTTAAAAACAACCATGAATTTTACTATTTGCTCCCTGTTTCCCAAGTCTCTATAATTGCGCGTTCTGTTTCCTTTAAGCTGTTGTAGCTCAGTTGGTAGAGCAACTGATTCGTAATCAGTAGGTCCGCAGTTCGATTCTGCGCAACAGCACCATTAAAACAATTAGTTAAACAAGTATTTATTTTCTTAAATATACACAGGGTTACACAGGGGTTACATTTCGCATAAATATTTAATAATAGCAACAAACCCCCATAAACCAATCTTGTAGCGATGTTGAATACTTTTTGACGTCATTTAGTCGGTAATTATTCAAAACCAACCGCAAGGATAGGATGCTGGACTGATGCACATCGAGTCCAATAACCCGTTTGTAAAGCGCAACTAATTCCATAGCACCTCCATTCAGTTTATACTTATTAATGGAAGGTGGCGGATGACAAAACTGAAAATGCTTGAAGGCGACAAGTCGCCAACGGCCTGTTTAACGTGCGCTCTCAATGGAAGCAGAAGCAATCCGGGGTTCGAGTCAGTTCGGTGGGTCACGTTAGAGTACGGGATCAAGTCACCAAAAAATTGTGCGACCTCTCCCCGCCACCTTCTACCCCAGAGTTTCTTTCATTACAGGG
>Ga0224496_10001768_pt1 | contig 13194 bp, 12 predicted proteins | sample SF_Jul11_sed_USG_2_FD_168127 | JGI IMG/M metagenome (GOLD analysis project Ga0224496, IMG submission 168127) | Sediment microbial communities from San Francisco Bay, California, United States - SF_Jul11_sed_USGS_8_1 | ecosystem: Environmental > Aquatic > Marine > Sediment | place: USA... | reverse complement strand
TACGAATATATTCGGGACAGGGTCAGCGGTGAGCTTAAATTACCCTCGCTTGCTCAGTTGATACGCGAAAAAAGTCTCGAGCATGAGATAATCAATGAACCGATACCATGAGATTTATAGCGGATACGTTATTTTTTAATATTCGTTCCACTTCTAGTAGTAGTAATATGCACGAGTAGTGATTGCTTGTATTGACAAGACTGACGATGTTATTTGTGCAAGATAAGGGGGAAGACAATGAAAACAATGTGGCGCTCCCTGATTCCTTGGTGAATAGTCGTGAAAATTTTAACTGCGCTCCCATGGAGCTTATAGACGTTACAAACTATGGTGCTCTAGCCGACGGTGACGTCGGAAGTATAGCGACTGAACGTAATGACGCCGCCGTACATCATGCGTTGCGCATCGCAAAGGAGAAAACTCACGGTTTACGGGTAGCTCAGATATATTTCCCCCCAGGAAACGGTGACGGATTCTACGCACTGTCAGGTATTCGTATCGAGCCAGACAATCAGGTCATACTTACGGGAAGCCCTGGAATACTTGCGTCGCGAATCAAGATTGTGTCTGCCATTTCGACTATAACGGGTCGAAAGGCTGGCACATACTTCGCTAATTCGATGGAACCGGATTTAAACCACCACAGTTGGTCTGGCATTGCAAACCTGGGCATCGTAGGCGGCACTAAAATGGACAGCCTTGTCGAGATAGAAACAGCTCACAATGCAATGACCTTCGGAGGCATCCATCTAAAAGGAGAAAGGGATGAGCACGGACCGCTGGTTGACTATGGATTGCGAGTCGGTACCACCGGATTGAGTCGTTTTCGAATAAACAATTTCTACTCCACGGGATTTGGCAAGTTCAATTTTGGATTCCCGCGAGTAAGTGGCACAGCACATATTGAGGTTTCCTCAGGTAACGTCGATGTTGCCATCGAAGGGTTTGCAGATATTCATCAGTACAAATCGGGACCGACTTGTGTTGTGTTGATGAACTTAAGGATGGAGTGTTCCGCAAGCAACACCGTCAACAGTGGGTACCTTATTCAGCTGAGCGCTTCTTCCGGTGCGAACATACGATTCTACGGATGCTTGGTTTCTGGAAGTCGGTTGAATTCTCTTGTGTATCTTCGCAAGGGAACTCCGAAATCTGTTCGCCTGTTCGCAGACGTTACATTTTCAGATGGCTTGGATTACTGGCTTCGCAATGAGGACATTAGCAATAGCGACAATGTTCGTTCGGAAGGGGGAAATAAAGACACACCGAAACGGGTCAACATCGTCGATTGAGCGTCGGGACCCATTGTGGGGGCTGTAGGATTTAACCCACAAAGGTACGTAACGCGACACCGGGATTATGCTATTCTATATCATTGAATATGCTTAAATATTCCTTGTTCTTAGACTCCTAGATTTAGACGTAAAAAAGATTTAATTTTTGGGTGTTTGAAAATAACTGTTCCTTGTTAAAATTCAGATCATTAGTAATTTCTCTATGTCGCGTTACTTACGTTACGTACCTTTGCGCAGAATAACCCCAATAATATAGTAGCTACGGAATTATTCTTTGGGAATGTGGGTAGATTAATACCCCAAAAGGGAACCCTTTTGACACAAGAGGGGAGGGCTGTCGTGTCCCACTAAACGACCGTTTTTCAAGACACCTTCTTGAACAGAGCCCTCAACAGAACCTTTCATCTTCACCCCTGGAGAAACAGGCGCCAGAAATAAACCATTCCTGGCTGGCAGTGCTGGCTGCGTAGCGAAAAACCATCATCATGATCCCGCTTGCTCTGTCGTAAGTTAACGCACCACAACCTTATTCAACAACGTCCCAAAAGACGATATTCCACCATGTTTCACGCTTTCTTTTATATGCGCTTTTTTTCTATGCGCTTTTTTTCTATTGCAACAACATTAAAAACATGGTACATCTAACTGATAATTCGTATATTTTTGATGGCTGGAATACCTACGTCCTGTACCCATTTTATGGGAATTTGCTATAAATAGCTCAAAATTTATCAAAATTATCCACATCTCATATACGCTGCGCGCCTTGGTAATCTAAAACGGTGAAACACTTTAGTTACCAACTAAAGCAATAAAACTAAAGGATACGGTATAGATTGTCTTTATGCGTTATTCCACCGATTTATAGCTGGAATATTTATGGGCTACCTGAAGTGTAAGAGCCCTGGGCGTATGGGATCTGTGTCGTCCAGATTTGCGGCAGCACAGGTAAAGTTTTTGGTGACAGTGAAATGAACATCATGCGAGCTGATGGTGATTGGAGCGAGGCATGCTTTGGTTTAGGCGAAATGGAATGTTCGGAGAGTTCATGAGTTCTTGTGTCGATATTACGGATTTCAAACGCTGTCAGGTGGCACTGCAAGCAAAACATGAAGATCTGGAGTGCCTCATGCAAGACCGTACTAACGCTCTGTCAGTCACCAATGCTCGCTTACAGGAAGAATAGCCGTGCAAAAATTGGCCGAGTTCAAGCTTAGGGAACAGCAAGCCCAACTCCACGCATTGGCATCCGAAGTGGCGCTGGCCCAAGAGCGGGAGCGGCGGCGAATTGCGCTCGGCCTCCATGACGATATCGGGCAAGTACTGGCACTGGCCAAGCTCAAAACAGGAGTGTTGCTCGAACTTCTGCCTGCGAGCAGGGATCTCGAATTGCTGGAAAATATTCGCGACCTTCTTGATCAGGCCATCCAAGCCATTCGATCGACAACCTTCGAGCTAAGTTCCCCCATCCTTCATGAACTTGGGCTCGAAGCAGCCCTGAAAAGGCTCATAGTGGAGTTCGAAAAGCGGGGCAGCGTTCGTTTCCATTACAAGACCGATCACCAGGAAACCAAGTTGGCTGAGCGAACCCAGATCATAATGTATCGAGTTGTACGAGAGTTGTTCTTCAACATTATAAAACACGCGAAGGCAGGCTACGCCACACTGTCGATCCGAAAGGCTGGTCAGTATTTAAATATTTCCGTGGAAGATGATGGGGTAGGAAGTGATACGACCCGTATCGGTCAGGGATTTGCCCCGTCAGGTGGATTCGGCCTATTCAGCATCAGCGAACAAATTCAAGGAATCGGTGGGCACCTGAAGATCGTATCGTCTCCAGGCGCCGGAACTCAAGTGCGCATCGCCGTGCCCTGGGGTGAGTCACCAGTATGTACATCCTTACCGCGCCGACTCGCGATCTAACTACGAGTTGTTTACCTCATACAAAATGGACAAGAATGATTAAAATTAGAATTCTTTTAGTCGATGATCATCGCATTATGCGTGAGGGGCTGGCCTCATTGCTGGAGAGGCAAGCTGACATGGAGGTGATCCAGCACGCCAGCGACGGATTCCAGGCGGTAAATTTCATCCGCGAACTGAAACCCCATGTGATCGTCATGGATTTGGTCATGCCCAATATGAACGGTGTTGAGGCTACCCGCCGTATCACCGGCGAAGTGCCAAAGGCGAAGGTGCTTTGTCTCTCCATGCATGGTGATACCCAATTCGTATCAGCCGCGCTCGACGCCGGCGCCTTGGGCTATCTGTTAAAGGATTGCGCTTTCGACGAGCTCGCGCTCGCCATCCGCACCGTAATGAAAGATCAAATTTATCTGAGCTCTAAGATAATCAGCGTCCTGGTGGAAAACTACAAGATTCTCCAACCTAAATTATACTCCTCAGCCTTCTCGAAGCTGACTCAGAGGGAGCGAGAGATCGTGCAATTGCTGGCGGAAGGGGGGAGTTGCAAAGAAATTGCTGCGCGATTAAAACTGAGTATAAAAACCGTTGGCTCGCACCGTGAAAATATCATGTCCAAATTAAATTTACGTAGTCTGGCCGCAGTGACCAAGTACGCAATCCGAGAAGGACTAACCTCAGTGGATTTCTAATCCACGATATGAACAGAATCTCCATTTAATGATATGTGGTGTCAAAAATGAAGTCCATATGGTTAAGCAACGGCTAGATTTGTATAGTATCGCTGCGTAATTCTGCTGGTGACAGATTACCCAATCTTTTCTGCTTTCGTTGTCGGTTATAGAAGATTTCGTCATCAATGACTCTCTCAGGTGTTTCACGTCAATTACCATGACCGGCCGGACACGTTAATTGTCGTCTGATACTCAGGTTTTTTAAACCTCAAAACCAGCATTTTCCCTATAGATAGTCATTGGCAAAAGAATTAATCTTCTCACTGTGCTTTTATTGGTTCTGTCGCATTAAGCGAGATCATCGATACATTCTTGTAGGCTGCGGACGTAGAAAAAATGGTGAGGCTATATGTTGGCTGTAAAAGAATGTGGTTTCTGATTAAGGGTGATTTTGGTCTGCATCCGCTGGTAAACGGCGTATCCGTTAAATTGCCGGCACCTGGAAGAAATGATGGAGAAGCGTGGTGTTCCAGTTGACTATTCTACAGTGGACCGTTAGGCGATCCAGTTTTTACTCTTGCTGGAAAAAATTTTCAGAAAGTATAAGCGCCCGGTTGGAAGAAGCTGTCGGATGGACGAGACTTATATTAAGGTCAAAGGCACTTGGAAATACCTATATCCCACTGTGGACAGGAATTGTAAAACAATCGACTTTCTATTAACAATCAAGCGCATGTGCTACCGATCTCCTCCGCGATTACCAAGGCGAAAACCGCATCATTGAAGGGGCTCTAATCCAAAGTCGATTATGATAATCGCTGTTAAACAGTATACGAAGAGGAAAATATGAAAAAAAAGTTTTTGCAAACAATGTTGCTGGCGGTGCTTGTTGCTGCTTGGGTCCCGCCAATTGCGCAAGCCTCCATGAAAGCTCCGGGCAATTGCGGCAATAATGGCCCGAGCAAATCAAAAATGACCAACGGGAGCAGCGAGTACGATAACTTCCGCGCTTCCAAAGACAAAGCCGTTAAAGGGATAGGCCTGAGTAGATTCAGCAACAACGAAAAGAAGCTACCATCGGCAGGAAAAAATAAGAATTATTATGAATTCGATCTCGGCGCGAGCCGATCAGAAGATCGAGGCAAGCATCGCGCAGTGTTGCTTGTTCTGGAAAGCGCCAAAAAACGTAAAGTCGAGAGTAGCTATTATACGCAGAACCATTACGCTTCATTCTGTCTCATCAATAAATGAGGATTAGCTTGTATAAAGGTTCGAAACAAACCGTGGGATTTACCTTAAGCATCTGAACAATATGGCTTTTAATAATTAAATATAGGACAAATACAATGAAAATTAAATATCTTGTTTTTCCAATGTTCTTTATGTTTGCAGCAAACGTATATGCCGGATGTACGGTGTATGAACATGCTAATTATCAAGGATATAGTTTCATATTTGACTCTGGTACCAAGCAGCCTTATGTTGGTGACGCATGGAATGACAAAATTTCTTCTGTACAGGTTAGCAATGGATGCGCACTTACTGGTTACCTACACGCGAACTTTGGAGGAGATAGTGAAACGTTTGGAAATACCAATTATGTAGGTGATCTTTGGAATGACCAAATTTCTTCTGTATATTGTAGTTGCAACTAGGCTATATCTGCATTCATGAATTAGGTGTGGGAATATCGCCACCCAAGAAAGAACCCGTTGATCAAAAATATTTAGAGTCTTTACTAGTCACTTTAAAGAAAAGATTATGGAAATTAAAACTAACTTTGCTTCTGTATTTTTGGGTAGTCTATTAATTATTGTGCCTATAAGCCAACTCCCTGATCTCAAAGCCGCAGAGATTACGGATTTGAAGGAGATAGAGATTGATATTGAAGTTGCGGAAATTAGTACGGAAGAATTGTTAGTTTCTAATCAAGTTAGGAATTCCTTTTCAACAGCCATGACTCGTGTGCTAGAGATCACTAACTATTATCGGCAACAAAAGGGTTTACGTTCCCTTCAATTCAATCCGCAATTGATGTCAGCCGCTCAAGCTCATTCTAACGACATGGCAAAGCATGGATTTTTAAGTCATAAAGGTTCTGGTGGTTCATCACCTAGAGATCGAACGCGTCAACACGGCTATAGAGGTGGCTACACAGCAGAGAACGTCGCTAGTGGGCAAGAATCTGCCGATGCTGTGGTAACTGCTTGGATGAATAGTTCTGGACATCGGCGGAACATTCTCAATCCCCGCTATAGAGAAATGGGAATAGGATACAACAACCGCTACTGGACACAAACCTTTGGAGGCTAGTGCCTCAAGAGGGGGCGAGGTGATTGTGACATATGATGTATGCATGCGGGGGCTGATTTCCCTTGGCGTAGCTTTCCGTACCGTTGGACTTCAAACCCCATTTCATGCGCATTTTTCACCTCCAGTGGTTGCCCGTTCTTTTTATAATCAATGAGTTGACTATAATTGTATACGTCTCCACTGGAATTTTCGTCTATTTTCTCTGAATTATGACAAATAATTCATGGAGTTACGGTTATGGATGAGAACTAGTTAGTTTAAACAAAGCAAAGACATTTACGTGTGCCAAGACTGTTAAGATGCTTCATAAATCACCAGCCTGCTCAATAAGTAGGCTTCATGGGTTACCAAAGAGGGAAAGATGAAAGTTTCGAAAAGAAGCATATCTGTTTTAGTGATCCTTATTTTTGTTTTTTTCGGCGCGTCGGATTTATGGGCCGGCGGTAAAAACATATGCTGGTCGGGAAAGAACTGTGAAGGCAGAGTATTGAGCAAAAAGATTCAGCATGCACATAATTGCTCCGGAAAATCCATACAAATCTTAGATGGAAGTACCGGAGGAAGCTCGAAAAACGGCTGCTATACAGTAAGTAAAGCACAAAAACTACAAACATCGATGAAAAAATAGTGCGCTCCGTTCAATTGTCCCACCTGGGGTTATTATCTGGGCTTGAACCATCCAAAATATTTTTATACATATAGAGGCAACTATGCGCTTAACCAGTCGTAAACAAACAGTTTCTGCAATTATTTTAGTCACTCTTGGGCTGGTTATATCAACTACTAAGGCGAGTGCTGACACATATCTAGTTATAGCGAATGCAACAAACGAAACGATTACAGTGAACGGCGGAAGCCTTGAAAACAAAGGGTTGGCGTGGGTCCCACTTGATGCAGTCGTTGGTCTTCCGTCAGGGCAAAAGTACAACTTGATTGATACACACCAACACGGCTGTGGGGATGGGAACGGCTGGTTGATACAATCCAACGGCCCCAAATCGACATCGCTTTGCATACACCTCAACTCTGGAGAAATCGGCTGCGTTCTAGCGGTGGTGCGGAAAAATAAGGGCGATGACGTGCCGTGGATTGATATGGACAAGATTGCATTAGGCAAATGCAGCTCAGAGTGGTTCAACGCCAATAAGGAAGATATACAACAGATAATAGAAAACATTAACAAAAGCACAGAATCGGTCTCGAATCTCGCAGGCAGCTTGAAATAGAGATGTTTTTGAATGACATGGACAGGCCGAAATGACGGGCTAAGTCGCCGTCCGATCAGGGGTTTCGCTTCGAATGGCACTCCGAACAAAGCCGGCCGTTGCACACGTGCCCATTCGATTTGATGCTGCTTATAAAATTTAGAGGCAGTAAACTTAATTGTCAGCAAAGCTAAAGCTGTTGCTCTGATTGCAGAAGGCGAGGCTAATGATCAAGGTCACTATGTTTTAACCAGCAAAATATTAATGCAAGCTAATATACAACTTTAAACGTCGGACTATCTTCCGGCCGAGTCTTACGATGATCATAGATCCTCGTAGTGGCAATATTCGCATGACCCAACCATTCTTGCACCTTGGCAATGTCCGCCTGATGATCGAGCGCATTAGTGGCCGCCGTTGCGCGCAATGAATGCGCACCAATCTTGAAACCCAGTTTGTCTGAATATTCCCGCACCATCTTATAAATCGCATCAGGGGTAATCGCCTTTTGCGAACCCGCAACACGATTATTGCTGATCGGGCGAAACAACGCACCGGTTTCCTCGGTACTATGCCCGGCAACATCCAAATAATCATGAATCAGCCCACTGGCCGCAGGATGCAACGGTACATAGCGCGTCTTGCCCCCTTTACCCGATACTTTGATATGCGGTACCCCACGCCGTTCCTGCTTAAAATCTTTCACTTTTAATCTGCACAACTCATCACGGCGTAACGCGTGATAGAGCAGGGTGGCCAATATGGCGCGATCACGTTTACCCTTCAATGAACACCCATCGGGGGCATCCAACAATTTGCGCGCCTGATGATCACCCAGGGCAGGGGTCTTGCCTTCATAACTTTCCACTGCTGGTCGCTTCACCCCTTTGACCGGGTTATGCGTGACGGCATTTTTCTCGCACAGATATTCAAATAATGAGGAGAGGGCGGCCAGGCGGTGGCGAATAGTCATGCCACTTAAATTGCGATTAACCAATTCATCACGCCAAGCGATGATGTGGGCGCGAGTGACAGATCGAAATTCATTCGGCTGCTTGATGCCGGTAAAAGCCATAAAATCCTGCAAGGCATTTTTATAGGCGCGGCGCGTTTGTGCATTATCAATATTGGCGAACCATTCAATTTCGGGCGGCACGTCAACCAGACGCAAGAAATCTGCATTGGTCAGAAGCCGGGTAGGGGAGGACGTGGGTAGATTTTCTCTATTGCTCATAGGCATAGTTTACTATTGATAAAATACGTTATCAATAGCAAAGTGATAAAGGAGCAGGGTAAAATATATATCCAAAAGGGAGCCCTTCTGACACATAAATTAGTAGCGACCAATTTAAGTAATACTTACTTATTTACTGAGTCAGCCATTTTGGCCTGAGCTTTCTCTAAATTTCTTTGTACTGTTTGTGTATGAGGATGGGTTTTTTCTAATTTTCTTTCTAAAGTAACTAGCGCTTGTTCATAATAACCAATGGCTTTTTGGTACTCACCCAGTGTATTCCACGCCATACCCAGATTGTTTCGACAAATCGCTACAGCAGGGTGCGCTTCCCCATAGGTTTTGAGATCACTGTCTAGCGCCTGCTCATAATAGCCAATGGCTTTTGGGTATTCGCCCAGTGCCTGCCACGCCATACCCAGATTGTTTCGAGCTGTTGCCACAAGAGGGTGGTCTTCCCCATAGGTCTTGAGACCACCGGCTAGCGCCTGTTCGTAATAATTGATGGCTTTTTGGTACTCACCCAGTGAACCCAACGCACCGCCCAGATTGTTTCGATCTATCGCCACATCAGGGTGCGCTTCTCCGTAGGTCTTGAAAACACTGCCCAGCGCTTGTTCAAGATAGCCAATGGCTTTTTGGTATTCGCCCAGTGCCTGCCACGCCATGCCCAGATTGTTTCGATCTGTCGCCACATCAGGATGGTCTTCGCCATAGGTCTTGAGATCACTAGCTAGCGCCTGTTCATGATAACCAATGGCTTTTTTAAAGTAGGCTAATTTTTGATTGATCAATCCAGCTTCATTCAGATAAAGCGAATTATTTGGTGCCAACCGAACTGCTTTTTCATAATGATTGAGTACATCTAAGTAACGAACGGTATCTTGTGCAATTTTGCCGCGTTGATAGGCTGCTTCGGCAACCAGTTTGATGGTGTTTTCGTTTTCTTCTTCGATTTGTTTGAATAACGCGTCGGCTTGTTTGCTGTCGCCTTGTTGTAACGCTGTGATGGCTTCGTCCAATAATGCGTCAGGATACTCTCCACGCACAGCTTCCAATTGTGCAATACGCTCTTTGAGACTAGTGATGCGTGCTTCATAACTGGCAGTAACATCTTGCGACTGTTGTTGAATGTCACGTAATTCAGCTTCTAATACGGTGTTATCTTTGCCATGCTTTTGTTCTAATTCCGCACGAATTTCGATTTCGCGGTGTTTTAGTTCATCTGCAAATTCTGTCGCGGTAATTCCGATGTTAATGGTGCCTGAGCCTATGTTGGCCGCGTTGGTGCCGTCACCTGTTTGGATGACACCACCTTGTGAGGCAGCATAAGTGGAGGTGGGAGCTGGCTCTGGATTGCTTCGGTTTTCAAGCCAGCGTTTTATATAAGCTATTACACCTACTAAAGTAATGAGTGCAAAAATTATAAAAGCAGCTTCATTGCTTTCATATAAGTTTTTCCATTTATCAATCATGGGTAGATTTAATTTTATTTGTGTCTATCCATAATAAAGCAATATGGCTATTTATGCCCATCCCCTCGAAAAGGGCAATTTTAAATATAGTAGTTATGCTAACTTATGGATCTTGATCATAGTTATTATTAGTCCTTGAAATATGAAATACATTCTGTTTGGCTGAACTTGGTCGCAAAGATGGAATTACAATCCATTGTACTTAAAAGATTTTATTTTATCTCTTTCTTGTTTTTACCTTTTCGAGGGGATGGGCATAAATAGCCATTATTTCGCTCAGCCAGTAATAACCGCACCCAAGGTTCGCAAAAGGCGATTACACCGGATGCGGTGTATAAGATGGTGCAGAAATATTCTAATAAGCTTGGCTTTAAGATCGGGGCGCATGCGCTGCGGGCTACGGCAGCAACCAATGCACTTGATCATCAGGCGGATATTGCCAAGGTGCAGGAATGGTTAGGCCATGCGAATATTGCCACCACAAGAATTTATGATCATCGTAAGACGCGACCAGAAGATAGTCCGACGTTTAAGGTGATATATTAATGGTTCGCGGAATTCAACTGGGTTTTATGTTCCATTGAGTCTTAAACCTCGAATATTATTATGCCTCTGGAATTGCGTCACTTGATACAGTTTTATTCCGTCATTGACAATTATTTGACCTGGAACTTTTGCAACCCGGCTTTATTGAAAAGCCGGGTTGAATTTTATTGGTCGGGATCATACCTGGTTTTGAGGTGCTCTAGAAAAATCTGAAGTTCGTTTCTTACATAGTCTTGAGGTACTCAAGAAGAGATTGAAGCTCGGCCAATTCTTGTTCATCATCAATATTCCAATTTAGTTTGTAGGTTTCTTTGGTCTTTTGATCCTCCCACACGCCACTATTCCCTGAAGCACTGTGACCTTGATTTGAAAAGCCGTCTAGAGAAGTGTCGTAGACATTATCTGATGACGTGTCGTTCCAAACCCAGCCGATTTTTCTATTGTCATAGTTTAGGTTGCCAGTTGAAAATTTTCTGGGCCTAATTGTTCTCGATTTGTTCGACCAAGCAAGCAAATGATAAAGGGTGGGAACTGACCCGTTATTTAAATAAGGTGCGCGAGCCCAAATACCATCTAAAGGAGTCGCCGGATAACCCTGCTCATCTGGTTTTATTCGCGGAATCATAACCGATTCAGGTTTAACTTTACAGGGAGAGTCTTTTTGATTATCGATTGATATCTCTGCTGATGCATTTTCAGAATTTTTAGTGCATGTTTGCATCAATGCTCCAAGCACTACTTTTGGAATGATCTCATTTGAAACAGACCTGGCTCTATTCATTGAGGTACCCATGTTGTAGATTTTGGGAAGTTCTTTTTGAAAGCTTTTGTGACAATCTCCACATCCTGCTTTTTTGTAAACGGCTTTGCCTTTTGCTGCCAATTCACTGTCGATTGCAAAAGGATATCTCGGTGAAGGTAAGCTAGATATATAATTTGAAACCACGCTAAGGTTAATAGCGCTTAAATCTGCGGGAGAGCTTACAAATCCCATCGCAGCGATTGCGTTTCTAAAGAATATGTTCGGTACGCTGGCATCCCATTGAGCAGATTTGCGACGCTGTTGTTGCCATACGGAGGGAATCGAAACCTTAGTAGTTCCTGGATAAATTATTTCGATTGGAATCGTTTTATTCGGGTGGGCTGCATTAAATGCAGACAATATCCCGACGATGCCAGAAGCATTTGAATCCACAATCCCGGCAGGCCCGTAATTACTGGGTTGGCGTCCTGCCTTTGCTCTGTTAAATGTTTTAGTGAGCTGGTTAGACGCTGCTAGTCTCTTTTGGTTAACCTGAAAGACAATTTCAAGAATCCGATCAATGTCGCGAATCACCAATTGAATTTGATTTTTCGCTTGTTGGTCTGTCATTTTAAGATAATCGCCGTATTTGTTAAAACTTGATTGCTCATTGAAGAACCATTTTGTCGGTTTTGATTCGAGCAGTTTTAATATGGCAGCTTTTGTTTTATCGCGGTTTGATTTGCGGAGACTTCTGTCTAAAAATCCAATCATTGCTGCATTAAATTTATGGAGATCCATTTCGTGGTTTGAGGCACCATCCAAAAGTCTAATTTGCTCATTCACCAACACTCGCCCAACATGGCAACTGGAGCAAGTTCTGACCATATAACTGATTTTCGAAGGGCTCTTTTCGGTCGGCATGCTGAATGTAAACCCCTGAGGCACAGGCCATCCTTTTTGCATCGGCCTCCGATCAAAGAAGAAGCCGAAAGAAGAAAATTGCTTCTCTTCTGTTCCAAATGCTGCAGTAGATTCCAATTGCATCGCCAGTTCTGGCAAGATCCTAAAAATCACAAATGGTAGTCTTTCTGCGCCAATTTCAGCAAGGGGACCTCTAGTGAACATTAAGTGACCATTAACTTCCTTGTTTTTAATGGACTTGGATTTTAGTTCGGCTGACAAATTGACTAGCCGTTCATTGTATTTCTGCACTGAATCATCAACATTAATTTCACTTCGAGATTCTTTTATTACAGAATTTGTCGAACGTTTTTGACATGCTGAAATCAATACTAGCTGCAGGATGCATACTGAAATTAATAAAATTCTAAGCTTTATAAATTTTTTCATGTTTACTCCTGTTTGCATATTGGCTATTTATGCCCATCCCCTCGAAAAGGGCAATTTTAAATATAGTAGTTATGCTAACTTATGGATCTTGATCATAGTTATTTGAAGTTTCACGCTTTTAATTTTATGGTAAGATTTAACACATGCGCCATCTCGTTGAAAAATTGTATACTTTTCTCTAGATGGGATACCTGCGTCCAAAAGTAGTTTTATGAGGGTTTGCTATAAAATGCGTAAACCCCATCAAAATTATCTTCATCCCATAGCCACTGCGTACCTTGGTGGTCTTAAAACGGTGAAACTTCAGATAGTTATTATTAGTCCTTGAAATATGAAATACATTCTGTTTGGCTGAACTTGGTCGCAAAGATGGAATTACAATCCATTGTACTTAAAAGATTTTATTTTATCTCTTTCTTGTTTTTACCTTTTCG
>Ga0224496_10001767_pt1 | contig 13205 bp, 12 predicted proteins | sample SF_Jul11_sed_USG_2_FD_168127 | JGI IMG/M metagenome (GOLD analysis project Ga0224496, IMG submission 168127) | Sediment microbial communities from San Francisco Bay, California, United States - SF_Jul11_sed_USGS_8_1 | ecosystem: Environmental > Aquatic > Marine > Sediment | place: USA... | reverse complement strand
GAGCTGCTCAGCGGAGGATGTGAGCGCAAAACGCGGCGTAATCGCGTAGCCCAGACGCCCCTTGCCGTGCCAGCGCTCGATGAGTGCCTTGCTGTCCGCGTAGCCTGAAGCCGCGTCGTCGCGCAGCTCCTCCGGGCAGTTGCTGTCCATGAGCACCTTGCCCGCGATGAGTCGCATGCCCCTGGCCTCGGCCGCCTCGAAAATAGCGTCCGCCGAGTGTGCATGCACCGTGCCGAAGACGAGCGCGGTCGTCGTCCCGTTGGCGAGCAGCTCGTCGACGAAGACGGCAGCGACCTCACGTGCGTACGCCGGGTCGGCGAACCGGGCTTCGGCCGGGTAGGCATACTGGTTCAGCCAGTCCAGCAACTGCGCACCGTAGGAGCCGATGATGTCGAGCTGCGGGAAATGCACGTGGCAGTCGATCAGCCCGGGGACGATGAGCTTGCCCGTGTAGTCGACAATCTCTACGTCACGCGGCAGTTCGCTCTCGACCCCGGCCGCATCGCCTGCCTTGACGATGTGCCCGTCGTCGACGAGCAGCAGGCCATCCTCGAAGTACTCGCAGGCCGAGTCACGGGACTCTTCGCCGGGATCGGCGAGGCAATGCAGGATCGAGGCGCGCAGCGCCCGCACTAGACGGCCTCCAGGACGACCGGCCTGTCCAGTTCGTGCATCTCGCAATTCGGCTCCCTGCCGCCGCGATCGACGATCAGGAAATCCTGGCCCGCGTCGAATGCGATCAGCGGCATGTGCCAGGTACCCCGATGGTAGTTGATGCCCTGGCGGCCATTGGTGACGAAGGCACGCAGGTCCTCCGCATCGACGCTCTCGCCTGGCGGTGCAACCACGACAACCATGCGGCAGGGCTTGAGCGGCACGAACGCCTGGCTACCGAGGGGGTGGCGCTCGACCATGTCGACACGCAGTGGCAGCTCGGTGGGTGCGCGGCACCGCGCAATGCTGATGGAGACGTCACCGCCGCCCAGGTCCACGTCGCACAGGTCGTCGAAACGCTGGAAGCGCGCCTCGTTCATGACGTTCGGGCTGTCAAGCGCCCCCTCGATGACATCGCCGTATGGCGCGAAGCGCTCCCGCGTCAGCGGCACCGCCTTGATTGACAGCACGTCGGAGTCAGCCATGAACCTGGCCGAACAGGCGGATGCGACTCACGCCACCGTCCGGATAAATCGACATGCGTACATGACTGACGAGGCCGATGCTCAGCAGGGCATCGTCGAAGTAATGCTGCTGGTCCATCTTGAGTCGCGTCTCCGGGAGCAGCGTCTGCCACTTGTCGGAGTCGTTGGACGCGTCGTCGTCACTGTCGAAGAGTGCGGCCTCGAGCGAGACGCGGTCAGGATAGTTGCCCTTGAAGTGCGCCGTGTCGATCTCGGCACGTTCGATCACACCGGGCTGACCCAGGGCAAGAATGACCCAGTCATTGCCCGGCCCCCGCCGCCTCGCTGTTTCCCAGCCGTCGCCCATGTTGACGCCACGGCCCGGCGCCGTGAGGTTATGCACCGAACCATAGTGCTCATCGCTGCAGGCTATCGGCCGGCCGCCATGCTCGACGGCAACCAGGTCGACGTAACCGTCGACATCGGTGAAGTCGGCCTTGACCTCGCCGAAGATGCGAAGTCGCGCGACACCGCCGTCCGGATAAATGTGCAGTCGCACGTGCGTGAAGATCGTGTCGTTGCGCGCATCGAGATAATGATGCGAGTTGCCGGTGAGAGCGGTCCTGGGCACGAGCTCGACCCACCCGTCTTCGGGCACTTCCTCGGTGCTCACGCAAGCCTCGAGCGACGCCTGCGGCGGAAAATTGCCGGTGAAAAAACTCGTGTCGATGTCGAACCCGTGAATCACGCCCGGCACACCGAGGCGGATTACACAGTAGTCGTGCCCCGGCTCACGCTTGCGGCGGCTTTCCCAGCCGTCCATCCACTTGCCGTGGTCGTCGTATTTGTCTTCGATAAAGACAGGGTCGGCATAGGCGATCAGCCGCTCCTTGGCACCGAAAAACTCATCCGTCGCGAACGTAACTCTGGAGCCAAGACGTGGCCGCTCGAGTTGCACCCACTTATGCACAGCGTGCGTCATTACCCACTCCTCAATGCTTCAAGGCGCAGGCGCGCGATCGTGTGTATCTCGGCCAGCGCCGTTTCGAACTCGGTGTCATAGTCGTTTTTGAGCCTCGCGCTGAATGCCTCGAGGATCTCCGCACGGTTGCTGTTGCGCACGGCCATGACGAACGGGAAACCGAACTTCTCCTTGTACGCGTCGTTGAGCGCCTGGAAACGCTCGTACTCGACCTTCGAACACCGGTCGAGCCCGGCACTCGCCTGCTCATCGCTTGACTCCTCGGTCAGCTCGCCCGCAACCTGCGCCTTGCCGGCCAGGTCCGGGTGCGCACGAATCAGCGCGAGCTGCTGCTCGGTGTCCGCGTTGTCCACGCAATCGGCCATGAGGACGGCAAGCCGGCTGGTATCGTCGATGTCCGAGGCGATCTCGGCCACGCGCTCCGCCACCCAGGGCGAGTGCTCGTAAATGCCCGCATAGCGGGCAATAAAGTCATGGCCATCCACTAGCCGTTCTCCTGCGGCGGGTGGTGTTCCCGCCAGTGATTCGCGATGTCCAGTCGCGTCGCGATCCAGACATCGTCCTGTTTGCCAAGATAGTCGAGAAACTTCTCGACCGCAGCTGCCCTCCCGGGACGGCCCGCAAGCCTGCAGTGCAGCCCGATCGACATCATGCGCCCACCTTCGGCGTGAAGCACCTTGAACGTGTCCTTGAGGTAGCGGTAAAACTGCTTGCCCGTGTTGAAACCCTGAGCGGTTGCAAAGCGCATGTCGTTGGCGTCCAGCGTGTACGGGACCATGAGTTGCGGTGTGTCGAACGCGTGGTTCCAGTACGGCAGATCGTCCGAGTAACAGTCGGCGTTGTAGGCAAACCCGCCGTACTCGGCGGCAAGCCGGTGACTGTTCGGGCTGCAGCGGCCAAGATACCAGCCTTGCGGCCGTGCGCCCGTTACTCGCTCGTGAATCTCTATGGCCCTGGCGAGGTGCGCGCGCTCGGTGCCTTCGTCGACATGCTGGTAGTCGATCCACCGGTAACCGTGGCTCGCGATTTCCCACCCCGCCGCCAGCATGGCCTGAACCGCACCGGGATTGCGCTCCAGCGCCATCGCCACGCCGAATACGGTGACCGGTACCTCTTTTTGCGTGAACAGGCGGTGGAGTCGCCAGAAACCGGCGCGCGCGCCGTACTCGTAGATCGACTCCATGTTCATGTGACGCGCGCCCTCGATCGGTTGTGCGCCAACGATCTCGGAGAGGAACGCCTCCGAGGCACTGTCGCCATGCAGCACGCAGTTCTCGCCGCCTTCCTCGTAATTAACGACAAACTGCACGGCCGTGCGTGCACCGCCGGGCCAGTTCGCAGCGGGCGGACTCGCCCCGTAACCACGCATGTCTCTCGGGTAGTTGCTCATTGGTCCGCCTGTAGTCCCTGGTACCACGCATCGATAATCAGCCGCTCGTCACCGGTCATGTCGGTCAGGTTGCCGATCGGCATCACCCGCGTCACGACCGTCTGCTGGTAGATGCGATCTGCCTCCGTGCGGATTTGCTCGTCAGTATCGAACACGATACCCAGGGGTGCCACCGGAAATGCCGGGTGCACCGGCGCACTGGAGTGACAACTCGTGCACCGCGCGTTGATCACGTTGCGCACCTGGTCAAATGACACCTGAAAGTCGCCCGATGCCTGCGGGCGCGGCGCGATTGCCGCCGCGATGCCGGCAAGCAGCACGACCGCCAACACGGCCGGCAGTGGCGATGCCTTGCCCTTGTGGCGCGCGACGAAATAGATCCGGATGAGCGCGCCGGCGAGTGAGATTCCGATCAGGATGAGCCAGTTGTATTCATGACCGTAGGCCATCGCGAAGTGGTTGCTCGTCATGACGAACAGCACGGGCAGCGTGAAGTAGGTGTTGTGCACGGAACGCTGTTTGCCGCGTTGCCCGTGGATCGGATCGGGCGCTTCGCCGCGCTCGGCGGCGGCGACCATGAGTTTCTGGCCCGGGATGATCACGAAAAAGACGTTGGCAACCATGATCGTGCCGAGCACCACGCCGAAATGGATGTACGCGCCGCGACCGCCAAACAACTCGCACAGGGCCCAGGCGAGCACGCCGCTCAGGACGAGCAGGATGCCGCCGAATACGCGCGTGTCGCGAGCCAGTGGCGACTTGCACAGCAGGTCATACACGATCCAGCCGCCAACGATGAAAGCGATGGCGATGCCGACCGCGACCGGCGCCGTGAAATCGGCGACCGAGCGGTCGATCAGGTAGACCTCGGCGCCGTACCAGTACAGCAGCGCCGTAAGGAATATGCCGGAAAGCCACGTGGTGTAGGCCTCCCACTTGAACCAGTGCAGGCGCTCAGGCAATTGTTGCGGCGCAAGCTTGTACTTCTGCGCGTGATAGAAACCACCGCCGTGGACGGACCAGACTTCGCCGCCGACGCCCTTTGCATCGTCCGCCGGATCCCGCGGCGGTTCGAGATGATCATCGAGCCAGATGAAGTAAAACGACGAACCGATCCAGGCGACGCCGGCAATGACATGCAGCCAGCGCACCAGGAGATTGAGCCAATCGGCGATATACGCTTCCATGCTAGTGGCCTATCGGGTGGACGTTGCCAGGATACGCTGCATCGGCCACGGCCGCTTTCCGCTCCCGGACCTTGAGGATCTCCGCCGCCGCCGACACGGCGATCTCGGCCGGTTTCTTGCCGCTGATGCCGTCCACACCGATCGGGCAGATGAGCGCATCGAGTAACGCCGCGGGCATGCCCTGCTGGCGGTAGCGTTTCTCGAAGCGGCGGCGTTTGGATACCGAGCCGATGAGTCCGCAATAGCGCGCATCGCCGCGCCGCAAGATGCGGTCACAAACATCGAAATCGATCGCATGGCTGTGCGTCATGACGAGGTAATAGCTTTCCGGCGGCATGGCTGCGACTTCGAGAGCCGGCTCGGACGTCTCGATGGCCCGCACGTTGGCCGGTACATCGCGAAAAACGTTGCGCCGACTGTCGACCCAGCGAATATTGCATTCGAGTCGGGACAGTGCGTTGACCACGGCCGCCCCAACATGGCCGGCCCCGAAGACGGCGATATTGAGGTCGGATTTGACGACGGGCTCATACAATTCCTGCAGGTCGCGCCGGGCCGCAGGACCTGCGTCGAGCAAGCCCCGGGCGGTGGATACCAGCGCGGCGTCCGCGTGCGACTCGTCAACACCGAAAACACGATCGGCCGTGACGACGAATTTCGCCGGCGCGGACTGCGAGATACGCGTCGTGATGATTGCCGGCTCGCGCTGGCCATGAAGAGCCCGCAAGTCACGCAGCCAGGCCGGCATGCCGCCCGCCACCGGCTCGAACAGGATCTCGACCACGCCGCCGCAACACTGCCCCATCGACGAGCCCAGCGGAAAGCTGCGCAGCGCGAGCTTCTCGTCGGCCAGCATGCCGACGGCGATGCGCGTGCTCTGGTACTCGAGTTGTCCGCCGCCGATCGTGCCGATAGTTTCGCTGGCAGTGACGATCATCTTCGCGCCGATCTCCCGGGGCGCGGACCCCCGGATACCCGCAACGGTCACAAGGACGGCCGGCTCACCGGCTGCGCTCAGGTCGCTCAGTTCGTCGATCCATTCATTCATCGGCGGCAATCCGCATGCCACGAAGAATAGCCTCGGGGGTGGCCGGCGCGTGCAGGTCCGGCAGCGGCCGATCGCCGTCGGCGATCGCATCCCGCAGCGCGAAAAAAGCGGACAGGCCGAGCATCAGGGGCGGTTCGCCCACGGCCTTCGAGCGGTAGATCGACTTCTCGCGGTTGGCGTTTTGCAGGAACGCAACACGGAAGTCCGGCGCCAGGTCCGAGCACGTTGGAATCTTGTACGTGGAAGGCGCGTGCGTGCCGAGTTCGCCCTTGTCGTTCCACCAGAGTTCCTCCGAGGTCAGCCAGCCGACCCCCTGCACGTAGCCGCCTTCGACCTGGCCGAGGTCGATAGCCGGGTTCAGCGAATCGCCGCAATCGTGCAGGATATCCGTGCGCAAGACCCGGTTCTCACCGGTCAGCGTGTCGACGACAACTTCGGTGACGGCGGCACCGTAGGCGTAGTAATAGAATGGGCGGCCGCTGAATGTCGTGCGATCGTAGTTGATCTTGGGCGTGCGGTAGTAGCCCGTCGCCGAGAGCGACACCCGGTTGGCCCACGCGAGCCGCACAAGCTCGGGAAAGTCCATGATGCGGTCGGCGATGTGTGCAACGTTGTCGCGGAAATCGATCTCGGCCTCCGACACGCCGTATTCGCGCGCAGCGAATTCCGTAATGCGCTTGCGAATCTTCGCGGCTGCCTTTTGTGCCGCCTTGCCATTCATGTCGGACCCGCTCGACGCGGCCGTCGCAGAGGCGTTGGGTACCTTGCTTGTGTCCGCCGCGGTCGTGAGTACACGGTCCATGGTGATGCCGAGTTCGTCGGCAACCACTTGCGCCACCTTGACGTAGAGACCCTGCCCCATCTCGGTGCCACCGTGGTTCAGCAGCACGGTGCCGTCCTTGTAGAGGTGCACCAGCGCGCCGGCCTGGTTCAGCAGCGTCGACGTAAATGAGATACCGAACTTGACCGGTGTAATCGCGATGCCCCGTTTGAGCACCTTGCTGCCGGCGTTGAACGCGCGAATTTCCTTGCGGCGTTGTTCGTAATCGCTGCTGGCGAGCAGTTGATCGAAGATATCGTCGATCACGTTGTCCTCGATAACCTGCTGGTAGTGCGTGACGTTGCGCTCTTTCTTGCCGTAAAAGTTAGCCCGGCGCACGCTGAGGGGATCCTTGCCAAGCGTGCGCGCAATGTCATCGATAACGGACTCGATCGCGAACATGCCCTGCGGTCCGCCGAAACCACGAAACGCCGTGCTGGACACGGTGTTCGTCTTGCAGCGATGCGACAGGATGCGAACGTTCTCGAGGAAATAGGCGTTGTCGCAATGGAACATGGCGCGATCGTTCACGGGACCCGACAGGTCCGCCGACATGCCGCAACGCGCCGCGAACTCGAAATCGATACCCGCGATGCGTCCGTCGTCGTCGAAGCCCACGTCATAGTCGATCACGAAGTCATGGCGTTTGCCCGTCATGATCATGTCGTCGTCGCGGTCGAGCCGCAGCTTGCAGGGCCTGCCCGTCTTGTCGGCGACGATCGCCGCCAGGCAGCCGATCAGCGCCGCCTGGCTTTCCTTGCCGCCGAACGCGCCGCCCATGCGCCGGCAAATGACGACAATGTCCTTGGCCTGACGCTGCGTCGCATGTGCCACGATGCCCTGTACCTCGTCCGGATGCTGCGTCGAGCTGTAGACAAGGATGCCGCCGTCTTCCTGCGGCAGGGCCATCGCGATGTGACCTTCGAGGTAAAACTGGTCCTGGCCGCCGTGCGCTATGCGTCGCCGCAAGCGATGCGGCGCGGCTGCGAGCGCCGCGTCGGGATCGCCGCGCACCAGCGTTTCGGAAGGCAGCACGAACGATTGCTTTTTCACGGCCGTAAGCGGGTCGAGAATGGCTTCGAGTTCCTCGTAGTCGACGGTCGCAAGAAGCGCTGCCTTGCGGGCCGCCTCGACGCTCTCCGCGGCGACGGCGAACAGCGGCTGGCCGACGTATTGCACGAGACCGTCTGCGAGCAGTGGATCGTCCTTCACGATCGACCCGTAGTTGTTTTCGCCGGGGATGTCCGCGGCGGTACAGACATCGACCACGCCCTTCGCAGCGCGCACCGCTGAGAGGTCGACGTTACGCACACGGGCATGTGCGACGGTACTCATCCCGACGGCCACGTGCAGCAGGTCGCGCGGCTCCGGCAAGTCATCCGTGTAGGCCGCCGTTCCCGAGACATGCAGGTGCGCACTGTCGTGCGGCAGCGGTTTGCCGACAGCTCTAGCGGCCATAGGTGTACACCGTTTCGTCCACCTCGCCGCGGGACTCGAGCCAGAAGCGCCGCAGCAGGTTCTGGACGGCGACAAGGCGAATGTCCGCCGATGCCCGCATGTCGCTGATCGGCGTGAAGTCCTCGGCCAGCGCCGCACAGGCCCTGTCGATCGTAGCCTCGGACCAGTGTGCGCCGTTCACCGCTGCCTCGCAGCGTTCGGCATGGCGAACGGTCGCGGCCATGCCCCCGCAGGCCATGCGAAAGCGCGCTACCGTGTCGCCGTCAAGCTCGAGACTGTAGGCCGTGCACACTGCCGAAATATCCTGGTCGAAGCGCTTGGACCACTTGTGACTTGCGACCCGGACACCTGCGCGCGCGCGCGGCACGCGAATGCGGGCGACGAACTCGCCGGGTTGCAGGTCGTTGACCTGATAGTCGTGGTAGAAATCATCGAGGCCGACCTCGCGCTCTTTCTCACCGCGACGCAACACGAGGCTCGCACCGAGCACCATGAGGGCCGGCATCGAATCGCCGATGGGCGAACCGTTCGCGACGTTGCCACCGAGCGTGCCCGCATTGCGGATAGGCGGCGACGCGAACCGCCGGAACAACTCGTCCAGCCCCGGGTATTGCTCGACAATGGCGGCGGCCGCGGCCGCGATGGAGACGGCGCCACCGATTTCGAGATGGCTGTCGGCTGTGTGCAATTCCAGGAGTTCCTCGACGCGCCCCGTGTAGATGACCGTCTCCAGTTCGCGATGTTGCTTGGTAACCCAGAGACCGATATCGGTACCGCCGGCGAGGATGGTGGCGTCCGGGTGCTTCGCATAGAGGGCAGCGAATGCGGCAACACCCCGTGGTGCGAAGAACCGGCGTCTGCCGACCTCCAGCTCAAGGTCGCCTTGTCGTTGCACCTCGTGCAGCACGTCGAGATGCTGCTGCGCGTCCCAGTCATCGGAAGCGTCGTACATGGACCGTGCCGCGGCAATAATCGGCCGATAGCCGGTGCAGCGGCACAGGTTGCCGGCCAGGGCGTCGTCAATTTCCTGGCGGGACGGATCGGGGTTCGTCCGGTACAGCGCGTACAACGACATGACGAAACCCGGCGTACAGAAGCCGCACTGCGACCCGTGCTGATCCACCATGGCCTGTTGCACCGGGTGAAGGCCGCCGTCTTTGCCATGCAGGCCTTCAACCGTCAGGAGTTCCTTGCCGTCCAGCGTCGGCAGGAACTGGATGCACGAATTGATGGTCTTGAGTTCCACACCGCCGCCGCGGCGATCGACCTCGACAACGACAACCGTGCACGCGCCGCAATCGCCCTCTGCGCAACCTTCCTTGGTACCCGTCATCCGCAGGTCATCGCGCAGGAATTGCAGCACCGTGCGCGTCGGATCGGCAACCTCTGTTTCGACGATGTTGCCGTTAAGGACGAAGCGGATGGTATTCATGGACATGCGTTCAGCTGCCCCGGTACGTCGAATAGGACCACGGAGATGCCAGCAGCGGCACGTGGTAGTCCTCGGCCCCGTCGACCGAGAAACGGATCACGACCGTGTCGAGAAACGCGGGCTTGGCAAGCTCAACGCTGCGTTTGCGAAAGTAGGCGCCGATGTCGAACTCGAGTTCGTAGGTGCCGGTTACCATCGACTCGTCCTCGAGCAGGGGGTATGGCGTTCGACCGTCCTCGTTGGTCGTGGCGCTCGCAAGCAGTTCGCGCGTGGCGCCCAGTGAGTAAAGGCGAATGTCCACTTTCTGTGCCGGACCGCCGTGCGCCGTATCGAGGATATGTGTCGTCAGCCGTCCCATCATGCCTCCGTGGCATTTTGCAAAATACAGTGCCGGGATTATACGCTGCGGATAGGACAGCGTGCGCCCCGAACGTGTGGTAGTTTAGGCGCGACAACAATAAAAAAAGCGCTCAATCATGAATAAGATCAACACCCTATCGCGGCGTGGCTTTCTGAAATCGACCGGCGCCGTGACAGGCGCGTCGCTGTTCCGGATCGGCGCACCGAGCCTCGCTGCCATTGCCCAGGCTGCCTGCACGGCCAGGGACACGGCTGCCCCGTTTGCGACGCTGGGCAGCGATGAGGCCCGTGATATTGCCGCTATCACTGCGCGCCTGATTCCGACGACCGACACGCCGGGTGCAGCCGAGGCCGGGGTCGTCTATTTCTTCGACAACGTGCTTGGCAACTACCAGGCCGGGTTTCTGGGGCCGGTGAGGTCCTTCCGTGACGACCTGAATGCCGGTCTCGACAAGGCTTTCGCCGATCTGACCGAGACCGAGCAGGACGCCGCCCTGCACCGCATCGAGAACGACCCGCGCTTCGAGGCCGTCCGTGTCCTGACGATATTCGGGTTCTTCGCGATGGAGAAACATGGCGGCAACAAGGGACACGTTAGCTGGGACCTGATCGGCTTCAAGGGTCATCACGGCGCCTGGGCCCCGCCCTTCGGCTACTACGATGCCGAGTATGCCAGGGAGCAGTCCGATGGCGAGTAACGTCACGTTCGAGCTCGACGAAGCCGTCGACTTCGCCATCGTCGGCTCGGGATCGGCGGGCGGTATCATTGCCAAGGAACTGTCCACGGCGGGCTTCAAGGTTGTCGTATTCGAACAGGGCCCTCATCGACAGGCCGCCGACTTCACGCACGATGAGTACTCGGTCATCTTCGAGTCCGAGTTGCTCGGTGGCGGCCCGCCGGTAAGCGGGCAGACCTTTCGCCATGACGAGAGTGACGTAGCGACCAGCCCGGAGTTTCAGCCCATCCGCTATGCGCAGACGGTTGGCGGCAGTAGTGTGCATTTTTCCGCGAACTTCTGGCGCTTCCGCGAGAGTGACTTCAAGGAGCGCAGTATGCTGGGCGCGATCGAAGGCACCAACTTCACGGACTGGCCCATTACCTACGACGACATCGAACCTTATTACACGCGCGTGGAATGGGAGATTGGCGTTTCGGGCGCGCCCGGGCCGTTCGATTCCTACCGATCGAAACCGTTCCCCATGCCGCCCCTGCCCGTCAAGTCGTCAGGCGTGCTCATGGAAAAAGGCGCGAAGAAGCTCGGCCTGCACGCGCAAAACCAGCCGCACGCCATCTTGTCGCAGCCCTTCAACGGCCGCAGCGGCTGTATACATTGCGGCCACTGCATGATGTTCGGCTGCGAAGCCGGTGCGAAGTCATCGACGCTCGCCGCAATGATTCCCCTGGCCGAGGCCAGCGGGAATTGCGAAATTCGCGACCGGTCCGCTGTTTTTCGAATCGAGACGGACGGCAACGGCCGCGCCAGCGAAGTGCGCTACTACGACAAGGACGGCAACGAGCGCTCACAGAAGGCCAAGGTCGTCATCGTCTCGGCAAACGGCGCGGAAACGTCTCGCCTGCTGCTGTTGTCGGCGAGCGAACGGCATCCGGATGGTCTCGCGAACTCGAGCGGCTTCGTGGGCCGCAACCTGATGTTCAATGCACACGGTGCCGTCGACGGCGTATTCGCCGAACAGCTGAACGACTACAAGAGTGTGCAGGTGTCGCGCGTCATCCATGATTTCTACGAGACCGACGAAAAACGCGGTTTCTACGGCGGCGGCGGCATCGATGCTCGACCGCTGTGGGCGATGACTCCGATCTTCCATGCGATCCAGGGCATGCCGCACGACGTTCCATCGTGGGGGAAGGCCTGGAAAGACGAGATCGCGAACAATTTCACGCGGCAGATGACGTTTGCGATAGGCACGACGTCACTGGCCATGGACCGCAACAACATTACGCTGGACCCGACCAGTACCGACCAGTGGGGACGGCCCGCAATTCGCGCGACCTACCGGGATCACGACGACGATCTTGCCACCGTGGGGTTCCTGATCCGACAGGCGGAAGCCCTCATGGATGCGGCAGGCGCCGAGAAGTTCTGGTCGCACGGCGTCAACCTGTCCAATGGCGGTGAGCACCTGTTGGGGACGGCACGCATGGGAGACGATCCGGCGACCTCGGTTGTCGATCGCTACCATCGCAGCCACGATGTGCCCAACCTGTTTATTTGTGACGGCAGCAGCTTCGTAACCTCCGGGCGCGGCCAGCCCACCATGACCATCATGGCGCTTGCCTTCCGCGCCGCCGAGCACATCGCGGCCGCCGCCAAGGCCAATGAAATCTAGTTTGGAGATGATTCGATGAAATACCTTGCCCTGTTATTACCGCTGATCCTGCTCGCAGGCTGTGAAGTCAACGTCGACCAGGACCCGGATGTCGAGTACCTGTTGATGCCCGGCCTGGAAGACCTGGACCTCCCGTTCTCATCCGCCGTGCGTGTGGACAGCACGCTGTACCTCTCGGGTAACCTGGGCAACCTTCCGGGCAGTACCGAACTGGCAGAAGGCGGCATCGAGGGTGAGACGCAGCAGACGATGGAGAACATCAAGCGGGTGCTCGAGCAGTTCGGTTCATCGATGAACGACGTGGTGAAGTGCACGGTCTTCCTGGCCGACATGAGCGAATGGGGCGCGATGAATGGCGTCTACAAAACCTACTTCGAAAACCCGCCCGCCCGCAGTGCGCTCGGCGCTAACGGGCTGGCGCTCGGTGCGCGCGTCGAAATCGAGTGTATTGCCGTCCTGCGATAGGACGAAGACAACGCGACGCCTACAGCGCGCGCAATTCGTCGCGGCGGGTCTTGAGTGCGTCGAGACGTCGCCTGTCGAGTACGTCGGCCAGTTGCGCCTCCAGGACCGTATCGTCGAGTTCCGCCAATGTCTCGCGCCAGCCATCGCTCACCGTCACCGGCGCTTTGGCCAGGTGCGGCGGGCGGCCCCTGGTCGCCTTGAACGCGCTCTCGTGCTCAATGAGGATCAGGTTCCAGTTGGAGGGCTCGTAGAGCATGCGCTGCATGCTGCGTCCCTCGTTGTAGATCAGCACGTCGAACACGTACATCGCTTCCCATTGCAGGGGCAATGCACACTGCGCCGAGCCACCCTGGCCTGACGACGAGCGTTGCTTTTCGTCCGCTGCTTTTTCGGGGAAAAACTGTAGCGATCCCTCGTCCTTGCCGACCTTCCGCAATACGGTGACCGGCACCATGTCCATCCCGAGGAGCCGATCGAGCCGGTAGGCGGCAACGTCAGGGAAGAACCCCTTGCCGCCGCGCTTGTTGAACAGTGCTGACACCGTGTGCGTCCCGTCGGTGACTTTGACGCGCACGCGACCCGTACTGTCCGCCCTG
>Ga0224496_10001763_pt1 | contig 13232 bp, 10 predicted proteins | sample SF_Jul11_sed_USG_2_FD_168127 | JGI IMG/M metagenome (GOLD analysis project Ga0224496, IMG submission 168127) | Sediment microbial communities from San Francisco Bay, California, United States - SF_Jul11_sed_USGS_8_1 | ecosystem: Environmental > Aquatic > Marine > Sediment | place: USA... | reverse complement strand
ATGTTCGATCAGGTGCCCACCAGGGTCAGCCAGACTGGTCTGTCTCCCGATCTCGGGGATGATCACGTGGCCGGTTCAGGTGTCGCGAGTCAGACGATCCGCGTCAGCGTCGATCTTCTGGAAAACCTGATGACCATGGTGTCCGAGCTGGTGCTGACGCGTAATCAGCTGTTGCAGATCTTGCGCGCTCGCGACGACAGCGAATTTTCAACGCCGCTGCAGCGTTTGAGCCATGTAACGACGGAACTGCAGGAAAGCGTCATGAAGACGCGCATGCAGCCGATCGGGAATGCCTGGGCCAAGTTGCCGCGTATCGTGCGCGACCTTTCGCTGGAACTGTCCAAGAAGGTCAATCTGCAGATGATCGGTGCGGAGACAGAACTGGACCGGCAGGTTCTGGAACTGATCCGCGATCCGCTGACCCATATGGTTCGCAATTCCTGTGACCATGGTATCGAAATGCCGGCGGAGCGGCGTTCGTCGGGCAAACCCGAAACCGGCACCATCACCCTTAATGCGTTCCACGAGGGTGGCCATATCATCATCGAGATTACCGACGATGGCAAAGGCCTGTCGGTTGAGAAGATCAAAGGCAAGGCGCTGGCCCTTGGGTTGGCGACGGAGGCCGAACTGGATGTCATGTCCGATCAGGCCATCCAGCAATTTATCATGCGCGCAGGTTTTTCCACCGCGGCCAATGTGACCTCGGTTTCCGGGCGTGGCGTCGGCATGGATGTGGTCAAGACCAACATCGAAAAAATCGGCGGCACGATCGAGCTGAAATCGTTGCAGGGCCGTGGCACGACCTTCATCATCAAGATCCCGCTGACATTGGCCATCGTTTCGGCGCTGATCGTCGAGGCGGGCGGCGAGCGCTTCGCGGTACCGCAGATCAGCGTTGTAGAGCTGGTCCGTACCGGGCGTGGTAGTGAATACCGTATCGAGGACATTCACGGGACACCGGTTTTGCGTTTGCGCAACCGCTTGCTGCCGTTGACGTCGCTGCGTCAGCAACTCAGGCTGGGTGCGGAGCTGGATTCGGTTGACGAGGATCGTTTTGTGATCGTTACCCAGGTCGGCAACTTCTCGTTCGGCATCATTGTCGACAAGGTGTTCGATACCGAGGAAATCGTTGTTAAGCCGGTTTCGTCCCTGCTCAGGAATATCACGCTGTTTTCCGGCAACACGATCCTTGGCGATGGTAGCGTCATCATGATCCTGGACCCCAATGGTATCGCCTCGGATATCGGTGAAATCACCGTTGCGGAGACCGCGGCGGCCGAATTGGCAACCCAGGTGGATGAAGAGGCGGACGATCGCGTGCCGCTGTTGCTGTTCCATGCCGGTGACGACACGCCGATGGCGGTGCCGTTGGCTCTGGTCGCGCGCCTTGAGGAAATTGATCTGGATGAGGTCGAAATTTCCAATGGCCAGCTGGTGGTTCAGTATCGTGGTGGCCTGATGCCGTTGTTGCCGTTGCGTGCCGATGGCGAAATCTCGCGGACAGGCCGTCAGTCGGCGATTGTTTTCGCCGATCGCGATCGTTCGATGGGGCTGTTGGTCGACGAGATCGTCGACATCGTCGAGGATCGCCTGTCGATCGAACTGACCACCGAACGTCCGGGTATGCTGGGCAGTGCCATCATCGATGGCGAGGCGACGGACATTGTCGATACCAGCTATTACCTGACGCAAGCTTACGGCGATTGGTTCGTGCCGCACGGCGGCGAGACGACGACACTGGAGCAGAGCCGTCGCAAGAGCCGCGTACTGCTGATCGATGACAGTGCGTTCTTCCGTAATCTGCTGTCGCCGCTATTGTCGGTTGCCGGGTACTTCGTGACCACGGTCGACTCGGCGGATCGTGCGATGGAACTTTATGAGGATGGCCGTGATTTCGATATCATTCTCAGTGATATCGAACTTCCCGGTATGAATGGATTTGAATTTGCCCAAGCGGTACGGGCCAGCGAACGCTGGTCGCATGTGCCCCTGATCGCACTTTCGGCCTATACCTCGATCGATCATTTGCAAAGGGGCCACGATGTCGGGTTTGACGATTATGTCGGAAAATTCGATCGCGACACCTTGCTCCGCACGCTGGAAACCACACTTTATCCCGAATTAGCGAACGTGGATGACGATTGACGTGGTCTTTGGCGATTTATGGCCCGATCCTTGCACGGGCTATGATTGGTAACTCCGGAAATTCCGGCTCATGGGTGGTCTGCAAGGACCAAGGGAAAAAAAGATAGATGTTCTGGTGGACAGGTAATAGTTTGGGTACGTCGAATAAAACTGGACCTCTAATTACTGAGCGGAGTTGGAGATGAAATCCTGCCTCGTGGTCGATGACTCACGGGTTATACGAATGGTTGCCCGCAAGATTATGGAAGAGCTGGAGTTTGATGTCGTTGAGGCAGAAGACGGTCAGGTCGCGATAGATTGCTGCAACCAGGTGATGCCCGATGCGGTACTTCTTGACTGGCATATGCCGGTTATGGATGGCCTCGAATTTCTTTACGCCTTGCGTCAACTCCCTGGTGGAGAAAAGCCCAAGGTGGTGTTTTGCACAACCAAGAACGACCTGGAGCATATTCAGGAAGCGATCAAGGCTGGCGCTGACGAATACATAATGAAGCCGTTCGACAGCGAAATCATTCAGAGCAAATTTTCCCAGGTAGGTCTGCTTTAAATGACCAATGGCACGTCAACAGGGACCGGACAGGACGGAACGGTGGAGAATCAGCCGCTGCGGGTGATGATCGTCGATGACTCCTCGGTCGTCCGCGGTTTGTTGACCCGGCTGCTTGAAACCCAGCCGGATGTTGAAGTCGTTTCGTCCGTTAGCGATGGACAGATGGCGGTTAACGCCTTGCGCCGTAGCCCGGTTGATGTGGTTATCCTTGATATCGAAATGCCGCGCATGGATGGTTTGACGGCATTGCCGCTGTTAATGGAGGCGAGGCCTGGGATTCAGGTTATCGTCGCTTCGACATTAACCGAGAAAAATGCGGAAATTTCGCTTAAGGCGCTGGAGCGCGGCGCAGCCGATTATCTGACCAAGCCTACCAGTGCCCACGGGTTGGGTTCGATGGAGGCATTTAATCGGCAGCTCGTCGAAAAAGTCATTGCGCTGGGTTATGCGACCAGGGAGTCCGGGCGTCCCGCCAAGGCGGTTGAAATGGCGCCCCCGCGGCGTATCGCACCGAGTCCCGATTACAAGCCTTCGTCGCGGCCATCAGATCGCCAGTATCGTCCGTCGGTCCGTCCGGGCCGTCCGAAAGTGCGCGTCATTGAACGTAGCACGAAGGAAATGGACGATGCCCGTATCTTTACCAGGCCAGAACCGAAGGAAATCGTTCTCAGGGCGGCCGGGAAAACACGGCCCGAAATCATTACGATAGGTAGTTCGACCGGCGGGCCGCAGGCGCTTTTTCAGGTGCTGCGCGATATCGGGCCCAATCCCGGCGTGCCGATCCTGATTACGCAACATATGCCGCCGACGTTCACGAAAATTCTGGCCGAACATGCGGCCCGGGGGTCGGGCCTGCCGTGCAAGGAAGCGGAAGACGGTGAACCGCTTGAGCGTGGCCAGGTTTATATAGCCCCTGGCGACTATCATATGCTGGTCAAGGTTCGTAATGACAGGCCGACGATAGCGATAAATCAGGATCCGCCGGTGAATTTTTGCAGACCGGCCGTCGACCCCATGCTGCGTAGCGTGGTTGAACTGTATGGCAGCCGTATTCTTAATGTTATTTTGACTGGAATGGGATCGGACGGAATGCTTGGAAGCCAGGCAGTCGTCGATGCCGGGGGAACAGTGATCGCGCAGGATGAATTGACCAGCATTGTCTGGGGCATGCCGGGCGCTGTTGCGACCCGCGGGCTGTGTAGCGCGGTGTTGCCGATCGATCAGATCGGCGGACATGTACGTAAATTTATCATGCGGAATGCCGCATGATTAAGACAGAAGATTTTGAGCTTCTTTGCGGAATTGTAAAGAGCAGGTCGGGTTTGTCTCTTTCTCCCGACAAGGCGTATTTGTTGGAAAATCGCCTGATGGCGGTCGCCCGTAAATGGGGAATGAATGACATTGACGGGCTGGCCGCCTCGGTGCGTGTTGGGCCGAACGAAGAATTGCTAAGAGAGATAACGGAAGCCATGACTACCAACGAAACCTTGTTTTTTCGGGATCAAACCCCGTTTGAACAGCTAGAGAAGGTGGTTCTGCCGAGGTTGTTGGAGAGCCGCAAGGACAAACGGCATATTCGGATATGGAGCGCCGCCAGTTCAAGCGGGCAGGAGCCCTATTCCATCGCTATGATTCTCAAGGGAATGGGAAGTATCCTGGATGACTGGCGTATCGATATTCAGGCGACCGACATTTCCCGCACCATGCTCGATAAGGCTCGGGCCGGGCTTTATACTCAGTTCGAGGTGCAACGTGGCTTGCCCATTGCCATGTTGATGAAATATTTCCGGCAGGCGGGCGACAAATGGGAAATCGACCCGTCGATTCGCAGCATGGTCGAATATCGGGAATTCAATCTTTTGAATGACCCAACCAGCCTGGGTCAGTTCGACGTTGTTTTTTGCCGGAATGTATTGATTTATCTGGATCCCCCGACAAAATCGCGGGTGTTGGACAATGTCTCGAAGCTGATGCCCGACGATGGCATTCTTTATATGGGCGGTGCGGAAACGGTGATGGGCGTGACCGAAAAATTCCAACCGGTAAGCGAGCATCGCGGTATGTATTCATGCGTGCGTGGCGGCGGTCGTGGCCAGGGGCAAGCCCCTGCGAGTTACGCGTCCAACGCCTGATTAACCGGTACCGTTTTAACAGTGAAAGCCGACCGTCTATGACGGCCGGCTTTCACTGTTAATGACCAAATTTTTCTTTTGGGATAACTGCTTAGGCGGTTATTTCGTCCTTGTGGACTTCCTCTGCATCCGTATTCTTGGTCAGCGGCGTATTGGGTTCGCGCAGCACATAGCCGCGGCCCCAGACGGTTTCGATGTAACTTTCGTCCCCGGTCGCCGAAGATAATTTCTTGCGCAATTTGCAAACGAAAACGTCGATGATTTTCAATTCCGGCTCATCGATTCCACCATACAAATGGTTGAGGAACATTTCCTTGGTCAGGGTCGTTCCTTTACGAAGCGCAAGAAGCTCGAGAATCGCATATTCCTTGCCGGTGAGATGTACTGGCTGTCCATCGATTTCCACGGTACGCGTATCCAGGTTGACCGACAGTCGGCCGGCCGAGATAACCGATTGGGAATGCCCTTTTGAACGCCGGATGATGGCCTGAATGCGGGCGACGAGTTCGCTTTTGTGGAAGGGTTTGGTCAGGTAGTCATCGGCGCCGATACCGAGGCCCTTAACCTTGTGTTGCATATCCGTCAGACCGGACAGAATAAGAATAGGCGTATCCACCTTGGCCGCCCTGAGGCGGTGCAATACCTCGTAGCCGTCAATGTCAGGCAGCATAAGGTCTAAAAGAATAATGTCGTAATCATAGATTTTGCCGATTTCCAGGCCATCCTCGCCCAGATCCGTCGTGTCCACTACGAAGCCTTCCGAACGAAGCATCGTAACGATGCTTCCGGCTACCGATGTATCATCTTCAACAAGAAGAACTCTCATTCTTATTCACTCCCGCGCGGGTCCAGTACCATTGGTTAACCATTTTGATTAAAAAATGTAAAGGTTTTCTTAAAAGATCAAGCCTGTTAGCACATTTTTTTACCTGATGTTAAATTATTCTAGGCAAAATCATACGATATTTCAGGCTCGTGAACTTGTTTATCAGGGGCGGGATATTTTAGGGGCCATGTGGTCCAGGCCGATGACGGGCTGGTGACCAAGGTCGGATTTTATGTCGAATTTGTAGTTGGGTTGCGGCCGTTAGGGAATAATGGATGATTTGGCAGGGGTTGGTGGTAATTCACCCTACGTCTGGCGATTTTCCGATCTACCGTAATGGTCTGCAGGCCCATCTGGATTTTTTCGGGGTTAAGCAAAATGACTGTTCGCGAACATGAAATTCAGGCGCGCCAGTTCGAATATGACGAAAAGCGCCGCAAGCTCCGTGATCTTAATGATTTAAGGGTGCATCTTGCGTCTTCGGTAGATCGTATTGCTTCGGGATTCGCCGGCGGCAATGCTTCTGTGGAAGATCGTCGCGTTACGTTGCAGAAATCGCTTGATGATATCGATCGCCAGATACAGGAAACTGAAACGGCGATGCTCGCCGCGCGCGCCTTCCTGAAGGAAAGCGAGAATGTTCGCGACGGTTATGACCGTGTGCCTGTTGCTGTCGGCAAGGGGCGGGGGCGCGGCCAAGTGGAACATATTCGCATAGTGCGTGCTCAGCGCGGTTAACTTGCCGATCGCCTAACGCAATTGAGGCCGCGCGGGTTTCCCGTGCGGCCTCACTGTTTTCTGGCACCCTGATAGGATAAGTTAGCCTAGGGCGCGGGCATACCGCACAGCGGTTAATGGGTTTCGCTGGCTTCCCGATATTGCTGGATTCGTGTCGCGCGCAGGCCACCGATGCCATGGCGGTCAATCAGGCGTTGCCATGAAAGGAACTCCTCGATCGACAGGTTATACCTGCTGCAGGCGTCGTTAAGGCTGATGATGCCCGACCGAACGGCCACAACAACCTGAGCTTTCCTGCGGATGACCCAGCGCTTGGTATTCGGTGCGGGCAGATCGTCTAAAGTCATGTGATGGGCTGCCTGTATTACTGAAATATCAATTTCGAACCCTGACAGGTTCAAACAATGGCTCAATAAATCGACCGGCCGATCCTCATCGTCTGTGCGTCACGGGCGACCGCTGTCCAATATTCCTCAAAACGCTTAAGAAATGGCTAAACTAAATTTTGTGGCAGACCTTTTCCCACGGCGGATGGCAATGTTCGGGCGGTTACGGTAGGGGCAAGTCGGCAGTTTGCCTTGATTTATTGAAAAGATTGCATTTTTCGCGTCTTGTAGGCGAAAATTTTTGTTTTTTGAAATGAGGATCGGTTCGTGAGACGCAAGGCAGCAATATAACGTTATCAATATATGGTTTCGGTCGTAGGAAACCTGCCGCCGATTCTTTTCCTGCGGGAACAGTGGGGCATATCTCCTGTATTTATTGCCAGGGATAAGCCGGCAAACGCCCCGTTTGGCTGGGCAGTGGCGCATAATTGTTTTCAGATCGATGTTTCATGAAAGGCCGCCTGATGTTGGTCGGGCGACGACTGGAATGGCGCCCTGGCTATCGATCTGGAACGAACGTCCGCTAACAAATTTGGCCCCGAAACCCCGGCCGGGTTTGCGGCGCATTTTGTTGATTTCTCTTTATACCATTGAAAATAAAGATTTTTTTCAGCTTGATGTGTAGGCTCGCGATACATATACTCCGCGCACTAAAATTGGTAGGTTTGCAAGGAGCAGCGCATGTCACCTCTTCTTCCTCCTGACTATAAACCCAGCGATGGTGAAGAGTTCATGAACCCGATGCAGCTGGAATATTTCCGGCAGAAGCTGTTGCGCTGGCGGACCGAACTGCTCGATGAATCCAGCGAAACACTCAGCAGCTTGCAGAATGAGAATCTTGCGGAGCCGGATCTTGCCGATCGGGCGACGCGGGAAACTGATCGGGCGGTGGAACTGCGGACTCGTGATCGGGAAAGAAAACTGATTTCAAAGATCGATGAAGCGTTACGCCGAATCGATGAAGGAAGTTACGGTTATTGCGAAGAAACGAACGAGCCAATATCCTTGCGTCGTCTCGAAGCGCGGCCAATTGCAACATTGAGCTTGGAAGCCCAGGAGCGTCACGAACGGATGGAACGTACTCATCGTGACGATTGAGGGATGACCGGAAGCGACGCGAGCGGTCGGAAACTCCATTATTTGTTCTGCTTTTTTAGAGTTTTTTCGGCGCTGTCGGTTGCCTTTCAGTTAATCTGTCTGTTTATTGTTTCTCGTGTTTATCAGGCTGTGCCGTGGCCGGAGTCACGGTTATTTCGTTAATCGATATAGAATTGCGTAGGAATTAACCGGGATTTAACCGGTGGGGTGCTTTTTTATGATCCCCAGATTCGAAAGCACAAGGTTTCGACGCTGAGCGGATCGCAGGAGTGGAGTGGAGATGGCCGTCGATTACAATATGCCGATCCTGATAGTCGATGACTACAGGACCATGCTGAAGATCATTAGGAACCTGCTTAAACAGCTGGGTTTCACCAACGTCGAGGAGGCGACCGACGGCAGCGAGGCCTTGGGCAAGCTGCGTGAGGGCGAATTTGACCTGGTGATATCCGACTGGAATATGGAGCCGATGACTGGTCTTCAATTATTGAAGGAAGTGCGTGCGGACGACAGGCTGCGCGCGGTGCCCTTCATAATCATTACAGCCGAGAGCAAGATTGAGAATGTTGTCGCGGCCAAAGAGGCCGGGGTCAGCAATTATATAGTCAAGCCGTTCAATGCGCAGACTCTCAAAGCGAAGCTGACCAGCGTTTTAGGTCCGTTCTGAGGCAGTCATTAACAGCGGTGTGCCAGGGTCTGGAAATATGGACCAGGGATACAGCCGAAGCGGACAAGGGCATGGGGCGGTTTGGCCTTGATGCCGGAGTCGGCGGTTTGGCTGATAGGCACCGTTGCAAAGCTGGTTTGATTGCAGGCGCCACGATCACGGAGAAAATCGTTTGAGATTCCGTCGGTTGAGATTCCATAGCGCAGGATTGCCGGTTTTTCTGGCCGCGCTTATGTTTGTCGTTCTTCCTGCCGCGGCGCAGGAAAACGTACAGGCTCGCGGTTGGTCGAAATCGACCTACGGCCGAATCGTTTTTGACTGGGAAAAACCGGTCAGGCATTCGGCCCGGGTTGAGGGCGGTTCATTGATTGTGGAATTTTCCAGGCCCATGCAGGGCGATCTCGACCGTGTGGTTAAATATCTCGGTGACTATGTCACCAGCGCGGAACTTACCCAGCAAGGCAAAGTGGCCAGGTTCGGTTTGACCGGGAAATTTAGCGTCGACAGTTTTGCGACCGGCGCATCGGTGGTGGTCGATCTGCGGCGAGAGGTCGCCGCGGCCCCAACCTTGCGAAAGGTCGCCGCGGCTAGCGGTGGATTACGGGTCAATGTAGGGCGTCACCCGGGGTTCACGCGCCTGGTTTTTGATTGGCCGGACAAGGTTGAATATACGGTGGCCCGTGACGGGCGGTCGGTGTCCATGCGATTCGACAGACCTGCGGATGTGGATCTGCAGGAACTGGATGCTGCATTGCCGAAACCCTCATTCGGGTCGCCCAGCGCTTCCAGTGCCAGCGGTAATCTGATCGTCAATCTTACCGTTCCCCAGAATGCTTATATCCGGCATTTCCGTGAAAGTTCGAAGATCGTTCTGGATGTTCAGCAAGAAGGCGGCAGTTTCGGAAATATGCTGGTAGGCGCCACGGAGGGTGCTACCATGCAGACTATATCGCCAAGCGGCGAGGTTCTGGTCGTGCCGGCCATGGTGGGGTCTCATGTTGCGGTTTCGCCCGACAACACCATCCCGCTGATCACCGAGGAAGGCGAAAGTTTTCAGGGCGATTATTCGCCGCTGACCCATTACGATCCGAATGCCAGCGGTCGGCCGCGCAATCTGTTGCTGTACGATCGTAAGACTGGTCCGAAATCGCTCAACGGAAGTTGATCCGACGCGATATAACGGCATGGCCCGAGATCAGGGCCGGTTGGTGGTGGGGCCAACGTCAGCTTTTTTTAACTATAGCGGAAAATCATGCTGTGCGACTTAGGCGCGCTGTGGCACACTGCGTGCACGGTCGCCTTTGGCGCCGTTTTGTTTGGCCTGGAGTGGATGGTGGTTGATCGCACTCGCGATCGATCGTGTAGATCCGCCCGACATTGAAGATAGAGCCGATTCACCTTGTTGTTGGATCGCTATGCAATTCCGGGGAACCCGGATCGGTTCTGGATGCAGGAAAGAATGGACCCGCGGACGCCGGATAGCGAAAAGTTTGCCAAACGTACCGTGGGATTGATTCTGTTTCTCTCCTTTGTGGTGCCGTCCATCTTGCTTGGCCTGGGTTTCGTCCAGGGCTGGCGGGAACCTGCCACCTGGATCCTGGTGGCTATTGCGGTGGCCTTGTCATTCGCGGTGATCGTTACCGGATTATTGCTGAGTCGCCTGATGCGGGCGTTGAATATCGCGTCGTCCGGCAACGCCGATATGGCGGCGATTCTGGATCGCGATCAGGATGCCTTGTTGCTGGAGGCCGGGGCAGATCAGCCTGCATATGCGAACAAATCCATGCGGTCGTTGCTTTCCATCGGCGAGGACGCCGATTCCTCGCTTTCCGGCTTGTTGGCATTGGGGGGAGAGGTTTCGTCGAGCGTCGAGTCGCTATCGGCGGGCGATGGACATGGCGCGCGGATCGTGACAATTGCCGACGTTACATATGAAATCTCGGTGAATTCGGTTGATGCGGTCCGGCGTCTCTGGCGTTTGCATCGATTGGATAATCGTGAAACAGGGCTGGATTTGTGGCGCGACCGCATTGAAGCGCATGGCAGAAGCTCGTCAGCCGGGCTTTATACGCTGGCTGCCGATGGCAGGTTTCTTTACGTCAACCCGACCATGGCCGCGTGGATGGGCCGCGATATAGAGACGATAGTGGGCTCGGGACTGCGAATCGGAGATGTACTGGTCAAGGATAGCTTGGACGATTCGATGCGTCCTGGTGTTGGCATGATCAGCATCAACGGATCCGGGGATCGGATTCATGACCTGCAGATATCCAATGCGCTGGTAAATGAAAACGATGAGGCGCGGATATATGGCGCTGCGCGACCCGTTGGGCCGGCCGGCAGCGCGGCGCAGCGATTTCAGCGACTGTTTCAGGAAATGCCGGTCGGGGTCGCGTTGGTTGACCGGCGATTGCGAATTGGCGACTGCAATCAAACCTTCGAACAACTCATCAGCGACAGCAGCGTTACGGGCCGGGCTGTCCTGGATTATGTCAGCGAGAGCGAGCAGGCGGTCATTGCGGGAGAATTGCAGTCCATCCTGCAGGGCGAGTCGGCCGCCAAGTCGCTGGAGGTGCGAATCAAGGGGCCCAGCGAAGCGGTAACATCTATTTTCGCGGGCAAACTGCAGGACGATCTCGGGCGTCCGACAGGTCTTGTTCTTCTGGTTATCGATAATACCGAGCAGAAGATGCTGGAAACCCAGCTGGCGCAGTCGCAAAAGATGCAGGCAGTGGGGCAGCTCGCTGGCGGTATCGCGCATGATTTCAACAATGTGCTGACCGCCATGATCGGGTTCTGTGATCTTTTGCTGCAGCGGCACCGGCCTGGCGACCAGTCCTTTGCCGACATCATGCAGATCAAGCAGAATGCCAACCGGGCGGCGGCCCTTGTGCGTCAGTTGCTGGCTTTTTCTCGACAGCAGACGTTGCAGCCGAGATTGTTGAATGTAACCGAGGTGCTGGCGGAACTGTCGAACCTGTTACGCCGGTTGCTGGGTGAAAAAACCGAGCTGTCCATGGTGCATGGCCGCGATCTGGGGCTGGTGAAGGGCGATCAGGGCCAACTGGAGCAGGTCATCATCAATCTGGCGGTCAACGCCCGTGACGCCATGGGCGGCGGCGGTACCCTGACCATCGAAACGAAAAACGCCGTTACCACACAGGCCCATCAGGCTCATGGCGAGGTTATGCCGGCCGGCGAGTATGTACAGATATCGGTTCGCGATACCGGAATGGGCATTCCCAAGGAAAATTTCGCCCGCATCTTCGAGCCTTTCTTTACGACCAAGGAAGTGGGCTCGGGAACCGGGCTGGGCCTGTCTACCGTTTACGGCATCATCAAGCAGACTGGCGGGTATCTTTTCGTCGACAGCCCGGGCGAAGGCAAGGGTACGGTGTTCGACATCTTCCTCGGACGTCAGCAGGCGACCGCGTCGATGGCCGCCGACGGCGTGCCCGACGATGTTGCGTCGGACCTTACCGGCGGCGGCACCGTGCTGCTTGTCGAGGATGAAGACCCCGTACGCCTGTTCAGCGCCCGTGCGCTGCGTAACAAGGGCTACAAGGTGATCGAGGCCAAGACCGGCGAGGCCGCGCTGGAACTGCTTGATGGCGGCCCCTACGACCTTCTGGTCACCGACATGGTGATGCCCCGCGTCGATGGCGCCCAGGTGATTCGCGAGGCTCGCAAGCTGCTGCCCGGCCTGCCTGTCATTTGCATTTCCGGCTATACGGAAGAATCCGTGCTGAAGGAGGTCGAGTCGCTGGACAGGCTCCGATTCCTGTCCAAGCCGTTCAGCCTGAAACAGCTTGCCCGCGCGGTAAAGGATGCCATCGAAAAAAATCCCCAAACCTCCGGTGCGGATGGTCAGTAACAGACCATAGTGCATTGAACTATAAATGTTCTTTCGCTAATTCACCGACTTGAACCCGCCGCGCCGTGTAGGGAACAAAAAAAGAACTTGCGAACTAGAACAAAACACGTACACTGCCTGCTGTTGCGTCGCCCAAAACGCTGTGAAATAACGGAGGCAGAAAGATGTCGCAGACTGCATTGCGCCTGGTGGACAAGGATACAATGGACAAACAGAAGGCACTGGATGCCGCGCTCGGCCAAATCGAGCGCTCCTTCGGCAAGGGCTCGATCATGCGCCTTGGCCAGCAGGAACAGGCGGTGGATATCGAGACGGTCTCGACCGGATCGCTTGGGTTGGATATAGCACTGGGCATCGGTGGTTTGCCGCGCGGGCGTGTCATTGAGATTTATGGCCCGGAAAGTTCCGGCAAAACCACATTGGCGTTGCATGTGGTCGCGGCGGCGCAGAAGCAGGGGGGCACATGTGCCTTCATCGACGCCGAACATGCGCTCGACCCGGCCTATGCCCGCAAGCTCGGCGTGGAATTGGACGATCTTCTGATTTCACAGCCCGATGCAGGTGAACAGGCGCTGGAAATTGTTGATACGCTGGTGCGTTCCGGTGCGATCGATGTGCTGGTGGTCGATTCGGTCGCCGCTCTCGTGCCGCGCGCCGAGTTGGAAGGCGAGATGGGCGACAGCCATGTCGGTCTGCATGCCCGGTTGATGAGCCAGGCTCTGCGCAAGCTGACAGGTTCGATTTCGCGGTCCCGCTGCATGGTTATCTTCATCAACCAGATTCGCATGAAGATCGGTGTGATGTTCGGTAGTC
>Ga0224496_10001762_pt1 | contig 13242 bp, 10 predicted proteins | sample SF_Jul11_sed_USG_2_FD_168127 | JGI IMG/M metagenome (GOLD analysis project Ga0224496, IMG submission 168127) | Sediment microbial communities from San Francisco Bay, California, United States - SF_Jul11_sed_USGS_8_1 | ecosystem: Environmental > Aquatic > Marine > Sediment | place: USA... | reverse complement strand
ATTATCCATCGATCCGCCGTTACGGGCGGTATAATCCTCCCACCAGCGGATGCGCTCGATCAGCTTTTCGCCGACCGCACGGCTAACCGCGCGACGCGTCAGCAGATGTTCCGCGCCATAAATTTCCGGCGTCTCGGCCAGAATAGCCGTGCCGCCATGGCGCACCACAAGGTCGGCCGCCGCGCCCAGCGCGGGATTTGCCGTAATGCCCGAATAGGCGTCCGACCCGCCGCATTGCAGGGCAACGGAAAGATTCGCCGCCGACACGTCCCGGCGTTCAATGCGATTCGCCTCGGGCAACATCTCGCTGATGATCCGCACGCCCGCCTCCACCGTGGCCCGCGTGCCGCCAGTATCCTGAATATTCATGTAGCGAAAAGCCGGCCCTTCCTCCAGGCCGTAGGCGTCGAGCAAAAACTTGATCTGGTTGGATTCGCATCCCAGTCCCACCAGCAATATGCCGGCCATGTTGGGATGGCGCGCATAACCCCACATCAACCGCTGCAACAGATCGAAGCCCTCGCCGTCCAGCGCCATCGCGCAACCGGTTCCGTGGGTAAAGGCGACCACGCCATCGACATTCGGATAGTCCGCCAGCGCATCGCCCTCAAAGGCGCGCGCTATATGTTTCGCCGCGGTCGCCGAGCAATTCACCGTGGTCAGCACGCCGATATAGTTCCGCGTCGCCACGCGCCCGTCCGCCCGCACAATGCCACGGAAGCTGGCCCGATCGGATTCCGGAACGAAATCGGTCGGCCGCGTATCCGCGCCATACGCGTAATCCCGCTCGAAAGCGCGAAACTCGCAATTTTGGGTATGAACATGGGCACCGGCCGCGATATCGGCGGACGCGAATCCGATAACCTGATTGTATTTTCGGATCGCCTCGCCGGCGGCGATGGGCGTCGTGGCAATCTTGTGTCCGGCCGGGATCGGTTCGGCAGCGGCCACGCCCTCACCGGGTATGTCGGTTCCTGCTTCGACCTTCGCGCGGGCAACGACAACATTGTCGGCAGCGTTGAGACGAATAGTCAGCGGAGCGGTTTCGGTCATGGAATCTGTACACCCGTAGTCGCCACATAAACCGCGTAAAGCGACTTGGTGGCGGTGATGAAAAGGCGGTTGCGGCGCGGGCCGCCGAAGGTAAGGTTCGCGACCATGGTCGGAATCCGAATCTTGCCCAGGGCCGTGCCGTCGGGGCCGAAGCAAATAACACCGTCCTGGCAACTGGTCCAGACATTACCATCGGCATCCAGGCGGAAACCGTCCGGCACTCCCGGCGCAACATCGGCAAAAATGCGACTGTTACTCAGCTTCCCCCCACCCCCAACGTCGAAGGCGCGAATATGGTGCGGCCCCTCTGGATCGTGACTGAATCCGGAATCGGCAACATAAAGGATGCTTTCGTCCGGTGAGAAAGCGAGACCGTTAGGTTTTACGAAATCGTCCGCGACGACAGCGATTTCGCCGCTTGCGGGATCGACGCGATAGACGTAACAGCCGCCCTGCTCGGACTCGGCCTTATAGCCCTCGTAATCCGACATAATCCCGTAGGTGGGATCGGTAAACCAGACGCTGCCATCCGATTTCACCACAACGTCGTTGGGCGAATTCAACTTCTTGCCCTGGTAAGAATCCGCGATCACCGTGATCGAGCCATCGGGTTCGGTGCGGGTCACGTTACGGCCCCCGTGATGGCAGGATACGAGGCGCCCCTGGCGATCGCGGGTGTTACCGTTGGCAAAGTTCGAATTGGCCCGGAATACACTGACACCCAGATCCGGCACCCAGCGCAGCAAACGGTTGTTGGGGATATCGCTCCAGACCAGATAGCCGCCATCGTTGAACCAGACCGGCCCCTCGGCCCAGCGGCATCCATTGTACAGTTCCTCGACCTCGGCGATGGGCACCGTCAGATCATGGAAACGCCTGTCGTAATATTCATACGAATCGCCAACGAGGGCCATTTTTCTCTCCCCTGTCTGATCAGCGCTGTTGCTTGTCGCCGCCGGCGACGGTGATGACGGCGACGATGATGAGGCCGGTCATGATAAGCCGGATACCCGCGCTGGCGCCGAAAGTATTCAGCATGGTGACCAGCAGAAACATGAATAGCGACGCACCCCATATTCCGGGAATGTTCGACTTGCCGCCAGCGACGGAAGTGCCGCCGATCACCACCACGGCGATCGAGGCCAACAGATATTCACTACCCATATCCAGCGACGCGCCGCCAGAAAAACCGGCCAGCAACAGGCCGCAGAACCCGGCCAGAATGGCGCTCAGCGTATAGGTCGCATAGCGGATTCGCTCCACATTGATACCCGCCAGCCAGGCCGCGCGCATATTCTGGCCGATCGCCAGCACGGACCTTCCATAGAGAGTCCGGTTCAGCAGGATACTGGCCAGGATTGCAAAGACGATGATGAAAACCGCCAGCAATGGGATTCCCGCGATCTTCATCGTGGTGAAATCGGCCAGTAGCGGCGGCGGCTTGATCTTGAGTCCGCGCCCGTAGGCGATTGCCGTGGAAAGAATCAGGAAACTGGCGGAAAGAGTAGCGATAATAGGCGGAATCCGCAGAACCCGGATCAGCATATAGTTGAATGCGCCAACCGCTATGCCGGTCCCCAGCGCGATCAGCACGCCAACCGGCAACATGGCATTGGACCCGTCCATGACCTTCATGCAGATTGCGCCGGAAAGCGCGATGGTCGCGGGGATCGAAAGGTCCACATTGCCGGGACCGGTGGTGATGACGAACATCTGTCCGATGCCGACGATGACCGTGAAGGTGGCGAAGGACAGCGCTGCCGAGATAATACTGCCGCCGCCCTGGCCCATGGTGTAAGTCACCGTAGCCAGCCAGATCAGGATCATGCCCAGATAGGACCAAATCCAGGGTTTGTCGCCCAGTTTCCGCAGGATACCAGCAAGATTTCCGGTCATCGCGCTTCCCTCCAGTTGATGAGGGCCCTGAGGGCAAGAACCAGGATCAATATCCCGCCCTGCGCGCCGACCTGCCAGTCCGGCGAAATGCGCAGGAAGATCAGGAAAGATCCAGCCAGCGTCAACGTCATGGCACCAATCACCGCGCCGGCAGGCGAAACCCGGCCTCCGACGAATTCCCCGCCGCCCAGGATCACGCCGGCGATTGAGTATAGCGTGTATCGGTCCGCGATATGGGCATCGGCAGCCGAGGTCAGCCCGATCAGCGACAACCCGGCCAGAACACCGAACAGGCCGGCCAGGGCGAACATCGTCATCTTGATTTTAAGCATCGACCATCCGGCCCGGGAGATCGCACGCGGGTTGCCCCCCGCCCCACGCAGCACGACGCCATAGCTTGAACGCATCAGCCCGAGATGAACGACGATGGCGATAATGGCGGCCGCGAAAACCGGGAAAGGCGGGACAACATTGTAGCCGAACAGCTGAAAGGTCACCTTGAAACCCATGATGGCCTTGATCCAGGCAGGCGCCGTTCCGCCAGGCGTCGGCAGGATCAGCACGGCAATCCCCAGCCAGACGAAAGACATGCCCAGCGTCACCACGATGGATGGCAGGTTGCGCCAGTGGATCAGCGCCCCAAGCCCGGCATAGGCCGCGATGCAGGCAAGCAGAGCCATGACGCCGAACACCGGATCGGTTTGCAGCAAGGTCGCGCCGATACAGGCGGTCAAGCCCACGAAGGGACCGATCGACAAATCCAGATCATTGACCGTGAGGATGAACATCTGGGCGATCGTCGCCAACGCGATCGGCACTGTATATTGCAGCATCAGATTCAGCCCGAAATAGCTCATGGCCCTGGGCTGGGTATAGAAAATCGCCATTAGCAATATGGCGAGCGACACCCCCGGCAGCGCGCTACGCATGAATTTCGGACTAAGCAGATAGTTCTTCATGATGCGGCCGATTCCTCAAAAGAAGACTGCAGCACTTTTTCTTCCGTCAGTTCGGATCGGGAAAGTTCCGCGACGATGCGCCCGTTCCTGAACACGTAAACATGATCGCAGTTGTGCAATTCATCCATTTCCGTCGTGTACCACAAGAAAGTCCGCCCTTCTTCGGCCTCCTGGCGAATCAGGTCGTAGACTTCAAGTTTGGTGCCGATATCGACACCGCGCATGGGGTCGTCCATCAGCACGATTTCAGCGTCCGACCCCAGCGCGCGGGCGAACAGTGCCTTCTGCTGGTTGCCGCCGGACAGAGACAGAATATTGTTAGCCATGTCCGGGGTCTTGATCTTGATCCGGTCCTTCCATTCCTCGGCCTGCGCCTTTTCGCGGGCCGGATCAATTAGCAGCCCCCGCACCATACTACGTAGCGAGCGCACAGTAACGTTCTGGCCAATGGACCAGAGGTGGAAGATACCATCGGTCTGGCGGTCGCCGGCGACCAGCGACACCGGGCCTGCAACATCCGTAGAGGCGGTCCGTTTGCCCACGGCATCGTATATCTGCAGCAGCATGCGCGTCTGACCGTGGCCGGCCAGACCGGCCAGACCAACGATTTCGCCCTTATGAGCAATCAACTCCCGCCCATTGCCCGCCGTTTGCGGGCAGGCGCGGACGACAACCGGCGTCTCGCCACGAGCCTTCTCGATCCGTTCGTGGGCCTCGATCTTATCCTCGTCGGCCACATCGCCCATGGCGGCCACCAGCGAGTTCCGATCGAATGCCCCAGCAGGTTTTTCGGCGACGACCGCACCGTCACGCATGACAACGATACGATCGGAATAGCCCAGGATTTCCCCCAGCAAATGGGAAATCAGAATGCAGCTTCGGCCCTCGCCGACAACCTTGCGCATGAAGGTCAGGAGTTGCTGCGCCGTTACCGCGTCCAGCGATGAAGTAGGCTCGTCAAGAATGACAAGATGCAGCGGTTCGTCGGTAACCGTGAAGGCCCGGGCGATCTCCACCATCTGGCGTTTTCCGATCGACAGATCGCCGACCACATCGTCGTCGGCGATACCGTGGTTTGGAAATATTTCATCCAGTTTGCCGATGATCATCCGGCCGGCGCGCCCGCGCCATCCCCACCCTTTCAGATTGGGATGAAATATCCGTGCGTTTTCGGCAACCGTCAGGTTGGGGCAGAGCGACAGTTCCTGAAACACGCACCTGATACCCAGATCATGGGCCAGTGAAACCTTGTAATTTGCGGTTCGGTCGCCGCCGGAAACGACGATCGACCCGCGATCGGGCACGAGGGTACCGGCAAGCACGTTCATCAACGTGGACTTGCCGGCACCGTTGTGACCCACGAGCCCCAGGCACTCGCCCGCATCGACCAAAAGGTCAACACCGACGAGCGCGCGCACCGCTCCATAGCTTTTCGCCACGCCTGAAAGGCTGACAATATTACCGCTGGGAGACGACATCTTCCTGGGACTCCTTAACCGAATTGCCTTGTCTTACTTGGACGCGGCGATGGTCGCCTTGGCGTCGTCGAGGCTGTACTCGACATTGGCGACGCCGCCGGCTTCGGTGTTAGCCAGGTTCTGTTCCAGATTATCCTGATCGATCTGCAGGAACGGCACGACCATGTCCTTCGGCACTTCCGCGCCGTCCAGGATCTGCTGGGCAACCCAGAAAGCCAGCGTGCCGACGCCCGGGGCAATCGAAACCGACATGGTCTCGTAACCGTTGGCGTCTTTCTGCTCTTTCCACCAGGTCAACTCGTCATGCCGGTTGCCCATGATGATCAGCGGGGTCGGACGGCCGGCGGCCTTGAAGGCCTGTGCCGCGCCATAACCGTCACCGCCCTGGGTAACCACGGCCTTCACTTCCGGCAGCGACGGCAGGATGCCGGCAACCGCCTTCTGCGAAACGTCCTGGGCCCAGTTGCCGTGGACCGAACCGACGATCTTGAACTGCGAGTGCTTTTTGGCGCCCGCGTGGATGCCGGCGCTGATTTCGTCATCGACGAAGACGCCCGCGAGGCCACGGATTTCCAGGACATTGCCACCCTTCGGCATGCGCTTGGCCAGATAGTCGAGCTGGATCGAACCCATGGTTTTGAAATCGACAGCGATGCGCCAGGCGCAAGGTTCCGTCACCACGCCGTCGAAGGACACAACGACGATGCCGGCGTCGCAAGCCTGTTTGACGGCGCCGTTCAGCGCGTCCGGCGAGGCGGCGTTAATGACGATCGCGTCATAGCCCTGAAGGATCAGGTTCTGGATCTGAGCGGCCTGCTCGGTCACCTGATTTTCAGCGGTGGTAAAGGCCGGGGCTTCGGCGACAATGCCGTCGGCGACAGCTTTGCTCGTCACCTTGTCCCAGCTTTTCAACATGGCCTGGCGCCAGGAATTGCCGGCGTAGTTATTGGAAAGGGCAATTTTCTTGCCCGAGGTGTCTGCCTGGGCAGCGCCCGAGGCGAGCGTCAGGCCGACGGCCGCGGCCGCGATAAGAGTTTTCTTGAACATCATTATTTCCTCTGTTTAAGGCTCCAAGTTGGACGGTTTACGGAACCGCTTTTGCTTTGTTCCCGGTTCTTCTGTTGTTGGATCGCGAATACGCGACCGCTAAAACGCTGTGGAAAATTTCCGCAGCAAAACTCTGTTCCCGTATATCGCTAGTGAGAATCCCTCGGCACGGCGGCGCCGCGGCAACCCACCAGGAAGTCCAGGTCGGCGCCCTTGTCGGCCTGCAGGACATTATCGACATAAAGCTTCTGATAACCGCCATCCATATCCGGCTCCGGGGGAGTCCAGGTCTCGCGGCGGCGCGCCAGTTCCTCGTCCGACACGTCCAGATGCAGGCGGCGGTTGGCCACGTCCAGTTCGATCATGTCGCCGTCCTGGACCAAGGCAAGCGGTCCGCCGGCGGCGGCTTCGGGCGCGGTATGCAGAACCACCGTGCCGTATGCCGTACCGCTCATTCGCGCGTCCGAAATACGCACCATGTCCTTGACGCCCTTGGCCAGGATCTTGGGCGGCAGGCCCATATTCCCCACCTCGGCCATGCCGGGGTAACCCTTCGGCCCGCAGTTCTTCAGCACCATGACGCAGGTCTCGTCTATATCCAGATTCGGATCGTCGATGCGTTCCTTGTAATGCTCGATATTCTCAAACACTACGGCGCGGCCCTTGTGCTGCATCAATTCCGGCGTCGCCGCCGACGGTTTGATGATGGCGCCCGACGGGGACAGGTTGCCGCGCAGCACTGCAATGCCGCCGCTTGCGACCAGCGGGTTTGACACAGGGCGGATTACTTCCTCGTTGAAGTTTTCCGCATCCTTGACGTTCTCCCACATAGTCTTGCCATTGACGGTCAGTGCGTCCTTGTTCAAAAGGCCGTTGTCGCCCAGCGTCTTCAACACCACCGGCAGGCCGCCGGCATAATAGAAATCCTCCATCAGGAAGCGGCCGGACGGCATCAAATCGACGATGGTCGGCACATCCTTGCCCAGCTTGTCCCAGTCGTCCAGCGAGAAATCAACGCCCACCCGGCCGGCCAGCGCCAGCAGATGGACAACGGCATTGGTCGAGCCGCCGATCGCGCCGTTGGTACGGATGGCATTCTCGAAGGCCTCACGGGTCAGCACCTTGGACATGCGCAGATCCTCGTGCACCATGTCGACGATGCGGCGGCCCACCAGATGCGCCAGCGTGCGGCGGCGCGAATCCGCGCCGGGGATCGCCGCGTTCATCGGCATCCCCATGCCCAGCGATTCGACCATGCTGGCCATCGTCGAGGCGGTGCCCATGGTCATGCAGTGGCCGGCGCTGCGCGACTGCCCGGCCTCGGCGGCCATGAAATCATTCAATGTCATCTCGCCGGCGCGCACGGCCTCGCTGAACTGCCAGACGGAGGTGCCGGAACCGATGTCCTGACCACGGTACTTGCCGTTCAGCATCGGCCCGCCAGACAGGCAGAGCGCCGGCAGGTCGCAGCTCGCCGCGCCCATCATCAGGGCCGGCGTGGTCTTATCGCAACCGACCATCAACACCACACCGTCAATCGGGTTAGCGCGGATCGATTCCTCCACATCCATGCTGACGAGATTGCGGAACAGCATGGTGGTCGGGCGCATCAAGGTCTCGCCCAGCGAGGTTACGGGGAACTCCAGCGGAAAGCCGCCGGCCTCCCACACGCCACGCTTCACATATTCGGCGAGATCGCGGAAATGCGCGTTGCAGGGCGTCAACTCGGACCAGGTATTGCAGATGCCGATAACCGGCCGCCCGTCAAACGCATCGTCGGGAAAACCCTGATTCTTCATCCAGCTACGATGGATGAAACCATCCCTGTCGGCCGGACCAAACCATGCAGCGGAACGAAATTTACCCTTGTCGGATTTAGACATGTCTAATGATCTCCATAATCAACGTCTGCGATGTTATTTTCGGTCGCCGTCAACGGCGCGATGAAAGTCATCCATCGCGTCGGAAAGAAGCACTTCCATGGCCTTGCGCGCGCCTTCACCGTCGCCTGCGACGATAGCCTTCAGCACGGCCGCGTGGCGCGGCAGGGAATTTATCTTGGCACCGGGCCGGGAACTGGAAATCCTGAAACTGGTGGCCAGCGCGGAATCAATCAACGCGCCCAGCGGGGCTATGAATTCATTACCTGTTGCCCCCAGTATAGCCTGGTGAAAATGCAAATCCGGGTCAACGCCAGCCTCGATATCCTCGCCGGCGGCTACCATCTCGTCGTAAGCCGTCTTGATTTCTGCGATGGCAGCCTTGTCACCGCGCGTGGCGGCAATAGCGGCGGCCGCGGGTTCGACGACACGCCGCATTTCAAACAGGTCGTCCGCATAGTCTTCGAAGGCCCCATCCGACACCAGCCAGCTAAGCACGTCGGGATCGAGCATATTCCATGACGAACGCGGCCGAATTCGCGTGCCGGTTTTCGGCCTGGATTCCACCAGCCCCTTGGCAGATAAAAGTTTGATTGCCTCGCGCAGCGCCGTACGGCTAACCTTCATCTCCAGACTCAGGTCGGATTCGTTCGGCAGCGTCTCGCCCGGGGCTAATTGCCCCCTGATGATACGCGCACCGATCTCATGCGCAACCTGCCCATGCAAGCTGCGCCGAGAGAAGGTGCGGTCGCTACGATCATGTTCTGCCAAGATGCCCCCGGCCCTTTAACCGGCTTTCCCCTGCCGGCCCGTTTCAATGCGGGCCAGTCATTTCCTCATACGATATGCTTAAATAAAAGAACACCGCTCGCGCAAGAGTCAAGCAACTGTTATGCTGCATCGCACCAATCAGCGATAAAACTCGTTACTCCAATGTTCCAGAAGCTGTTTCAAGGGGTCGAAACGAGCGTCCGGATTTCATGTCGACACAATATCCAAACGACCCAATGAATCAATATCGGCCATGCTGGCTTTTCTCCCAAGCCAAAATACCCTAATTGATCCAGGTACGGGCCCCCACGCTTGAATAGTCTGATTATATGATGATAACTCTTTAACCGAGAAAGCGCATCAAGCCCGCGCTGATCATAGCCGATTTCGGAGGAATTATGAACAATATCGATCTGACCGGCCGTTGCGCCGTAATTACTGGCGGCGCACAGGGAATCGGACGCGCCATCGCCGAGCGTTTTCTGGATTCCGGCGCTGCCGTGTGTTTGTGGGACCAGGACAAGGCGCTGGTCGAACAGACGGTCAACGAACTTTCGGAACGTGGCAAGATTCATTCGGTCGTGACCGACGTTACCGACCTGCCAGCTATCGAGCAAGCCGTGCGCGACACTGAAAAGACCCTGGCGCCGATTGATATCCTGGTCGCAAATGCCGGGATCGCCGGCCCGAATTTCAAGGTCTGGGACTATCCCGCCGACGATTGGCGCAAAGTGATCGATATCGACCTTAACGGTGTGTTCTACTGCTGTCGTGCCGTCGTACCCGGCATGATCGAACGGAATTACGGGCGAATCGTGAATATAGCCTCGATCGCCGGGAAAGAAGGCAACCCCAACGCCAGCGCCTACAGCGTGGCCAAGGCCGGCGTCATTGCGCTGACCAAATCCCTGGGCAAGGAACTGGCCGAACATGATATCGCGGTCAACTGCGTTACGCCGGCCGCCGTGAAGACCCGCATCTTCGACCAGATGGCGCAGGAACATATCGATTATATGCTATCGAAAATTCCCCGCGGGCGTTTTCTGAAGGCTGAAGAAGCTGCCGCCATGGTCGCGTGGCTGGCATCGAAAGACAACTCATTCACCACGGGCGGCGTGTTCGACCTGTCCGGTGGCCGAGCCACCTACTGATACCGGAGATTTTGCATGAAAATCGTTATTACTGGCGGCCTGGGTTTCATTGGATTGAATCTTGCCCGCGCCATCATCAAGCGCGGTTCCCTGACCGGCCCGTCCGGCAAACAGGAAGAAGTGGACAGCATCCTGCTGTTCGACCAGTCCGTACCCGATAGCTTGCCCGAAGGGCTGGACGAACGAGTCACCATGCAGGCCGGCGATATTTCCGACCGCGACACGGTGTTTGGCCTGGTGGATCGCGACGATATCTCGATCTTCCATCTGGCCTCGGTGGTTTCCGGCGGCGGCGAGAAGGATTTCGATCTGGCCATGCGGGTCAATCTGGATGGCGGCCGCCATGTATTCGAAGCGGCACGCGCCCGCAATGGCCTGCCCCGCGTGGTGTTCGCCAGTTCGGTGGCCGTGTTCGGCGGCAGCGCAATGCCGAAGGTCGTGGGCGATACGACAAAGCAGACCCCACAGACCACTTACGGCATGACAAAGACCATCGGCGAACTGATGGTCAACGACTATACCCGCAAGGGCTTTTTCGACGGCCGCTCGGTGCGCCTGCCGACCATCTTCATCCGTCCCGGCAAGCCGAACGCGGCGGCCTCCAGCTTCTGTAGCGGCGTGTTCCGCGAGCCGTTGAACGGTGAGGAATGTATCCTGCCGGTCAAGACCGACGTACAGATGGCCCTGTTGGGCTATCGCAATGCGGTCACGGGCTTCATCGGCCTGCACGAGGCTGACGGCGACGCCATCGGCGACGACCGCGCGGTGGTCCTGCCCAGCGTGACCTATACGGTCGAAGAAATGATCGACGGCGTGAAGCGGGTCGCGGCAGTCAACAATATAGAGCTCGGCCCGATCACGGTGCAGCCCGACCCTGTAATCGAGGCGATCGTTGCCGGCTGGGCCACCCATAGCGAGGCGCCGCGCGCCGAAGCGCTGGGTCTGCCCAACGACGAGAGCCTGGACCGGGTAATCCAGGACTTCATCGACGATTTCATGCCGGGGCGCTGAGCAAACGGAGGGCAACAATATGTCTGACAAACAGATCGGTTTTATCGGCCTCGGCGCCATGGGTGCCGGGATGGCGGCCAACCTTCTCAAGGCGGGGTTTGCGGTAACCGGATTCGATATCCGGGCCGATGCCGTCGATGCGCTGAAAGGGCTGGGCGGCAGTGGCGCTGCCTCGCCGGCAGAAGCCGCTAAAGGCGCGGATATCCTGTTCGTCATGGTGGCCACCGCCGGCCAGACCGAGTCTGTACTGTTCGGCGAAAACGGTGCGTTGGAGACCCTGCCCGCCGGCACCATCGTCGTCCTGACAGCGACTGTTCCACCCGATTATGCGCGAACCCTGGCCGGACGGTTGACCGACAGCGGGTACCGTATGCTGGATGCCCCGGTATCTGGCGGCACCGTTGGCGCGGAGAGCGGCAATCTGACCATCATGGCGTCCGGCAGCGACGACGTCTTCGCCGACATGGACGCAGCCCTGCAGGCGGTTGCCGGCAAGGTCTACAAGCTGGGCAGCGAGGCCGGCATTGGCTCTACCGTCAAGATGGCCAACCAGCTTCTCGCCGGCGTCCATATCGCCGCCGCCGCCGAGGCGATGGCCCTGGGCACCCGCGCCGGCGCCGATCCGCGCACGCTTTATGATGTGATCTCCAACAGTGCCGGCAATTCATGGATGTTCACCAACCGGGTGCCGCATATGCTGGATGGCGACTACACGCCGCTCAGCGCGGTTGAAATCTTCATCAAGGATCTGGGCATCGTGCTGGACACCGGGCGGGAGTTGCGCTTCCCGCTGCCAATCGCGGGCGCTTCGCATCAAATGTTTTTGGCCGCCGCCGCCGCCGGTCATGGCCGAGAGGACGATTCGGCCGTGGTGAAAGTATATGAGCAGCTTGCCGGCATTAGCGTGACCTCGCCGAAGAAGGAAGGCTGAACCATGGCCATCCTGCTGGGCTGTATCGCGGACGATTTTACCGGCGCCACCGATCTGGCCAACACGTTGGTCGCCAACGGCATGCGCACGATCCAGATCATTGGTGTCCCGGAAACCGACCAGCCGGTGCCTGATGCCGAGGCGGTCGTGGTGGCGCTGAAATCACGAACCATCCCTGCGCAGAATGCCATCGACCAGTCGCTGGAAGCGCTGAACTGGCTGCAGCGCAACGGCGCCAGACAGATTTTCTTCAAGTACTGCTCTACTTTCGATTCCACGGATGAGGGCAATATCGGCCCGGTGGCCGAGGCCTTGCTGGACGCGTTGGGCGAAGACTTCTCCATCGCCTGCCCAGCCTTCCCGGTGAATGGACGGACGATCTTCAAGGGCTATCTGTTCGTTGGCGACATGCTGCTGTCGGAATCCGGCATGAAAAACCACCCGCTGACCCCGATGACCGATCCCAGCCTGGTACGCGTGCTCGACCGGCAGAGCAAGACTGCGGTCGGGCTGGTGGAATATGATGAGGTCGAAAAAGGCGCCGACGCCATCCGCGCCCGCTTCGATACGCTGCGAGGCGAAGGCAAGAGACTGGCCATCGTGGATGCGATTAGCGACCGCCATCTGCGCGATATCGGCGTGGCCTGTGACGGTCTTGGCCTGGTGACCGGCGGGTCCGGCGTCGCCATGGGCCTGCCGGAAAATTTCCGGCGCCAGAACTTGCTGCCGGAAAACATCGACGCCACGGCCCTGCCGCCGGCATCGGGAATGGCCGCCATCCTGGCCGGCAGTTGCTCTCAGGCGACGCTGGGGCAGATCGCACAATTCAGAGAGTCCGGGCGCCCGGTCTTTCGCATCGATCCGCGGGCGCTGGCCGAGGGAAATGACGTGGCGGCCGAGGCGCTGGCCTGGGCAACCGGAAAACTGGGCAACGAACCGCTGCTGATCTATTCCAGCGGCACGCCCGACGAGGTGCAGGCGATACAAGCCGAACGTGGCCGCGAAGAAGCCGGCGCGATGATCGAGCGCGCGATGGCGGCCATCGCTAAAGGGTTGGTTGAAACA
>Ga0224496_10001761_pt1 | contig 13244 bp, 11 predicted proteins | sample SF_Jul11_sed_USG_2_FD_168127 | JGI IMG/M metagenome (GOLD analysis project Ga0224496, IMG submission 168127) | Sediment microbial communities from San Francisco Bay, California, United States - SF_Jul11_sed_USGS_8_1 | ecosystem: Environmental > Aquatic > Marine > Sediment | place: USA... | reverse complement strand
ACCTCGTCACATAATTTAGTAAATGCATCACAAATCATGGCCCCTTCGTCTAGCGGTCTAGGACGCTGGCCTCTCACGCCGGTAACACGGGTTCGAGTCCCGTAGGGGTCACCAAGTGAGAAATACAGGGAAATCAACCATTTGCGGTTGGTTTCCCTGTTTGTTTTTGGGGGTTTGAGTGGGGTGTTTACCGTGTTTTGTGCGGTAAATTATGGAGTAATTATGACCGTTGACGGTAAATTTGCGGTAACGTGTTGACGGCTATTATTCCAATGTCAACCCGGCATTGGCATCGCCCCATTGTTTGGGTATAACCAGCTACGCTGGACAGGGTTAAATACAGAGTTGCGATGTATTTGCCGGTTTTACCGCTGGTGGGGTAATCTAGGGCGGCTGATGCTGTCAGGCCGCCGGTGACTGTGGGGGTGGCGCTGGTGCAGGCGCCAAAACTCCAGGCCATTTTTTAGGATCTGGTAATTCGAATCCCTCAATGTGTTCTTGGTTTCTCACATAAGAAAGTATTTCAATTAAGTATTCAGCAAATGTGGCAGATTGCATTGCCAGCATCGCCACGACACGATTTTTATCTTTTGCCCATTTTTCCAGTTCTAACATAGTATTTCTGTATTCATCTAGTTCGTAAACAGTGGCTTTTCGGACGTGCAAGGCTCCAGGTTTTCGCTTGCCGCCGAACGCCACCTTTTCTCCGGGGAAGTAAGTCGCCTGCTTGCTTACGCGCTCTGGGTAGGGCGCGACGCCTCAGGCTCAGTTTTTAGAATGATTGTTTCCCTAACTTTTTATTGATTTTGATAATTTAGGTGTTGGCAAAAAAACAATAGTCGATTTAATAGTTGGTAACTACTTAATTTTGATAGGGGGGATTTGGGGGCTGGTGGTGATATTCTATAACTCATTGTGCGTTATTCTCTTTATATTTCATTTTATTACAAGCTGTCAATGATAGTCATAAAATATTGTAATCTTAAGTAAAATTTTGTTAGCGGGAATGTGAGCTAAAAGAAATAGACAGATTCTGCCTAGTACAATATTGGTTCATTCTGTCTAATACACTGTTGAACTAAACCGCTACGCGGTAGTATCATCCTCGAAAGGCAGTCGGTCCGGTGGGCTGACCGCCTTTTTTTATCCATACTCTATCCGTTTCGACATACTCTTTTGGTAAGGCATTTTTTTTAACCCTTACACAAAGGAGGTTTGTCATGTCTGATTCAAAAAAACGGATGCAGGAGGATATGCAGCTACACGGTTATGCTGAGCGGACCATTTCAAGCTATGCCGCCGCCGTCTCGGTTCTGGCCAGGCACTATCAGTGCTCGCCGGATCAGCTTTGCGAAGATGATATCCGCAAGTTTTTTCTGCATCTGATCAACGAACGCAAGTCGTCACGCAACACCTTGAAGATCTATCTCTGCGGAATCAAATTCTTTTACGAAAAAGTTCTGGGCCGTGATTGGCAGTTGTTCGATTTGCTTTTGCCGGGGAAGAGCAAAAAACTGCCTACCGTCCTGTCGAGGCAGGAGGTTAAGGCCATTCTCGACAAAGTGATAAAGCCCTTGTACAGGATGCTGCTTACCCTGATTTACACTTGTGGTTTGCGATTGCACGAAGGGGTCGCCCTCACGGTCAAAGATATCGACGGGCAGCGCATGCTGATCCGGGTGCGAGGCAAGGGCGGCAAAGAGCGCGATGTGCCCTTATCGGCCAGGACTCTTGATCTACTGCGCAACTACTGGCTGCTACACCGGCCCGCGCACTGGCTTTTTCCCTCAGGACATCAACATCTTATGACCGTCAGTCATTCATCGGTGCAGAAAGCTTTTAAGTCTGCTTTGACGGAGAGCGGCGTCCTTAAGCATGCCTCGGTGCACACCCTGCGTCACTCCTATGCCACTCATCTTCTGGAAGATGGGGTGGATCTGCGCTTTATTCAGATGTTGCTCGGTCACCGTAGTCCGACCACCACCGCCATCTATACACACCTTACGCAGCAAAGCGAACGACTGGTGCAGAAAGCCGTCAACAGACTCATGACCGACTCGTAACGATCGGGAATTATGTCTGAATTGGCGGATATTTTTCGTCGATATGGGCCTGAGTATATCGAGCGCTTCGGCGAAAACATGCTCCCAAGCCATGGTCGAGCGATCCATGATATCATCGATTGCCGGACCGAGGTGTTTGGCGGCCACCTGGTAAAGTGCGGCCATTGCCAGACCCTTGATTACGCTTATCATTCCTGTAAAAATCGCGCCTGCCCAAAATGTCACGGCAACGATACCCGCAGGTGGCTGGAGAAACGGCGGGCCGAATTGCTGGAGACCGTCTATTTCCACGTAGTATTTACCTTGCCGTCCGAATTGCGGGAAGTCGTGCGTAAGAATCAGCAGACTTTATATAGCATTCTCCTGCGCGCGGCGGCATACGCCCTGCTGAAACTGGCGGCTGACCCTAAATATGTAGGCGCCAGGATCGGCATGCTGGCGGTGCTCCATACCTGGACCAGCTCCCTGGCTTTTCATCCCCATGCCCATTTTCTGGTGCCGGGCAGCGGTGCCACTTCGGACGGCAGGTGTCGGCATGCAGTCCGAAAAAAGTTTCTTGTGCCGGTGCAGGCATTGTCGCCGATCTTTCGGGCCAAGTTCATGGAAATGGCCAGAAAGGCCATGCCTGATGCGAAGTTTCCGGCGGAAATCTGGCAGAAGGACTGGGTGGTTTATGCAAAGCCCGCCGTCCAGGGAAGCGACAAGGTGCTGCGCTACCTGGGCCGCTATGTGCATCGCATCGCGATCACCAATAATCGCATCCTGGCCGGTGATGATGGCCAGGTGACCTTTCGCTACAAGCAACGCCGGCAACAAAAGCAAAAAAGATGCAGTCAATGGAAGACCATGACCCTGCCTGCCACGCAATTCATGGCCCGTTTCCTCCAGCATGTGGTGCCGCAAGGTTTTCACAAGGTGCGATATTATGGGATCTGGAGTCCGGCCAACCGTGCCGTCCTGAACCTGATCCGGCAGAGCTTAGCGAACGAGGGCAAGGCCGATGATAACCACGTCGCCGACATGAAAGACAATGGCCAGGCCGGGCAACAAGCTGGATTGTGCCGTTTTTGCAAGCAGGGTTATATGGTCGTGATTGGTGTTATTCCGCGCAAACGAAGACAAAAGTACGCGAGGTCACCGCCATGAATAACCCGGCTTGCTACATAATGAACCTAGACAAATTTGAAGGTGTGATGATTAAAAATACCACTTCAAATCAATGGCGATTCTCGTCCAATTTTAGGGGATCGCCACGTTTTCATGCATTATTGAGCCGGTCTGGCACGAAAAGATGGGTAAATCGGTCGGCAATTGACCGGGTATTCCGTTACATATTGCTTGACCTATCCATTATTTCCTTCTACTCTCAGCAAAGTTTCCGGAACATCCGCCGATAAAACTCCACCTCCACAGGCCGGACTCGCGGTTAAGTCCAACAGGAGTTTTGGCGGCGGCGAGCCGCAAAAACTCTTAATTCGTTCGGCTGAGTAAAATACTACACAATTATGGAGCAATACATGTGTCAAAAAATTCGTGTGATCAAAAAGATCACATTGCCTTGGTCTGTGATAGGTAACTTGTACGCGAGTGTAATTGGGAAGTGTCTATTTATTTTAAGCTCAGTTGCTATTGTAACTACTATTCCATACGCAATTGAAATTATCTCCACAAGAAATGTTGCTATAGCATTGATTGGTGCAATTTTAATAACTGTTTCATATACGCTCTATAAAATAATTATTCCGGAAACCATTAATGAATTCACTGACAAGTCATATTATGAGCACTTAGTAGAACTTCAAGGCAAGAATTCTTTGGATAGAATAAGTGAATTTTCAATACTTGAAAATAATCATGTTGTAAATTCTCTTCCTGTTTTTAGTAATAAAAATCTGGACATACAACATTATGAAAACATAAAGAATTACATAACAGTTTTAGGAGACGATAGGACACTTTATATACTTTCGATAATAAAGTACTCGCTATTAAATTATAGTTTGTTTGAGGTTAGAGCACTTATCTCGATAATGTTCTATTCAGGAATTTGTTTGATATATTATCCATCAATATACAGAATAATTTATGTAATTATTAAAGGGGTGTCATAGAATGGGGGGAATTCAATCGGTAAAAAGCTGGTATGGGATATTAAAATGGGACAAATTGCCTAATTTTAGTTCTTGCCACCATGCAGACACTTACAAAGAATTCGAGGAAAACTACTATTGTTGCGGGAAACTTGTTCAGCTAGAAGAAAATTTACTTGAAACTCTTAATAGTGGTAACAATACTGCAAGTGTGAGATTAACAGGTGTGCCTGGTTCGGGTAAAACATCTTTTATTTATCACTTGATGAGACGAGCAAAAGCCAACAAAGATAAGGTGTTTAGCAAATATGTTTTTTACGTTTTTCATGCAAATAAAGCAAATGATGCAGACTACCTACCTCATACTCGTCAGGAAATTATTTTTGCATGGGAGACATTATATAGTGAATGTGGTGAGAAAAAAACTTTTGAGCACATTAACGACCGACGCGACTTAGATTTAAAAGGAAAGCTAAACGCTCTTGTCAAATATTACAAAGATAACAGGGGCAAATTTAGAAAAACATTAATATTTATTATTGACGATGTGGACCTGCTTAAAGACGATTTGGCTTATAAAATCGCCAACGCTGTTAAGACAGACCTTGAACTTCAATCTGTCATTAAATGGGTTTCTATACGAGGAGTCACCTTTGATCATTATAAGGGTGAGACTAAAAACTTTTTTGAGCAATTTTTCCCTTCAGTCTACAATGTACCAGATACATCAGTACGTGATATTGTCCAGTATAGAATTGATAACGCCACTAACAAAAAAGGTAAGAACCCCTTTTCATCTGAATTATGCGACCTGCGTGTTAATCCTTTATTTGATGGAAACAAAAGAAGGTCATTGGCAATATTGAAGTCAATACTAGAAGATAACCTTCCAAAAGAGATCAAAGAATATACTGATGAAGAGTTTATTCAAAATTATTTAGACAGAGTTGCAGTAAATACTTTTATTACGAAGGGGGCTCTTCCCAATATACATCTTGGCCATTTAAGATCGTTGCACCAATACCCGTTGCCAATGGATATAATACTATGCCTCCAATACACAGCAAGCCCTCATATCGTCGTAGGAACAATTAACGAAATAATGCAAACGCGGTGCAGGAAATCTAGAGAATGGGATATTTCAAGAAAATTACAAGTTAGATCCTCAGATTTCCAAGCATCTATTGAAGGATTAAAAAACGAAAATCTTATTTTTATAAAATCCTCTTCAGAGTATCGCCTTACAAATAAAGGGAAGATTTTAGCAAAGTATTTAGAAAACCCTTCCTACATCGATAAATGCCTATCAGGAATTCCAGTTATTGATAAGAATTTAATTTATGATGACTTTGCTAAAATCTTTATCGATTATGAAAAAACCGTAAATACGTTTATTTCATGGATCGATGCTCATAGTCCAAAAAGCAATCAGGCTGAATAATATTAATTCAATTCTATTCTCGACATTGCTTTGACAGTGTGTGGCCGAACAAACGCATAACGCAGACGGGATGAACGTTCGCGGCGCTGACGCGGCAAGTTCGGTGGCCCGCTGGTTATGCGAAACGTTAGCCATACCAAGAAAGGTCTCTCCAAATGATTACAGAATGCCCAATATGTGAGGCCCGAGTAGAATCTAAAATAATTGCAACACATCAATCATTTAGCAAATACGAAAATGCACCCATGAAATACACACTTCTTGAGTGCACGACATGCAAAACCCCTCAACTCGTGGAGCAATATCTATTGGGCTACGACCCTAAAAACGATAGTCACTGGTCAAAATTAAAGAGAAACTGGCCAGAACCAGAATTCGAAATCCCTTTCTCTGTACCAGACGTTACGAGAAAATCGCTGGAAGAGGCAGAAAGATGCATAAAAGCAAAAGCATTTATAGCAAGTGCCGCAATGTCTGGTCGAGCCCTCGAAGGTATCTGCCGTCACTTTAAAACAAAAAGCAAATATCTTGGCGCTGGCATTAAGGAGCTTCAAGAAAAAAACATTATCGACTTAAAGCTATTTGAGTGGAGCAAAGAACTACATATACACAGAAACATAGCTGCTCATGCTGATGATATTGAAATTTCAGAGGAAGACGCTAAAGACTTATTAGATTTCGTCATTGCGATATGTGAGTATATTTTTGTTTTAGGCGAAAAATTCAAAGATTTTCAAGAAAGACAAGCGGTTAAAAAAGAAAAAAGCAATGGCTAACAAAATGCTCCAGCGGAAAATCCGGCCTACGGCCAGTTTCCCGCTGAGCTCAGTCGTTCGCAAGAGGAATTGAAGATCATGTATGACGATGAATTTCTTCAAGAAACGTTACGGCATGCATTTGAAAATGACGAATATTACAATGTTCCAAAAGGCATAATAAGATTCGACTATGGGAATGATCACGGATGGTGGGTAAGAGTTTCCAGGGACCGCGCAATGTTTCGGGATCTTTTTAGTGACGGAAAACATGGCTCTATACAAGAAGCCCTAAGACAAGCGATTCTACGTAGACACGAGATTCTTTCTAATTTCCCAGTAACTATTAAAAAAATCAGCAATCGCGGGCTGCCTCTTGAGCCGGAAAAAAGAATAAATCGTTATGTCGAAAAAGGTAAATTAAGACCCTACGAACATTGGAGGGCTAGATGGTACGATAAAGACCATAAAGTTGTTATGAAAAATTTTCCTGTGTACACACTTGGCGAGGAAGAAGCAAAAGCTATGGCTATTGAAGCCGCACGGGTAAACCATAATAAAAAACCAAAATTATCAAAAGTTGCTGATCCATATTTAAAACAGCAATTCAAACCAATACTTAGGGCCGACGTAGAAATACTGGCAACTATAAATAGCACAACCAAGAGAACATCCCCCGAAGGGGACAAAAGCGACATAATTCAAAACGACCCTTTTGCATTCGAGGGAGACAGAAAGTTAGAGCTACATAAATCTATTGAGAGAGACAGGAAATTAAGAAACCTCAAAGTTTCTGTATTCCTTGAAGAAAACGAGACCTTGTTTTGCGAACTTTGTCATTTTAATTTTCTTAAAACCTATCCATTCCTAAGCACAGACATCATTGAAGTTCATCACATTGTCCCTTTATCATCATTGTCAAAAGGTACAAAAATTAAACTCGAAGATTTAATGCTCCTTTGTTCAAATTGTCACTTTGCTGTCCACCAAGGAGACGCAGAAGAAAATTTGCTTATCGCTATGGATCATTTTGAAAATGAGAACTAAAAATTAACATGACAACAGAGAATTGCGAACAAGGCGCTTAACCTGACCGCGTGAACATCGGCGGCGCTGACGCGGGTACTTCAGGTGGCGCGGTCAGGTTAGCTAAACGTTCGGTGAGTAAATATTATTTGAAAACATCTTTACTGAACATTTTTTATTTGGTCCTCGGAGCAAAAGGGGCGATCTCATAGGACACGCCAATGGACGATGACTTTTTTTCAGAAAAGCGCATTGAAAAACTTGTTCAACATGGGCAAAAAAATCTGCGCACCGAGAGGTTGATTGCAAACTGGTGTCGCCATGCTCGCGTTGAACGTTCCCCTGGACGAGGTTTAGTTGAGGAGATGTACAATGTCCCCATTGGTCATATGGGAGTAAGATGTGAGCATGCCTCGGCAGGAGGAATGATGTGTTGGGATTTAAAAGACGCTTTCATTTGTCATTATGATCGCAACTGCAAATCATGTGACAAACGTTCTGCCCAGCATGGCCCGAATATTCAACCAGTTATAGATGAATTTGAGTCCAAACAAGCACAGCAAAAAGCCCAGGAAGAAAAGAGAGAACAAGAAGCTGCTATCGAATTAGCTAATCACCGTCGTGAACGCCAAGAAGTTTTTGACCAAACCGTTCCAGCGGCAGTTGAAATCCAAGATCTATTAGATTCGATTGATGTGGGTGAAGATCAAGAATCCACACACAGACTCATCGAGTTAGCCAGACTTGCTCCAGACACTTTTACAACGAATATTACCGACTATTTTAAAAAGCAGGTTTTCACGAGCCAACGCAAGCTTGATAGGGTATCCGCTGATGTGCTCTTGACACTGCCTCTTGCGGAAGATGTCAAGCTCGAAGTAGCATTAGCTATTTGTGACTATGGCTTTAGCGACCTAGTTTGTCGCTGTCTCGAAAAGAACGCTAGCAATATACCGACATCAGAAATTGACAAGATCATAGGTCCATTAACGTATCGAGCGGCTCCAACAAGATTCGTTGGTGGATCTACTCGAACAAGCGATCCAAACCCGCTAATAAATTTAGCCAAGGCTCACCCAGAAAAAATCCAAGAGATACTTAAGCGATTGTTGGCGAAGAACGATGAACATGAGGTTGATATTGCGGCGCGAATCATTTCAAAAGTTACACCTATTTTGCCGAAAATCACCGTACCATTTAGCCGTGACATCCTGGCGAAATTGCTCAGACGGAAACACTTGCTACCCACAATAAACGAGCGGGGATCAGGCGATGAGTTAAATAGACTACGGCAGGCGGCTACAGCCGTTTTCGAGAAAAACCCTGAAAATTGTGAATCAATATTATCTTCCCTTTGTGATGGCGGGGATGTTACTGCAAGCAAGGAATCTGCGGAAATCTATTCCCGCATACTAGAAGACAGCTGGAAGGGGCCTCCTGTCCTTGAGGCTACACCTGCACGTTGTTTAGCATTCAAACGTCTTCTTTGGATGGCAGTAGAGAATACACCTAAAGTCTCCCATCATCCTGCTGCCCACTTTTTCCATTACGCGCACAAAAATCATGTAAAAATTGCGGTTAATGAAATTGACGCTCTGTTTGGAGCAGCGGCTATGTTAAGTCAAAAAGCCGAAAAAATTGGTGAAGAGAAGACTATCGAAACCGCCCCAACAGGATTGGAAGTTCTTGAACAATCAAATGCACGCAATGCGATACATCAATTGCAAAGAGCACTTATTCAATGGGCATTTATGGCTTCAAAGCATGTAGGTCTCAAAGGCGTTAAGCGCATAGTTGAACTATATGAGAAAACCCCAGAAAATGAAGTTGAATTTAAAGCTAATATTGTTTCGCATTTAACAGAACTAATCGCTGACACTGATACGTTCAATTGCGTATTGCCACACCTCTACACAGCAATGACTAACCCAAAAGTACTAATACGTGGAAGTGCGGCAACTGCAATCGGCGAAGCTCCACATGACGTTAAACGTGACTTTCCCGATCTGATTTTTGAAATGTATGTTGTTTTGATGACTGATCCCTATGTGTACGTGCATCAGTCTGCTGTCCGTGCACTAAAGTCTTATGTTTTCCCTGACTACTTGAAGCCAAATCTTAAGTACGCATTAATAAACCTTATCAAGGTTTACTACCATGACACTGACAAGGCACAATTTTTGGTTGAGTGCCTGAGAAAATTTGTCGACGCTTTTCTAACAGAAACTGAAATCGAGGGAGATATTGGGAGGCAATTGGTTGGAGTTATCGATTCTCTACCTGACAGAGAGGCATGTGATGCAATTGACAGATTAGCCTACAGCTTTCGCAATGCGCCAGGCTTTGCCAAGGTTATTGCTAAGCGTCTTGATTGTGAGTGGGCAAGTGATTTCATGATTTCTAAGCTATATAGAGCATTGTTCCTGGTTCCAGCTGTCTCATTAAGGGATTGTCTTGATGAAATATATAAATCTGGAAAATTGGCCGCATCAATTAACGCTCATCAAGCACGGACACCGATCTCACTGTTAACACGGGCTGGTGCCTTTGATGAAGCCCAAAAGCTCTGTATTGAGATTTTAGAAGAATTACCTGAAACCCGTGAGCAAGAGAGTCTCAGAGCATTTATTGAATCTCATCGTCGCATTGCCTGCTTTGAAGCAACCATTCCGAAAACATCTCAAGAAATCGAAAATGAACTAGAAGCATGGAACTCACACCTTGAGTCGATAGAACGTGCAAAGGAGAAAGCAGATGGTTATAGACATCTTCCGCCAATGCTATTCCGATAGACTAAAAGCACTCAAGGCGATCAGTGAACGTGACGTTGATGCCCTCGAAAGCAGTGCAGATGAATTCACACTCAATGCTTCTATCTATGGCCGAAATATGCCTGGTGCGGAGTTGGAAGGATTTGCCGAAGCTTTGAGGTGTTTGGCTTTGCAGATCAAGTGGCTTAACGCTATAAGAAAGGCAGAACCAGAATCAGACCGCTTTCAAAATGCAGCGAAACTACGTGCAAATGAATACCAAGATTTAATAGCTAACCGCGACAATACCGTTTTCGATGAAATTGTTTTAGAAGTCGGTGCTGTCAAAACACCTGAAGATTTAGAGATAGTAGAAAAGCGTTTATCATCTACCCCACTTCCTTTTTCGACGAAAGCCCCTAAAAACTCACCAATGGTAAGAGCAGCAGGTGAATCTCAAAAAGAGAGAAAGCGACCTGAAATTGCTTTTGTGAGATTTGATATCAATGGGAAACCAGCCAAAACATTAGATACTCTTGCTCCCAATGTGGCGCATGATATGTTGCTTCACTTGCGTGTATCCAACTGGCCTGAAAACGCTGAACGGCTGCTTGTAGAACCTGTTTCAGCTGAACCGCCGGACTGTTACATGCTACCAAAATTTGAAATACACCCTCCCGATAATTTAGCGGGGCCAATAACTTTTGAGCACGAAGGGCGGCTAATACTGAAACTAGTCCAGCCGATTGGAGCTAAGCCATTTGAATTTAAATACAGGGCTATATTTGATCCAGGTGATACGGGTTATATAGATCTAATTGGACACCGTACTCTCAAGCTTGAGAGTTTAGACCCTACAGGGCGAGCACTAAGTGGCTATGAGAATATCGACAAAAAAATCTTGGAAATCAGACATACACTTAAATCAATTCCTGGTTTGCCAGATTCAGACCTTATTATTATCACCCGACTTTTGTCTGGTGTTGGAAGCATAGCAGGTCAGGCTCTACAGGACGCCGTTTTCCCAAAAGGAATGAAAGAAAAGGAGTTTCAAAAAGAAGCGCTGAAAATGCTACGCGCACGCCCAGATATTGGCACAGACTTGGACGAACACCCTGCTGCTGGTGGTGGTTTCACTGATTTGTCTTTGGATAAAATCAGATTGGAGCTAAAAGCAGAAAGCGACTATAAACCCACAGAAGAACAGCTATCAAAATACGCAGACCAGACGGCTCAGTATGTTGTTTCCTCTGGGAAAAGAGTAGGAATTCTCTGTGTCTTGGATTCCAGAGCAAAAAAGAGTCCTCCTGTTCCTGCAGATTCCTTATTTACTATTCAAGAGAAAGGGATGGGCACTGATACTGTTATGATCGTCACAGTTATTATTCAGGGTGGACTTGCCTTGCCGAGTGATTTGTCACGATAGTTTGGTTGCTGCTTTAGATAAGGGTATATACGGGAGAATGGGGTCAAATCTTTATCCTTGACATAGACAGGTGGAGGGACATTCTATCCAGCCCCCAGACCGGGCGCGCCCCCCATGTAAACGGAGAAGGGGGTCAAATCTTTATCCTTGACGTCCTGTAGCCACAGTCAAGGATAAAGATTTGACCACCCTTCTCCCATTCGCTTCTGACAACACCCTTTGCGTGCCATCTATGATTGACAAACCCGATTCCATGTCATATCATCTTTAAAAAGATGCGCAAAGAGGACGACATGCCAAAACCTTTTATACCAGAATCGCTTCCACTGACAAATATTGATTGGGCTAACTTACTTCCAGAAGTTGTGAAAGCAAATTCTGCGGTAGCCAAATTTGACGGGCTACTTGAAAGCATCCAAAATCCACTTTTATTTCTCAGCCCCCTGATGACCCAGGAAGCAGTGTTGTCGTCAAAGATTGAAGGAACCCAAGCTTCACTAAGCGAGGTCCTTGCCTTTGATGCATCCCCTAAACGCAAAATTGAAAACCTTCTTGATATTGAAGAGGTAATCAACTACAGAGATGCCCTACTCTACGCCACAAGCGCACTCGACAACAGACCAATATGCTTAAATTTAATCAAAGATATCCACAAGATACTACTTAAAGGCGTAAGGGGTCAGAACAAAGCAAGAGGAGAATTCAGAAAGATACAAAATTGGATTGGCAGCCCAGGCTCTACTATTGAAACAGCAAGCTACGTCCCACCAGAGCCCCACTTACTAGCTGACTATTTGGCCAATTTCGAAAAATACTGTCACTACGAAGACAAAGACCGAATAGTACAGCTCGCTATAGTCCATGCGCAATTTGAAATTATCCACCCATTTCTTGATGGTAACGGTCGAATTGGCAGAATATTGATTCCTCTCTTTCTGTATGAAAAAAAGCTTCTCAAGTATCCGGCTCTATATATCAGCCAATTTTTTGAAGAAAACCGTCAAAAATACTACGAAAACCTGCGGGAGATCTCCACAAATAGTGCATGGCATGAATGGATACGCTATTTTCTTGTCGCTATCACACAACAGACTGAAAGCAACATAAAACGAGCGAAACAGATTTTAGTCTTATACGACGAGATGAAATCAGTCATTCATGAAGTGACAAAGGCCCGCAACTCACTGAAAATTCAGGATTTTCTTTTTTCAAAGCTGTTATTTGAGCCTCACGATTTTGCAGAGACAATAGGGTTGTCAAAAGTTCATGCAGCCAGAATAGTTAAGACTTTGATGAACAATCACATTATTGACTTAGTTTCCCCGGCACAAGGAAGGCGCCCAGCCATGTATTCATTCAGGCAACTGTTGGAAATTATAAAATAAAAACAAGCGAACAAAGTGTTACGAAGTTCCATCGTCGCTCACCAGTGCCTAACATATGCAACTTTAAAGCCAAAGGAGCAGTAATTATACAACCAGTTGAAATAATGATTAAAATTTAAAACAACAAAAAAGAGTGGGTAAATAGTTCCTAGCGCAATCTATGGTCGGGTGGTAAGTCTTTATCCTTGATAGCCGGCAGAATCTTTTTGTTGTCGAGGAAATACAGAGTATTTCTCATCAATCACCAATTCGTAAGATTCATGTGCTGCCTAATAGTATGTCAAGCACGATGCGCAAACTTGCGCTTT
>Ga0224496_10001760_pt1 | contig 13246 bp, 9 predicted proteins | sample SF_Jul11_sed_USG_2_FD_168127 | JGI IMG/M metagenome (GOLD analysis project Ga0224496, IMG submission 168127) | Sediment microbial communities from San Francisco Bay, California, United States - SF_Jul11_sed_USGS_8_1 | ecosystem: Environmental > Aquatic > Marine > Sediment | place: USA... | reverse complement strand
GTCGGCGGATAAGCATCGGACGACACCGGGGCGGGTGCTCCGAGGGTCTGTTCCACTTCGGCCTCGGTCACCTCTTCCCCGCGATGCAGGATCAGCAACCGCTGTACCATGTTGCGTAATTCGCGCACGTTTCCCGGCCAGGAGTAATTGCGCAGCAGGTTAAGCGCGCCGGTAGTGAACTTGCGGTAAGGCAGGTGTTCATTGTCCGCCATCCAGTTAACGTAGAAATTGATCAGCTCCGGAACGTCCTCGTGGTGCTCGCGTAGACTCGGCACGCGCAGCGGCACCACGTTCAAGCGATAATAGAGGTCGTCGCGGAAACGTTTCTCCTCCACCGCTTTAAGCAAGTCCTGATCAGTGGCAGCGAGGATGCGCGCGTCCATCGAGAGAGTCTCGTGACCGCCGACGCGGGTGAAGCGTTTCTTTTCGAGGGCATCCAGCAGCCGCGCCTGTGCCGCCAGATCGAGGTGGCTGATTTCGCTTAGCAACAGAGTGCCGCCCGCCGCCTGTTCGAAGCAGCCAGGCGTAACGTTGCCTTTTTGTTCCTGACCGAACAGCAGGATCGCCACCTGTGCAGGGACCATCGCTGACAGGCTGACTTCGACGAAAGGTCCGTCTCGACGCGCGCTGTGGGCGTGCAGGTTGCGTGCCGCCACCGCCTTGCCGCTGCCCGGTTCGCCGGTGATCAGCACCCAGGCGTCGGTGGCGGCGATGCGTTCGATGTTCTCCCGCAGCTCCTGCATCACCGGGCTCTTGCCAATGAGGTTAGCCGTGGGCTCGGCCTGACGACGCAGGCGCAGGTTTTCGCGTCGTAGCTTGTCAGTCTCGAGCGCACGCTCGATGGTGACCAGCAGCTTGCCCATGGACACGGGCTTTTCGATGAAGTCGTAGGCGCCAAGGCGCGTGGCCTCAACCGCGGTTTCCACCGTGCCGTGTCCCGAGATCATGATCACCGGCATTTCCAGGCCGCCGGCCTCGGACCATTCGCGCAACAAGCTGATGCCGTCGGTGCCTGGCATCCAGATGTCGAGCAACACCAGATCCGGCCGTTGTTTCCGAACCGCCTCGCGCGCGGCCGCGGCGTTTTCCACCGTCTTCACCTTGTAATGTTCATCCTCGAGGATTTCCCGCATCAACCGGCAGATATCCGGTTCGTCGTCCACCACCAGGATGTAACCAGGATTCATGCTTTATTTTCTCCCCGCGTGGCTTGGGCGGCGGCGGGAGCGGGCGCTGGCCCCGCGGCCGCGGCGGTAGTGACCGGCAGTCGCATGACGACACAAGCCCCCCCGTCCTTCAGGTTATAGGCGCGAATGGTGCCGCCGTGTTCCTCCACGATGCGCTTGACGATGGCGAGCCCAAGCCCCGTGCCTTTTTCCTTGTGTGTGACATAGGGCTCGTACAGGCGCGCCAGCAGCGCTTCCGGAAAACCTGGACCGTTGTCCTGCACGGTCAATTCGATGAATCGGTGGACATTTTCTCCCACCACGCGCGTATTGATCCGGATCACCGGTTTGGCCGTGGCGGCCAGCGCGTCGCGTGAATTGAGCAGCAGGTTGTGCAAAACCTGGCGCAAACGCCCTGGGTCGGCCGGGATTTGTGGCAGATCGGCGTCGAGATCAAGTTTGGTGGTGACAGCGCGCGATGTCTTGCCCTTGCCGGTTTTGGCATCGTCGCGCAACGGCACCACGCTGGCACTGCTGCGCGTGTTTTTGTAGAGCTCGACCACGTCGCGGATGAGATCGTTCACGTCCACCGCGCGCGACAGCATCTGGGCCGAACGCGCGTATTCGGAAAAATCGTTGACCATGGATTTGAGCGAGTCGACCTGCTCAATAATCGTGCGCGTCGCACGTTCGAGCGCGTGACGATCTTCTTTCGTGACCTGACGCAGGAACTTGTGACGGATACGCTCGGCCGAGAGCTGAATGGGCGTGAGCGGGTTCTTGATTTCATGCGCCATGCGCCGTGCCACCTCGCCCCAGGCGGCGTCGCGCTGCGCCTGGATGAGCGCGGTGATGTCATCGAACACCACGACATAACCGCCGCGTTTTTCCCGCCAGGAAGGCAATGACGTTCCGCGCAGCAGCAAGATGCGGCGGTGCTTGTTGATTGTGAGCTGAATCTGAGATTGCCATTCCTCCTGCCCCGCGGCCGCGGCTTGCTCCACGGCCTCGATGAGCGGCCGCAGCGACGGATAGTTCTCCACCAGCCAGCCGAGCGATTTGCGCTCGCCGGCGCGCAGGTCAGCGCCGAGTATCTGGCCCGCCGACGGATTGTGCGTGCGCAGCAGCAGGCGCTGGTTGAAGGTGAGCACGCCGGAGGAAAGATGTCCCAGCACGGTTTCAAGATAGGCACGCTGAATCTCGGCCTCCTGCTGGCTGCGCTTGGATTGCAGCTGCGCGCGGTGGATGCGGCGCGTCATATCGTTGAAGGATTCAACGAGGATGCCGATCTCATCATGACTGGTGACGGGAATCTGTTTCTGGTAATCGCCCTGCGCCACGGCATTCGTGGCTTCGGCCAGTTCGCGGATGGGGGTGGCCAGCCGCCGCGCGAAGAAAATCGCCGCCCACACCGCGATCAACAGTGTCAGCAGCGCAATCAGGGACAGCGTCAGGGTGAAGCCAAACTTGAGCGGTCCGCGCAGGTACACGAGTTTCTCATATTCGGCAAACGCTGATTGTACCGACTCGCCAAGTTTGGCGTAGCGCGGCGGCAGCGCCTGCAGCACCTGGAGCACGCGAATCGGTGCGCCGACATCTCGCCCCTGCACCGGGACCACCACGCGCAGCCGCAAGCCGGACTTACTGATGGCGTCGAGGTTGGCGTAAGTCAGGCCCTGGCGCACTTGGGCAATCATGGCGTCACTCGGCCGGGCCGGCACCAGCGTGCTGGCTTCAAGATTGGCCTCGCTGCTGGAGGCCAGAATTTTCCGGTCCTGGGTGTAAAGGGTGAGTTCGGTGATGTTGTATTGCTCCCGCAGCGCGTTCAGCAGCGACAGTTCTGATGGCACCGTGGCGATTTTCCGCCGCACCGGCAGGGTCTCCAGTTCGATGGCAATCTCCTGGGCGTTTTTCACCAAATCCTGCCGCTGCGCGTCGAGCGCGGTGCGCCCGAGCAGCAGGGCGTCGTCGAGCGCGCGCTCGATACGCACGTCGAACCAGTTGTCGATGCCGCGGTTCAACGCTTGAATGGAAAAATAGAACACCACCGACACCGGCACCACCGCCAGGACCACGAACATGATCAGCAGTCGCAAGGTCAGGCGCGTGCCAATAACCCGCGCGCGGTACTGCTCTACGAAATGGAACAGATTCAGCAGGATCAGCGCGATCAGCAGTACCACGCCGAGGATGTTGACCAGCAGCAGCACCGAATACAGACGCCCAAACAACGCCGAGTTCTGGGCCGCCGCGTTCATCATGATGAAAGCGGTGATGAGCAGAACGGACAGCACCGCGAGCGGCACGAAGCCGGTGACGTAGCGAGTGACAATGCGGTTTAGGGTGTTACTTTCCATGACGTCCAGCCGCTGTTGAGATGCCAGGTAAAGGAGGTGTAGGCGACCGGCCGCAGGGGCGTGGGCAGGGCCTCGATGTCGAGGCTGACACGGACATCCACGGTATGTTCATGCTCCGTAACCGTCTTTCCCAGGGGCAGCGTAACACCGTTGAGCGAACCCAACTGTTTCAACGCTTCCGTCAGTGTTAACAGGCTTTCGCCCACTTCGGCCTCGGGCGCCAAGGTGTTGACCAGATATTGGCCGGACAGGGCGTGATACTGGATTCGCCGATGTAACGTCCAGGCGTCGATTTTGGGATTCCACAGGAAACGGCGTTCGCGATGAAGTTGAATATCAATCACGACTTCGAGAGGAATTCCCTTGGAAAGCGCCTCCTCCACTTTCGCGTTAAGCTCGAGCTCAAGATTGCCGTTGAGCACGAGCGCCTGCTTGACGAACCGAGGTTGCATCTCGGCCACTTTGAAATCGGCTCCAGCGTCGCTGAAACAGGCGAACACGAGTGTGGCCGTTATCCACCGCTGCCAAAGCATTCTCGGTTTTGTAGAAGGTTCTCGGCCTAGCAAGTCGCGTGTCCTCACATTTATCCTCGCGCCATCTCGGGCACTTTTCTTATCGGTTTTTGCACAGTTTTGCATAATAAAATCCATCCATCCCGGCCTCGCCCGGCAGAATCTGCCATCCCACAGGCCGCGCCCGTCCCGCGTCCAGTGACAGGGGTTCTTCCGTGGCCTCGGGATGACGCATGAGAAAAGCCGTAATCTGGTTTTCGTTTTCGACCGGAAGAATCGAGCAGGTTACGTATAGAAGCTTACCTCCGGGTTTGAGTAAGGGCCACAGTCCCTCGAGAATCCGCTCCTGAGTGGCGACGAGCCGAGGCATATCCTCGGGCTGCCGGCGCCGCTTGATGTCCGGATGACGGCGTATGACGCCCGTGGCGGAACAGGGTATGTCGGTGAGTATCCGGTCGAATGGGCGACCATCCCACCAATTCGTGGGGTTTGCGGCATCACCGGTGATGACATTCGCCGCCAATCCAAGACGCACCAAATTCTCCTTAATCAATTCCACACGCGCCGGTTCCCGGTCGAGTGCCACCAGTTCGCCAAGTCCGGCGGTGTGTTCGAGCAAATGCCCGGTTTTGCCGCCCGGCGCCGCGCAGGCATCGAGCACGCGTTCACCGGGTTGCGCATCGAGCAGTGGCGCGGCGAACTGCGCTGCCGCATCCTGCACTGACACCTCGCCCTCGGTAAAACCGGGGAGTTCGTTCACCGCCGTGGGGGAGTCCAGCACCACGGCGGTATCGCTGAAAGGGTGTGCGGTTGCCACGATGCCGGCTTGTGCCAGACATGCCAGATACATCTGGCGTGACTGGCGCTGTCGATTGACGCGCAACACCAGCGGTGGACGCGCATTGTTCGCCGCCAGAATGGATGTCCAGTTTTCCGACCACTGATGCCGGATTTCTCCGAGTAGCCAGCCCGGGTGACTGAAAGCTGCTGCCGGATTTGCGGCAATCGTTGCCCGAGCCCGCGCCTCCTCGCGCAGCGAAGCGCGCAGGCAGGCATTAAGTAATTTTTTTGCCCAGGGTTTTTTCAGCGCCTCAGCGGCTTCCACCGTTTCCTTGACGGCTGCATGTCGGGCCACGCGCATGTGCATCAGCTGGTAGAGACCTATCAGCAGCAGCGTGTACACATCCTGATCTTTCTGTTTGAGTGGTTTGTCCAGAAACAGCGCGGCGATAGCGGCAAGTTGGTCGAACCAGCGCAAGGTACCGTAGCTCATCTCCTGGATAAGCGCGGCATTGCGTGCTTGTGCGCGAGGCAAGGCGCTGAGTGTCTCGGTGAGCACGGTATCCAGATAACGCGAGCGAACGATAACCGCTTCCACCACCCGCGCCGCCGTGGCACGCGGATTATGGCGGCGGCTTAACGGCTTCGACCTCGGACCGGAAGATTGACTACCCATCGGCATGTTCAAGTGAATTCATGCCGCCACCATAATCGAAAACTCTAATGATTTTCGCTATTGACTCGGCGCGCCTGAATCGCCCTGGACGTCTGCTTCGCCGGTTGTCCCTGGTTTCGTTCACGAATAATCGTGCAAGGTCAATAGCCGCTTGCTGGCGCGCTTAGCGGTTCGTGAAGCTTTTCGTTTCATCGCCCAGTTGTTCGCCGACGGCCAGTTTGTGGCCATTCAGAAAATCCGCGGCCGCGAGGATTTTCCCTCCCTCTGCCTGAAGTCGTGTGAGCGTCAAAACGCCTTCACCGGTTTGTACACGAATGCCGGCGGCATCAGCCTGCACAACGTTACCCGGTACGCCGTGGGTGCGGCGTGTCTCCAGCGGTCCCACTTCCCACATTCGTAGTGTTTTTCCGCGCCAAGCGGTGCTGGCCACTGGCCAGGGATTGAATGCGCGTATTTTGCAATGCAATACGACGGCCGGCAGGGACCAGTCAATAGAGGATTCCTCCTTGCTCAGTTTTCTCGCATAACTGGCTCGCGTAGCGTCCTGAGGTTGGGCCGTGATATCGCCTCGGGCCAGGCGATAGAGTGTTGCCACCAGGGTTTCAGCTCCAAGTCGTCCCAGACGGTCGTGCAGCGTCTGCGCGGTGTCGGTTTCCAGGATGGGAGTCCGCGTCCGTGCCAGCACCGGCCCGGTGTCGAGGCCGGCTTCCATCTGCATGATGCTCACCCCGGTTTCGTTGTCACCGGCCTCGATGGCACGCGGGATAGGTGCAGCACCGCGCCAGCGCGGCAACAGCGAGGCATGCACGTTGATGCAACCGAGACGGGGAATCGCAAGTATCTTGGGTGGCAGCAGCAGACCATAGGCAATGACAATCAACGCTTCCGGGGCATCGTTGCGAAGCCGTTTTTCCTCGTCGATGATTTTTTCCGGCTGACGGATTTCTAGGCCATGGGTTTGCGCATATTGCTTCACGGCGCCGGCGACGAGCTTACGCCCGCGTCCGGCGGGTCGATCCGGTTGGGTGTAGACGGCGCGAATGACATGGTCTGCGCGCCGCAGCGAATCCAATGCGGGCACGGCGAAGGCAGGCGTTCCGGCGAAGATTAGGTTCACGCGGCGACTCCATCAATCGCCAATCGTTCACCGCCGCCGTGCTCAGGAGAGAACGGTTTAGGCATGTTAGCAGTGATTATATTTTTAAATGTTTCCTGCCCGCGGCCGCAGCGGTGGACTCGTGTCCGATAGCGTATTCGCTCGTTGGGGACTTTGGGCCCTGCTCGCGCCCGCGCTTTTCCAGTTTCTTGCGGATGCGCGTTTGTTTCAGACGCGAGAGGTAGTCAACGAAGACTTTGCCGTCTAGATGATCGATCTCGTGTTGGATGCACGTAGCCAGCAGATCCTCGGCTTCGAACTCGATCACCTCGCCATCGCGATTCAGGGCGCGAACGCGAATACGCCGGGCACGTGTCACGGGTTCGTAGATGCCGGGCACAGACAGACAGCCTTCCTCGAGCTCCTGTTCTCCTTCCCGCGAAAGGATTTCCGGGTTGATGAACACCTGCAGTTGATCCCGGGTCGGGGAAATGTCGATGACGATGATGCGCCAGGGCTCATTGATCTGAATCGCCGCGAGCCCGATCCCGGGTGCCTGGTACATGGTCTCGGCCATATCATCCAACAGCCGGCGTATGCTGTCGTTGACCTGCAGCACCGGGTTGGCTTGGCGGCGCAAACGCGGGTCGGGAAAGTGCAGAATCTGGCGAATGCTCATGATAATTTGATCAGCTTGAATCCGATTTACTTCCTGCCAAACAGAGTGATCATCAGTTTCGATACCACTGAATAACAAGGAATTTTAGCCTAATATCTGCCTTGGCGTTGCGCCCAAGCATGGACTACACTCAAAACGTCATCAGATTACACGGAAAAAGGACGAATGTCGCCTAAACCTCTACTGGGATTCGGATTTTACCTACTTATTACTGTGCTGCTTCTGACATCTCCCGGTATTCGGGCGGATGTGGTTCAGCTTAAACCCGATCATCCCGAGCGTTACATCGTGGTCAAGGGCGACACCTTGTGGGACATCTCGACGCGATTTCTCAAGAGCCCATGGCACTGGCCGCAAATCTGGAAAATCAACCAGGAAATCAAGAATCCCCATCTGATCTATCCCGGCGACGTCGTGGTGCTGCGCTGGGTGGACGGCAAGCCAGTACTCTCCGTGGAGCGCAAGGACACGGGCCTGCCGTCCCTCCCTGAACCTGCTCCAGCGCCGGTGGTGGAGCGACGTATCGATGACCGCACGGTGAAACTCTCCCCGCAAGCGTACAGCGCTCCTCTCGAATCCGCCATTCCCACCATTCCACCAAATGCTATTGTTCCGTTTCTAACGAAGCCTCTGGCGGTGGAGGAAAACGTACTCATACAGGCCGGATATATCACGACCGGGCTCGATGACCGTATTGCGCTTGGCGACAGCAGCCAGTTCTATGCCCGTGGTCTGAAAGGAGACGGCACGGAGTATTACCAGATTTTCCGCCCGGGCAATCCGATCCGTCATCCCGATACCGGCGAGCTGCTGGCCTACGAGGCCTTGTATCTGGGAGATGCCAAACTTCTCGAACCGGGTGATCCGAGCAAATTGGTGGTGACCTCCGTCAAACAGGAAATCATTCCAACCGACCGCCTGCTGGTGGCCCCGAAAAAGGCCTCGCTCCCCTATTACTATCCGCATCCTCCGAAGTCCCGGGTGGAGGGCAGGGTTGTCTCGGCCCTGAACTCGGTGGCTGAAATTGGACCTAAAACGGTTATCGGTATTTCACTCGGCAAGCGCGATGGCATCGATGAAGGTGTCGTCCTGCGTGTCATGCGCCATGTGGGTAGTCATCGTGATCCCGTGACACGCGATTATTACAAGTTGCCGGACGAGGAGTCTGCGCTGATCCTGGTATTCCGTACTTACGAGAAAATCAGCTACGCGCTCGTCATGACGGCCACGCGGCCGGTGAATCTCCTGGACGCGGTCATCACACCCTAGACGTAATTAATCTATTCTGGAGTAAACTGCGCGCCATGCTCGGCGCGCACTCTCCAATTTTGTCTCATCACACCCTAGCGATGTGGCTCACACTGCGTCGTCTGCCCGGGGTGGGCGGTCGCACGCAGCGAGGTCTGCTCGAGCACTTTGGATCTCTCGAGAATATTTTTTCCGCCAGCCGCGGACAGCTCGACGAAGTCCTGGCAGGAAAAAGTGTGGCCATCACGGCAATTCTCGACGGTCCCCAGACCCAGAGCCTGCAACAGGAATTTGACTGGCTTGGCCAGACAGGCCATCACTTGTTGACCTGGACGGATTCCGATTATCCTCCGTTGCTGCGCGAAATCCCCGACCCGCCACTGGTGTTGTACGTCATCGGTCACCGGGAGGTTCTCTCCCATCAGCAAATCGCCATCGTCGGCAGCCGTAATCCCAGCCCCACGGGGCGGGAAAATGCCCAGGCGTTTGCCCGGAGCCTGGCCGGGGCGGGACTGACGATCACCAGCGGTCTGGCGCTGGGCGTGGATGGCGCGGCCCATCGTGGCGCGCTCGCCGCCGGTGGGCAGACCATCGCCGTGACCGGTACCGGGCTGGATCGCGTGTACCCGGCGCGGCACCGCGACCTGGCACACGAGATTGTCGAGCACGGCGCGCTCATCTCAGAATTTCCGCTGGGCACCCCGCCATTGCCGGAGAATTTTCCCATTCGCAACCGGATTATCTGTGGCCTGTCGCTCGGCACGTTAGTGGTGGAAGCGGCACTCCAGAGCGGTTCGCTGATTACCGCACGGTTGGCCACCGAACAAGGACGCGAGGTATTCGCCATCCCGGGTTCTATCCATTCGCCGCAAGCGCGCGGATGTCATGCGCTCATTCGCCAGGGCGCGAAACTTGTGGAAACGGCGCAGGACGTTCTCGAGGAGCTGGGACCGCTGGCCAACGTGAAGCGTTATCTCGTGCCGGAAAAGGAAGCAACGCCAACGTCACTCAATCCACCGATGACGGCGTTGTTGAAACAAATCGGTCATGATCCGGTCAGTATCGATGCGCTCATTGAGCGCAGCGGATTGACGGCAGATGCCGTTTCCTCCATGCTGTTACAAATGGAGCTGAGCGGACTCGTGGCGAGCTGTCCGGGCGGCAAGGTTCAAAGGATATCCTGATGAGACGAAAGCAGGGCGCAAACGACTGATGAAAGAAAATGTTTTCGATGTGCTGATGTATTTGTTCGAAAACTACATGGATGAAGGCGCCGATTTCCAACCTGATCAGGAAGCGCTCACCAACGAACTGACGCAAGCCGGGTTTCAGCACGGCGAAATCCGTAAGGCATTCTCCTGGCTGGACGGCCTGTCTTCCTTGCACGACCCCCGTCCGGGAAAATCTCCGACGCCGGGAGCGGTGGCCATACGCCATTACACGCCCAAGGAGCAGGAGCGGCTCGATGAGGACTGCCGCGGTTATCTGCATTTTATGGAAGCCAGCGGCGTGATCGATTTCGCCACGCGCGAGGTCATCATCGACCGGTTGCTGGCGCTCGAAACTGACGAGATCACGCTGGATCAAATCAAGTGGGTCATGCTGCTCGTGCTGTTCAACCAGCCCGAGCAGGAGTACGCGTATCACATGCTCGAAGACATGGTATTTGACGAAATGCAGGGCCATCTGCATTGAATTTCATTATCCATCACTGCTCGTTCCGGTTGTTTCCGTTTCGAGGTGGATACCATCCGACTTGACAAGCCCCGCCTGTTTTCGACAACAATTCGGGCACGAGTCTTTCCGGACGCCCGAAACAGCGCCGGAACGCGTACGACGCGGTAGCAAGTCCGCGTCGTTGTTTTTTCCAGAAGTCGCTTCGGGAGTGGCAATTTATTCTGAATCTGTTAAAGAGTTAAACGAATGTCAAAACATCTGATTGTGGTGGAATCGCCGGCGAAGGCCAAAACCATGTCCAAGTACCTGGGCAAGGATTTTACCTGCCTGGCTTCTTACGGGCATGTCCGTGATCTGATCCCGAAACAGGGTGCGGTCGAAACCGAAAACGGCTTCGGCATGAAGTACCAGCTGATCGAGAAGAACAAGAAACACGTGGACGCCATCGTCAAAGCCATGAAAAAGGCCGATGCGCTGTATCTCGCGACCGACCCCGACCGCGAGGGCGAGGCGATTTCCTGGCATCTGCACGAAATCTTGAAGGAAGAGAATGTGCTGGACGATAAACCGGTACATCGCGTGGAATTCCACGAAATCACCAAAACCGCGATCCAGCATGCCATTGAGCAGCCACGCCAGCTCTCAGAGAATCTCATCAATGCCCAGCAGGCGCGACGTGCGCTCGATTACTTGGTGGGCTTTAATCTCTCGCCGCTGCTGTGGAAAAAGGTGCGTCGCGGGCTGTCAGCCGGGCGCGTGCAAAGCCCGGCACTGCGGCTGATCGTCGAGCGCGAGGAAGATATCGAGAAATTCGTCGCGCGTGAGTACTGGACCATCGAGTCCGACCTCATCACCCAGGGCAAGGATTTTGTTGCCCGGTTGACCCATTTCAACGGCGAAAAACTCGAGCAATTCACCGTTGACAACGGCACGCGCGCCGCAGAAATCGACGCCGCTCTGCAGGCCCAGGCCCAGGGAAAACTGGAAGTTCTTTCGGTCGATAAGAAGCAGCGCCGCCGCAACCCGGCCCCGCCCTTTACCACCTCGACCCTGCAACAGGAGGCTTCGCGCAAACTGGGTTTCACGGCCCAGCGTACCATGCGCACGGCGCAGCAGCTTTATGAAGGCATGGACCTCGGCCACGGCGAAGTGGTCGGTCTCATCAGCTATATGCGTACCGACGCTGTGAATCTGGCCAACGAGGCCGTGGCCGAGATCCGCGAGACCATCAAGGAGCGCTACGGCGCTGACAACCTTCCGGACGAGCCGATTGTGTACAAGAACAAATCGAAGAACGCGCAGGAAGCGCATGAAGCCATCCGTCCGACTTCGGCGGCGCGCACGCCGGACGCGGTCAAGGGTCACTTGAAGCCCGATCAGCTGCGGTTGTACGAATTGATCTGGAAACGCACGATGGCCTGCCAGATGGTGCCGGCGGTGCTCGATACCGTCACCGTCGACATGGCCGCCGGCGAGGGCAATGTGTTTCGCGCCAACGGCTCGACCGTGGTCAAGCCCGGGTTCATGTCGGTATACCAGGAAGACGTCGACGACAAGCCGGCGGATACGCCGGAGGGCGCCACCGAGGATGAGAAAATCCTGCCGCCGATGGAGAAAGGCGAGTCGGTGGATCTCAAGGCCATCCGTCCCTTGCAACACTTCACCGAGCCGCCCCCACGTTATTCGGAAGCGAGTCTCGTGAAGGCGCTCGAGGCTTACGGCATCGGCCGCCCCTCAACCTATGCCTCCATCATTTATACCCTCGAGAGCCGCGAATACGTCACGCTGGAGAACCGCCGCTTCAAGCCGACCGATGTCGGGCGCGTGGTCAACAAATTCCTCTCCGAGCATTTTTTCCACTACGTGGATTACGATTTCACCGCGCGCATGGAAGATGATCTCGATGCGATCTCCCGCGGCGAAAAAGAATGGAAACCGGTGCTGCAGGATTTCTGGATTGATTTCAAGAATCAGGTAAAGGACAAAGAAACAGTAGATCGTCCTGGTGTCGAGATGATGGAAGAAGAGTGCCCTAAGTGCGGCAAGAAGTTGGCCAAGCGCCTCGGACGCAACGGCTACTTCATCGGCTGCACTGGTTACCCCGATTGCAACTACACGCGTAATGTGGACGATGCCGTGGGTGCCTCCAACGAACCAGAGATCGTGCCCGATCGCAAGTGTCCCAAGTGCGAATCGAACCTGGTTATCAAACGAGGACGTTACGGTAAATTTATTGGTTGCAGCAACTACCCCAACTGCAAGCACATGGAGCCGCTCGAGAAGCCCGCCGACACCGGCGTGGAATGCCCGGAATGCAAGCAGGCGACCATGCTCAAGCGCAAATCGCGTTACGGCAAAGTTTTCTATTCTTGCGCCCGCTATCCGGACTGCAAGTATGCCTGCTGGAACCCGCCCATCAAGGAACCCTGCCCGAAGTGCGGCTGGCCGATCCTGAGCATTAAAACCACCAAGCGCCGGGGCACGGAAAAGGTCTGTCCGCTAAAAGAATGCGACTACGCCGAACCCTACGATGGCGAAGTGCCGTTCGCCGATCCACCCAAGGTCGCCGCCGGCGCTTAGACCGTTAGAGACATTTTCACGGCGGCGATGACCAGCACCACACCCAGCAGTTGACGCAACCTTACCGGGGCCAGCCTACGCACTGCCAATTCTGATCCCACCACCGCGCCCGCGAACGCCGCCAGCATCATCCACACTAGGCCGCTCGGCAATTTCACGCCGGTGCTGAGCAGACCTGCCAGGCCGGCGAGGGAGTTGACCAGAATGAATGCCGCCGAGACGGAGGCCGTGGTGCGCATGCTGGCCCAGCGCAGCAGAAGCAGCAGCGGACTCAGAAAAATCCCACCGCCCACGCCGGTCAGCCCGGAGACAAAGCCAAGACCAGCGCCTACTGGCAGCGCCACACCGAGGCGCGGTGCGGCGCATTTCGGCGGCTCGTGTCCGATAACAAGCAACCGCCATGCCGCGACCAGCAGCGCTATCGCCACCAAGTACTGATAGACCCGTTCGTGCAACTGAATTACCCCGCCGAGAA
>Ga0224496_10001759_pt1 | contig 13247 bp, 13 predicted proteins | sample SF_Jul11_sed_USG_2_FD_168127 | JGI IMG/M metagenome (GOLD analysis project Ga0224496, IMG submission 168127) | Sediment microbial communities from San Francisco Bay, California, United States - SF_Jul11_sed_USGS_8_1 | ecosystem: Environmental > Aquatic > Marine > Sediment | place: USA... | reverse complement strand
CGCCAGCCTCGATGATTCTGCTCGCAGTGGCATCGGCGATATGCAAGAACGGAACCGTGATAGCAGCCCGAATCTGATCTGCCAGACGATGCATGGTATTCGTGCAGAGAATGATGATCTCCGCGCCGGACGCTTCAAGGAGGGCCGCATCTGCCGCAAGGCGAACTCCGGCCACCTCCCACCCGCCGGCCTCCTGTAGTCCGTGAATCTCGGCAAAATTGTACGAACGGACGATCAAACTGGCAGAACTCGACCCACCGAGCCGGGCCCGAACATACTCGTTGATCACTCGCTCATACTCAATGGAAGACTCCCAACTCATGCCTCCCAGCAACCCGATCGTCTTCATACGAGATCCCGCAGCGTCCGTCGCATGACCTTGGCAGAGGCGGTGCGCGGCATCGACTCAATCAACCGGACTTGAGCGACCTTGAATAGCGGGTTCAAGTCGGCCCGGATGGCGGCTTGCATCAGCGGTTGCAGCAGGGCGGGATCAGCATTCGGCGCCACTGCGAAGACCACCAACCGGTCCGGCCCGCCGCCATCGGGTGGCACACCCACCGCAGCACACTCGACGACGCCCGGCACGAGGTTCACCACACGCTCGATTTCTGCCGAACTGACCTTAACGCCACCCAGATTCATGGTGTCATCGGATCGCCCCATCGCCCGATAGTGGCCGTTCGGGAGGCGGCGTAGCTGATCCCCATGACGTCTGAGCGGCACGTCGGATGCCGGGACTCCGTCGTAATAGACGGCTTGGTGATCTCGATTGAGCAACTCGGTGGATAGGCCAATCGAGGGCGGGACGAGAAACACCTCACCCTCGGTTGACGACTCGACACCGTCATCAAAGAGTCGAATGTCGAGTCCAAAACAGGGAGTTGTGAACGTCGACGCGTCAAACGGTTCTACCACGGTGCTCGAAAGGTAGCCTCCTCCGATCTCGGTCCCGCCGCAATACTCGATAACGGGCGCTCCGGTGATCCCCATGAGCCATCGCATGTCCTCAACGGCCGACGCCTCTCCGGTCGAGGTGACAACTCGCACCGCCGACCAGTCAAGACTCGCCACCGCTGGCTCGCTCCTCCAAGCTCTGACGAGAGCCGGCACCACCCCGAGGACATTGACCTTTGCGTCAGTGACAAATTGGCAAAACCCGAGCGAAGTGGGAATCTCGGAGGATAGTGCGATGGTTGCCCGATTAAGCAGAGCTGCGTAGATGAGCCACGGACCCATCATCCACCCAAGGTTCGTCGGCCAGGCCACGACGTCGCCGGGATGGATGTCCTGGTGGAGAAAGCCGTCGGTTGCTGCCTTGATGGCCGACGAATGGTCCCAGGGAATCACCTTGGGCGTGCCGGTGGTTCCGGAACTGAAGAGCAGATTGGTATGACTCGCCACCGGGCGAATGGTCGGCTCAACCATGGGATTTCCAACGAACAGGTCATCCCAGGCGATGTCCTGTGGTCGCAGATCCTGGTTGCCCTGCGTATCGACGACGATGCACCGTTTGGCACCTGCTTCGATCACCTTTGTATACATCGGGAGCCGACGGCCACCCCTGGAGATCTCGTCCTGGGTGATGACGGTTTCGCATTCGACCAGTGCGAGTCTGCTCTGGATCTCCGCAGCGGCGAAGCTATCGGCGATGGACACGACCGTGGCTCCCACCCAGACCAGTGCCAGGTAGCCAATTATCGATTCAACGGACATGGCCATGGCCATCGCCACCCGATCCCCTTCGCCAATGCCCGCTCGGCGTAGCCCGCCAGCACAGGTTTGCACCTGAGTCCGCAGCTCCGCTACGGACATGGACGCACTCCCGGCTTTCGTTTGATAGACGACGGCGACCGAATCGTCAGCGCCCTGGAAACAGGACCGCGCGATATTGAGCTGAGCGCCTGGCAGCCATCGAGTGTTCCGGGCAGGGCCGGTTGACACGGCTGCGGGGGCTACCGAGAAAAGAATGCCGAGACGATCGATCATCGAGCGCCAGAACTCGTCCCGGTTCGCCACCGACCAGGCGTGGAACTCATCCACAGACGCCAAGTCGCGGTCACTCAAAACCCTCGAGATGTTGGCTGCGGCAATAACCCGGCCGTCCGGCTCCCAATCCATGACAGGACCCTACTTTCTCAAGCCGATCCTTGGCTCTCGATCGGCATCACGTCGACAACCGCCGACCGATCGTGATCCGGGTGACTATCCCCAGCCAGAACGCCCCGACCGAAGGAACACCCAACGAAACGAGCCACTTCCACCCAGCGATCTCCTCACCGGCGATAGCGGTCGCGGCAAGCAATGTCAGGCCGCCAGCCCAAGCAACGAGCAGAACCACCGATGCCCACCAACCAAGCGCCTTGCGACCGCTCATCCCCAGCGATACGCCGCAGATGACGGCAGTCGCCGGTATGGCAATCTCGACTGAGATGAAAAAGACCTGTTTCACGGGTAGTTCGAATAGTTCTGCACCCTCGTAGACTAAGACGTATGTTTGGACCTTTGAACGGCGTACGTACTGGCCTCGTCATCGCCGCGGCGATCACCGGGGTGATGGCGGCGATCCTGGGCCAGTGGGTGGTCACCGCCGCTCTCGGTGCCGGAGTCGTCTTCCACGGATTGGGCTGGCTCTACCTGTACCAACGTCACCAGAGCGAGCAGTAGAGCCAGACCTCTGGCAATTGCCTCAAGCCGCCGGAAACGCCTCCGCCAGCGCTGACGCGATCGACCGTACATCGGTGATTACTGCCCGGCCCGTCCTGCGCAACGTTACGTAGCCTTGGCTGTCGGCGACGACCAGAGTCGGCACGCTGCGGACTGCCAACGCTTCGGCCAACGGATCCAAGGCGCTCCGGACGGTGACCGGTACCCCGGCACCGGCAAGGGTTTCCATCGCCAACGGGCAGATGCGACAGTCGTCGGTGGTGAACATGGTTACCCCGGGCGACACCCCCGCGACCTGGTTGCCCTGCCGACGCTCCCACCAGCCAACCGCCAACCAGGCCAAACCGAACAAGGCCATCGCGAGAAGTAGTCGGACGATCACGCCGCGGCCCGCATCAGGAAGCGCTCATACAAGATGCAGCCAACGCAGATCCTCGAGGTTGCCGCCAGTGCCGCGAGACTTGCTACCAGTACTGTCAGCGACCAACCCAGGATCGTGGCCCCGATGCCGAGTGCCACCAGGGCGGCACCGAGAAACACGGTACCCAACAACTGGGAGAACGCCGGTGGCCGGGCGTCTTCGAATTCGGTTGGTCCGTCTGGTCTGAGTCGAGGACGGATCAGCCGCACGTATAGTTGCGTGACCGGCGCCACCTTCGGGCCTCCGAATCGCGAGAGAACGAGAATGGCGAAGGCGACCGCGACGAAGGCGGGACGTGAGGTCACGAATCCCAGCAAGCACAACAAGGCCGTGACGGCTTGGTTCACGCGGGGGATATTGATGTCAACGGTGTTCACAGGGGCTCCTCGAGCAGATCAGGCTTTGCGGCGTCGATACTCTCGGGTAGAGCCGCTAGTGAGCGAGGAGGAGGAGCAACGCGGCGCCTCCCGGGGCTACCCGAGAGCGAGAACACATACAGCGGCAACGTTGCGACATCATTGGCAGTATACCCCACTGCCCCTCATAGCAGGCCAACAGTCCTGGTGAGCAGTGCAAAGAAGCCGTCGGCATCTACGTCGCGCATGACGTGAGCGTTCGGTGGGCGATCAGTCACTCGCCACCAGTCAACCACGGTCATCCCTTTCGTGAGGGGCGACACGGTTTCGATCTCGACGTTGCAATATCTCCCAGAGAAGAGATCAGGCTCAAGCAGGTAGGCGATGACGCACGGGTCATGAAGTGGGGCTCCTTCAGTCCCGTACTTCTCGCGATCGAATCGATCGAAAAAACCGATCCAACCTGCCACAACCTCTCCGGCATGGTTGCCAAGCTGCTTGAAGGCATCGACCCGAGCGGAGTTGCTCAGGACCTTGTGAGTCACGTCGAGCGGCATCATGACGATATCGATGCCGGAACGAAACACCTCGGCGGCCGCCACCGGGTCGACGAATATGTTGAACTCGGCGGCCGGGGTGGTGTTGCCACCTTCAAAAAAGCCTCCACCCATCATGACAATCCCGCCAAGACGGCCGGCGATCGCCGGGTCCTGCCGCAGAGCCAGCGCAACGTTCGTTAGGGGGCCGAGCGTGCACAACGTAATCTCACCGGGCGGATGGCTCATCACCAACTCGACGATCCGATCGGGAGCAAAACCAACCGAAGCCTGGCGGGTCGGGTCGGGTAGTTCGTAACCGTCCAACCCGGTCGGACCATGCACATACTCGGCAGTGACCAGCGCCCCTTCCAGAGGTCCGCCCGCACCTGCATACACCGGCACCTCCGGGCGGCGAGCAACATCACATACCACCAGCGCGTTGCGAACGGTCAGGTTCAACGGCACGTTGCCGGCGACGACCGTGATAGCGACTACGTCGAGAGGCGAACCGAGAGCCAGCAAGAGCGCAACGGCGTCGTCTTGACCCGGGTCGGTGTCGATAATGATCGAAGTTGCCATCTTCCCCCATCGAGGTCCAGTTGACGCTAGCGCGTACAGTTCACGATCATCATCGCAGCAAGAACCGCCACCCGCGGTAGTGTCCACCTGATGATGCGTTTGCAACTCGCCTGGCGTGGATGGGTAACGGTGGCCCTGGCGCTGAGTCTTGCCGCAGCCGTGATTCTCGCCGACATCCAGATCCAGAATACGGTTGAACTCGTGCATGCCGCCGCCGTTGCCGACGCAGACGAAGGACGCGCCAGTTTACAGGAGATCGATGATCTGGTCGGGAGAACCCTGGCCGCGATCGAGCTATCGGTGCTGGCCGCCGATTCGGCCGGCAATGTGACCCTGGATACCCAAACCAAGCGAAAACTAGCCTTTGAGGTCGACGCGATCGCCGCAGCGGCCGAAGGCGGCTTGGCGGTGGCCCTGGATCGTTCGATAGATCTTGATGCGAGGCTCGACACGCTTCGGGTATTGTCAGCAACCCCATCGCAACGACTCATCACCCCTGACGTGATCAGCCTCCAGGGAACCGTTGCCGAGGCCGCCAACACTGCGAACGCACTCCTGGCCGACGAAGGGACGCTTACCAGCGACCAGATCAACTCGATGCGAGGGCGACTCGTAGGCGCCAAAATCCTCCGAGCCGAAGTAGACGAACGACTGACGGTCGTAACCGGGGGCCTCGACGCCATTCGGTCAACCATTCGCTGGCGGGTCCATCTCGTGGCCGCCGTTGCCCTGCTGTCGCTCGTCTGGTTCGGCTACCTAGGGTGGCAGTCTGCAGTGTCGCCTCCGGCACCAGGCGAATCCCCCAAGGCCGACTAGCTTCTTGGCATGAGACCTGGCAATACACCACTCGTCGAGTTCGCCCGCATGGCTCCGCCCGGCACCCGCCTCTTCGCCAAGTTGGAGTGGTACAACCCGACGGGTTCGATCAAGGATCGACCTGCGTGGTACATGTTCCACAACGCCGTCGAGAACGGGTACCTTCCCACCGGTAAGCCGCTGATCGAGGCAACGTCGGGCAACACCGGCATCGGACTCGCCCGCCTTGCCTTGATCACCGGCCACCCGATGGTGATCTGCCTACCAACAACGGCGACCGAGCAGCGCAAGGATTTGTTGCGAGCCTACGGCGCCGAACTCATCGAGGTTGAAGGCGGGCCAAACGGAGCTATCGCCAGAGCCAGAGAACTCGTCGACGCCGGCGAGGGGCATATGTGTTACCAGTACGGGAATCGGTGGAACCCGTACTCGCACTTCTTCGGCACCTCGGTGGAAATCCTCCGGGACTGGCCATTGACTGCTCCCCCGGACCATTTGTTCGGCGCGTACGGGACCGGTGGGACGTTGACCGGCAACAGCTACGGCCTGAAGAAGGCGTACCCGGCCATCAAAGTGCATTCGATCGAACCTTTCGTCGACGACCCCATCGGCGGAATGCGCAGCCAGGACGATCCGTTTCAGCCTCCGGTCGCCGACTTGTCACTGGTGGACGATCGTTATCAAGTATCACGAGCCGTGGCCGAGGCAACCGTCGGCGAAATCATGCACCAGGAGGGCTACTTCGCCGGCACCTCCGCCGGGGCGATCATCCACGCGGCTCGCCTCGAACTTGAGAAGAACGGCGGTACTGGAGTCGCCCTACTGCCGGATGCCGGATGGAAGTATCTCTCAGGGCCGCCCTGGCAACCCGCGATCTAAAGCGTCGCCAGCGGGTCGGCGTCCGGGTTGGTCCACCCACAGAACTGGCACAGCTTCGCTCCTGGTGATACCGCCGAATCGCAGTTCGGGCAACGAAGCGGAGGCCGGATCACGTGGCCGTCGATCGAACCGTCGGCCCCGTCGATCTCCTCGATTTTGGCGACGAGTTGCTCGCGGGTGTATCCGTTTTCTTCCAACAACGCCCAAAGCGCCCCGGTTACGAGCGCCAAACGCTGAACCCGATCCTCCAGTTTGTCCATATCGGAGAGCAAGGGAGGGGCGAACGCGTCTGCGGACGCCGACATGCCGATGCTCTTGCCCAGCATGCGTGAACCGATGACATATCCGGTAATGAAGTCCATGGCGTAATCCCCCCTAGCTGTCCGTGAACACGGGCTTTCGTTTCTCAACAAATGCCCGCATGTTCTCTTTGGCGTCGTCGATTTGAGACGCACCAGCCATCACTTCGGTTGCAAAGTCATAAGCAGAACGCAGTTCCATGTCCATCTGACGGTAAAAAGCCTGTTTACCAATGGATTTCGACAGGGCACTCCCCCGGGTCGCTCGAGCCAAAAGCTCCTCGGTCGCTTCGGCGACCTGCCCGTCGGCCACAACCCGATTGACCAGCCCCCACGCCAGCGCGGTTGGTGCGTCGATCGGGTCGCCCGTCAGCAGCATTTCCAGGGCATGCTTTCTTCCAATCGCCCGACCGACCGCCACCCCTGGTGTCGTACAGAACCAACCGCCTCGCCCACCGGGAAGCTGGAAGCGACTCGACTCCCCCGCCACAGCCAAATCGCATGAAGCGACCAACTGGCAGCCTGCCGCGGTTGCCAGACCCTCCACCTGGGCGATAACGACCTGCGGGATCGACTGGATCAGTTGCATGACCTCGGAGCAGACGCCGAGTATTCGCTTGGTCTGCACCAGATCCCGAGTCACCATGTCACCAAAATCATGCCCCGCCGAGAACACCGGACCCTGGGCGGATAAGATCGCTCCGCGCACCTTGGACGCCCCAACGCTCCGAAACGCCACCAACAGTTCGCGTAGGTGGGATTCGGAGAGGGCATTGCGACGGCCGGGAATCGCCATCTCAACGCGGGTGAAGTGTTCAAACTCGGTAACCTCGAGATATTCGTAGGCCACTTTCAGCTCCTCCTCCATTGTGGATATCGCGCTAGGCGAGCGCCGCATGAGCGGCAGCCAACCGGGCAACCGGCACCCGGTAGGTCGAACAGGACACGTAATCGAGGCCGACCTCATGACAGAACGCGATCGAGGCTGCATCTCCACCGTGCTCGCCACAGACACCAATCTTCATACCGGGCCGCGACGATCGTCCACGCTCTACCCCGAGACGGATCAGCTGCCCGACACCCGACACATCGAGGGTCTGGAACGGGTCAGACGGTATGACGCCGCGCTGTACGTATCCTGGCAAGAACCGGCTCGAGTCGTCGCGACTCATACCTAGCGTCATTTGGGTCAGGTCATTTGTGCCGAACGAAAAGAACTCGGCAACGGTGGCCAGTTCGTCCGCCATGAGGCAAGCCCGCGGCAACTCCACCATCGTTCCGACCAGATAGTCGACCCGTCGTCCGTGATATACGAAGACTTCTTCGGCGATTGAGCGGATCAGGTCCGCCTGATTCCGGAGTTCGGGTTCAAAACCGACGAGCGGGACCATCACCTCCGGAAGCACGGAGATTCCCCGATCGGCGCACCGGACGGCCGCCGTAAACAGGGCGCGCGCCTGCATCTCGGTCACCTCTGGATACGTCAAGGCCAGGCGACAGCCCCGATGCCCGAGCATCGGGTTCTCCTCGGCCAGACGCTGGACCTGCGCGATGACCACTTCGCGGTCGTGGATCTCCTCAAGAAGCCGGTCGATTTTGTCAAGACCCGTGACCCGCCGGAGGCGAAGCTTCAGGTCGGTCAACTCCCTGGCCAGTTCCGTCTCATTCGGCAGGAATTCATGGAGTGGCGGGTCGAGCAGTCGAATCGTGACCGGGAATCCGTCCATCGCGGTGAAGATCCCTTCAAAGTCGGCCGTCTGATAGGGCTCCAACTTTCCAAGTGCCTCGCGACGGGCAACCTCATTCGAAGCCATGATCATCTCGCGCATCGCGGCGATTCGCTCCTCGCCAAAGAACATGTGTTCCGTACGGCACAGCCCGATTCCCTGGGCCCCGAGGCGGCGAGCCTCGGCGGCATCTTCGGGGGTGTCCGCATTGGCACGCACGCCGAGGGTGCGATGACTGTCGGCCCACCCCATAAGCAGATCGAAATCGGCGTCGGTTTCAGGCTCGATGGTCGCAACCTGTCCTGCCAACACTCGACCGGTGTTGCCATCAACGGTGATCCAGTCGCCCTCGGACAACACGACGTGGTCAAAACGTACCAGACGCTTCTCGAAATCAACCCGCATGCTGGTGCACCCGACCACACACGACTTACCCATCCCCCTCGCCACCACGGCCGCGTGCGATGTAACGCCACCCCGGGCGGTCAAGGTGCCTCGCGAAGCCACCATGCCATGGAAGTCGTCGGGGTTTGTTTCGTGACGAACCAGGATCACCGGGGTCCCCGCCTCAGCAAGATCGACCGCCGCGTCGGCGGTAAGGACAATTTGCCCGGAGACGGCCCCCGGCGATGCGGGCAGGCCGGTACCGATGACTTCGACCTCGGCAGCGGGATCAATAAGCGGATGCAGCAACTGTTCAAGCTGGTCAGCCGAAACTCGAAGAACCGCCTCCTGCTCGTTGATAAGGCCAGTGGCGGCCATATCGACTGCGATCTTGACGGCCGCCCGCCCGGTCCGATTTCCCGACCGGGTTTGGAGCATCCACAACTTGCCGTTCTCGACGGTGAACTCAAGATCCTGCATATCCCCATAATGGGTCTCCAGGCGATTGGCGATCTCGACCAGTTGCTCATATGCGTCGGGAAAGCGTTCGGCCATGTGAGCGATCGGCAGAGGAGTTCTCATCCCTGCTACCACGTCCTCGCCCTGGGCATCAGGAAGAAACTCCCCGTAGAGCGCCGCTTCGCCGGATGTCGGATTGCGGGTGAAAGCCACTCCGGTCCCTGAGTTCTCGCCGCTGTTGCCGAAAACCATTGCCTGGATGTTGACGGCCGTCCCCATGTCGTGGGGGATGCCGTTGAGGTTGCGGTAGTCCTGGGCTCGCTTGTTCGACCATGAATCGAACACGGCACCGACCGTCAAGCGAAGTTGTTCGTACGGGTCGTCGGGGACTTCGTGCCGGGATTGACCGTACACAATGGCTTTCAGTCGTTCCACGAGGCCGGCCAACGCCTCGGCAGGAAGGTTCCCAGGAGCGTCGCAGTCGTTGTTCTCCAGGGTCGCGTTGACAGCTCCGTCGAACCGCTCCGGCGCCACGCCCAGAACGATCTCACCGAACATGGTTACAAAGCGGCGGTAGGAGTCCCAGGCGAACTGCTCGTCACCCGTCACCTTCGCCAACCCGACTCGGGCTGAGTCGTTGATGCCCAGGTTGAGAACGGTGTCCATCATGCCGGGCATGGATACGGCTGCGCCGGATCGAACTGATACCAACAGAGGGTTGGTGTCAGATCCGAATTCCTTGCCAGTCGAATGTTCCAAACGCTTGATGGCTTCCTCGACCTCACCCCACATGAGATCCGGAAATACGCTTTGATCCTGATACGAGCGGCATGCATCCGTGGTGATCGTGAATCCGGGAGGCACCGGCAGCTTGGCCTGGGTCATACTCGATAATGCCGCCCCTTTACCGCCGAGCGCAGCCTTATCACCCGCATCACCGGTTTCGAAGTCGAATACCCATTTTCCCGCCATGTATCACCCTCGTCGTCGTTTGCACACACTATCGGCACACGCCAGGGTTTGCCGACCGGAAAGCCAGTCAGAACAGGCGATCCTGAGTGCCGATACGTTCCAGACCGTTCCACGGCAAATGATCCATGAAGACCCAAGACTTGCGATGGATCGGGGAAGGGCCATACCCCGACAATGCCGCCTTGTGGCGAGGACATGGATAGCCCTTGTTGTCGTCGAACGAGTAAACCGTATAGTGCTCGGCGGCGGCACGCATTATCCGGTCACGGGTCACCTTGGCAAGAATCGAAGCGGCGGCGATCGACAGCGATTTGGCGTCACCTTTGATAATGGTCTGCGTGCGAGGGTGACCAACGAAATCCCAGTTCCCGTCGACCAACACCGCATCGACCGCGACCGGCAGTCCCCCGAGCGCCCTTCTCGTCGCCAAACGCTGGGCCTCCGACATACCGAGCGTGTCGCATTCGTTGGGCGACGCATGGCCGACGGCCCATCCTTCAACCCACCCCACAATCCGTTCGTACATCGCCTCACGTTCCGGCTCCGAGAGCATCTTCGAGTCGCGCACTTTGTAAAGGCGACGGTCCCTGGGAGCGATGGCGGCCACCACCGTCAATGGGCCGGCCCACGACCCACGACCCACCTCATCAACCCCGGCGACCACCCCACGCCCGGCGTCCCAGTGATCGCGCTCGAAAGCCAGCCCAGGTGGGTTACGCAGGATGGCTTTTCGGAGTTTCGGAACGCTCACGACCCGAGGTTACCGCGCCCCATCAGAGGGTGGCGTCATCGGATGGCTCATCGGCGGCCAGCGGGTCAAGCGGCAGGCGGATTCGGAACGTTGATCCGACGCCCAAATCACTCTCCACCTCGACGGTGCCCCGGTGCCGCTCGGCCACGTGGCGGACGATGGCCAATCCCAAACCGGTCGCACCGGTATGGCGCGATCTCGCTTCGTCCACTCGATAGAAACGCTCGAAGATTCTCGGCAAATCCCGAGCCGGAATGCCGATTCCGCTGTCACGTACCGAGATCACGGCTTCCCCACCTTGGCGAGTGACCCCGACGTGGATTGCTCCTCCTGGATCAGTGTGCCGGCCGGCATTGCTCAAGAGGTTCTGGACGGCCAGGGCTACATCGGGACGGCTCAATGACATGATGATCGGTTCGAGTCCGATTGTCACCGTCAGGTGCCCGAGGTCGGCTGCGTCGAGTTCTTCCCTGACTACCGTTGCCAGATCGGCAGATTCCATTTCGAGGTTCTGGGACTCCAGGCGAGATAAATCCAAAAGATCCGAGACCATCCTCCCCAGCCGCAGTGCCGAAGCTTCAATCTGGCCGCTGAAGTGCGCCACGGCGGCCACATCACCGTCTTTCACCGCATTCTGGAGTGTCTCGGCCGCAGCCTGGATGGCTGCGACCGGCGTCTTCAGCTCATGGGAAGCATCCGCAACAAAGTCACGTCTGATCGCTTCGGTACGGACTCGATCGGTTACATCACGTAAGACCACAACCGCCTGGTCCGCCGAAGGGCCAATCACGACTTCGACTACCCTGGCGCCCAGCTGAATTCGATCCGGGCCGGCTTGCTGGGCCGCCGTCCGCATGAGCACCTGATGCCGTAGCCGACCGTCTGGTGAGATCGCTGAGCCGAGCATCCGGCGAGCCGCCGGATTCGCGTATTCGACCAAGCCGTCCCGTAGCAACAAAACCCCCTCATCCAGAGCTTCCAAAACCCGGTCACGCAGGTCCTGTTCACTCTCAAGCTCCACGACCCTCGATCTGATTTGGTGAGACATAGACCTCACCGCCTCTGACAACTCCGCGACATCGGGTGAGCTGCTCAATACTTCGTCGCTAATTGCGTCCTCCGGGAGTTGACCTGCGGCCATGCCGGCGACCGAACTCCTCAACGACTTCATAACCCGTTCGGTGCGCCTCCCCAACACGCTCACGACCAACAGTCCAGCCAGGGTTACCACCACGATGCCAAGCACAGCTCGCAACCTGACGGGCAACATCCGGTCGTTCACCTCATCGAGTGGCACGGCCAGCCGAACGACTCGCTCACCGTCGAGCACCGCCACGTACAGCAGATCTTGTTCGACCGTCTGGCTGTAGCGAAGCGCAGTTCCCATGCCGTTGTTGCGGGCCTCAATCACTTCGGGGCGATCGTTGTGGTTCTCCATGGTTGTGCGATTAGCGACAGAGTCGGCCTCGACCGTTCCGTCGTCGGCAATCACCGAGATTCTGACCCCTAAAGCCACCGCCAGTTGTTCGACCGTAGCTTCGACCGGTCCTGTATCCAGCGCAGCAGCCACCGCCCGGCTCTCGGCCTGAGTAGTAGCCATCAACTCATCAATGAAACCTTGTCGAGCGGCCTGATCGATGAACAGCGCCGTCACCACGAAGACCGCCACCACCGCCACGACGTAAGAAATGGCGAGTTTTGTACCAAGGCCGCCTCTCATAGAGAGAACTTGTATCCCATGCCGCGCACCGTGACGATGTGCTGGGGATGCTTCGGGTCAATTTCTATCTTTGATCGCAGCCGCTTGATATGAACATCCAGCGTTTTCGTGTCCCCGAAGTAGTCATACCCCCACACTTCTGCGATCAGATCGTCCCGGGTGACCACCTTCCCGCCTCTCAGCAGCAGAAGTTCCAACAACGCGAACTCTTTTGGCCGAAGCTCGACTTCCCTCCCGCGCACCGTCGTCACATGCCGACCGACGTCTAGTTTGACGTCGCCGCCGACGAGTACAACATCGGAAGCATCGACCTGAACAGCCGATCGACGTACGTTGGCGCCGACCCTCGCAACCAATTCGCGCATCGAAAACGGTTTTGTCACGTAGTCGTCCGCCCCGAGCTCAAGGCCGGCCACCTTGTCACCTTCACCATCTTTGGCGGTGACGATAATGACGGGCACCGACGAAATCGTTCGCAACGTGCGCAGAACATCCAACCCCGACAGCGACGGAAGCATGAGGTCAAGCAGCACGACATCGGGGTGGTGAGTGCGCATCAGTTCGATCCCAACCAGTCCGTCATCGGCGACATATACGCGATAGCCGTCACGTTCGAGGCTATATCGGATGGCGTCTGACAGCGCGGGCTCGTCCTCTATGACGAGTACGGTCCTATTC
>Ga0224496_10001758_pt1 | contig 13252 bp, 12 predicted proteins | sample SF_Jul11_sed_USG_2_FD_168127 | JGI IMG/M metagenome (GOLD analysis project Ga0224496, IMG submission 168127) | Sediment microbial communities from San Francisco Bay, California, United States - SF_Jul11_sed_USGS_8_1 | ecosystem: Environmental > Aquatic > Marine > Sediment | place: USA... | reverse complement strand
TTTGCTTTGAAGGCGTGCGGCCGGCTTTTGCCCTTGACTGGGGGTGCGGCGGTCGGTCTAATACCCCGCTCGTTGGCGTCCTGCCAGCGCAGGTTGGAGCCCAGGAGTCCGGGCAATCCGATATGGCCAGGTAGCTCAGTTGGTAGAGCAGCGGACTGAAAATCCGCGTGTCGGTGGTTCGATTCCGCCCCTGGCCACCATTCTTTTCATGTAGGGTCTCAAGACCCCGGTGACACGTCAGCTCGAGATTTTTCGATCAGTCGTTCATACGGGGTCCGACCCTGCAGCGCCCCGTGAGGACGATGATAGTTGTAGTAGTCCTCCCATTCACGCAGTTTGTCATTGAACAAGTGGATATTGTCCGAGATGCCGTTCTGATCGAGCATCTGGTAGAACTCCTGCTCGTCAATCCGGTGTGATCGCTCTACCTTGCCGTTCAGGTGTGGCGATGCTGGTCTGATGTAGACATGCCGGATATCCAGTGACTCTGCATGCCAATGGAAGCGAGACTGGAACTCGGCACCATTGTCCGTTTGCAGTGCGAGGATCCGGAACGGGAGTCGCTTTCGAACCTCGTCCAGGAAGCGGATGGCCGTACGCTGATTGCACCGATCGTAGACCTTCAGGACTCGGATCCGCGTGCAGTCATCGATAGCGGTGAACTGATAGAGTCGTTTGCGCGTGCCAGGAATGCGCTCAAGAAACTTCACGTCCATCTGCAGGCGGTGGCCGGGCTGCGCTCTCTCGTAGCGCTTCCAGCGCTTCTTGTAAGGCCGATGCTTCTGATTGGCCGGTAGCCGGCCCATGTCATGCTTGACCAGGATGCGATGCACGGAGGAACGCGCGATCTCCACCTGATGAAAGCGTTGCAGGTAGGCAGCGATTCTGTAGGCGCCAAAGTGATAGTTCTGGCGCAGGTACAGTATTTTGCGGACAACTGCGGGTGACGTGGCTCTGGGTGAGCGCTGCGGTGCTCTGGATCGATCGGCAAGACCTGCTACACCATGTTCCTTATAGCGCTTTTTCCAGCGATAAAACGCGGTACGCGAAATCCCAAAGTACCGGCAGGTCTGCGCTACGTATCGAGGTTCTTCCTCTGCATGTTTGAGGATCCTCAGTCGCCAGGCCACGAGCCTTGCTTGTTCTGCTTTTGTCATGCCGCTCTCCCTCAAAAGGATCTAGAGTAAAGAGCTGAATGTGTCACGCATCTGTTGGGATTTCACACAACGGCTTAGGCCGTTTCCAAGATTTCTCTAAAAGCCCTTGCGGGATTTTTGCGGGACCCTAACTCACATTTAGTCGTCGCAAAACTACCAACTCAGGCCTGTTACCGTCTCTTTCACACACTCTGTTGGCTGACTCAATGAGCTTGGTCAGCTCAGGAGCCGAGTAATGTGTTGTCATTAGTCCGGAGCGATGTCCCAACAGATCCTGCCGATCTTCGAAACTCACACCGGCCGCTCGCAAGCGTCGGCCAAACGTGTGCTTCAAATCGTGGACTCGAACCTGTGTTAGACCAACCACTTTTCGCACCCGACACCAGGAACTGTTCAGCATCCTGGTAACCGGCTTTCCCCTGTAGGCGAAAACAGGTGTGCGGTGTTGACTGACCGTACCCCTGCATTCGAGCATGTCAGAATGTGGGAGATTGAGCATATCAGGCCGCTTCAGGAATCGTGCTAGCGGATTCGCTTGCTTCTCCCAATTCAGCTTCTGCCAGGCACCCGACTCGTCCAGTTCCTTAATCGGGAGAACGGTAGTGTGTAACCAATTGCCGTGCATTGACCGATGCGCGCGCTCTCCACTCAGTACGTATAGGACTGACGTGCCCCAAGGTCTCCGTGCAGCTTCAAATAATGATCCGCATTGAAACTGCTCAATGAATAAATCAGAGCTTCCCCAGGCACAATCGGCCATAAATCAACGTTGCGACCAGGTTTTCAGTCCCAATCCAAGCCCCGCAAATATTGCTGATATGTCAGCAAATTCGGGTATTGACTTCGGAGTGCGGAAATATCAACAGCGTAACCAGTTTCGTCAAACCACCGCATCATCGCGGTCATTTCCGCGCCGTTCTGCTTTTCGTATTCACTCCAAGTGAGTTGTCGATGTTTTACATCGACACCGGTGGAGCGCGATAGAACATCGACGAATTCAAAAATCGTCAGTCGGTCGCCGGCAACTTCGAGCGTCCGGCCGACCCATTCATGGGGGTTGTCGAATGCCTCGCCAACAAAGAACCCGATGTCCTGGCTCGCAATCCATTGGTGGCTTTTGCGGCCGTCGCGCGGATCGAAATACTCGCCAGACAATATTGTGTCGCGACGGAAGCGAACGTTATCCATAAACTCGACCGGACGTACGATCGAGTAGTTCATACCTGAGTTTCGCAGATGCGATTCGATACGGCTTTTGCTCTCGAAGTGCGGAATGCCCGAATCTGCATCAGCGCCAGCGACTGAAGTAAATACAAAATGCTGGATGTTCGCCGATAGCGCGGCCTCGATCAGCTGCTTACCCTGCCGAATTTCTGTGTCGTAGCCGTGCTCCCAGTAATTGGTCACGACGAAGACGCCGTAGACATCGTTCATAGCGGCCGCTAAAGTCATAGCATCGTCAAAGTCGCCCTGTACCATCTGCGCCCCAAGTTTTGACATCACCTGTGCGCGCTCCGACTTCGTGTTTCGCGTAAGGCCCCGCACAATATACCCTCGCTTCAGCAATTCGCGTGCAACGGCACCGCCCTGGGTACCGGTAATTCCAGATACCAGAATAATTCTGTTCTCTTGGTTATTCGGGGCATCTTCTGCAGTAACGCCGCAACCGACTGCAGCGGTGATGACAATAATGTACAGCGCAATAATTCTCATGGCTGTGACTCCGTTGTTGCGACTCTAACGATGACGCATGAGGTTCCGAATGTGATCTGTATCGTTCAATTTCTACCGTGTAGGATTATCACCTTGTCAGGTCAACCGGATCGAGAAGCCATCCTCGGCTGCGCTTAAGCAGTAAGAGCCGGTTCATGACGAGGCCGGCTTGTGGAACTCGATGACGTTTCCGTCAGGGTCGCGAACAAAGAAGAAAACCGCGCCACCAAATTTGACAGTTTCGGTTATAGGAACGCCCAAGTCGTTCAGCTGCCGTTCCACCGACTCCGCGTCGGTAATCTCCATAGCCATATGTGTGTAACCTGTATGCTTTTCTTGAACGTCCATTAGCAAGTTATTTGGCGAGGCGTCATCCGATGTATTCAGGATGAAGTTGATATTGACGCCCGATGGGTGCTCCATGATGGCAACCGGCTCCGGCCCCACAGGGCCAACGATGAAGTCGAAGCCCAGTTTTTCGTAAAAATTCCGCGTTGTTGCCAGATCTCTGACCCGAATTCCAACGTGGTTAATTCGTTTAATCTCTCGCATTGCTGCTCCTTCGCCCAGCTCGGGCTCCTTTGTAATCCTGGCCGCCAGTTTCTTCGCCGGCGGAACGATAGCCGCTGAAACGGGAATCGCGATAAGAAGTCCGATGAACCACGCTTCGAGCCACTGGATCACGAATCCATCCGCAAAACCGGTTCGTAACGCCACCAGCGCCAATGACATAAAAAAGCTCATACCCGTAGAGATACATAGGCCTTGAATTAGGGCAGCATATTTTGGTGGCAGCTTCACGCTAAGGTCCTTCGGACAGTAAAATTCGGCAAAAAGTCGATTTTTATAAATTCTTTCAAATTTCGACTATCCGTAGTATATTCCAAAAACCGAACGCTAGGTTGTCGCACCAAGCGTCAAATTGAGGTTTCGATTGCTGAGAGTCTTCAGGCGAGTGAGTGTGAATTGACTCTCAGCTGTGCATCAATGGAATTTGGCACGTACTCAGGATTGGTGGAGGATTATCGTGGAAAATCATGATCTCGGTGGAGTCATCTGTGATCGTCCATTTCGGATTCAGCGCCTAGGTCATTTCGGGCTAAGTTTTGAAGACATGCACAAGGCCCTGGCTTTCTACTGCGATCTGCTCGGGTTTCGGATCTCAGACGAATTGCACTTCCTGCAGATATTTCCCGAACTCGAAAAAATAGAGGGGATCGGCGAAACGCGGGGATTCTTCACGCGTTTCGGCAATGATCACCATGCTTTCGTGTTGATGCCAACCAGAGTTCGGCGGGCAATTGACCCCAATATCGCCGAAGACATGACAATTAACCAGCTGACTTGGCAAGTCGGCAGCTTGCGCGAGGTTGTCGATGCAACCGACTGGCTTGAATCGCATGATGTAGCGATAACTCGGCGCGGTCGAGATACGCCCGGTTCCAATTGGCATGTGTATCCTGTCGATCCGGACGGACATGTCATCGAACTTTATTACGGTATCGAACAGATAGGCTGGGACGGACTGTCGAAACCTCGCGAAATGCACAAATTCGGGACTCACACGCCGCCCAAGCTGCCGTATCGTCCAGAGTACCGCGAAATCGCAGAGGCTAAAGCGGACGGTGTGGATATAGGCTCCGGCACAGTATCGCTCGAGAGTGCCGAACCGAAGTTTGATGTTGGGGGCGTGAAGCTACCTCGCCCATTTCGAATCGTTGGAATCGGACCCGTCCGTCTGTTTGTCGAGGATGTCTCGGCGTCCCTGTCTTTCTACACCGAAATGTGCGGATTTCAACTTACCGAAACAATCACCTGGAAGGGGCACGAGTGTCACTTTCTAAGGGTCAACACTGAGCATCACTCGCTGGCTTTGTACCCAATTGACTTGCGCAGCGAGCTTGGACTCAGTCCGCACAGCACGTGCATGTCCTTTGGCGTACGAGTGAACGATTACCGTCAATTGCGGGACGCGATTTCATTTCTATCTGAGCAGGGCGTCGAAATTCGCCAACTGCCAGTTGCTTTGACTCCGGGGATTGCTTGGTCGGCGTTCGCAATAGATACAGAAGGACACGCGATCCAACTGTACTTCACTATGGATCAGATCGGTTGGGACGGGTTACCGCGACCGAGAAACCTCGCGAAGGACATTCCAATCAAAGAATGGCCGACGACAATCCCATACTCAGACTCAATGCAATTTGGCGAAGTGTTTACCGGCCCTTGGGCCTAACCCATCGACCTGGAGCCCAATCAATGACTAGCTATCGAATTCTAACGTATCGATCCAAGACCGGGCCACGAGGCGGGGTGCTAGTCGATGACACCGTATACGATTTGCAGGCCTTATCAGGCCAGTACATGACAACAAAGGAGTTATTCGAAGACTGGGCCAATGCAAGCCCAATTGTTAAGGAGTCAGTGAGTAATCTCTATTCCACGCCAATTGAGTCAGTTGGCAAGTTGCGCGACGTCAAATTGCTGGCGCCAATCCTTTATCCTCGTGCCGTTTTTTGCGTAACAGCCAACTATGTTGATCATGCGCGGGAGATGGGAGGGGAGCCTGCCGATAAGTCGGCCGCGGATCCTTTCTTCTTCACCAAAGCTCCCGAACATACAATTATTGGTCCCGGCGATCCGATCGTGCTTCCGCATTGGTGCAATTTCCTGGACTGGGAAGCCGAGCTGGCAGCAGTAATCGGAATGCGGTGTCGCGATGTCTCAGCGGAATCGGCACTGGATTACGTCGCTGGCTACACAATTCTTCATGACCTGTCGGCGCGTGACCGGTTCCGGCGAGACGATTGGCCGCGTTGGCCCATGGACTGGTTTGGACATAAGAACTTTGACGGGTCCGCGCCACTTGGACCATGGGTTACACCGGCGTCGGAAGTGCCAGACCCGCAGGATCTGGCAATCCAGCTGTGGGTCAATGATGAAGTCCAACAGGATAGTTCAACATCGCAAATGATCTTCAACATCAGCGAGCAAATCGAATATCTGAGCCAGCAGATTACCTTGCTTCCGGGAGATGTGATTGCAACCGGAACTCCGGCGGGCGTTGGCATGCCGCGTGGCAGGTCACTGAAGCCCGGTGATTCTGTAAGGATCGAGATCGAAGGGTTGGGGTATCTGAAAAACGACGTAGTTCAGGGAACACAAGGTATGTCACCCGAATGAAAGCTGTCGTACAACATCAATTTGGCGGACCGGAGGTGCTCTCCTACGAGGACTTGCCTGACCCAACCTGTGGCGCAGACGAGGTCATAATCGATGTCGAAGCAGTATCGATCAATCGTGGTCTCGACTTCGGCGCCAGGCGTGGAAGTTACAACCGCCCCGTAGCGTTGCCCCATGTTCTCGGCGTCGATCCTTCAGGAATGATCTCTGAGATGGGCTCTGAGGTCAAAGGGTGGGCGACAGGTGATCGCGTATGGGCTGACTTCTTCTTGACCTGCGGACGTTGCGAGGCGTGTAAGTCAGGTCAGAGTCGCGCTTGTACCGAAACTGGAATGCTCGGCGTCACAAGACATGGGGGTTATGCCGAGCGCGTCGCCGTACCGGCTCGAAATCTGCATAGGATTCCTGATCGGCTTTCTTTCGCCGAAGCTACGGTGATCGCTCGTCATTTCCCTGCAGCTATGTACCTTATTGAGGAACGCGCGGCGATCCGTCGCGGTGAAACCGTTCTCATTATGGGTGCGATGGGTGGATTGGGAAGCGCATGCCTGCAACTTGCCAAACAGGCCGGCGCCATTGTTATTGCCTGCGTCGGGTCTGAGCAAAGCGCAGAAGGCGCAACCGATCTTGGTGCCGATTATTGTGTCAACTATCGTGAGGAAGAATTACTCCAGCGCGTGCTAGAGATTACCGATCAGCGCGGGGTCGACATCGTCTGCGAGAATGTCGGCGATCCAACGATCTGGAAGGATGTTTTTGGATCGCTTTCGATGGGTGGCAGGCTTGTTACGGCGGGCGCGCATGCGGGCGGAATTGTTGAGCTAGACCTGCATCGCCTCTACCTGAACCGAATTTCGATTCTGGGCGGGGCCGGTGTTCCGCCTGACGGCATAGAGCGCGCATTAAGACTTGCCGAAGAAGGCCAGATCAAAGCGCCGATAGCAAAAATCTTGCCTCTCGCTCAAGCCAAAAGGGGTCACCAGCTTGTTGAAGCGCGACAAACGCCGGGAAAGATCGTGCTCGCGCCGAAACTGTCAAATTGAGAGAACTGAGATGAGTCGACTAGAATCTTCGAACGCCGAAGTCATGCTTGAAAAGATGGACGAATTGAATGAAGACGCCGCACGACTAAATATACGGATGCGCACACGCGCAAACTCGCCGGCGCAACAGCCCTGGCACAAACCAGAGAAGGAAGATCGCCCCAAGATTGCGAAACATGCTCTTTCTGCGGGGGTCCATGCTGAGCCGTATCTCTGGAGATGGCGCGATATCAAGCCCTATCTAGAGAAAGTCGCGGAGATGTGTCCGATCGAATTTACTGAGAGGCAGCAGCTTCATCTACTTAATCCAGGTTTCGGGGGAGAGTTGCGCATCGCCAACAGCATTCGAGCCGCCATTTCGATCTACAAACCCGGCGACACCGCTCCTGTGCACGTGCATACACCTAACGCAACTCGGACAATTCTCTCTTCCGCCGGCGGCCATTCTATTGTTGAGGGCGAACGTTGCGATGCCGAGCGCGGCGACATAATTGTTACGCCGAACGGTGCGTGGCATGGTCACGGTAACGACGACGATGACCCGGTCGTTTGGCTGGATATTCTTGACTGGCCGTTGATGGAATTTCTGGATAGTATCTGGGTTGACAGTGAGCCACCGGAAGATGTCAGAACTTCGGAGGTGCCGAGCGAATATTCCGCCGCCGTGTATGGATCCGGCGGCATTATTCCCCGCTTTATCAATCGATCACGAGGATCTGGCGCAAAGGTCACGCCGCAATTTCACTTTCGTGGGCGCGACATCGCCAATGCGCTGGAACAACTTAGCCTCCTCGACGCTGACCCTTATGATGGGGCGGTAGTTGAAGTCGTCGATCCCACTACCGGCGCACCGCCATTTCCTTCGCTTTCATACCGCGCTCGCAGATTGGAGGCGGGCCACCAGACTTTGCGAATGCGCCATACCGCAAGCACCGTCTATTGCGTGTTGGAAGGCAAAGGCACCAGCCTGATTGGAAAGCAGAGATTTGAGTGGGGTCCCAACGATGTTTTCGTTGTGCCAAACCATACTTGGCAAAGCCACCACATCGAAGAAGGTGGGCATGCCGTTCTTTATACAGTCAGCGACGCCCCATTGCTCAAGATGCTTGGCCAGTTTCGTGCGCAAGGCCGTTCTGTGAACGGGGAAATTCAAAATCTCGATGCAAGCGCGAGAGGCTAACAGATGCGTCTGATTTCATTTCAGCACCAAGGGCGAGCGGGCTTCGGAGTTTGGACAGAGCAGGGAATTGTCGATTTAGCCGTTCGCGAGGGCATTGGCGTATTGGATCTGGCCGGGCTTATCGAAAGATACGATACGCCGACGCTTTCCGAACTTGTAGATGATACAGACGAATTCATCGATGCGAATTCAGTGACTCTCGACCTCCCGATCCCTAATCCAAATCGAATAATCTGCGTTGGAATAAATTACCACAACCGTCCTGGCGAATACGGCACAGACAAGAAACCACCCAAGTATCCTAGCTTGTTCTTACGTGCCGCCTCCAGCTTGGCGCCGCACAACGCGAATTTGTTGCGGCCGCCGGAAAGTCCCCAGCTTGATTATGAAGGCGAGATAGCGATTGTAATTGGTCGCGCTGGGCGACGAATCGCCGTTGATAAGGCTATGGACCATATCGCCGGCTATTCGTGTTTCAACGAGGGTACGATTCGGGACTGGGTTCGTCACGGCGTTTACAACGTGACCGCGGGCAAGAATTGGTATCACTCCGGCGCGTTTGGCCCATGGCTGACGAGCGCGGATGAGGTGGCAGACCCGAGCAATATTTCAATTGAAACGCTCGTCAACGGGGAACGCGTTCAGTTCGACACTACAGCGAACCTGATCGTTTCCTTTGCGGAGCTAATCGCCTACATATCGACATTTACCCCTCTATCCCCGGGAGATGTTATAGCGACCGGCACCCCGGTTGGCGCGGGAGGGAAGCTCAATCCGCCACGCTACCTTTTGCCTGGAGACAAAGTCGAAATAAGAGTGTCCACTGTCGGAGTCTTGAGCAACTCAGTTGTAGACGAACAGGTGGGCTGACCGCGTCCGTATACCCATGTCGGACCGGTCAAAACGAGAATCGAGTGATTGACCCTGGTGCGGGGATGTTGGAGAGAACCGATGAAGGGCAAGACAGAATGAAGTGTGCGAACGTTTGGAGGTAACAACGATGATTAAGGGAACTCGAGCCCTGCAAATTAATCCACCGGGCACTCCGGAAGACGAGGTTTTGACTAGGGAAATGATATGGCCGTCGTTGATTTCTAAAGCAACGCACGCCGTTCCTTTCGTCAAAGCCATTACAGCTTGCAGGATAATTGAACATACGAAAACAGGCTTCGTCAGAGAGGCAACGGTTTTCGGCCAGGCGGCACGCGAAAATATTGTTTTGTTTCCAAAAGAGCGAATCGTATTTGAAAGGCTGTCTGGTCCGGCTGACGGCTTTCTAGAAAACATCGTCGAGGAAAGCGATGATGGTCTGATGCTGCGATTCGCGTATGAGCTGTCGTTTGCAGGTAGTAGTGAGGAGGAAGAGCGAGCCTTTGGTGAGAAGCTTGAGGCTGGATATCTAAGTACGCTTGCCACAGTGATTGATCATGCACGGAACGAAATGCTCCGCAACGCCTCGAGAGGTGGGAGCCATCAAGCTACATAGTTTTCAACCCTCCCCGAATACGAGGAGGGTCAGGATTTTCGCTGCCGAGAAGGGCATTGCGATTGAGATGATTGAGGTCAATGTTGTCGCGGGCGAGAATTTGGCGGCTCCATATCAGGCGATTAATCCACGTGGGTTGGTACCGACCCTTGAATTGGACAATGGCACTTTTCTAGATGAGTCTGTCGCGATTTGCCGTTACTTGGAGTCGCTATCGACAGAACCCAACCTCCTTGGAAAGTCCGATCAAGAGATCGCGCAAATTGAGTCGGCTCAACGGCATGTAGAGTTTGACGGGTTGTTACCCCTTGTCGACGCATTCCGAAACAGGTTTCCTGGATTCTCCCAACGAGGGGTGGCCGGATATCCCGCACACTTCCCGGCTATCCCGGAACTGGCCGATCGTGGACGTCAGCAGTATCGAATATTCCAGGAGCGCCTGGAAGTGCGGCTGGCAGCGCATGAATTTGTGGCCGGCGATAAATTTACCATTGCAGACATAACGGCGCTTTGCGCTGTCGGCCTCGGAAAGTCGTTAGACCTAGATCTGCGCAAGGAACTCAAAGAATCAATACGCTGGTATGAGAGTGTCTCGTCCCGCGCCAGTGCCGGAGCGTGACGCTTGCGAAATTTACCCGAAGGCCTTTCTCGCCTTTTGTTTCGCGTTACTTTTCGGTTGCCGTTTGGCGGCGGATTTATTCGTTGCTGCGGAAGTTTCCGAGGAGTCAACCGAATCCGAGTCGGCATCCAAGCAGACCAAGACATATTCAGCCGTCTGCACGTGGTGACGCGTTAGCATCTTAATGGTTTTTTCTGAATCTCTGGCCAAGGCCGCGTCAGTCAGGTTCTTGTGCTCCCGTAGGCGGCTACTCGCCCGCGCCGTTGTTACGCCGGCCGCTTCTCTCGCCACACGGCGATTCTCGGCTACCAGTCTATGCCGTTCGGCTTGGTCGTACAGCATGCTGGCCATTTTCAGCAGCCACTCGGAACCGCATGCGTCCATCAGCGCAAAATGAAAACCGCGGTGTATTTCGCACCATGCGGTGCTTTCAGGTTCGTAGCCCGGCTTGTTCAACATTTTTGAGAGTTGGTGATTGCTGGAGAGGATTCCGGTCTCCCAATCAACATCGCCGTACTCGATTGATCGGCGAACCGCCTCGGATTCGATCAATATCCGTGCATTCAGGACATCACGCACATGATCCTTCTCCAGCGGAGCGACTCGGAATCCGCGCTGCTCGGAGGAATGCACGAGTCCTTCGCACGCAAGCCGTGTTAGCGCTTCGCGAAGAGGGCTTGAGCCGATATCGTAACGCTTGCGCAGGGAGTCAGAACGCAAAGCCATACCCGGCTCTAATTCACCCCACAATACGTCGCGCCGAAGGCACTGGTAAGCAGCTTCGGATAGTGTGCGCGGTGCGTTCTCGCCTTTTTGCGCGTGTTTGGTTTCTGATACAGCCCGTTTCATCGCAATTTTCCGTTAATGATTCGCAAAATCGGTATTTGTCAACAATTTCGAGATTTTGATCATGAATATAGTATCACTGACATACTCGAAATGGAAACAAACGGTGCTGAAGCCCAGAAAATAGCCCGGGTTGCCCGGAGAATACCGAGATTCAAACCAGCAATTCATCGTACCAGCAATAATGCCAAATATATATGTGAAATCGAAATCAATTGACTTTTTCGAAAAACATACGTAATTTACAAAAAAAATATAAAACGTAGATTCTTAGACGGGCAGAGTTTAGAGAATCGCTAACGTCGGAGTAGCGTTCGATCGGCCTTTGCAAACACTAGACGGGCGAGGGGAATATGAGTCATCTGAAAAATATGAAGAAATTAGAGTTTCGAGGTGCGTTTGCAGATGATGGATGTCAAACGACAAGGACAAAACGCCAAAGAGGGCATCTATCCGCATGGATGGCTCTAGCAACGATTATTCTGCTGGGCACTGCGTGGTCGCCAGCCGATGCTGCTGAGGGGAACGAAGACGCGAGTCAGTTCAACAATGCCACGCCTCGTTCGCAAGCAAATGTTCTGGAAAACGTTGTCGTTACGGCTCAGCGTCGTCAGGAAGATGTACAAAGCGCGGCCGTTTCGATAGACGTGTCTACCCCCGAGGAACTCGCAAATGCGTCGGTGACCACAGCATCTGGACTGACTGCGTTGGTGCCTGGGTTACAAGCCTCCGACATGGGTGGCTACACGGTGTTCTATTTGCGAGGCATTGGAGCATTCGCGCTCAACGCGTTTTCAGAGTCTGCAGTGGCGTTCAACCTAAATGGTACGTATATGGCGCGCCCGAACGGGGTCGATGGTCAATTCTTCGATATCGAACGCGTTGAGGTGCTAAAGGGGCCTCAAGGTACCTTGTACGGAAGGAACGCAACTGGTGGCGCGATAAATGTCATAAGTCGACGCCCTGAACTGGGCGAGTTTGGCGGATATCTAGAAGCTCAAGTGGGAAACTACGACAAGCAATCGTTTACTGGAGTGGTCAACATGCCAGTCAGTGACGGCACTGCACTGCGCGTCGCTTTTCAAACGGATGATCGCGATGGCTACTTTGACGATGGAACCAGCGATGCCGATACCAGCGCGCTCCGAGTATCGTTGGGCGCCGAACCCAGTGAAAAACTTTCAATCAATGTTATTGCCGACTACACCAGCTTAGAAGGTCGTTCGATCGGTGGTGCAATCTTGCTACCGAGTGACACAATCCCGCTTCGTTCCGGCCTAAACAATCCAGAAGTTGACGCAATCTTTAACGACGCGGACGCGAACACAAACATCTTTCCTGGTGCCATAACGCCGCTCCCGCATTACTTGAACCATAAGGACGTTGAGCTTTTCGGGCTTACAGCGGAATTCAATTTGGAGACCGAGACGGGCACCCTTACCGTTATTCCGTCGTACCGAGAGACTTCGTGGGATCAACTAAATACCTCCAATGGGTCATGGGTGATCGACGAGGGAGATCAACACCAAACATCTTTTGAGCTGCGTTTTGCATCAAACACCGATAGCCGCATTCAATACGTAGCCGGCGCCTACTACCTAAAAGAAAGCTCCGACTTCCAGCTTCCTGCTGACACACAGTTCTCCGGAGTAGTGACCCTTATATCCGATCTCTCGACTGAAACGGCCGCCGCATTTGGTCAGGCGTCATTTTCCGTAACGGATGAATTCAGAGTCATCGCCGGGCTGCGCTACACTTGGGAAGAGAAGAATTTCGACGGCACTCAGAATGTGTCAGCGCCCGCCGTCTTTACAAGTGGACCAGGCCTGAATCCGCTTGTAATTGGTCCTTCAACCACCGTTACCACAGTCGACCAAGCAAAGACGTTTGACGCTACCACTGGCAAAGTCGGCTTTGAATGGGATGCAGGGTCAAATTCGCTTGTCTACGCCAACATTGGAACCGGATTCAAGGCGGGCGGATTCTTCTATCAGGCAGGGGATGCGACATTTGATCCCGAGGAAG
>Ga0224496_10001757_pt1 | contig 13255 bp, 10 predicted proteins | sample SF_Jul11_sed_USG_2_FD_168127 | JGI IMG/M metagenome (GOLD analysis project Ga0224496, IMG submission 168127) | Sediment microbial communities from San Francisco Bay, California, United States - SF_Jul11_sed_USGS_8_1 | ecosystem: Environmental > Aquatic > Marine > Sediment | place: USA... | reverse complement strand
GGGGTTTGATACGATTATCGTCGGACCTGCCCCGGAAAAATGGAAAGAGCTCATGAAGCGGGCTTTTTACAAGTATGGCAACTGGTGCAAGCCTACTGAGATGGCACTTTATGCGATCCCGCCGCGGGTGGCGACTTCCATGGGAATTCCCCTGATCTTCCTGGGTGAGAATAATGCCCTGGTTTCCGGGGATTTGGGTGGTTCGATGACCGGAGACGCCAACCTGATAAAATACAACAACACCCTTTCTGGCGGTGACCCGAGTGAATACGTCTACGGAGATATCACTGAAAAGGATGTGTACTGGCATCGGTTTCCAACCGATGAGGAGATGAGGCGGGCCAATATTCGGATTGTTTATCTGGGCTTCTATATAGAAGATTTTAATCAGTTTGCCAATTATGAGATTGCCATGAAGAACGGTCTCTCTATTCGGGATGTTCCCCGGGAAGACATTGGGGCGCTGCATCGGTTTGAAGACCTTGATGAGGATTTTGTCCATGTCAACCAGTTGTTGAAATATTACAAACTTGGTTTTGCTAGGACTACGGATGATTGTTCCCATATGATCCGGCAGGGTATGTTGACCAGAGAAGAGGCGATTGAGTTGGTGCAGCGGTATGAAGGGAAATGCGCCCTACGGTATATTGAGGCCTTTTGCAGATATTTGGATATCAGTGAGGGGGAGTTTTGGCGGGTGGCGGAATCCTTTCGCAACAAGGAGATCTGGGAGCAGGACAGCAGCGGCGCTTGGCGGTTGAAGAACCCGTTGTAATGATTCAAGGACCGTTATCATCCGGTAGTGTTGAGAGGAAGGAATGTCTGGCAAAAAGATCGCGATAATCAATTACGGCATGGGTAACCTGAATTCAGTGCGGAATGCATTCTCGCTCCTGGGTGCGACCCCAGTGGTGACAGACGAACCACAGGAGATCGAAGATGCCGCTGCTCTTGTTCTGCCTGGGGTTGGTGCCTTTGGAGAGGCGATAAGCAATCTTCGGCAGCTCGGCCTGGTTGATCTGCTCACCCGCCGGGTGATTGAGAAGAAAGTGCCGTTTTTGGGGATTTGTCTGGGGATGCAGCTCCTTGCCGAAAGTTCTACCGAAAACGGGGTTCATCAAGGGTTGGGCTGGATTAAGGGCGCTGTGGTGAAGCTGGAAGGGGGGGAGGGCATCATGTTGCCCCATGTGGGATGGAACAATGTCAGTGTGCGAGAGAGCGAACCTGTTTTTCTAAATATCTTAAATGAGTCGGATTTCTTTTTCGATCACACATTTCATCTGCAGGCCGATGACAGTGATGTTGTGGGAACGTGTTCATACGGGCAGAGGGTTGTCGCCGCCATAAGGCACGACAACATCATCGCCACCCAGTTCCACCCGGAAAAGAGCCAGTCGAACGGTCTGCGGATCCTGAGAAATTTTCTGAATTTTGCCCTGGGTTGAGGAGAACTTGCCGGATGAAAGATGGAACGCGTTGCTGGAGGTTCTTTTTGTTATGCTGAAGAGAAGGTTGATCGCCTGCCTGGTGATGAAGAACGGGATTATTGTCCAGAGTATAAATTTCAGGCGCTATCTGCCTGTGGGCAGCCCGGAGGTCGCTGTTGAGTTTCTGAACCAGTGGGGGATCGATGAGATCATCCTGCTTGATATTGATGCGACCAAGGAGAAGAGAGGTCCGGCCTTTGAACGGGTCAGGTCAGCCGCTGCCAGGGCCTTTGTCCCGTTGACAGTGGGGGGCGGGATCAGGAATATCGACGACGTGCGTGAACTGATCCATTCCGGGGCGGACAAGGTCTGTCTGAACAGCGCTGCCTTGACGGACGTCAATATTATTCGCGAAGTAGCCAAGATCTTTGGGCAGCAATGTATCGTTGTATCGGTTGACTGTCAGGTCGCACGGCCCGGAGAATATTCCGTTTATCGGCACCTGACCGGTAATAGTGGTCCTTGGGGGCTTATCGACTATCTCAGGTCTATTGAGGATGCCGGAGCCGGGGAGATCTTTTTGAACTCGGTGGATAGGGACGGTGCGAAGCAGGGATATGATATCGCCCTGCTGCAGAAGATAACAGAGACGGTTTCAATCCCTGTAATTGCCTGCGGCGGAGTGGGAGATCCCGAACATTTTGTAGAGGCATTGTCCAAAACCGATGTTTCCGCAGTCGCGGCCGGTAATTTTTTTCATTTTACTGAGCATTCGGCCATTACAGCCAAGGCCTTTATGGAAAAGCACGGGAACGACGTCAGGCTGGATACTTATGCCACCTATCGTGATTTTGATTTCGACCCGGATGGCCGGATCAGTAAGCGGGATGACTCCTATCTGGATGAATTGCGTTTTTTCAAGATTGCCAAGGAAGTAATATGAAATACTGTGCCCGATGTCTTTATCCAGCCACTCACCCCCTGCACATTACCTTTGATGATGACGGGGTCTGCAGCGGCTGTCGGATCCATGAAGAAAAAGATGTGTTGGATTGGCAGGAAAGGGCTGAAAAATTAAAGGAGATATTTGCGCAATTCCGTTACCAGCGGGGCTCCGGCTATGACTGTATCATCCCGGTGAGCGGCGGCAAGGACTCCTATTTCATTGTCCATACGGTCAAGAATGTTTTTGGCATGAATCCCCTGTTGGTCAGCTATAACAAACAGTATAACACCAGTGTCGGTATTCGTAACTATGCCTATTTGAAGACGCTTTTTGACTGCGATGCCTTTCAGAAAACGGTGAGTCCGGAACTGGCGAAGAAAATCACCCGCTACACCCTGGAAAAGAAGGCAAGCATATACTGGCATATCCTGGCCGGTCAGACCGTGCTGCCGGTACAGGTGGCTGTCCAGTACAAGATACCCCTGATCGTTTGGGGTGCGCATCAGGGCTGTGACCAGGTCGGTATGTTTTCCCATCTGGACGAGGTCGAGATGACCAGGAAGTACCGTAAGGACCATGATCTCATGGGACTTGAGGCCGAGGATATTGTCCGGGATTCAGGGGATATTACCGAGGCGGAAATGACACCTTTTCGGTATCCGGACGATAAGGAGATCGAGGCGGTCGGGGTGAGGGGGATCTATTTGAACAACTATATCCGCTGGGACAGCAAGGCCCAACACGAGGACATGATCCGTCTCTACGGGTATGAGACCGCCCTCCAGCAAATGACCTTTGATACATACAATGACATCGACTGTTTTCATTATTCCGGCTTGCACGACTACATTAAATACATTAAGCACGGTTACGGCAAGGCCACCGACCATGCCTGTCGGGAGATCAGGCTGAAACGCCTGACCCGGGAGGAGGGGCTTGAGCTTGTGAAGAAATACAGTGGCCTCATGCCCACGGATATTCCGCTGTTCCTTGACTGGTTGGGAATCAGCGAGACCGAACTGTTCGGATATCTTAACCGTTTTAGAAATCCCCAGTTTTGGCGCCAGGTGGACGATGACAAATGGGAGCTGCATGCGCATGTTGATCCGGCCTGGGTGGATCAGACCCAGGTCGACAGGGCTCGGCTCCAGAAACAGGATGGGTGCGAGTTCTCCTTAACGCCTCACCGGAAATCGGAAGTGCCCGGTGACAGATACACCTTGATCGGTAGGGGATTTGTTGATCCGTCGTGAGGTTGGGCATGAAAAGGGAAAAGCAAAAGGCAGAGAGGAACAGGAAGTGTTCAGAACCGCCATTATAGGCTGCGGTAGAATCGCAAGCGGCTATGACCGTGAGGTGCCGACCGAGTGGAGCGCCACCCATGCCGGAGCCTATCATCTCTGTCCGGATACTGAGTTGGTGGCCGTTGCGGATCCTGATTCCAAGGCATTGAAGGCCTTTCAGGATAAATGGGGGGTGAAAAGGGGCTACCTTGATTACCGGGAACTTTTGGAGCGGGAAAAGCTCGACATCGTCAGCCTCTGTCTGCCGACCGCATACCATTTCCCGGCCTTTCAGGAGACGATTGATGCCGGAGTGTCGGCGATCTTCTGCGAGAAACCGCTTTCGCATGATCTTGACGAGGCCGTTCGGATGGTGGAAATGGCCCGGGGACGGGTGGTGGCGGTCAATTATTTCAGGCGCTGGAATCCCACCCTGGCCCGGTTGGCCCAGGGATTTCGGCAGAAAGAATATGGCGAGGTGGTCAATGTGGTCATCCGTTATCCCAAGGGGATGCTGGTGAACGCCTCCCATTTTATTGATCTGGTCAGATGGTTCTGGGGGGAGCCGGTTGCCGTGAAATTCTTGCGTACGGTCTCGGCCGATCCGGTGGATCCGGGCATTGATTTCAGTCTTTCCCTGGCCGGTGGCGGAATGGCCTATTTCATTAATGTGCCCGGTATTGATTTTGTTTTTGCCGAAGTGGATATCATCACCACCCAGGGCCGTTTGGTCATCGCCCAGCGCGGGCAGAAGGTGTTGACCTATCCCTTGGTGGCGGAACCCCATTATCGCTTGTTTTCGATTGTCGGGGAGCCTGAGATAAGAGAAACCGAGTGGCGGAATTGCACCACTCGGGCGGTCCAGGAGATTGTTGATGTCATGTGCGGCGCGACCTCTGTCACAACCTGTACCATGGGTGACGGGCTTCGGACCATGGAAATCTGCGCTGCGATCACAAGTCAGTTGCCCGCATAACCCCTGAGTTTTTTTACGGATAAAAGCATGAAGAGACTGGCACTGTTGGGAGGCGAACCTGTGCGCCGGGAACCGTATCCCGTTCATACGACGATTATTGACGATGCCGAGGAAAAGGCGGTTGTCGAGGTGCTGCGGTCCGGGCATCTGTCCGGTTTTTCTGCCAAGACCGGGGAGCGTTTTCTCGGCGGAGAAAAGGTCCGGGAGATGGAAGAGGATTTTGCCCGCTACTTCGGCGTGGAGTACGCGGTCTCTTTCAACTCGGCCACTTCGGCCCTGCATGGGGCCATGGCCGCAGTCGGTATTGGCCCGGGAGACGAGGTGATCACCTCGCCCTATACTATGTCCGCCACCGCCTCCTCCATCATAATGACCAACGGGGTTCCAGTGTTTGCCGATATCGAGGAGAGTACCTTTGGGCTCGATCCGGATTCGGTGGAGCAACGGATTACCCCTTCCACCAAGGCGATTCTGGCAGTGAACATCTTTGGCCATCCCTGTCGACTCGGGCCCTTGAAGGAGCTTGCCGACCGGCACGGTCTCATGTTGGTGGAGGACAATGCCCAGGCCCCGGGCATGTACTACCACGGGAAACGGTGCGGAACGGTTGGGGAGATGGGGGTCTTGAGCCTCAATTATCACAAGGCGATCCAGACCGGAGAGGGAGGAATGGTCGTCACTGACAACCGGGAACTGGCCGAGCGGCTGCAGTTGATCCGGAATCACGGCGAGGTCGTGGTGGGACAGACGTCCAGAAAGGATATTACCAACCTGTTGGGCTGGAATTACCGGCTGACCGAGATCCAGGCTGCGGTGGGAATCGAGCAGCTAAAAAAGCTGGATGCCTTCAATCGGATCCGACAGGATCTCGCCGGTCGGCTCACCGCCCTGCTGGGCCGCCATGACTTCCTGGTGCCGCCGGTGGTTGAGCCGGAGGCCACTCACGGCTATTATCTCTTCCCCATCCGCTTTTTTGCAGAGAAGATCGGGATCAGTCGGCAGACCTTTGTTGCGGCCATGCAGGCCGAAGGAATCTCCCTGGCCGGCGGCTATGTGCGACCTATATACCTGGAGCCCATGTTTCAGGAGAAGATTGCCTATGGCCGTCAGCATTGTCCCTTCGGATGTTCGTTGTATAAAGGGACCGTGAGTTATGAGAAGGGAATATGCCCCACGGCAGAGCGCATGCATTTTGCGGAACTGATGACCACGGATATTTGCAAGTTTCCAAACAGTAAGCAGGAGGTGGATGAGTTTGGCGCCGCAGTGGACAAGGTCGTTGCCAACCTTGCTGAATTGCGCAGTCGGGCGGAATGAAAACAGCTGATTCTTGCAGGCTGTTGGTCTATGCTCAGGATATCGGCGGGGCAAATTTTATTCTGCCGGTTCTCCAAGAGATTCTTGCAAAGCATGACTCGCCGGGCTCCGCACCAGTGGATTTGTTGATCCATCCCCATGCAGAACGTTTTTTTGCAGTACATGGCCTTGGGAGCAGGAAACAGGAGGCGATGTTCAAAACCCTTCCCGTGTCAGTGGGGTGCTGGCGTGATTATTTGGCAGGGAAGGGCATCGACAGAATTTTCTGTACCACCAGTTCTCCGTACCGCGACCTGTCCAACTGCAATCTGATTATTGCGGCCCGTCGGATGGGGATTCCGGTTTTGGGGGTCATGGACCACTGGAAGGGTTTCGAACGTTTTTTTGTCAATGAAGAACCACGGTATCTCCCCGACCAGATCTGCTGTATTGATGACACCTGTAGGGAGATCTTGGCAGATATGGGCTTGTCTCCCCGTGCTGTTCATGTTGTAGGGCACCCTGGTCTTGAAAGAGTGAGCCGGGAGGCGGTTGACAAGAAAGAAAACGCTTGCGCCCGCAGAATACTGCTTGTCTCACAGCCAGTGGTCAGGGATATGAGTTTTGAGGGATTTTTTTTTCAGAGGGTGGGCGAATGCCGCCTGATTGATCGGCTGGCCGAGATATGCAACCATCTTGCGCTGGACGGTCGGCCCGAGGTACATATCCGGCCACACCCCAAGGAGCTGAGCGGAGAGGCGTTGCCAGCGGGAATCCGTCTTGATCCGTACGAAGATTGGGAGGTGTCCAGGAAAAACGCCCAGGTTTTTATTGGACGTGATTCCATGGCGCTGGTTGAGGCCTCTCTGTCCGGAGGATATTGCATATCCCTTGCCCTGCCGGAGATCCCTGGGGCAACGGAACAACTGTTTCCTGCCGGATATACCTGCCGGATTGGCGATCTGGCTGATTTGACAGGGGCACTGGTCAGTGCCTTTCAGGATGAAAATGGAACAGGGGCCGGAGAAATGCGGCCTTTCTATAAAGGGTCTGTTGCCAGGACACTTCGGGTCTTGGCCCTTTTCAGGGCTGACTCTTGATCCAGATTTTCAGCCAAAGATTACGGAGATCCGTTCTCCCAGGGAGAGAAACAGGTGAATAACTCTGTGGCATTATCGGAAAAATTGCAAAGGGTTTTGAGGGAGCATTCCCATGAGCTTGGCCGGATATCGATAAATGGACGTGCCATCGCCGATGACCAACCGGCTTTTGTGGTGGCCGAGGCGGCCTGCAACCATATGTGTGATATGGCTCTGGCCAAGGAGATGATCGATGCCGCTGCCGCAGCCGGTGCCGATGCCATCAAATTTCAGACCTACAAGGCCGAGAAACTGGTGACCAAGGATGCGGTGGCCTTCTGGGGCCAGGAAAAGGTCAGCCAGATAGAGTACTATCGGCGCTTGGACCGGTTCGGGCGGGATGAGTACCAGGAATTGTTCGCTTATGCCGACCAGCGGGGAATCATTCCTTTTTCTTCACCCTTTGATGCCGAGAGCACCGAAATGTTGGCCGCGATCGGTATGCCGGTCTTCAAGATCGCCTCCTGCGATATTCCCGATCTCAGGCACCTGCGTCAGGTGGCCGATTATGGCCGGCCTATTATCCTGTCAACCGGTGCTTCCACGGTGGAAGAGATCGATAGGGCCCTAGAGACCATCTTCGAACAGGGCAACTATCAGCTCATGCTGCTTGCCTGTACCTTGAGTTATCCGACCAGAAACGAAGATGCCAATCTGCGGCGCATTCAGACCTTGCGTGAGCGGTATCCTGGCGTGATCGTCGGGATCTCTGATCACACCGAGCCAGATTCCCACATGGTGATTCCTGCCGTGGCCGTGGCTCTAGGTGCCAGGATTGTTGAGAAACATTATACCCTGGATCGCTCCATGAGCGGTTCCGGGCATTTTTTTGCCGTGGACCCGGGAAGCCTGAGGATGATGGTGGCCAACATCCGGGTGACTCAGACCGTATTGGGCGACGGAGCACTTGGGGTGGCGGCCTCTGAACAGAAGGCCTGGGAGAGTGCCAGGAGGAGTATCGTGGCGGAGGTGGCCATCGGCAAGGGAGATTTGGTACGTGAAGAGATGCTTGGCATCAAACGGCCCGGCTCCAATGGCATACCGGCCTCGGAACTGGGCACGATTGTCGGGAAGAGGGCGGTTGTCGATATTGCGCCCGACACCTTTATCACCATGGAAATGTTGGAACAGGAAAGCGAATGAAGATCCAGTTGAGTTCTGCGGTTTTTGGTGAATTTGAGGTTGACGATCATAATCTGATCGGGGTGTACGGGCCTACGACCCTTGAGGGGCCGGGAATTTCCGATGTCCAGATCAGAGAAAGGTTCGCACATCCGATCGGGATTCCTTCCCTCGCGGAATTGGCTCGGGGAAAAAACAAGGTTGTTATTGTTACCGATGACAACACCCGGGCGACACCTTTGCCTCGGCTGTTGCCCCCGCTGCTCGATATTCTGAAGGAGGCCGGGGTCCGGGATGAGCAGATATTGTTTTTGGTGGGGTTGGGAACCCACCGGGATATGACGGAATTGGAAATTATACAGAAATTCGGCAAGGATATTGCCTCAAAATACCGGGTGATCAACCACGAATGGGGAAACCCCGAGGCCTTGGTCAATCTTGGAAAGAGTGAACTCGGTTTTGAGGTGGTTATCAGTCGGCACGCCGTTGAGGCGGATATGCTTCTGGTTGTCGGTAGCATCGTTCCCCATGCTACCACAGGATTTTCCGGTGGTGGTAAGGCAATCATGCCTGGGATCTGCGGCGAAAAAACCATAGAAGATACTCACTGGAAGGCCTTGGATTTTGCCATGGCCGAGATTCTTGGCAATTTCGATAACCCGGTGCGACAGGCAGTGGTGGATGTCTGTCGCCGAGTCGGGCTCTCGGCTATCGTGAATACGATTCTTTTTGACGGGGACAAAATACATGACCTGGTGGTCGGTGATGTGGAAGCGGCACATCGGCAGGGGGTGAAAAGCTGCTTGGAGGTGTATGGAGTTCCGGTGAATGGTCAGGCTGATATCGTTGTTGCCGAGGCCTATCCCACGGATATCGATTTGCGGCAAGCCATCAAGGCGATCTGTTCAGCCGATATTGTCTGCCGGGACAATGGGGTCATCATCCTGCCGGCAAATTGCCCTGAGGGTGCGGCGCCGCAATTCCCTGACTTTGAGTATTATGGCTTCTCCAACCCTGATGATCTGTATCAGGAGGTTGAAGAAGGCGTGTTCTCCCAGAAGCTTTTGGCCTATACTTTGGTGGCCATCGGCAGAATTATCAGTAAACGGGTCAAGGCCATTCTGGTCTCGGAAAACATCGATGCGACCAAGGCCGAGCAGATGGGATTTCAGCATGCCGCGACGGTTGATGAGGCATTGGCAAGGGCGTATGAAATGGTGGGGCAAAACCGGAAGGTCATGGTCTTGAAGCAGGCTGGCCAGATTTTGCCGGTAATTTAACGAGAAAGGTGGGTTCCTTGTCGGTCAAAGTAACGGTTTACATCGCAACTTATAACTACGGTCGTTTTATTGAAAAGGCAGTTGACAGTGTTCTCGCTCAGACCATGTCGGATTGGGAGCTGATCATCATCAATGACGGCTCAACCGACAATACCATGGAGGTGTTGGAAAGGTTTCAGGGGTACCCCCGGATCAGAATCATTGATCAGGAGAATAAGGGGTTGAATAGAACCAACAACATTGCACTCAGGGTGTCGTCTGGAAAGTATATTGTCAGGCTTGATGCTGATGATTACCTGGACGAAAACGCCCTACTGATCCTCTCCAACACCCTGGATGTCAAGAAAGAGGTCGACCTCGTCTATCCTGACTACTTTCTTATCGACCAAGATGGAAAGATACTTGAAATGGTCCGGCGCAAGAAGCTCGCAGAGGAGGTGCAGTTGCTTGATATGCCGGCCCATGGTGCCTGCACTATGTATCGGACCAGCGTGCTGCGTCAGATCGGCGGGTATATCGAGAATTACACCTGCCAGGATGGCTATGAAATGTGGCTTCGTTTTATTCAGAAGCACAAGCCCTATAATGTGAACATCCCTCTTTTTTACTATCGGCAACACCCTCTCAGTCTGACCAAGAATCAGAACAAGATACTGGATACCCGTCGAGAGATCAAAAGGCAGTTTGTTGAAAAAAATATTACCAGTAAGCCCCTGAAGGTCCTGGGGATTATTCCGGCGACCCGAAAATCAATCTATGCCAAAAACGATCCTTTGGTGGAGATCGCCGGCAAACCCCTGATCTGGCACACCCTGTCCCAACTGGAAAAGGTGCGATCCATGGAGATGGTGGTGTTGTCGTCAGAGGATGACGATGTCTTGGAATACGGTAAAGAATTTTCCAAGGTCATTTCCCTGAAGCGGGAGCCACATCTGGCAAAGGCGAATACCCGAATGGTCGACTTGTCTTCGTCTATATTGGCCTATCTGCGGCAGGAGAAGCGCTTTGAGCCTGATGCGGTCTGCGTCCTCAATGTTAACACTCCCCTTAGGAAGGCCCATCATATCGACTGGGCCATTGATACCATGCGGATCTTTGATGTGGATGCGGTGATTTCGGTTCTTGAGGAGCTTGCAGACTGTTACCAGCATGAGAAATTCGGACTGACCCCCATCAGGAGTTCCCGGAAAGGGATGCGGGTTGAGCGTGATGCCATCTATCGGGCCAATGGTGCGGTAACCCTCTGCTTAGCTGACAAACTTGAAGTTATGGATGGTAATCTGGACAACAGAACCGTTGGGCATATTGTTATGTTGTCCCAGGAAAGCGTCAGGATAAACAGCGAATTTGAATTCTGGTTGGCTGAAAAAATTTTAGCAAGTGATTTCAATCAGTAAAAAGTATTTTTAGGATCTATTCTGGATGGTGCTAGGACGGCAATGAATCAAGACCAACAAGGTAAATTGCGAGATGAATTACAGGGTGGCGAGGTGGATGGCCTCTCGTGTTCGTTTTTCAAAAAGCCGGTTATTATCTTCGGGGCTGGCCGCTCTGGGACTACCCTTTTGCACAGTCTGCTGGACGATCATCCTGAGCTGGTGGTCTGGCCATTTGAGTTCTCCTACTACCCAGAATTCGAACGGTTCAGGAAGAGAATTGGCATTCCTGCAGGTAAGCCGGTGCGGTTGTCTTTACTCAATGGGCATTTTCTCGCCCGCGATGACATCCAGTGCCTCGGTGACCCCCATCATTTCAGCATGGGGGTATATATGGACCTCGGAAAGGTAAACAGGAAGGCGTTTTTTGACGTCATGACCTCCTATCCCCAAGATCAGCTTGTCTCAAGAAAGGAATATCTTTTGTTGTTGATCCGGGCTTACTATGAGGCATTTTGTCCTGACCGGCCGGTGAAGGGTTTTGTGTTTTGTCTGCAGAATATACGTGATGAGGTTGTGGCGGATTTTACAGAGGCAAAGTATCTCTGGGCATACCGGGAGCCAATTGATAACTACATCGCCACCAAAAAGGATTATTTCGTAACCGCAGACAACAAATATCTTTGTTATTTCCCGGGAAAGTGTAACAGAGTTTTCAGGCATGGTCTCATGGAAGTGGCTAGTTGGCCTGTTTATTATACCCACAGGTGGGTCAGTTCCCATGGAAGCCGGGTGCGCATTCTGACGGTAGATCTCAAAGAGTTGCAAGGCAATCCTGCTTCAGTCATGAAAAGGGTGGCGGAATTTGTTGGCATTCCCTTTGATGAATCGTTGTTGCGGGCGACTTTTGCCGGCGTCAGGTTTGACTCCAATCTGTCCAGTGGGGAAAAAAGCGGGGGAAAGATTTTGAAAACTCCTTTATATAATCCGGCGGAACATCTTTCGGATTTTGAATATTCTTATGTGAAAAGAAAATTATTGCATGACAATGAATTCCGTAAATATTCTTTTCGAAATTTTGCAGGTTTTTTCCGTCTGTTGAAGAATGAGTTCCCGGAACAACTGATAGTAAGGAAAAAGAAGAGTGGTGTTTTGGCGCGGTTGCTGGTGACAGCCGTGACCTTTGTCGTTGCCTACCTTAATAACCGATTTTTTTTTCTTTTTTATAATTTTCCCCTGGAAGATCCATGGGAGTAGTTTGGCGTTTGCCTTGTTGTTTTTCCCGGAAATCTGTTAAGGAACTCTCTTTTGATTAAAGATATTCGAATAGCCCTATTCTGTCTTGCGCCCTACAAGCGGTTCGCTCTTGGTACGATGGCAGTTATGGTTTGTGCCTCTCTGCTGGAAGGGATTGGTATCGGCGTGATCATCCCGATCCTTGAATCTTTGGGGGAAGTCTCCCAGCAGAGCACCTTTACCATGCATGTCAGGTCGTTCCTCGCCATTCTTGGAATAGATTTCGACGTGAAAATCCTTTTATTTTTGTTTTCGTTGGTAATGGTGGGGAAATATTCAATGGCCTCGTTGCAACTCTACCTGAATCGGGTTTTTGCATCGAACGTACGGCGTGATCTGCAATCCAAGGGATTCCATACGCTTATGAAGGTCCCGTTGTCTTTTTATCACAAGCAGAAGATCGGTGATCTCGTGGCCACCCTCTATACTTCCGCTTCTAATGCCAGCGGGGTGATTGAGCTGGGACTTTCCCTGGGGGTGATGGCGATCTTTTCGCTGGTTTACATGGGCTTGGCCTTGGCGATTTCTGTCAAGTTGACTCTGGCTGCCATGACCCTGATCGGAATTACCTCACTTTTTGTGCTTCCCAGGTTCAGGGTGGGATTTCGGCACGGCAGGACGGAAAAAGAGGTGACTGATAATTTTAATTCGTTTTTGATTGATAAACTTTCCGGGATCAAGATGGTCAAGGCCTACCACAATGAAATCCTGCACGAGAGAGAGTTTCAGGGCGTGGTCGGTGATTATCGGTCCATGGCCATCAGTATGCAGCTCAACAAAATTATAACCAGTATGCTGATGGAACCGGTGGTTGTTCTTTTCGCCATTGCCTTGATGGGAATCGCTATTATTCAGCTAGAAATGACCCTTGTGCCGGTCGTGACCTTTTTTTACATTTTGTCCAGATTGACTCCGATGGTGAAGGGGGTGCATGGAAACTGGCTGCAGATTATCAATTACCTGCCCCATTTTACTAAGGTCCATGAGTTGATTGAGCCATCGGGGGTGATTTTTCCCGGCGATGGTACCTGTGCCTTGACCACCATGCAATACAGCATAAATTTTTGTGGTGTCCGTTTCGCACATGAAGGTGCGGATTCCGATGCCTTGAAGG
>Ga0224496_10001755_pt1 | contig 13260 bp, 9 predicted proteins | sample SF_Jul11_sed_USG_2_FD_168127 | JGI IMG/M metagenome (GOLD analysis project Ga0224496, IMG submission 168127) | Sediment microbial communities from San Francisco Bay, California, United States - SF_Jul11_sed_USGS_8_1 | ecosystem: Environmental > Aquatic > Marine > Sediment | place: USA... | reverse complement strand
TCGGACGCGGCGGCGTACGCCTACGTCGACGGGGCGATCGATGCCGCCGAGCGCGCAGTCAACGAGCAGATCCGCGTCTGATCAGCCCAGCGCGTCGGCTGCCGCCCGCGCCGTCAGGATACACCCTGACAGGAACGTGCCTTCCAGCGAGCGCCTGCCGCTGGCGCCGCCACCGCCGAAGCCGGCAGCCTCACCAATCGCGAACAGGCCGGCGATCGGCTTGCCGTTGCGATCGAGTGCACGACTCGCGAGGTCCGTCTGGATACCGCCCAGGCTTTTTCGCGTGATCAGGCGCAGCTTGATGGCAATCAATGGGCCGTGCTGCAGGAGTGGTTTCGGCTTGCACGTGCGAATGCGGTCCGAGCGCCAGGCGCGCGCATGCACGATTCTGCGAATCTGGTCGTCGTTCCACAGCGCGGGGCCGCGGCGAACGTTGTCATCAAACGACCCGATAGCACGGGCGACGTTGTCGAGTTTCACGAAGTCGCTGCCGTCAAGCGCATTCATTTCCGCCACGAGTTCCGGAAGTGTATCGGCGACGATGAAGTGGTCGCTCTCCTCCTGCATTTGCCGCACAAGCCGGTGATTGCCGAACAGTGTTTCCCTGAGGAACGGCAACGTCCGGCTGTCACGAATATGCGGATTGTGTTCGGCCCCGGAGATCGCGAACTCCCTGGCTGCGATGCGCCAGTTGAGCACCTGCCAGCTCCAGGGCTTCTCCATTGCGGACAGGCGGCCGCACATGTCGTTGGTGTCGAAGCCGGTAATGAGCGGTTCCGGGCCGATGCGCCGGCCCGTGTGATCCAGCCATAATGCCGACTTGCACGGTATCAGGCTGAGACCGTGGCCGTCGAACTGCGGCAACGGGTGCGGGATACCCGCCGCGTAGTTCCACATGTTCTCGAGATGCGTGACGACGCCACCGTGTTGTTCAACGACGTCGTGCATCGCGCCGTCACAATACGGATGCGATCCATTCAGCAATTCTTCGGGAGCGTCCCCCCAGTACCAGTGATGGCGTACCTTTTGCAGGTTGCCGTTGATACCGCCGGTCGCAACCATCGTCTGTCCGCCGAGAAATTCACGCTCTTCACCGCTCGCCTCCATGACGCCCCGGCAACCGCTGATGCAGCCATCGTCGACGAGCAGTTCATCCACCCGGCAGCCAAACACGGAGTGCAGCTTGCCGGCATTGCGATGCGCCGCGAGCAAAGCGGCAAGCCGTTCGACCAGACCGAGCCCGGTACCCCAGAGGATGTGATAGCGAGGCACGCTGTTACCCGGCAGGAAATTGCCACGCTCAACCCAGTTGACAGCCGGCAGGAAGCGCATGCCCTTCTGACGGAGCCAGTGAAAGACCCGGTCGGCACACTGCTCCACATAGGCCTCGGCCCAGCGCTTTGGCCAGACATCGAGTTCGCCGAACTCCGCGAAGGAATGCCAGTCCGAGAGGGCAAGATCCGGCGAATCCTTGATGCCCATCCTGCGTTGCAGCGGCGTACCGACCAGCGCCATGCCACCAAAGGCCGTGCGGGCCAGCCCGCCGACGTTTGCCGCGGTATGGCGGTCGATGAGCGTCACCGATTTGCCCCGCTCCAGGCATTCGTGGGCAGCGACCAGACCGGCGATGCCCGCCCCGATAATTACGATGTCGCTTTCCTGCGCCGGCATGTGTTTTTCCCGTACTTGTTTTTAGGTGCACGGTTGTCCAGACTAATGTCTCCCCTGATACTGGCACTTCCGGAACGCACAGACAATGAACTTTCGAACAGCGATCTTCCTGCTCACAGCGCTCGTTCTTCCAGGCCTCGCCACTGCTGGTGACGACACCTCCGGCAAAGCACTCTACGCCACCTGTGCCGCCTGTCATGGCGCCAGCGGCGAAGGCAACGAGGCACTCAATGCCCCGGGTATTGCCGGCCAGTCCGAGTCCTACCTCGCTCGCCAGCTATGGGATTTCAAGGATGGCCGTCGCGGCAAGGAACCCGGGGATACGACGGGTGCCCAGATGCTGCCAATGGCGGCAACGCTCCCGGATGGTGAGGCGATCACGACAGTCTCAGCCTATATCGCCGCCATGCCCACGGTGCAGCCGGCGGCAACGGTTAGCGGCGATGCGGCGAATGGCCAGAAGCTCTACACAGGCAAGTGCGGTGCCTGCCATGGTGGCCAGGGCTGGGGCAATGAGGCCTTGTTCACGCCACGCCTGACGGTCATTGGCGACTGGTACCTCCTGCGCCAGGTGGCGAAGTTCCAGGAAAGCCTGCGCGGCGTTCACGAGGACTCCAAGTACGGCCGGCAGATGGCAATGATGGCAAAGACCGTTACCGAGGATGAGCTCAAAGACATCGCCGCCTTCCTGAATGCGCAGGGCCCCCAGCAATAAGGCGTCCCTGGCAGGTATCGTTGTCCTGGCGCTTTGCGGGACCGTACTTGCCGAACCACAGGTCGAGCTGCAGAGCGACTGCCCGCCCGGCTTCGAGCTGACCGGCAACAATGCGTGTGAGTTGCGCACGTTGTACCAGAACTACGATTCGCTGCACGAGGCAGGCGTAGGCGGCCCCAGGACGGGACTGCCAGAAGCCCGCGATGGCTTCTCGCCGCAACAGATCGATCTCGGGCGCTACCTCTTTTTCGATCCCTTGTTGTCAGGCGATGACAGCCTTTCCTGCGCGAGCTGTCACCATCCCGACCTCGGCTTTGCCGACGGCCGCCCGCGCAGTATCGGCATCGGCGGGGCCGAAGTCGCGCGCGCCGCCCCGAGCCTCTGGAACGTCGCGTTCCTGCGCAGGTTCTTCTGGGATGCCCGTGCCGGTTCGCTCGAGGAACAGATGCAGGGACCGCTGTACGCAGACGACGAAATGGGGACCACGCCGGCACAATTGCTCGCCGACATCGGCGACAACGAGCACTACCGCCGGCTGTTCCGCGATGCGTACCCGGGCAGCGAGGGGCCGCCGACGCTCGACCAGATCTACACGGCTATTGCGGCGTTCCAGGCTTCCCTCATCTCGTTGAACAGCCGCTATGACCAGTATGCACACGGCTATCACGACGCACTGACGGACCGGGAAAAAGCCGGCATGAACGTGTTCCGTTCGTTCGTCGCGCGCTGTGCCGAATGCCACACACCGCCGCTGTTCACCAACCAGCAACTGGCTGTCATTGGCGTCAGGGAACCCGATGGACGAGCATTCGACCCGGGCGCCGGGGCCACCACGGACAATCCCGGCCTGCGCGGCGGCTTCAAAGTGCCGGGCCTGCGCAATATCGCCCGGACTGCGCCCTACATGCACTCCGGCACTTTCGCCACGCTGCGCGAGGCGGCCGAGTTTTACACGCTCGGCCGCGGCCATGCGCTGCCCGTCGCCGAACAGGATCGCGTTACCGTACACTGGCACATCTGGGAGCCGGACCTGGGCGCGGAAGAACTCGATCGCCTGGTCGACTTTCTCGGCGCGCTGACCGACGAGAGTTTCAAGCCGCAGGTACCGTCGCAGATGCCGTCGGGGTTACTGCCGATCGGCAAGCTGCCTGAGGCGCTTGCGCCCCACCTGGGCCAAACGAACTAGAAGAAGAAATCGGGAAGGAAAGAACATGGGCAAGAAACTGGGTTTGATCGTTGCCGCTATCGCGCTCCTTATTATCGGCGCCATCGGCGGCATGAAGTACGCTGGCGACAATCGCGCAACCGTCGTGGGCGATACCTCGCGGTACAGTGCCGGCGCGAGCAGCAGCGGCGCGCTGACCGGTTCGGTGGGTGGCTCCGGGAGCGGCACCGTGCACGAAGTTCGGGACGGCGATTCAATCCAGGCAGCCGTGGCGAAAGCCGAATCCGGCGACGTGATCAAGGTATTCCCGGGCACGTACCACGAGACGGTCTATATCGACAAGGACGACATCGTACTGAGTGGCGTGATCGTCGATGACGTCTGGCCCGTCATGGAAGGCGACAAGAAACTCAATGACGCTGTCCTCTACTCCGGTAACGGCATTACCGTCGAGAACCTCCAGATCCAGCACTACAAGGGCAACGCCATCATGGGCCAGGCAGGCAATAACTTCCTGATCCGCAACAACAACATTGTCGATACCGGGGTCTATGGCATTTTCCCCGAGTTCGGCACCAACGGACTCATCACGCATAACGTACTGAGCGGCATCGAGGATGCCGCGATCTACGTCGGCATGTGCGACTACATTCATGTGACGCACAACGAAGTGTTCAACAATGTCGCCGGCATCGAAATCGAGAACTCGCGTCATTCCATCGTCGAGAACAACTACGCCCATGACAACACCGGCGGCATCCTCGTGTTCATCACCCCGGGCTTGCCCATCAAGACAACCTACGACACGATTGTTCGCAACAACTTCATCGTCAATAACAACACACCGAATTTCGGCATTCCGGGCTCCACCGTAGCCGGCATTCCAGCCGGCACCGGCATCCTGAATATGGCCGGTGACCGGACCACGATCGAAGGCAATATCATTACCGGCAACCAGGTGATAGGCATCCTGATCACGGACCACATGAATGCCCCGAATGTCACGCTGGACCCTGACGCGGACCCGAACTCCGACGAGATCGCCATTCTCGACAACATGATGTGGAATAACGGCTTCAACACGATTCCGGAAATCACAGCGCTCAAGACGCTGGAACTCGTCGACGGTGATGTCCAGATCCTGAACATCGGCAGCAGCACCAATAGCTGCATACTGGACCACGACAAGTACGTCACCGTGGGACTCAGGGATTTCGGCACGTGCGGCTTTGCCACGACGGCTGACGTTAAGAGCTACCTGCTGGACGAACCTGCAGAACGGCGCGAGATCGCAGCCGAAGACATGGGCAAACGCGCCTACTATGGCATCTGTGCCGGCTGCCATGCCTACAACATCAAGATGATCGGGCCACCGACCCAGACCATCCAGGCGCTGTACATGGACGATCCCCAGGGCATCGTCGACTACATCACGAATCCGACGAAGAAGCGCGACGACTACCCGGAAATGCCGCCGCAGAATTACCTGTCCGAGGACGTGCGTATGGCGGCGGCGGAATTCATGCTGCAGGTCAGGAAGTAACGAACGGACAGGTCGCGTACAATGCGCCAAAACGACCACCCAGGACACCCGCATGACAGCATCGTGGAAAGCGTTCGCGACGGTTGACCCGTTCGCGGGCATGACAGGCAGCAACCCCGGCCGGCTGCAAAACCTCGCGGGCGGCCAATGGCATGATGTCGACACCTACCGTGACGATATCGTCGATCCGCTGAACGGGGAGTCCTTTCTCCAGGTACCGGATACGACGGACATGGCGCCGTTCATCGCAGGGCTCGAGAGCTGTCCGAAGTCCGGACTCCACAACCCGCTGCGCAACAACGACCGCTACGTGCATCTCGGCAGCGTCTGCGCCCGCGCAGCGGCACTGCTCGCCACACCGGCGGTCGAGGAGTTCTTCACCAGGCTGACCCAGCGCGTCATGCCGAAAAGCTGGCAGCAATGTCTCGCCGAAGTTCGGGTCACGCGGGTCTTCCTGGAGAACTTCTCAGGCGACGGCGTACGTTTCCTTGCGCGCGGCTTTTCCAACCCGGGCGATCACCAGGGACAGGAGTCGCGGGGCTACCGCTGGCCGTTCGGCCCGGTGGTCGTCGTCGCACCGTTCAACTTTCCGCTCGAGATTCCAGCGCTGCAAACCATGGGGGCGCTGTTCATGGGCAATCGTCCGCTGATCAAGGTCGACTCCAAGGTCAGCGTCGTCTTCGACCAGTTCATTCGCCTGCTCATACACTGTGGCCTCGACCCTGCCGACCTCGACTATGTCCATTGTCGGGGCGAGAAGATGGGAGAGCTGATTGCAGAGGCCGCCAGCACCATTCGGCTCGCGCAGTTCACGGGGTCGAGCACGGTTGCCGAACGCGTCGCCGATACGCTGAACGGCCGCGTGCGGCTCGAGGATGCCGGGTTCGACTGGAAAATCATCGGACCCGACTATGACGAACGGTGGCTCGACTACGTTGCGTGGCAGTGTGACGAGGACGCCTACAATGCGACCGGCCAGAAGTGTTCCGCCCAGAGCGCCTTGTTCGTGCACGAGAACTGGGCGGACAAACTGTTGCCAAGGCTCGCAGCGCTTGCGGCACGACGCAGCCTCGACGACCTGACGGTCGGTCCCGTCCTGTCGTGGACCAACGAGCAGATCAAGGGGCACATCGACGCCGTCCTGGCCGTCGCGGGCACGGAACTGTTGTTTGGCGGTAAGCCCCTGACGGGACACAGTATTCCGGACTGCTTTGGGGCCTACCAGCCGACGGCGATCCGGGTGCCGCTGCAAGCCATGCAGGGCGGCGCCTTCGAGGTGGTCGCCCGGGAACTGTTCGGCCCGTTCCAGATCGTTGTCACGTATGGCGACAATGACATTGATACCGTGCTCGACATGTGTGAACGAATGGAGAACCATCTGACGGCGGCTGTCGTGAGTGCGGACATCCTGTTCCAGCAAAAGGTCCTCGGTGCCACCGTGAACGGCACGACCTATTGTGGCATGCGCGCACGCACGACCGGCGCGCCACAAAATCACTGGTTCGGCCCGAGCGGAGACCCGCGCGGCGCCGGTATCGGCACGCCCGAGGCAATCCAGCTCACCTGGAGCGCGCATCGGGAGATCATCTCGGACAACGGCCCCATGCCGGCCGGATGGGAAACGCCGCCGGTACGCTAGAGCCAAGGACAGGGCCATCATTTTCGACGTCGACGGTACGGCTGTCCGAGACGGAGCAAACTCACCGGCGTGCAATCAACCGGGCGTTCGCGGGCGCCGGCCTCGACCGGCACCGGGACCGGACCCTGTATCGGCAGTTACTCGAGGTAACCGGCGGCAAGGAACGAATTCGCTACGAGAATACCTACCGCACTACATCGCGGGCAGAGTAAGCAGGTCGCCGTTGATGCCGATGAACTTCTTGATGCGGTTCGCGCCTTCGCGCATCGCCGCCTGGAGATTGATGCTGCGCACCGTGCTGCGCTCCCGCTCTGCCGCGCGGTTGTCGACTTCCACCTCGAGCGTCATGTCGTTGTTGCGAAACAGCAGCGAGCGGCGAGCGTCGTGGCTCGACCAGCCGAGGAACTTGCGCGGGTTGACGAAGCGCGCCTGGCTGCCGTCGGCAAGGACCGCGACGCACTCGGCGTAACGCATCGGGATTTCGACACGGTACTCGACAACGTCGGCGTGACTCGCGCCTCGCAGCGGAACCAGGTTGTCGAGAATTCTTGCGGTGTTTTCGAGCAGGCCGGCATCGCCGTGCGGCACGCGGCACAGCTCGTTGGCAAAAATACCCTGTTGGGCGTCCTTTGTTTCCAGCGTCGTGTGTTGCATCGCAATTCCCCCGTAGGTTCAGTATTGCGGCTTCTACGTATAGAGGCCTTGAGCCGATACTACGAAAGAACTTCCTTAAATTTTACAAAAAGAATTTCACACTGTTAATTTCACAGCATTGCGCTTCACCAGCCCTTGAAGAAACTGCCATCGGCAAAATCCCAGAGGAGCGTGAGATAGGCCCGGTTGTCCCAGGACTGCCCGGAGAGCGGTAGCTCCACCGCCAGGTTCAACGCCACGTGCCCACCGCGCGTCAGCCCGACGCGAACCTGGGGCAGCGCGGTCCATTCAACGTCTCCGTTGCGCGACCGGAATGGGCTCTCTGCGATAATTTCCAGACCCGGGAACACACGCCTCGGCCAGGGCGTGTGAACATAATGAACGGCGCCGGCGAGTTCGACGGCGCCGTCGCTGGCTTTGTCCATCGGGAACTTCAGTCGCAGACTGCTTTGCAGAATCCATGACGGCGAAAATTTCCTGCCATAGGCGAGATAGGTCTGCAGTTCGCCATCGCTGTCGCCGGAATTCACCGGCGCCGCGAAGATGACTGCGCCCGACAGGATATGCGACTCACTCCACGACAAGGCATGCTTGTAGCCGAGCTCGACGTCGGTCAATTCGCTCCCGGCTGCATCGTTGACGTGTACGAGCTCCAGGATGCCCTGCCCCCGCTTGCCGATACGCTTCTCTATCTCGAGTACGCTTTTCAACGGGTTCTCGCCGGCCTGGTCTGTGTAGCGACCCTTGTACACGACCTCGTCTTCGGGAAATGCCTTCTTGGTGCGCGTCGGCAGGAACAGGTTCATCTCGCCCGGCGGGTAAGCACTCGTGTCCACCAGCGATTTGCCATAGGCGGTCACGTCGGCGATCTGCTCATCCGTCAGCGCGTCCTTGTGCGCCGGCATCTTCTCGCCGATACCCATGGCATGGCCGCCGTACTTGATGACCATCCTCCAGTCGCCGGCGGGTTCGCGGCTGTTGAACAACGGATCAGAGAGATCCGCGGGCTGCGTACCGAGCCCCTGCACGACGGGGCTGTCGGGATCGGGCCGGCCGTTCACCCCGTGACACACCGCGCAGGTCGATTCGAATATGGACTTGCCGGCCTCGAGGTCGGTCGCGTTTACCGCCGCGGGCAGGAACACCAGTCCCGTAACCGACAACAGCGCAATCAGGGGATGACGATGAAAGAACATGGGTCTGACTCCATTAGAGGCGTCTAATGAAACAATATACGGGCCGTGGCGGCATTCAGAAGTCAGAAGATGTACGTACCTCGCACACCTTCTGACCCTGTTGTCCATTACCTGAGCACGTGAATATTGTGCTTCCCGCACACCTCGTGCAGCGCTCTGGGCCACACCGTCGTGCTGACCTCGCCGAGGTGGGCCTTGCGCAGCAACAGCATCTGCACGCGCGACTGGCCAATGCCACCACCGATCGACAAGGGAATCTCATCGTTCAGGATCATCTGGTGATAGGGCTGCGACAGCTCGTCTTCGCGCTCGGCAATCTTCATCTGTTCGCGCAGCGTGTCCTTGGTAACGCGAATGCCCATCGAGGAGAGCTCGTGGCGACGTTTCGTTACATGGTTGTAAACGAGAATATCGCCGTTCAGTCCATGCATGAGTTTGCCGTCTTTTTCGATCGTGGGCGTTACCCAGTCGTCGTAGTCGGCAGCACGCATTTCATGCGGGTAGCCATCGTCCAGGACCCAGCCAATGCCGTAGATAAAGACGGCGCCAATTTCCTGGACGATCCTCGTCTCACGCTCCTTGCGGGGCAGGTCGGGATACCGGGCCAGGATTTCCTCGGCATGGATGAAATGCAGCTCTTCGGGCAACGGCGGGAAACGGGGATCCTGCAGCTCGGGGTATTTGTCCATCACCATCTTTTCGGCACCAACGAAGACCTTCCAGATCTTTTTCACAACCATCGTCAGGTAATCGAGCGTGCGATCTTCTTCCGTGATGACCTGCTCCCAGTCCCACTGGTCCACGTAGGCACTGTGGTCGTGATCGAGGAAGTAATCTTTGCGGACGGCCCGCATGTCGGTGTTGATGCCTTCGTGCACGTCGCATTCGAATTGCTGCAACGCCCAGCGCTTCCACTTGGTCGCGGCCTGCACGATCGACGCGCGAATCGGTACGTCCAGCCCGAGACCGCAAGGAAATTCGACCGGGGTCCTTGAGCCATCGCGGTCCAGCATGTCGTTCATGCCCGACGAGGCCTCGACGATAAGCGGCACCTGGACCATCATCAGGTTCAGCTCCCGGGCGAGTCCTTTTTCGATGTACTCCTTGACGTCAAAGATGGCCTGCTGTGTGCGTTTCACATCGAGCAGGGATGCATAGTCCCTGGGCAGGACTTTTTCAACAGCCTCGTAGGTACTGATTCCCGGGCCTGCCAGGTCAGTTCGTTTATCCAGCATTTTCTTGCCTCCAAAGCACAGGGGAATGACAGGTGCCTGATCAGACTCCGTCATTAGATGCTTCGCGGATCGCTGATACTATCGTGGAAAGTAACAAACGAATTGCGCCGTAACCGGGAAATACCGTGCCCGCCCTGTATAATTGCGCGACTTTTTTGACCCGGCCGATCCCATGAAAAAACCCGAACTCCTGTCGCCCGCGGGCACGCTCAAGAACATGCGCTTTGCCTTCGCCTACGGTGCTGATGCGGTGTATGCGGGCCAGCCGCGCTACAGCCTGCGCGTGCGCAACAATGAATTCAGCAAGGAAGAGGTCCTTGCCCAGGGTATCGAGGAGGCGCATGCCGCGGGTAAGCTGTTCTTCCTGGCCAGCAACATCGCCCCACACAACAACAAGCTCAAGAACTACCTGCGCGACCTGGAACCCATCATCGGCATGGGCCCGGACGCCCTGATCATGTCGGACCCCGGCCTGATCATGATGGTGCGGGAGGCGTTCCCCCATGTGCCGGTTCACCTGTCAGTGCAGTCAAACGTCGTCAATTACGCGTCGGTACGGTTCTGGCAGCAAATGGGGCTGACACGCATCATCCTGTCGCGTGAACTGTCGCTCAGGGAAGTCGCGGAGATCCGCGAGGAATGCCCGGACATGGAGCTGGAGGTTTTTGTTCACGGCGCCCTGTGCATCGCTTACTCCGGACGCTGCCTCCTGTCCGGGTACCTGTCGCATCGCGATTCAAACCAGGGTGCCTGTACCAACACCTGCCGGTGGAAGTACAACGCCTACGAGGGCCGCGAAACCAGCACGGGCGATGTGGTTCCGGTCGAGTACGAACCCGCCGGTGCCGAGCCCGTCGAGATGAAGGCTGCGCTGCTCGAGGAAGAGACACGGCCTGGCGAACTCATGCCGGCCTACGAGGACGAGCACGGCACCTACATCATGAACTCGCGCGACCTGCGCGCCGTGCAGCACGTGCACGAACTCGCGAAGATGGGTATCGACTCCCTGAAAATCGAGGGCCGCACCAAGTCGGCCTACTACACGGCGCGCACAACCCAGGTTTATCACCGCGCCATTGAGGATGCCGCGGCAGGTCGGGAGTTCGACATGGGCATGATGGACGAGCTCGAGGGCCTTTCCAATCGTGGCTATACGGAAGGCTTCTATCGGCGCCATCCGCCGAAGGAATACCAGAACTACGAACAGGGTGCATCCAAGTCCGACCGGCAGCAACTCGTCGGGGAGATGCTGGACATCAACGATCGCTGGTTGACTGTTGACGTCAAGAATCGCTTTTTTCCCGGCGACCTGATGGAACTCGTCACACCTTCGGGCAACATCACGTTCGACCTGCCGGAAATCAGGAACCGGGACGACCAGCCGGTCGACGTCGCGCCGGGCTCGGGACACGTCGTGAAGATTCCTCTCCCGGAGGACATCGATCCCGGTACCGTCAACGAATTCTCCATGCTCGTCCGCTACCTGCCGCGCACGCCGCCGGAATCACAATAATCCAGTTTAATATCAATTAGTTAAATACGTCGACAAGCCGCGCTTTTTGGCGGCATGTACTTATTTGGCCAGGCGCCCGGAGGGTTTATATTCCCCACGGTGCCAAAATGATTGAAATTCGCATTCATGGCCGAGGCGGCCAGGGCGGCGTCACTCTCGCGAAACTCATTGCAACGTCGCGCTTCTTGCAGGGACAGTCGGTACAGGCTTTCGGTCTCTACGCCGCAGAACGATCCGGGGCTCCGGTCCAGGCGTTCTGCCGCTTTGCAGACGATCCCATCACCAATCGCAACCTGATCTACGAGCCCGATCACATTGTCGTGCTCGACCCGACCCTGATCGGGACCCGGATTTGTGCAGGTCTCAAGGCCGGCGGCTGGATCCTGCTGAACGCAACACAGCCACCCGAGGAATTCACGGAGCGGTTCCCGCGCAACTGCATAGCGACCGTCGACGCGACGTCCATCGCGCGTGACAACGATCTCGGAACCCGCAGCGTGCCCATCGTCAACACGGCACTCGCGGGCGCGGTCGGCAGGATGCTCGGCATGCCGCTCGAGGAGATCATTGCCGCGCTCGAGCACCTTGGATTTGCCGGTGCGAACATCACCGCTGCGAATCGCGCTTTCGAAGAAGTGCGCCTTGTCGCGACACCGGCCGACACGAATCCGCTTACTGACAGTCTCGCGCCGCCAAACACGGCTCGGGGCCATAGTATTCTCAGCGGTGCAGCAATGCCGCCGCCGGCGATCAAGACAGGACAATGGGCGACCGAACAACCACACCGGCAGCAAATGATTCCGCCCTGCAACCACATCTGCCCGGCCGGCAACAACGTACAGGGCTTCCTCAATGCGCTGGCGCATGACGAGGTCGACGCGGCGCTGGAGATCATTTTGCGCACGTCGCCATTCCCTTCCGTCTGTGGCAGGGCCTGCCCTGCCCCCTGCATGCAGAACTGCAATCGCATCGAACTCGACGGCGCGGTCAATGTCCGGCAGCTAGAACGCTACGCCGGCGACAAGGGCACGGTTAGCATCGAACCCGAGACCGCCCGCGATGAAAAGGTCGCCATTGTCGGTTCCGGGCCTGCCGGACTCACGGCAGCCTGGCACCTCGCACGCTACGGCTACCGCGTGAAGATTTATGAATCCGGCCCGGAAATCGGCGGGTTGTTGCGTACCGGCATTCCCGAGTTCCGCCTGCCCGACGATATTGTCAGCAAGGAAATCGACCGCATACTGGATCTCGGTGTAGCGGTGGAAACCCGTCACAGGATCGACCGCCAGGCCGTGCTCGACCTCGCTCGCAGCCACGATGCCGTGCTGGTTGCCACGGGCCAGCAGGAGCAACGCGATCTGCAGCTCGGCATGGACAGTGCCACGGCTGTGACACAGGGCATCGACTTCCTCGACCGCGTGCATCGTAACGAGGTCCGCGTCGACGGCGAAGACATCGTCGTTATCGGCGGCGGCAATACCGCGATGGACGCCGCGCGCTCGGCGCTGCGGCTTGGCGCGGCCAGCGTACGGGTGGTCTATCGCCGTACCCGCAAGGAAATGCCGGCCATTGCCGAGGAGATCGACGAGACGCTGGAAGAAGGCATCGAGATCGACTACCTGACCCAGCCCGTCGCCCTGCACGAAGTCCGGACCGACGGTGCGCGCCGCCACTACCGCTTGACTTGCTGCCGGATGGAACTTGGCGAAGCGGATGAGTCCGGTCGTCGTTCCCCGCAGGAGGTCGCGGCTTCGGATTTCGACCTGGACTGCCATCGCGTCATCCTGGCGCTCGGCCAGTCGCCCGACCTGTCTGTCTTCCCGGAAGGAACCGAGGTCCGCGAAGGCATGCAGTTACTGGGACTGCTTGAGACCCCGGTTTTTGCGGTCGGCGATTTTGCGACGCGCGAAGGCACCGTGGCAGGCGCAA
>Ga0224496_10001754_pt1 | contig 13267 bp, 10 predicted proteins | sample SF_Jul11_sed_USG_2_FD_168127 | JGI IMG/M metagenome (GOLD analysis project Ga0224496, IMG submission 168127) | Sediment microbial communities from San Francisco Bay, California, United States - SF_Jul11_sed_USGS_8_1 | ecosystem: Environmental > Aquatic > Marine > Sediment | place: USA... | reverse complement strand
GTTTGAGGCCGGCAATCGAATCTCGAATCGCACGCCGCCGTCGACATTGTCGGCCGTGATATTGCCGCAGTGTCCCTCTGCAATAAGATTGGCAACATAGAGGTCTGACGAAGATCAAGCGACTCTGCCTCTAGGTTCGCCGTCGATTCCTCGACGTAACTCGCTGTTTACGGTTTGATTACGGAGTCTTAGGCCGCAAGCTGAAATTGGCGACCAACCATATCAAGGCATTCAAAGAGCGGTCGCGGAGTCTTCCGGCACCCGGTAGTTACTGTCCACCGGCGGCAAGCCAACAACGGCGCGGGCATTGTTCAGGTTGGCCCGCATCGATGCCTCGATTGCTGCAAATCGCGCGTCGGCTGCGAGCAATTGAAAGTGAGGGTTGATGTCGATGGGATTGCCGGGCGATGAAAAACCTTTCTTGACGGAAGCCTGCAGTCGTTCAAAGGCAACGTCCAGATCGCCTTCCATGGCGTTCTGATCGGCAATACTTCTCGACAAAGCCACGTTGTTGATGCCCTGGTCCAGCATCTTCTGATGATGGCGATCGAGCACCTTAATAGCCGCTGTAAATTGTTGCTCATTGCCGAGCCGTTTATAGGCCAATGCCAGCGAGCTGACGACGTCCTGCCCGTATTCATCGCCCGGGTTCTCCTGGGCGAATGCTTCGACGCTCGGCCAGCGCTCTTCCACATAATTGACCAGGTCCTGTTCGCGATTTTCCCGCAGGAAAAGATAGAACAGGTCTCCCGGAAACCCCTGGGCGGCATTGCTTCTCGCCAGCGCGTGAGCCTCCTCGTGTTTGCCCAGTTCGTACAGCGGAAAGACCGCGTTAAAGCGGTTGCCCTCGTCGATCGCGCGCTGATACTGCTGCGTGCCGACCAGGCCGATGCCCAGATACAACTTGGCTACGCCATTCATGGGGCCACGCGCGCGCCGCTCTTCCATGGCTTTGAGGCTCTCGCCGAGCTTGCCGGAGAACAGGTAGTTGACGGAGCGTCCCATCAAGACATCCGGGTTGTCCGGGTCCAGCGCCGCCATGCGGCGCAGCAACTCCTCGGCCTTCTCGGTTTGCCCGAAGGAATTGAACTGCTGCATGGCATTGCCAAACGCAGGCCGATAAAACGGGTCGCGCTCGACCAGTTCGGAAATAACGCCGAGGGCGCCTTTCATGTCACCGACTTGGCGCAAGGTGTTGTTTAACCAGTTACTGGCATCAATCAGGTTAGGGTTAATTTCCAGCGCCTTCATCAACGAATCGATCGCTTCTTCCGCGGTGGCAGGATCGTCATAGAGATACAGGCCTCGGCCCGCCCAGCCATAAGCGAGATTGGGGTTCAGCGCCAAAGCCTGGTCGACAAACCGTTTGCCGCGCCGGTTCGCCTCAGTATCCGGCAACGATCCGTACTGTTCCTCGGAGAGCAACATCGTCGCGATGCCGCGTTGCGCGTAGGCCGGCGCATACTGCGGGTCGAGTTTGATCACCTCGTCGAGTTCGTTGACAGCGATTTCTATCTCGGAACCCACGCGACCGGAAATTCGTTGCCGAGCCCGCAAGTAGAGCTCATAGGCTTCCGGGCTGGTGCGATCGGCTTCGGTGATCACCTCATCATTACCCAGCAATTTAAGCTTTAGCTGCGCAAGTATCTCGCCCGCGATCTCGTCCTGAATCGCAAAAACGTCCACGAGTTCACGATCGTAGGTTTCGGACCAGAGATGAAAGCCGTTATCGGCCTGAATGAGCTGCGCAGTAATACGTACCTGTCCGCCCGACTTACGCACTGAACCTTCGAGGATATGGCTTACGCCAAGTGCGTCGCCGATCAATCGCAGGTCCTCGTTCCGGCCTTTGAACGCAAACGACGAGGTGCGACCCGCAACCTTCAGCTCCCGCACCGCTGCCAGCGAATTCAGGATTTCCTCGCTGATGCCGTCGGAGAAATACTCCTGCTCCGGGTCGGACGTCATATTCACGAACGGCAATACCGCGATTGAGCTGGGCTCGTCGGTATCGACAGCAACATCCACCGCTGCAACCGACTCACCCGGGCGCTCCATCGTCTGTCGTTCTACCAGTAGCAGCGCAACCGCGAGCACTAGTGTCGCTACGATCACATAATTCAGCTTGCGCCCGGTCGTGCCGACGATGGATTTCGAGCGATCGACATCGGCCTCTTTTTTTAAGCCGTCCGGTGTCATTTCAAAGGCCCAGGCGAAGATCAGCGCGGGAATCGCGCCCACAGCCAGGATGACAAAGACCAGTTTTGGCGCCCAGACCGGCAGTTCGAATATGGACGAAACCACATCAATGATCTGCAGCACGATCCACGAGACGATCGCGTAGGCGACGGCGATACGAAATACGTTACGGCGTTTTAGTTCTTCAAATACTGACAAGTGCTGAACCCCCAATGATTTCCCCGCCTTAGCGGGTGCGGCCATGATAGCAGGGATCGCGACGAACAAACCTCCGAGTGCTTGCTTGCGTCAGGCCGGCAAGCGAACCTCAAAACGCACGCCGCCGTCGACGTTCTCGGCTGAGATGCTGCCACCGTGGCCCTCGGCAATCAGCTTCGCCACATAGAGCCCGAGCCCGAGGTGCCGTGAGCCTTCGGCCCCCCGTACTGAAACCATGGAATCGAAAAGCTGCGAACGCATGCGATCCGGCAGCGGCGGTCCCGGGTTGGTCACCGACAGCAGCAGGTTCTCGCCGGCCACGTCCAGGCCAATGTTGATCGTGTCACCGACCGAGCTGAAGCCAACAGCGTTATCGACCAGCTTGTCCAGCATTTGTATCAGCAGTTCCGGTGATCCTTTCGCGGGAACGGACGGCGACGAACAATCGAGGTTGAATGTGCGTTCGGCGTACACATCGCGATAGGCATCGATGGTCGACGACAGCGCTTTACGAAAATCAAACGATTCCGCCTCGAAGTTCGCCATCGACTCCTCGACACGACTCGCTTCGCTCATTGCACTCAAAATGCGTCGCAGGCGATCCGCACCCTCGCGTGCCCGAGCTGTATAACCGGCGGACGACTCGCTCAGTGACTCGTGTTCCAGATTTTCGAGCGATGATGTGACGATAGCGAGCGGTGTGCGAAGTTCGTGCGAGAGTTTCGATGCCAGCGTCCGTAAGTAGGCGTTGTAGTCGCCCAATTGCCGCAGCACGGATGAAAAACTGCGCGACAGGTCGCCTATCTCGTCTTCGGCCAGGGCGCTTGGCAATGCCGCGTGCAGAGTTTCGTTTTCAAGCGCCGCTTCCGCGGCGAGAGAAAGGCGTCGGACGCGGCGCGAAAGCCAGGACGCATAACCCAGCAGCGCTCCCGCCACGATCAGGGTCGAAAACAAGGTCACGTTGATCAGCCTCACGAGACCTTCGTTCGTCAGGCTCAGTATCCGGTCTGTATCCTGCTGCACGACCAGGGCGCCGAGGATCTCACCGTCTTCCACTATCGGAGCGGCAACTGCGACGATCGCACGACCATTGCTGTCACCTCGAAACCAGCCTGCCGTCTCTCGGCCATCGAGCGCGGCGCTCACATAAGGTTGCTGTTCGCGCCCGCCGGCATCCGGCTCTGCAGACGCCGCAACTTCTCCCGCTTCGACGACGAGATCGTAGATCCGCGCGGACCAGCCTGCGCCGAAAGAGCGGTTCGACGTTGACTCGGTCAGTTCGCCGGCCGCTGCGATGCGCCAGCCCGCCGAATCCGTAATCAAAATACGCATCCCGGTTTGTACGAGATTTTCTGCGACCTGGCGCAACTCCGATGCCTGATGAACCGCTGGCGGCGGACGCCGCCCCGAGTAACTGCTGATGCGCACGCCACGCTGGTTTTCGTCGGACGTATTGCTCACAACCATGCCGAGGTCAGTGCCGAGCATATCGGCAGGAATTTGTGCCTCGATGCGGTAACCGCCCGGAACATCCTGCCAGTAGGCCGTAATCGCCGGTTCCGGCGCGAAGCCATAACTGTCCTGCCTGTAACTGACGATTGCACCAGGTGCTTCGGCCGCGAACACGATGCGCTCTTCGAGATAAGGCGGGCTGCTGCTGACGAGCGTTACGCGATCCGCGTACCTCGGTCCGTCATCGAGCACCATGGTTTCTGCGGTCGCATAAACGAGTTCGCGATCACTGACATCAACGTACAGGTACACCATGCGATCATACGTACCCACTGCCATACGCACCTGCCCGTCATTGCCGCGAAGTGTTTTCAATGCTGCGAGGTCGAGAAGCCAGTCGTCGATATACCCGTCGATGCGTGGCCGATTGTTGAGCGCGTGCAGAAATATTTGTTCGCCGGCCACCGTTCTAGCAATCCTGTCCGGAAATTCTTCGGCATACCGTGCCATCGAATTCGCGAGCGCTCGCGCCGTCCCGGCAAGCATCTCCTGTTGTCCCGCGCGCAGCGCGGATTCCGTTTCACGAATGAATTCGCAACCGGCCCACGGCAGCATCAGCGCCAGCAGGCTGACAAGTAGCAACTGACGTTTGAGATTCATCGACTGCGGTGGTTACGCACTCAGCCAGCGATAACCCATCCCGTAGACGGTTTCGATGGCATCGAAGCTGGCGTCAATTGCGATGAATTTGCGGCGAATGCGCTTGATGTGCGATGTGATCGTATTGTCATCGAGGACGGCCTGTGCTGCGTCCATCAGTTGCTGGCGATTTTTTACATGACCCGGGTATCGCGCCATCGCGTGCACGAGCCAGAATTCCGTCAGTGTGAGGCTCACGGTCTGCTCCTGCCATTGCACGGTCATGCGCTCGGTGTCGATCGTGAGATCGCCGCGCGTCATTCGGCTTTCCACGCCTTGCGGTTTCTTCAGCGCGTCCATGCGCCGGAACAATGCAGCAACGCGCGCCATCAGGTGCGGCAGGCTGATGTCCTTGGTCAGGTAGTCGTCAGCGCCCAGGCGCAGGCCCGAGACCGCATCGAATTCGCTGTCGCGCGCGGTCAGGAAGATGATTGGCAAATCGGACGAACGTGCCCGGAGTTCGCGACACAGCTCAAACCCGCCTTCGACGTCATCGCGCAGGTTGATGTCGATGACGACGAGGTCCGGCAGGCGGTTGTCGAATGCCTTGAGCGCCGGTGCACGGGCGTCGAAAGCATCAACGGCATAGCCTTCGCGGCGAAATGCCGCCGAGTAGTTATCCCGGATTGCCGCCTCGTCTTCGATGATCGCAATGCGCTTGGCCAAGTTCGACTCCCTTATCAGTAGCCACAATTTGCCACATTCCATCGGTGCATTGCCATGCCGCGGTCCACAGGACGACCGAATGCGGTCGCCTAATCAGTATCAAGAACTATCGACCCGAACAAGGAGCGCGTCGTGCGGCAGACACAATCGGACATCAAATCGTGGTTTTGGGTATTCACTCTGATCGCCATTCTCCTGGCGGGACCGGAAGCGGCAGACGCTGATGAGGTCACGTCGGACGGCCCGAGCCCCATTGACATGCAGTCGGGCGGCCTGTTGCTGCGCATGGCCACTGGCTACACGACCGCGACGCTGCTCAATACAGCGGTCGACATGAAGATCAGCGGACTGGTCGCCCGCGTCTCGGTGCGGCAGGAATTTCGCAACACGAGCGCTGACTGGGTCGAAGGCGTTTACGTATTTCCACTCCCCGACAACGCTGCGGTCGATCGCATGCGCCTCCACATCGGCGAGCGATTCATCGAGGGCGAAATCCAGGAAAAAGAGGAGGCGAAGAAAACCTATGAAAAAGCCAAGCAAGAAGGCAAGAAAGCCAGCCTGGTTGAGCAGCAACGGGCCAACCTGTTCACGACCAGTGTGGCCAACGTCGCACCGGGCGAACTGGTCGTCGTCGAAGTCGAGTACCTGGAAGACCTACGCTACGAGAATGGCCAATTCAGTATTCGCTTCCCGATGACGCTGACGCCTCGTTACATTTCAGGCAGTGCGCTACCGGATCGAACCGGCAGCGGCTGGGCACCGGACACGGATCGCGTGCCGGATGCATCGACAATCACGCCGCCGCAAGTTACTAACTCCAACGCTCATCGGCTTTCGCTGCAGGCCAGCGTCAATGCCGGCATGCCGCTCGAGATCATCGCGAGCCGCTACCATCCCGTCAGCGTCAGCACCGACAAGGGTGTGTATACGGTATCGCTGTCCGCAGGTAGCGTCGCCATGGACCACGACTTCGAGCTCGTGTGGCGTCCGGTGCCATCGGCCGCGCCGCGAGCTATGTCCTTTGTCGAAACGATCGACGGCAAACCACACTACCTGCTCATGTTGATGCCGCCCGACGAGTCCGAGCTTCCGGCGGCGACAATGCCGCGGGAAACCATTTTCATCATCGACACTTCCGGGTCCATGCACGGCGTGTCGATACAACAGGCAAAGACGGCGGTGCAACTGGCGCTCAAAGGGCTCAAAAGCGGTGACCGCTTCAACGTCATCGAATTCAACTCGATCACGCACGCGTTGTACACGAAGAGCAGTTCGGTCACGCCCGCGACAATCGCCGAAGCATCGCGCTTCGTGCAGCACCTCGAGGCGAACGGCGGCACCGAGATGCGTCCGGCCCTCGCGCTGGCGCTGGATTCGCCACCTTCCGAAGAACATTTGCGGCAGGTCGTATTCATCACCGATGGCAGCGTCGGCTACGAGGACGAGTTGTTTTCGATGATCGAAGACCACCTGGGCGCTGCGCGTCTGTTCACCGTCGGCATTGGTTCGGCGCCCAACAGCTGGTTCATGCGCAAGGCGGCGGAGGCCGGCCGCGGTTCCTACACTTTCATCAGCGCCTTGCACGAAGTCCGGGAAAAGATGGAAGGCGTGTTCCGCAAACTCGAACAACCGCAGATCACCGACATCGAGGTGCAATGGCCAAGCGGCGTGGTAGTCGATACCTATCCGTCGACCGTGCCGGACCTGTACCTCGGCGAGCCGGTCACGGTGAAAGCGGCGGCAAGTGGTGCAATGCGCAAAGGTGATTTCGTTCGTATCAGCGGCAATTCCGTCGGTGGCGGCTGGCAAGCCGAACTCCCGGTCAAAGCCGCATTGGAAAGTCCCGGTATCGGCGCTTTGTGGGCACGCGCGCGCATCGGTGAGTTGATGGACGCTGAGCGCCGCCAGTCCGAAGCGAGCGAAACTCGTGCGGCCATAGTCGAGACGGCACTGACGCATCACCTCGTTTCGAAGTACACGAGTCTCGTTGCCGTCGATAAAACGCCTGTTCGCCCCAGTGGCGATCCTCTCATGAGCGAGCAGGTTCCGAACCTGATGCCTTACGGCCAAAGCACGAATGCCATTTTCGGATTTCCGGCGACGGCAACCAATGCGCCCTGGCTTCGTCTGACGGGATGGCTGTCCCTGCTGGCCGGTCTGCTGCTGTTGGTCTTGCTGCGGGGCAGCGTGACGATTCGCCATGCTCAACGCGCCTAGGATTCTGGGTCGACTGCTCGTGGCGACGCTTTTTTGCCTCGGTTTCTGGCAGCTGGGGCACGGCGCTTATATCCCGGCGAAAGCCTGGCTGGCGCAGGAACTCATGCAGCGCGCCTGGACGCGCACCGGCCTCGGCGAAGACCGCGCGACGCCCTGGCCCTGGGCCGACACCTGGCCGGTGGCGAGGCTGACGGCGAGAACTGCCGAGATTGACCTGATCGTACTTGCAGGCGGTTCCGGTCGGACGCTGGCTTTCGGGCCGGGTCACCTCAGCGCGAGCGCCATGCCCGGCGAGGTGGGCAACACGGTCATTGCGGGACACCGGGACACGCATTTCCGGTTTCTCGAAGATCTGCAGGCGGGCGAGCTCCTGAATGTCGAATCGAACAAGGGCGTTAAGCATCTGTACCAGGTCGTTGCAACCGAGATCGTCGATTCGCGAAAAGGCAGCCTGTTGCTGGACACGGACACGGCGATCCTGAGCCTTGTTACCTGCTACCCCTTCCACACCCGGGAAACCGGCGGGCCGCTGCGCTACGTTGTGACGGCAAGGATGCTGTATTAGTCTCTGCGGAACAGCGCACCAAGAGTCTGCATGGAAACCCGCAAAGCGAAACTTACCGAGGGGCCGGTCGGACGACACCTCGTGAAAATGACCGTGCCGATGTTGCTCGGCATTTCGACCATGATGGCCCAGGGGCTCATCGATGCGTGGTTCCTCGGCAAGGTCGGTGACGAGGCCCTTGCCGCGTTCAGTTTCGGTTTCCCGATACTCATGATCATCACCAGCGTTGCGATCGGACTGGGTGCCGGCACTTCTTCCGTTATCGCTCGCGCCATCGGCGCTGACAATCACCGTCGCGCCCGGCGACTCGCAACCGACAGTTTGCTGCTCTCGTTCATCATCACCGCAAGCATGGCTGTTGTCGGTGTCCTGACAATCAACCCGCTGTTCAAGGCGCTGGGCGCACCCGCCGACATGATTCCGATGATTCGGACCTTCATGACTATTCTTTATACAGGCGTTCCTTTTCTCGTCGTTGGCATGGTCGGCACCAGCAGCATGCGCGCGACAGGCGATACGGTTCTTCCTGGCAAGATCATGATTGCTGGCGCGATTTTGAACGTGATCCTCGACCCGATATTTATTTTTGGTCTCGGGCCGATTCCGGCTTTGGAATTGAACGGAGCTGCTACAGCGGCGTTGATAGCTCGCGGCACAATGTTTGTAACCACGCTCTGGTTTCTCGTGCATCGACTTGATCTGGTTAGCTTCAACAAACCGGACCCGGCCGAAATGAAGCAGTCGTGGAAAGACATTTTGCACGTTGGCTTGCCGGCTGCGGGAACGAACGCGATCATCCCGGTGGCGATGACTTTGATTACCGCGATGATCGCCCGCTACGGGCACGAAGCCGTCGCAGGCTTTGGAGTTGCCAGCCGTATCGAGTCCCTCGTGCTGGTTGTGTTCTACGCGCTGTCTTCCGTCATCGGCCCGTTCGTCGGCCAAAACCTGTCGGCGGGCAAAGAGCAGCGCATCCAGGAGTCTTTGCGTTTGTGCGCCATTTTCTGCATGGCAATTGCCGTGGCGATTGCAGTGCTCCTGGCGCTGGGCTCTGGATTCCTGCCAACCTTGTTCAGCGACAGCCCGGCGGTCAATAACGTGACACGACTGTTCCTTCTGATCGCGCCCATCAGTTACGGCGCTTATGGCATTGTGATGGTCATGAATGCGGCATTCAACGGACTCGGCAAGCCCATGCCGGCGGTTTATGTCAGTGTCACGCGCATGATTATTCTGTACTTGCCGATGGCCTTGCTGTTCAGGCAGTGGTTCGGGATCGCAGGTATTTTTGCCGCTTACGCTTCAGCCAATTTGTTGTCCGGACTACTCAGTTACGTCTGGGCACGCCGCGCCGCACATGAGCTTTGCAGGATCGCGGATGCGCGTCACTCGCTACAGGCGTCGCAAAACCAGTGACTGTATCGCGTAGCCGATCGCCCCAACCTCGTCGAACAAGGTGGCATGCGAAAGTCCGATGCCAGTGCTCTGCCAATGAGAGACTGCTCTGGATGCGAGCCAGTCCGTTTCCGGCAAACGATGTAGCGCGATTGTAATGTCCGAGTTGACGCAGGAGACTTCGGTCATCTTGTGATTGCACGATATTGCGTTGCCACAGTCAGCGAGTGTGCACCCCTGTTGAAACGGGCTTGTTTCCTCGTTTGCAAGCAATGGCGGCGTGCGCATCCACATCGTGTTGGGACCGAGTTTGCGATGGGAATCGGGCGAGTACCGTGTTTCCACAAAATTGGAAATGAAAACCTGGCCGTGCGGGGCTTTTGAAAGAACAAAGTCGTAGGGCTCCTCGTCACTCACCGGCGGTGGCGGGCATTCGGGGGTGGAAAACTTGCCGACACCTGCAACGACGATATGTGTCGTCGTCGCCGTCGCACAGAGTTTCCCGTCGCGATCGAAAGCTCGCATCGAAACGCCGGCCGCGACGCGACCGTTGTGCGCAACGTCGCAGTCGATGCGAATACCACTCATCGGCACCGGGCGTATGAAGTTCGCGCTTAGCCTGACCAGTTGCTTGTCAGTTATGACCGACTCGGCGGCCCGCGCCAGCAACCCGGAAACGGGCCCGGCATGGCAGGCATCGGCAGACCAGGGGCCACGCGCGGCGTCGTTCGCGACCAGGTAGTCACCGTCTTCAAAGAAAAATGCGGTCTCTAGTTTATTCATAAGCGCCGAGTACCTTCCTGCGGTAAGTGTAGTGCATGCCGATGCCGCGGCTCGCCATGAACAGCATAAAGGCCAGCCACAGGCCGTGGTTGCCCAACGGGGTTAACAGGTACCAGGCAGGCAGGAAAACCAGGAGCGTCGAGAACACCATGATGTTGCGCATCTCGCGCGCGCGTGTCGCCCCAACATAGACGCCGTCATATAGAAAACACCAGACAGAAACCAGTGGTGAAACAATCATCCAGGGTAAATAGTGAATCGCGGTAGCGCGAACATCGGGCAGGTCCGTAAGAATCGCGATGATCAGCGGCCCGGCAAACAGGTAGAGCGCTGTGAACCCGACTGCGAAAATCAATGACCACTTCAGTGTCAGTTTCACGGAGTGCTCCAGAGCGTCGCGGCGCTTCTGGCCAACCGCCTTCCCAACCAGCGCTTCTGCAGCATGCGCAAGCCCGTCAAGGCCGAATGACGTCAGGTGCTGAAAATTGAGCAGCACGGCATTCGCCGCCAGCACGAGTCCACCGAGGCGTGCGCTCTGCGCGGTGACGAATGACAGCGTGAACATGAGTGCCATGGTGCGAACGAAGAGGTTGGCGTTGACAGAAAAGAAAGCAGTGTATTCCGAAATACTGGTCAAACGTGCCAGCGGCCAGTGACCCTCACGTTTGCGGAGCTCCGATAACGCGAACGACGCACCTACTGCAAACCCGGAGTACTCGGCAATCACCGACGCGAGGGCAACACCGTCGACCTTCATGCCGAAGACGATCACGAACAACAGGTCAAGAGCGATGTTGGTGAGGTTGATGGTCAGGAATATCAGCAAGGGGACGCGTGCATTCTGCAGGCCGATGAACCAGCCGACGAGCGCGAAGTTGGCCAGCGTTCCGGGCGCACTCCAGATGCGGATCGAAAAATACTCGGCGGCAAACGCTTGCGTGTCGGCATCGCCGCCGAGCAAATCGAGCGCGATGCGTCCGAGAGGCACGTGCAGCGCGATCAGGGCCAACGCGATAATGAGACCGACGATGAGTGCCTGCCCGAGTGAAGCACGCAGGCCATCATTGTCGTCCGCGCCGAAACTCTGTGCAGCGATTCCCGTGGTGCCCATGCGCAGGAAGTTCATGCCCATGTAGATGAACGTGAAAATCGTTGCGCCAATGGCGACGGCGCCGAGGTAAGCAGGATCTTCGAGATGCCCGGTAACGCCGGTGTCGACCATGCCGAGCAGCGGTACCGAGATGTTTGACAGGATCATGGGCGCTGCAATGCGCCACATGTCCCTGTTGTCTGGCAGGCGGGTCGAACTCACGCCTGCAACATCAAAAAGCGTTCACCCCGGTGAGTTCCTTGCCGACAACGAGTTGGTGTATGGTTTCGGTACCTTCGTAAGTGATTACGCTTTCGAGGTTCAGCATGTGCCGTATCGGCACGTACTCGGCGCTGATTCCCGCGCCACCCAATATGTCGCGTGCATCACGGGCAATGTCGAGGGCTGCCCGGCAATTGTTCCATTTTGCGAGCGACACCTGCGTGGGACTGAGTTCGCCCTTGTCCTTGATGCGTCCGAGCCGCAATGACAATAGCTGTGACGTGGTGATCTGCCGCGCCATGTTGGCCATACGAATCTGGATGGTTTGTGTGTTTGCGAGTGGCCGGCCAAACAGAACCCGGTCCTGCGTGTAGCTGAGTACTTCGTTCAGACAGGCCTGCGCCGCCCCGATCACTCCCCAGGTGATACCGTAACGTGCCTGCGTGAGACAGCTCAGGGGCCCTTTCAGACTGGATACACCTGGCAATACGCTGGCTTCAGGTACGCGGACATTGTTAAAGAACAAGGCGCCGGTGACGGAGGCGCGCAGCGAGAACTTGTCTTCGATTTCCTGCGTGTCGTAGCCGGGCATGCCTTTTTCGACAATGAAGCCTTTCACGCCTTCATCGGTCTTGGCCCACACGACCGCCGCGTCGGCAATCGTTGCGTTGGTGATCCACATTTTTGAGCCGTTCAGGATCCAGTCCTTGCCATCGCGTTTGGCGTGCGTCTTCATATTGCTGGGGTCCGAGCCGCCCTGCGGTTCGGTGAGGCCGAAGCAACCGATAGCTTCGCCGCGAGCCATGGCAGGCAACCACCGTTGTTTCTGTTCTTCGGATCCGTACGCGTGTATCGGAAACATGACGAGGCTGCTCTGCACCGATACAAAGCTGCGCAAGCCGCTGTCGCCGCGCTCGAGTTCCTGGCAAATAAGGCCATAGCTGACGCTGTTCAGCCCGGCGCAGTCATAGCCTTCTATCGAGCTGCCGAGCAGGCCGAGCTCGGCGACTTCGCCGATCAGGTGACGCGGAAACTCATGTTTTTCAAAGGCTTCGCGCATCAGGGGAATAACCTTGTCGTCGACAAAGCGGCCGACAGTGTCTTTAACCATGACTTCCTCTTCGCTAAGTTCCGAGCGGACGTCATAAAGATCCATGGGATCGAGTTGGGTGCTCACGGGTGAATTCCTGAGGTTGGGATATCGTTAGGGGCGTCGATTCTATACGACTAGATGGGTATTCCGAAACGCCTGTAGACCACAGATAAAGCCCAGGCGGGCCCAATCATGATGAGTTGCAGGTCCTCAAGGAGGCTGCGCAGGGAGCCGCCGCGAGAAAATATCAACCCGGAGGCGCCGGCGACCAGCAGGCCCGTGGCTACGGCGATTGCCGGATAGCCGGAGTTCAGTAGCCACATCTGGGTGCCTGCGAGGCCCAGGAGCAGCGGCAAGAGGCCGATCGCCAGCGACAGGGAAATTATGAAGTAATAAACGGCCGTCACCATGAGAAAGGTGCTGCCCCAGTTGAGGAGGGGCGAGATTTCCTCAAATTCCAGCGGTACGGGCAGCGCCCACAGCAGTCCGGTGATTCCGACGACAAACATCGGCGCAGCAAGCCAGTAAGCGACGGGGTTACTCAGGCTTTTGTGTGTTTGTGCGTAGCGAGTTAGCCAGTTTTCGATGTCGGTCACACTGATTAAGTCCCCGTTCAGGTAACGTAAGCATACAATACCCCCGAATTATCACTAACCCGAGGAAGGGTCATGAATTTTAGATCAGAGAA
>Ga0224496_10001752_pt1 | contig 13273 bp, 14 predicted proteins | sample SF_Jul11_sed_USG_2_FD_168127 | JGI IMG/M metagenome (GOLD analysis project Ga0224496, IMG submission 168127) | Sediment microbial communities from San Francisco Bay, California, United States - SF_Jul11_sed_USGS_8_1 | ecosystem: Environmental > Aquatic > Marine > Sediment | place: USA... | reverse complement strand
GAGATAAGGTTGGATGGGCTCGACTAAACCAATGTTGAAGGAGTGGCCCCGAGGCTGAAATCAGAAGAAACGGACCACCAATGGTGACCGAAAGAAGAAGAAGGATGACCAACATGGGGTTGTCATCCCCAACAGGTTTCCAGGAATCGCTGGGGGTGATAGGAAGAAAAAGAAGGGAAACGACGACAAGGCTCAGATGAACAAGGATTTGATGTTTGGGGCTAAAATTAATGGCGAGAAGATGAGCATAGGAATAGCCTACCAGGAGCAACAACTGAAAAAAGAGCATGCATGTGGTCCAAATAGCCGGGCCACCCCCGAACCATGGCAGGATATACCGAGCGATAATCGGCTCTACCTGAAACAAGAGGAAAGCGCTCAGAAAGATGGCGAGCCCGTAAGGCAGGAAGGAGGCAATGTTCCCAGAAGATTCTTTCACGGTATGAAACGCAGTCATATAAATCTAAATGTTTGAAAATTCATTGAGTTCTGTAATTGATCTAGGTGTTGTCAATCACGAAAATCAGCTCATACTATTCTCCAAATCGAGTTGCCAATCCTATCCAAACTTGCTCTCTTTGTAACATCAATCTTTCTTGTTAGCTGGCCTTCCTCTCAAAAATGGACTCTACCCCTAGGCCATTCACCAAAAGCTAGGATTGCGGCGCACCACACGGCTGTGAGATTTGGGGCTTAGGGCTGTCTAGAGGTACCGGTTCCTTTCAAGGTGGTGAAGGCGGGTGGCTGCAACCCACCCTGCACTGGGGATTTGACATTTCTTTAAAGAAATCCTAGGGTCCTCTCGCACAGAAAATCCGTTTAAAAAATCATAATCTCCTGTTCGAGCTCTCTTATTCATTTTAAGTAAAGGAGACCATGATGAAAACTTCAGCGGGTATTGTCTCTGCCATTGTCCTTACTTGTTTGTTCTGGGGCCAAGTTGGAGCAGCTCCCCCAGGCAAACCCTCAGGCATCCCTCCAGGCCAAGATGTCGAAAGAGTTTCAGAACAAAAGCTTAATCCTAAGCAAAAAGACAGGCTGGCTCAGATTCGTGGCCAGAAGGAAAACAGGCGAGCTGGCGCGGTTCACTTTAAGAAGGGGTTCTTGCTCGATAAAAGGGGACCGAAGGATAAAGTCCGATTTGATCTTTTCGAGGACACGTCCGTCGAAATGGCAACCCGTAAGGTTGGGAAAATGGGACCAACCAACATTTGGGAGGGTGGCAACCCCGAGGGCGATACCCATGCGACCATGGTATTTGGAGATGAGGGCGTTATGATCGGGACCATTCGCGACAAGGGCAAGCTCTATCGTGTCCGACCCATGGAAACGCCAGGTCTCCACTCAGTCCAAGAGGTTAATGAAGCGGTTTTAATCGAGCATGGGGATAAACTTCCGGAAGGAGGGGGTAAAAAACCTGATAAAGGAGAGCCCCAAGGCCCGCCAATAAGAAACGGTTCGTTGGAAGGCGACCCGGCAGATCAGGGGCACCCCAAAATTGTCGCGACTGGTTATAACGGGCAAATGACCACTATTCGGGTCCTGGTGGCGTATACCCCGAAGGTGCAGGCGAAGTACTTATATAACTTTGGGTTTTTCACGTACAATGGGTTGCCCAGCCTGGTCAATTTGGCCATAACGGAATCAAATCAAGCATTTCAGAATACCTATCCCCTGAACGGATGGTATAAGATCCAGTTCCAACTCGCTGGCATGGTAAAAGTTAACTATAATGAAACGTCAAGTTTCGATACCGACCTTTCCAGGCTTAGAGGGACCTCTGACGGTTACATGGACAATGTTCATGCTATTCGAAACAGCACGAAGGCCGATGTGGTCGTGTTACTCCGATCCTCAGGAGAGTACTGTGGTCTTGGTTACTTGTATGCTTCGCAGTCTAATGCCTTTAGCGTGACTGCTGAAAACTGCGCGACCGGATATTACTCTTTTGCCCACGAGATAGGACACAATGTTGGGCTGCACCATGATCAGGCCGTTGCCAATAATTCTTACTTTTCCTATGGACACGGGTTCGTGTCAAACACAACAGGAGGGACGTATAACGGCCCCTACCGAACAATTATGGCCTATGGTAATGCCTGCAATGGCTGTCCCAGGAAACAAATCTATTCGTCCAAATATGCCTGGGCTACTCCAGTCCGCCCAGGGACCAGTACGGCAAATAATGAAGCTGTCTGGCGGGTGAGAGGAGACACGGTTGCTGCTTTCCGTTAATCCTACTATTCCAGAGTGAGTTAGATTCCCTTGTCGCGCGGTCGCCAGGCCGCGCGACAACTCGCACACAGTTAACTCCTAAACCTGGTGCATGGTCCAAAACGGCCCGTGTTTGTACAAGAAGGAGAAGCTTTTTAGCATGTTCGGTCTTCACCCAATGGTGGTGATCACCTTGTTAGTGATCTTCGTCGGCTGTCAGGATCATCCACCGTCGGCAATGAACAACAAACATGTACGCCCAGTGATGAACAATCTTTTCGAGATCGTGCCTCCAGACCAAGCTCAACTCTCTCCTCCGCAGCTTGAGATGGTAGAGTCCTTACGAACCCAAAGAGGAGTGACTCGTGTCAATCTGGTACGTGTTCGATACCAGCTCGCGGAGCGAACCAACCCTAAGGACCAGGTCACCATGAATCTGTTTCCCGATGTGGTCGCTCAGCTAAGCTTTCGCAGTATCGAACGACAGTCAAACACCGACTACACCTGGAATGGAGGAGACCCCCTTGGAGGACCACACGCCACGATCATGGTGAATCAGGGAATACTATTCGGTAGTATCCACGTTGGCGGAATGTTGTATCAAATCAGACCAATCGATGGTGTTCTCTACGTCATTAAGGAATTGGATCAATCAAGGCTTCCCCCCGAGCTTCCCCCAATGCTTCCCTCAGAGCCTCCCTCTGGGCTCCCCCCGAACCTTCCTCCAGAGCCTCCCCTAGAATCTGGCATTCCAGGACGGTAGTTCATCCCACATCATATAGGGCGGCTTCCTTCTAACAGGCGAAACGCAATAGGTCTTGGATTATTTTCACCCAGTCACGGTAACTCGGTATCCATTGACATCCTTGTCGAATCATCCTGAGTGCCACCCTGAAGGACCTGTCTCAATAAGGTGTACGGGGAAAGAACCTCAGGCCCAAGGATCCTGGCTTGCCAAGACGGCACCATGCTTTCTAGCAACAGGAAAAGGGCGAGACCTTGTTCATGCGACCAGTGGGTTTCACGCCACCGGAATAGGCGTGGATTCCTGTCGAAGCCAGCCCCGGTTTCTGCCAGCCGAAATGCGAGCCAGGTTCCTAAACCTTCCATATTGAGAAAAATATCCTCAAGTTCTGCGTAGAAGGCATTCGTGTCAGTGAAATACCGTTGTCTGCGCTCATCAACAAGTGTTAAAGCGCTTGAGACCAGAGAACGACGTCGTTCGGGCTCGGTAGTTTCTACAGCCTGGTAAAAGAGATCGGTCTCTTTCTGATAAGAATCCTCGAAATCCGCGACCTCTTGAAAATGCTGCTCGATGATATCGTCGTCAATTCTCTCGGGCAGAATATAACGATCTGCAAGGGCTCTAATCCGGTTTGAGATCAATCCTAGTTGCCTGGTATGGACAATTTCATGACTGAGTAGCCCAAAGATCATGTAATCAAGATTCGGATCTTCGGCCACTTTGGGATCGAGGCGCCACAGGTCTGGTGTGGCCATGATGAGATAGGCTTCGCGGTCGTGATCAAACAGTGAGGCCTGTGCAATCCCGGTAACTCTTATTTGACTTTTATCAGGAAGAGTCACCGTACCGTTGTGAAGCTGTGCGAAAACCGGAATCCGTTCGCCGGCGATGGTTAACGGAAGCTCTATCGACTCGGCACCTAAGGAAACTCCCAACCCTGGCCCAAGATGCCAAACGCAGGAAGGGTCCACCAACAAAATCCAGGGTAGCGGCTTCGAATCGATTCCCAATAGGTCTCGGCTTGCCGTTTCCCAACCCCCTAGAGCCTTCTGAAGGAAAGCGAGGTTGACATTCGAAAGCTCGCAACTCGGTGGAAGGTCCGAGTATGCGCTGGGTGGAGAAATAGAAAGCACGCAAATACATCCCACAAACACAAGTATGCGGACGATACCTGTTTGCCTCATTTCATCAGATCTCGCGGAACAGCCGTGCTGGTAGCCATTGTGATTGGAGGAAGATTCTTTCTCTTCCCTTTGATTTCTATAACGGCTAGGGAGAGGAAAAATCTCTTATTGGGAGATCAAAGAATGTGAATTGCAGCCATTGAACTTCTATGGCTTGCGTTTGGTTTTTCTAACAGGAAATATATTTTTGCGTCAAAGGCGTATCCGTAATTCAGACTGGCGATTATTCGACCTTTTCTCCAAGCCCACTACTAAAAGGTGTCAGGAACCTTTTATGATAACAGTAGACATAATCTTGAGAGGGCTATGGTCAATTTGTAAGGTAAAGACTTTTAAGGAAATTTTTCGTACAGAATACCTAACTGGATTGAGTAAATTTTGGGGAAGGAAAGCCAGTTTTTTAAATATTCCCTTTTTCTTACACTATCTATATGCTACCGACTTTTCCAATGTAAATTAGAGATGGTAACCATCCATGAAGAAGAAGTGGATAGTTCTGACCTGATTTAGACATAAAAAGGAAGTGGCGGATTTGTTTTCTTTGGCGGAAAGATGGTCCGCATGAGGTGGAAATAACTGAATATCACTAGGGAGCTTACAATGATTCGCAATCGAATGAGACCTATACACCCCGGGGAAATTCTTGAAGAAGAATTTTTGAAACCTTTAAAGGCTACCGGTTTAATGGCAACTTCTTTGGCCAATGCGATCGGTGTACTACCCAATCAAATTACTGCCATTGTAAAGAGGCAGCGAGGAGTTACGGGAGATACTGCCGTGAGGTTGAGTGAATTCTTTGGGAACACCGCAAAGTTTTGGATGAATCATCAGGCTTCTTATGATCTTCGGATAGCTGAGGATGCGTTGCCTAAAAGGGCTTTAAAGCATATACAGGAACAGCGAGCAGGCCTTGTCTCAAATTAAAAGACCTCATAAGGGACACATCAAAAGGATAAAAGTAAATCCTAGCTGGTATTTTTAGGCCAAACCTTTATGAAATAGAAAAAACCATTCTCATAATTTTTCGTTTTATTTTTAGAAATGGAGAATGTTCCACGTGGAACATGAAGAGAATACAGACCAATTTCTGGAGTTTTTTGTCGAAGGGGCTAAAAAACTTGGTTTTACCTTTGATGAAAGCATTCTGGGGAAGTTTCACCTCTATTATAAAGAGCTCAGCTTCTGGAATCGTTCCGTTAATCTGACTGGCTTGAAGACGGAACAGGAGCAAGCGGTGTTGCTGTTTGCTGATTCATTAGCTGGGTCTTTGGCCTTCCGGGAAAACTCCTCGCTTTCCATTATCGACATTGGTGCTGGTGGTGGATTTCCAGGAATTCCCCTCAAATTGGCTTTTCCTTCTTTGAAGGTAACCTTACTGGAGCCACGGGGCAATAAGACGGCTTTTCTTCACACGGTTATCGGAAAGCTGGAACTGGCAGGTATTTCTGTTCTTCAAAAAAGATTGGAAGCATGTCGGTCATTTATTCATGAAGAAGACAAATGGGATATTGCCCTTAGTAAAGCGGTCAGCCTTGAGGCAATATTGCCCCATATCAAAAATATTTTGAAAAAAGATGGAAAACTGGTTGTCTTTCGTTCCTCAAATATTGACAATCCCGAGAAGCTGCAAGGTATGACCATCGAAAAAGAAATTCCCTATGAATTGCCCTATGAGTTTGGAGCACGAGTGCTTTCTGTGTTAAAGCATGTTCCATAATTAATGCCTATTCCTGATGTTCCACGTGGAACAAATAATTGAAAAAATATTCTAGTCGCAAGACGTGAGATCACCAGATGGAAAGCCGGAATTACAAATCCACCTAGCCCCCTTTTTCAAAGGGGTAATATCAGTGAGGGCATGGTAGCAGGCTAAAGGGAAGTATCGCTTCAAATCTCTTTTAAATCATAAGCTTGCAAGTAAAAAACAAAGTGTTCTTTTTAGATGGATTCTGAGTGACACGAATTATTGCCATTACCAATCAGAAAGGTGGGGTGGGTAAAACCACATCAGCCATTAATATTAGTGCGGCGTTAGCCACCTGCGGGAAATCGGTTTTACTTATTGATTTGGATCCGCAGGCCAATGCCACGAGCGGAGTGTCCGTTGAACCAAACGAAGCGACGATTTATGAATGTCTTATGGAACGACGGTTTATTGAATCAGCAATTTTACCTACGTGTATACACGGTCTCAATATTATTCCTTCCAAAGGAGACTTAGTTGGGGCTGAAATTGAGATCTCCAATCTGGCTGATCGAGAAACCATTCTGAAAACGGTCGTTGGCCAAATTCAGGGGTATGATTTTGTGATTATTGACTGTCCGCCTGCCTTTGGTTTGTTAACAATCAACGCTCTGGTAGCGGCTTCGGCACTGATTGTGCCGGTGCAATGTGAGTATTATGCGATGGAGGGGTTGGGGCGGTTGATGGGCAATGTGGACCGTATTCGAGATTCCTTTAATACGGATTTGGACCTGGAAGGCATTGTGGTGACAATGTATGATTCACGCATTAATCTTTCGAGGCAGGTTGAAAGCGAAATTCGAGGGTTTTTCAAAGAGAAAGTGTTTCAATCCGTCATTCCTCGAAACGTGGCGCTGGCGGAAGCTCCCAGCCATGGGAAACCCGTGTTGTCGTATAATGCAGCATCCAGTGGCGCCAAAGCCTACCTTGACCTAGCCAAGGAGATACTCGCGAATGGAAAAGAAAGCATTGGGTAAGGGCCTCCAGGCTCTGCTTCCTGAAAAAAAGACGCTGGTTTGGAAGGTTGAGCAGGAGGGGCAGGCTATCTCCATGGTCGCCCTGAAACAGATCATCCCCAACCGCTACCAACCGCGCACCATCTTTGTCGAAGACGAATTAGAAGGATTAGCCCAGTCGATTAAGGAGCATGGGGTCCTGCAGCCTATTGTCGTTCGGCGCAAAGGCGATGGAGTGTATGAACTGATTGCGGGAGAGCGGCGTTTGCGGGCGGCAACGCTTGCGGGGTTGTCCACGATTCCTGCGCTGGTTCGGAATTCCAACGATGAAAAATCCTTAGCCCTCGCGTTGGTCGAAAATATTCAGCGCCAAAACTTGAATCCAATGGAAGAAGCCAAGGCGTATTCTCGACTGATGGGCGAATTCGGCTTAACGCAGGACCTGGTGGCCAGTTCGGTCGGGAAAGATCGCTCTTCGATTGCGAATCTTCTTCGTCTTCTCACCCTTCCCAAGGAGGTGCAGCAATTCATTGAATCCGGCGCATTGAGTCTAGGGCATGCCAAGGTCTTAGCGGGAGTCTCGTCGCCCAGTACCCAACTTCAGATCGCCAAACGAATTGTGTCGGAGCAGCTGTCGGTGAGACAAACGGAACAGCTTATTGGTGGTCAAAAAAGTGGCCGTTCCAGCAAACATCTGAAGGTTGTGCCCAATAAATTTCACCATCTTGAAGATCAGTTGCGAAAGCATTTTGGCACCAAGGTGCAGGTGAAGGCGGCAGCTAAAGGAGGGCAGCTCATCATTCATTATTATTCGGATGAAGAGCTGGACCGTGTGAGTGCCATCATTTTGGAATAAAAATTGTAAGGAAACCGCATACGGCATGGGGTCTCCTTGCACGAAAAATCAGATTTAGAGGTAGAACGGAGTCGATTTGGTTGGGCATCAAGTCATTCTAATGAGGGAGGGTCTCCATGTTTGGAAAAAATACCACTGAAAACCCAAAAACGGATGAAACTCCGCAAGAGGCCATGAAATTGCCAGGGGTTTTAAGTCCTGCATTCTCAAACAATCAGACAGAATCTGGCGATATTATTGCCTTTGTGGGGGAAGAAGTTACCTTTAAAGGGACCATCCGTTACCAGGGCACTGTCAGAGTGGACGGGCGCTTGGAAGGGGAAATTTATACCGATGGGAATTTGATCATCGGTCAAAAAGCGGTCATTACAGCTAAAATCGAAGCTGGGATGGTGACCTGTCAGGGTCGAATTACCGGGGAAGTTTTGGCGAAAAATCGGGTAAAACTCTTAACCCCCGCAGTCTTTGATGGGTCGATTACCACACCCCTGCTTTCCATGGATGAAGGGGTGATGTTTAATGGCACCTGCAATATGCCACAAAAGGGTGAGCGAAAAGGCATTGGACCTAAACTGGTCGTTTCGGTTGAAGAAGACGTCAAGGTCAAATAAGGGTATTTGATCATTCCGGATAAGTTGGGGAAATTTTTCCTGGAGGACACGGAGTTCCTGGCTCGCCACCCGAGAGTCAAATACTGGATGAGAGGAGGGAAATATGTGGGGTGATAAAGACAAATCTAAAGATGGACCAGGTTTTGGGCAAGAGTTTTACACGTTTCTCGGCAAAGGCGTGGATTTTAAGGGCAAAGCCCAATTTGAAGGTACGGTACGGGTGGACGGCAATTTTGAAGGGGAAATCACGATTGATGATACCCTGATTATTGGCGAAACGGCCCTCATTAAGGGAACCATCACCGGTGGAACTATCGTGAGTAGCGGACGGATTGAAGGAATCATTACTGCTAATAAGAAAATTCAGCTTCTTAAGCCAGCGGTCCTTATTGGGGATGTGCATACACCAACATTTTCTATGGAAGAAGGCGTCTATTTCCAAGGGGAATGTGACATGGGTGTCGCACCCAAGGTCGACATGGATGTGGCTGATCGAATTTTGCCCAATGGACAGGCGAAATCTTCAATGTCATCAAAAATGGAAACCGAACCCCTCAGTCTGAAATGAACGCTGCAACTCCAAAAAAAGTTGTCTTGGGAATGAGTGGCGGCGTGGATAGCTCCGTGGCGGCCAAACTCTTGAAAGACCAGGGCTATGAAGTCCTTGGTGTTACGCTCAAGGTGTGGGAAGAAGAGGACGAAGCAGCAACTTCCAAGCGCTGGCAGGAACGCGGATGCTGTAAAGTCGGGATCGCCAAACATGTCGCGGAACTCTTGGATATCTCTCATCAGGTGATTGATACTCAAGAGTCTTTTCAAAAAGGTGTGATTGACGACTTTATTGGCGGCTACCTGCAAGGCACCACACCTAATCCCTGTGTTCGATGTAATGAACGGGTGAAGTTTGGGGGCTTGTTTCAAGTAGCCGAACAGCTTGGGGCGGATTATATCGCGACCGGTCATTTCGCTAGGATTCAACACGATGAAGCAGGTACGCCATTTCTTGCCCGTGGAGTCGATGCGAAAAAGGATCAATCATATTTTCTCTATCGAATTCCTGCCAAGTGGCTCCCCAAAATGTTGTTTCCTGTAGGAGCGTTGGAAAAATCGCAAGTCTGGGCGGAAGCCGAAGCCATGGGACTACCCGTTGACGAACTTAAAGAGAGCCAGGAAATTTGTTTTGTCACCCAGGGCGATTATCGGGAATTCCTTAAAGAGCATGCCCCGCAATCGACGAATCCCGGAAACTTTGTTGATGCTGAGGGAAAAGAACTCGGACAGCACGAAGGTGTGGCCTTTTACACGCCCGGCCAGCGAAAGGGGTTGGGGATCGCCACCGGTAATCGGGTGTATGTCCAGCGAGTCGTGCCTGAACTAAATTTAGTGGTCTTGGGACCTCCAGAAGACTTAGATACGACAATCTGCCAAGTCGCTGACCTTAATATCTTTTCTCATGAAACCTTGGTTGAGGGACAACGTATCGACGTGAAATTTCGATATGGTTCCCCACCCGTTCCAGGCACACTGAAGTGGAATGGTGAAACATCCATCAATGTCACATTTGAAACCCCTGTTCGAGCCCTCAGTCCCGGGCAATCAGCTGTCTTTTACCAGGGCGACCGAGTCCTCGGCGGCGGCATAATTCAGATCTCAAAAGCTTCTGCTGCCACTTCCCTCAAAATCCAAATTTCTTCTCTTCAGCCCCTTCCTTCCTGATCAAAGTGTGTTGAGAAAAATCCCTTTACATTGGCTCTTTCTGGTTGACAGGGTATAACGCCCATGTTACGTTTACCCGCTTGATACACGCCATTTTCCATTCAAAACGTGGCTGCCTGGATTCTCTGTAAACCGTGAACCAAAGTACGATCGGGCGTCGGTACGCATCGGCGCTTTTCCAATTGCTCGAGGAATCGGGCATCGAACCCGCACGAAATGCCTTAGGGTCTTTGGCCCAAGGCCTAGAAGATACCCCTGCCTTGAAACATGTCTTAGCTTCCCCAGTTTTCAAATATGAAGAAAAACAAGTAGTCTTGCAGGAATTATGTCAGCGACTGCAGGCCCCTCCAGTCATGCTTGATTTTCTGAATCAACTGTTGAAAACCAACCGGGCGGTCCTCCTTCCGGAAATTTCGCAGGCCTTTTCGGATCTGGCTGACCAGCAAAAGGGGATTCAACAGCTCCGAGTGAGTTCCGCGAAGCCCTTAGAGACGCCTGAACAGGAACAGGTGAAACGTGAGCTGAGCGAGACGCTCGGGCGATCCGTTGATGTGGTGTTTGAAGTCGAGCCGAAACTTATTGCAGGGTTAAAAATATACATTGGCAGTCAAGTCTTTGATAATACCGTGCTGGGACGTTTGACCAGCATGCAGGATCAGTTGACGAAGGGGTAATCCATGCAGATCAAAGCCGAAGAAATTAGCTCTATCATCAAGGAAAAAATTAAAGGGTTTGACCAGCGAGTCGACGTCAAGGAAATGGGGTATGTCATCCAGGTGGGTGACAATATTGCCAAGGTCTATGGCCTGGAAGGCGCTATGGCGGGGGAATTATTAGAGTTCCCCGGTGGAGTGTATGGCGTGGCGCTGAACCTCGAAGAAGATAGCGTTGGTGTCGTGTTGCTTGGGGAAGACGTCGGCATTCGTGAAGGTGACCCGGTTAAACGTACCGGTCGTATTGCCGAAGTGCCTGTCGGCGAAGCGCTCGTCGGTCGAGTGGTCGACGCGATTGGGATGCCTCTTGATGGGAAAGGCCCGATTAATTCGACAGAGAAGCGGCTGATTGAAATCAGGGCTCCGGGTGTCGTTGATCGACAATCGGTGGGTGAGCCCTTGCAAACAGGCTTGAAAGCTATCGATGCCATGATTCCTGTTGGTCGCGGTCAACGGGAATTGATCATCGGGGATCGGCAAACGGGGAAAACCGCAATTGCGGTCGATACAATCATCAACCAAAAAGGGTTGGACGTCTATTGTTTTTATGTGGCGATTGGGCAAAAACGGTCGACCGTCGCCCGCGTGGTCAAAACATTAGAAGATCATGGGGCCATGGAATACACGACCGTCGTGTCCGCCACGGCCAGTGATTCGGCTTCGCTGCAATTTTTTGCGCCCTATGCCGGCGTCACGATGGCGGAATATTTCCGTGATAGTGGCAAGCATGCGCTGATCGTGTATGACGACTTATCCAAACATGCGACGGCATACCGCCAGCTTTCTCTCCTCCTTCGACGCCCACCTGGACGTGAAGCGTATCCTGGGGATGTGTTCTTTTTGCATTCTCGGTTATTGGAGCGGGCCGCGAAGATGAGCGATGAAAAGGGTGCTGGTAGTTTGACGGCCTTGCCGATTATTGAAACCCAAGCGGGTGACGTCTCAGCGTATATTCCGACCAATGTCATTTCTATTACGGATGGCCAGATCTTTCTCGCCGCCGACTTGTTCTATTCGGGCATCCGGCCCGCCATTAACGTGGGGTTATCAGTCTCACGCGTTGGTGGTTCAGCCCAGATTAAAACGATGAAACAAGTAGCCGGGACACTTCGGCTCGATTTGGCACAATATCGTGAAATGGCGGCCTTTTCCCAATTTGGTAGTGAATTGGATAAAGCCACGCAAGCCCAATTGGCACGAGGCATTCGCATGGTGGAATTGCTCAAACAAGAACAATACAAGCCGATGTCTGTTGCCGATCAGGTGATATCCATTTACGCCGGCGTCAATGGCTTTATCGATAATGTGCCGGTGAATAAAATCCGGGAATTCGAAAAAGATTTGATGGCGTACATTAAAGAGAAGCATGCCGCGATTCGTGACGAGGTTAAAAGCAAAAAGAAAATTGATGACGAATTTGGTGGGCAGCTTAAGCAAATCATTACGGAATTTAAAAAATCTAAAGGCTATGAATAGTACGCTCGAGAAGTCGATTTAATTATGCCAAGTCTGCAAAGCCTTCGACGGAAGATTGCGTCCGTCAAAAACACCCAGAAAATTACCAAAGCCATGAAAATGGTCTCGGCTGCGAAACTCAAACGCGCGCAGGACCGTATTTTGTCGGCGAGACCCTATGCGCATCAATTGCGTGATGTCATGAGCAATTTAAGCCAACGCGCGAATCGTGCCTCACATCCTCTCTTGAGTCGGCGTGACGGCAATTCGTTGGAGTTGGTGGTGGTGACCAGCGATCGTGGGCTATGCGGAGCGTTTAATACCAATATTCTGCGACGAGCGGTCGAATTTTTGGAAGCACAACGACGGCAAGGCAAACAGGTGTCGGTGAGCGTTGTTGGGAGAAAATCTATTGATTTTTTCAAGCGGCGTGATTGGCCTATCCGGCAAGAGTGGCCTGGCGTCTTTGATCGTCTGAGTTTTGAACATGCCTTAGATATTGGGCAAAACGTCGTGTCCCAATATCATGCTGGCACGTTTGATCATCTTTATGTCGTCTACAATGAATTCAAATCGGCCATGCAGCAAGAAGTGATCGTGGAGAAATTGCTGCCAATTGAATCCCTCCAAGATCCACAAGGTGGGGACAAGCCTTCGATGGGAGGCGGTTATCTTTATGAGCCAGATGAAGGTGAATTATTGGAGACCTTACTGCCCAAGCATTTTGAAATTCAAACGTATCGAGTCCTGTTAGAATCGGCTGCCGCGGAACAGGCGGCACGGATGACGGCCATGGACGGTGCGACACGGAATGCCGGAGAATTGATCAAGAAAGTCACGCTGTTTTATAACAAGACCCGTCAAGCGGCCATTACGAAAGAACTCATGGATATTGTCGGAGGCGCTGAGGCCATCAAATAAATCACGGGTTGCTCAGGAACAGTTTGTTTCATACTGTTCCCCAACCTCTTCCAACCAAGGAGCATATGGTGGGTACCGATACTGGAAACGGAAAAATCGTACAAGTCATTGGACCGGTGGTCGATGTTGAATTCCCTCCGGGGAAACTCCCTCATATT
>Ga0224496_10001751_pt1 | contig 13273 bp, 14 predicted proteins | sample SF_Jul11_sed_USG_2_FD_168127 | JGI IMG/M metagenome (GOLD analysis project Ga0224496, IMG submission 168127) | Sediment microbial communities from San Francisco Bay, California, United States - SF_Jul11_sed_USGS_8_1 | ecosystem: Environmental > Aquatic > Marine > Sediment | place: USA... | reverse complement strand
GCATGAGGGCGTGGAAAAAAACCTCGGATTTAATCCCCCTGTGCCATCCTATTGCGCTAACCCATGTGGATATAGAGCTAGTAGCCGATGAAGCCATGCCCGGTGTCCATTGTAAAGCCACCGTGGAATGCAAAGGTGTTACCGGCGTTGAAATGGAGGCATTAACGGCGGTGCAGATCAGTTTGTTGACTATTTATGATATGTGTAAAGCCGTTGATCGTGGCATGCATATGGAAGATATCGGGTTGTTAAAAAAAATGGGTGGCAAATCCGGCAGCTGGACGAAAAGTGATTAATGTTTTTTAAAGCAGCTCTGTTTATTGCCTAAACTTACACTAATAAAAATATACGGGCGAAAAAAATGTCAGAAGCATACGATCTTATCGTTATCGGCAGTGGTCCCGCCGGTCAGAAGGCCGCCATTCAGGCAGCAAAACTGCATAAAAAAGTTGCACTTATTGAGCGGGGCCAGGAAATCGGTGGTGTTGCGGTGCATACAGGTACCATTCCGAGTAAAACATTGCGTGAAGCTGTGCTTTATCTATCCGGTTATGATCAGCGTGGGTTGTATGGAAAAAGTTATAAGCTAAAACAGGAAATGACCATGGATGATTTAATGCAACGCGTTGCTATCACTATTAATCAGGAAGTGGAAGTGATGTTGCATCAGTTAAGTCGAAATGGTGTCAATGTAATTCAGGGTGTTGCCTCCTTTAAAGATGCACATACTATTCAAATTGAAAATAACAGTGGTAAAACCATCGAATATAAAACCGACAAGGTGGTACTGGCTACCGGAACAAGACCCAGACGACCTAAAGGTATTCCTTTTGATAGTGATGTGATTGTTGATAGTGATGATTTATTAAATATTAAAAAACTGCCCAGAAGTTTAACTGTTGTCGGTGCAGGTGTTATTGGAGTTGAATACGCATCGATATTTAGTGCAATGGATATAAAAGTAACTTTAGTTGATTCGCGCAATTTAATTATGCGTTTTATGGATAAGGAAATCATTGATGAGTTAACGCATATGTTAAGAGAACGTGGCGTTATTATGCGTCTTGGTGAATCAATAGAAAAAGTTATTAAAGACGGTGATGAAGCGATAATCAGTTTACAGAGTGGTAAACAGTTTCGTTCTGATCTGGTTCTATTTGCTGCCGGTCGTACTGGTTGTACTGCGTCATTAAAATTAGAAAAAGCAGGTCTGCAAGCCGATGATCAACATCGTGTTAAAGTTAATGAATTTTATCAGACAGATGTTGATAATATTTATGCGGTCGGTGATTTAATCGGCTTCCCCAGTCTGGCGTCTACATCCATGGAACAGGGTCGACTTGCGGCCCGTCATGCTTTTGGGGCCTCACTAAGTTCACGTCCGGATTTATTTCCCTTCGGGGTCTATGCAGTACCGGAAATGAGCATGGTAGGTAAAACAGAAGAAGAACTGACGGAGCAGAAAATCCCTTATGAAGTGGGTATAGCACGACTAAAAGAAACCGGACGTGGTAATATTATGGGCTTGCAGGAAGGTATGCTGAAATTAATTTTTAGTCTTGAAGATAAAAAATTGTTAGGCGTGCATGTGCTGGGTGAAAATGCAACCGAGTTGGTGCACATAGGACAGGTAGTGATCGCGCTGGAGGGTGGCCTGGATTTCTTTATGGATAATGTGTTTAATTATCCAACCCTGGCAGAGGCTTATAAGATTGCCGCACTGGATGCCTGTAATCGAATGGTGGTTTAGTGCGTTAATAATTTGATACAGGTCCAGAGGGCTGAATCCTGATTAGTTCGCGGTTATTGTCACCGAATACTGTTTGTTAATTTCGGCTTTATGTAAAAGTGTGAAGCATCTGATTGATGGTTTGTATAAAGCCGGTTTTAATATGTAAACGGATTTAATGCTCGTTCAGTTCAGCACATTCAACACAATGTTCTGCGTAAGGCACCAGTTGCAGTCTACCATCAGGAATTTTTTTACCACACGCCAAACAGTATCCAAAATGACCCGCTTCCAGACGTAGTAAAGCGTTATCAATTCGCATAACGGTTTGTTTTGCGTCATTATCAAGAGCAGCCAGTACATCATCATTTTCGCTTTGTACAACCTGCTCGGCAAAATCTTTTTCGACGGGTTGTTCTTCATGCCAGACATCAATATGTATAGCATCTCTGCGTTGTGTATATTGCCGACGTAATTCCTCCAGTTGTTTCTTGAAGTCCATGTGATGCATCCTGATTAGTGGCAGAACAATCGATGAAAATTTGTTGTTCTACATTTAGGGCAGGGTGGAATATGGCCGGCGTTGTTAAAGTGCAGTTGTTCACCGCATTTGTCACAGCTTAAAACTCCCGGTCCGGTTATTTCACCGGTATGATATTCAGCATTGGCAGCTTCTGCTTTTAGTTTCTGCAATTCAACAGTGGTTTGATCTGCGGCTTGTTTGAAACGATCAAGTAAAAAACCTTCAATGATGTCAGTATCAATGGCAAGCCATTTTTTAAAATCATCACCGGTGCTTGCCATATAGGTAGCAGCTTCTATCAGATCGCGTTTCAGGTACTGTGATACTTTTTCGGCCTCTATTTCTGTCAGCTCACCCAGTTCAGAAAGCTTTTCACTGCTGATATCGATGATTTTGTGCAAAGCCGGGCCGGTTTTTTCCTTAAGTTTGCGAGCATCTTCCAGTGCTTTTTCAAGCAACAGTTCGTAAGCCTGTCCCAGGGCTTCAATAGGGTCACGTGCTGGAGGTAATTTTGTCATTTCAGTTTCCTGCTTTTCTACCTTTAAAATACGCTTACTAATCTGTTGGTATGTTGATTTTGAGCAAGATCAGGGTAAAAAATTATTTCCAGTAAACAGGGGGCTTCGTTGTGATCAGGAAATGTTGAAGAGTGGGTGATGATTAAAATCTGAGTTATTAAGCGTTATTTTCTTCCTGTGGCTGGCTTTTTAATAAATAAAAAATCACCAGAAGAGCAGGTAAACCGAGGATTGAGGTATAGATATAAAAAGCAAAATATCCATAAGCATCAACAATGATGCCCGAAAAGCCGGCAATCAGTTTGGGAATCAATGTCATTAATGAGCTGAACAGTGCATATTGTGTTGCCGTATAGGCTGTGTTGGTGAGACTGGATAAGTAGGCTATAAAGACTGTTGTTGCAATACCGCCAGCCAGGCTATCTGCGCTGATGACAACCGCCAGCATAGTCAGTTCCGGACCTGTCTGAGATAACCAGGCAAATAATAAATTACTGGAAATTACCAGAATGCCGCCGAGCAAAAGAATTTTCATAATACCAAAACGCACGACAAGAATTCCGCCAACTGCGGCACCGATAAAAAATAGAATAACACTAAATATTTTTGTGATGCTGGCAATTTCAGATAAAGAAAAACCCAGATCAAGATAGAAAGGATTTGCCATAACGGCCATGGTGATATCGGTGATTCTGTAGGTGCCAATTAACAGCAAAATCAGCAGGGCGTATTTTCCACTGCGACGAAAAAATTCTGCAAAGGGGCTGATAACGGCGGAGATAAACCATTCTGTTAGCCGTTGAACTATTCCCTTGACGTGTACCTGTGCTTCGATTTTGTTAATCAGTTGTTCTTCATGGGCCAGTGTGTCGGCTTTAATGTGGTGTTCGGGTTCTCGAATAATTAAGGTCGTGATTATGCCAACGCCAGTGAGTGCGGCCATAGTGACATAAGCGACCTGCCAGTTTAAAAAATCAGCAATATAAAGTGCGCCAGCACCCGCAGCCAGGCTGGCAATTTTATAACCGTATACATAGGATGCAGCCATGGCTGCCTGATATTCTTTGTCCATGGCTTCGATACGGTAGGCATCAATAACCACATCCTGTGTGGCAGACGAAAATGCAACGATGACAGCGTAACATGCAAAAATAAGTAGATTATTTTCAGGTGTTGTGAAGGCGAGTAATAACAGGCCGGATGCAATACCGGTTTGTGCTACTAATAACCAGCTGCGTCTTTGTCCCAGTTGCCTGCCTAAAAAAGGTAATGGTGCACGATCGACTACCGGTGCCCAGAGCACTTTAATGGAATACATAATACCAATCCAGCTAAAGAAGCCGATGGTGGTGCGACTGACATTGGCTTCGCTTAACCAGGCTGATAAGGTTGAAAATACCAGAAGAAAAGGTAAGCCCGCAGAAAAACCCAGAAACAACATGCCCAGAATGCGCGGTTTTGCGTAAACGCGAATCGCTTCCTGCCAGCTATGAAAAGTGTTTAGTTCTTTAGTCATTTAAATTTATTTTTATATGTCGTAATCGTAATCAATAATTAAAGGTGCATGATCAGAAAAACGTTCATCTTTATAAATGCTGGCCTTTTTTACGGCATCTTTCAATTTGGGTGTAATAATTTGATAATCAATGCGCCAGCCGGTGTTGTTGGCCCAGGCCTGACCACGATTGCTCCACCAGGTGTATTGATATTCGTCCTGGTTGACGACACGAAAGGCATCAACGTAACCTGTTTCATTAAATAAGGTATCCATCCATGCACGTTCTTCAGGCAGGAAACCGGAATTTTTCAGATTACCGCGCCAGTTTTTAATATCTTTTTTGGTATGTGCAATATTCCAGTCGCCACAGATCACATATTCGCGACGCTTACGGCGCAGTTTAAGTAAATAGGGCATAAAACGCGCCATGAAATCAAATTTCAGCGCCTGGCGTTCTTCACTGGATGAGCCGGAATGCATATACAGGGAAATCACGCTGAGATTTTCAAACTGCACTTCGATGTAGCGACCTTCGACATCGATATCATGCCAGCCGATACCATTAATGACTTTTTTGGGTTCCTGTTTGCAGTAAATGGCGACGCCACTGTAGCCCTTTTTTTGTGCATCATGATAATAGCAGTGGTAACCACAGGGACAGAAAATTTCATCGGTGAGTTGATGTTCCTGAGCTTTGGTTTCCTGAATACAAATAACATCGGCTTTCTGTTTTTTTAGCCAGTCGAAAAAACCTTTACGGGCTGCGGACCGGATGCCATTGGTATTGATACTAATTATGCGCATTAACTGCCAATTTGAGATTGAGTGGGCTTATAATACATGACATTGAATGATATGACCTTTCGAATTGCTATTTATCGGAGTTAAACAATGCAGGCATACCAGAAACGTTTTATTGAACTGGCACTGGACTATGATGTGTTACGTTTTGGTAAGTTTACCCTTAAGTCTGGTCGTGTCAGTCCGTATTTTTTTAATGCCGGTCTGTTCAATACCGGCAAGGCCCTGGCAGAACTGGGACGTTGTTATGCTCAGGCGGTGATGAATAGCGGTATTCCCTATGATGTACTGTTTGGTCCTGCCTATAAAGGAATTCCACTGGTTGCGGTAACCGCGATGGCGCTATCAATTGACCATGGTATCGATGTCCCCTATGCCTTTAACCGCAAGGAACAGAAGGATCATGGTGAAGGCGGTCTGATTGTCGGCTCACCACTGGACGGGCGTATTCTGGTGCTTGATGATGTGATTACTGCGGGAACAGCGATTCGTGAAGCCATTGATATTATTGATCAGTCAGGTGCAACGGCAGTGGGTGTGGTCATTGCGCTGGATCGTCAGGAGAAGGGTAAGAATCAGTTATCGGCGGTCCAGGAAATCCACGATGAATATGGGCTGGATGTGGCCAGCATTGTCGGCATGAGTGACCTGATCAGTTATCTTGAAGAAAAGGGTGATCAGCAGAGCATACTGGATGCGATGAAGGTTTATAGAACCGAGTACGGGATTTAACCCAGAATTAGCTTGATACCCACCGCAAGGGTAATGATTTCGTATGTGCGTTTGATGAGCTGATTGCCCTTGATGATCGCCAGATGGGCGCCCAGATAGCCGCCTATGAGGGAGCCGAGCAGCAGTGTGGGTAGCCAGAGCCAGTAGATTTCACCCAGAATTCCCAGTGTGATCGCGCCGGTGCCATTCCAGAACATGCCCACCAGTATCAGCGTATAAGCCACCGCCATTTTGTAATCCAGGCCAAACCAGCGTACCAGCCAGAGAGTGACAAACAGGCCGGTGCCTGAGGTCAGAGATCCATTAAGGATACCGATAATAAAGATAACCAGACCACCGGTGGCCATGCCTGTGGTATGCCGGTTATCGGGATTCAGCTGTTGCCCCAGCTGGGGGGATAGCCATGAGTAAATACCCAGGCTAATGGTCAGTATACCGAGGGCAATTTCGGCCATGCGGTCGGGAATTTGCAAAATTATATTGGCACCGATAATGACCCCTGGAATACCACAGACAAGAATAAACAGGGCAAATTGACGTTCCAGGCTACTTTCTTTTAGATGTCGAAGTGTTGCACCCACGCCCAGCGCTACGCTGGCCACCTTGTGTGTCGCCAGAGCAATACCAAACGGCAGGCCGAGGAAAATTAGCGCCGGTAGCTGAATCAGCCCGGCACCGCCACCGGCCAGAGCAGAAAACAGGTTGGCAACCAGGGAAATAATAAATAACAGCAATTGGTCAGTAAAGTTCAAGGCGGTGTCCATCAGGTTTATTAGGGCTATTTTGCCATAAACAGGGAGCGGTCATATTTTTCCCTTACTTGGCAAATTGGAATCACTGTATATACTCTACTAGTAACGCGGTTTCAGGATTTTAATGTGTTTCTTATATTTCGTTCTTTAATAATTGTTTTTTTATCATTTTTGGGGTTTGCAGCCCATGGCGGTTTACACAAGTGGGTGGATGAAGATGGCGTTACCCATTATGGTGATCGAGTGCCTGCAAAATACCTGAAAGAAAAACATTCTGTGTTGAATGAGCAGGGTATTACTGTACAAAGAATTAGAAGTGTAGAAGAGTTAGAAGCAGAGCAGACGGAAAAGCAGAAGAAGTTAGCGATTGATAAGGAAAAAATGCTTGTTGAGCGAAAAAAAGCGCTCAGGGATCGTGTACTGCTGGAAACATTTACGACTGAACGCGATATTCTCATTTCCAGAGATGCCAGAATTGACGCCATTAATTCTCATATACAGTTAACAGAAACCATTATTAAAGATCATGAAAGAAAACTGGCTGAGTTAAAAAAACGTATCGATTCGCTGGAGAAATCAGGTAAGGATGTGCCTGAAAATATGCATAAAGAAGTTATTTCTGTGAGTCGGCAGCTGGAAACCAATTATCAGTATGTGGAAAATAAAACCACTGAACGCCAGGGTATCATGGCGGATTTTGATGAAGACATTAAACGGTTTCGTGAGCTTAAAGCAGAACAGCAGAAACAGCGTAACCATTGATTAAATCTGTTTTTAACTAAAATCAGGTATACACAATGCCAAAATAAAAAAGCCGCTTTTAAGCGGCTTTTTTATTACAACATCAACCCCGGTTTTATTTGCGTTTGCGAGCAAATCCAAATAAAGCGATGAAACCAGAACCAAATAACCAGATAGCTGCGGGTACCGGTATAACGGTTGTTGAAATTTCAACCCCGATACTGGCACCGGCGAGTGTTTTGTCGATAGATGCTGTGCTGAGAAGATCAGGACTGGTGGCATAAAGCCTGTTGGTCAGTGTAAGCCCTACATGATTAACGTCATTCCACATGGCTGTTGTCATGTCGTAATTAACTGTGCCTTGCCATGGGTTTGTACCGGTAGCGGATAAATCACTAATGGTCAGATTTTGAGTATCCATTTTAAACAGATTACCCCATTCCATTACACGCAGTGCACTTTGTACATCGACAGAGCCGTTCCCTGTGGTTGTGTAAGTGCCTCCTTCAACAATATTGATACCCTGAAAGCTATAACCACTTTTGGCGGTTACCTGTATCGTACCGCTGGCAGAAAAAATATCAGTTCCCGCACCGTTTGTTGATTCTGCTTTAAAGCCTGATGGTGTGGCAAAAATTGTGTCGCCTAAAACATACAGTGAACCATAGGCAATCATTTCTGGTGAGGCATCATCATAGAAAAAATCAACAGTATCACCACTCAGGTGAATAATGGCGGCATTGGCGGATATGGGGGCCAGTAGAGCAAGTGATAAAGCTGTGTAAGGTAAAGTTGATTTACTCATTTTAAAATCCGTAATAAATAGTATTTTTTATATTTATATCCAGGATTTACTTAAGCACATAATATGCCATATATATAACCCATTGATATTTATTGAAAATTTTAGTAAATCATTCGTTTGGGGCATAAAAAAAGAAAAAAGTGTCCAGAATTCCGACAAAAAGATTTTTTATATTATTTGCTGATTCAGGTTAGAGCGAAATAATCTTACAAAATCAATGGCTTGGTTCTGTAAGATTATCCGACTTCTGGGGTTTCTGATCTATGGCTGTTGTTTAGCCTTTGATCAGTGTGCCCACGCCTTCATTGGTCAGTAGCTCGAGTAGTACCGCATGTTCAACCCGGCCATCAATAATATGGGCGGTTTTGACGCCGGATTTTACTGCATCCAGCGCACAATTGACCTTGGGTAACATGCCGCCATGAATAGTGCCGTCGGCAATGTATTCATCGACCTGTTTAGCATTGATACCGGTGAGCAATTTTTCATGTTTATCCAGTATGCCCACGGTGTTGGTGAGTAGTAATAATTTTTCAGCGCCCAGTACAGTGGCCAGTTTGCCGGCTACCAGATCAGCGTTGATATTATAGGAAGCGCCATCTTCACCGACGCCAATGGGTGCAATAACAGGAATAAAATCATCGTCATCAAGCATGGAGACGACGGAAGGATCGATAGTGCTAACTTCTCCAACATGGCCGAGGTCAATGATTTCGGGGACATTAATATCAGCTGTTTTACGGGTGATTTCCATTTTTCTGGCGCGAATCAGGCCACCGTCTTTTCCTGTCAGGCCAACAGCTCGTCCACCCTGCTGATTGATCATGGTGACAATGTTTTTGTTTACCAGGCCGCCCAGAACCATTTCAACCACATCCATGGTTTCTCTGTCTGTAATGCGCATACCTTCAAAAAACTCAGATTTTTTTCCAATTTGTTCCAGTAATTTGCCAATCTGTGGGCCGCCACCATGGACCACAACCGGGTTAACACCCACCTGTTTTAACAGGACGATGTCACGGGCAAAACCCATTTTCAGCGTTTCATCCGTCATGGCATTGCCGCCGTATTTAATGACAATGGTTTTGCCATTTAGCTTTTGCAGATAGGGCAGAGCTTCCGATAATATTTTTACGACATTGCTGGCTTTGTTGTTGTCCAAGAATTTTTCCTCAGAAAAAATTAAAAGGGTAAATTAAGTTGGTTGTCCATGTTCAATAACTGAGTGCGGAATTTTTCCTGTATTTCCTTCAGTGTTTTTTCATTCTCAGCCTCAAACCGTAATACCAGGCAGGGGGTGGTGTTGGAAGGCCGAATCAGTCCCCAGCCATTGGGCCAGTTTACCCGCATACCATCAATGGTTGAAATATCTGCAGTGTCGAAACTGGCCTTCTGTTTGAAAGCGGCCATGAATTTATAATGTTCTCCTTCATGGGCAAAATTAATTTGCAGTTCCGGTGTGTTGAAACTGTCCGGTAATTTACCGAATATCTCTGCCGCTGACTCCTGTTTTTTGCTGAGTATTTCCAGCATACGGGCAGCACTGTACAGACCATCATCAAACCCGTACCAGCGTTCCTTGAAAAAGATATGGCCTGACATTTCACCAGCCAGTAAGGCGCCGCTTTGTTTCATTTTGGTTTTGATAAATGAGTGACCGGTTTTCCACATCAGAGGTTCACCACCCATTTTTTTAATGGCATGGCCCAGATGATAGCTGGATTTAATATCATAAATAATCAATGCGCCGGGATTACGTGAGAGTACGTCTTCAGCATATAAAATCATCTGACGATCAGGCCAGATGACATTGGTGTTGTTATCAATCACACCCACCCGGTCGCCATCACCATCAAAGGCGAGGCCAAGATCAAGTTTATCAGTTTCAATTTTTGTGCAGATGTCTTTCAGGTTTTCCAGTTTACTGGGATCGGGATGATGATTGGGGAAATTACCATCCACCTCACAGTACATGGGCGTGATGTTGCAGCCCAGTTTTGAGAATAATTCAACGGCGACCACACTGGCAACACCATTACCGCAATCAACAGCAATGTTCATGGGTTTTGCAAGTTTTACATCTTTAATAATGGTGTCAACATAAGCGGATAATACGTCTTCTTCGCGGTAGCTGCCATTGCCGGCATTGAGTTTCTTGTCTTCAATACGCTGGCGTAGTTGTTGAATGCTATCACCAAAAAAAGAGTTACCGGCAATAAGCATTTTAAGGCCATTGTATTCCGGCGGATTATGACTGCCGGTAATCATAATACCGGTACCGGTTTTTAAATAATGGGTGGCAAAATATAAAACCGGTGTCGGCACCAGACCGACATCAATAACATCACAACCACCGGCCTGCAATCCTGCTGCCAGTGCTTTTGAGAGTTCCGGACTGGATAAGCGTCCATCACGGGCAATAACCACGGTTTTGCAGTTTTGTTCTAATGATTCGGTTGCAAATGCCTGACCAATCTGGCGTACGGCATCCGGGGTTAAATCAGTTTTGACTATGCCTCGAATGTCATAGGCTTTAAAAATACTGGCTGTAATACTGCTCATGATGAATCCTGATTGACTAAAATTACTTGTGTCCTGAATGTCCAAATCCGCCAGCACCACGATCACTGTCTTCGAATTCTTCAACCTGTTCAAAATCGACCTGTACAACGGGAACAAATACCAGTTGTGCAATACGGTCCCCCATTTCTATGGTGAATTCGGTTTGTCCCCGGTTCCAGCAGGAAACAAATAGCTGGCCCTGATAATCGGAATCGATTAATCCGACCAGGTTACCCAGTACAATGCCGTGTTTATGACCGAGTCCTGAGCGAGGCAAAATGGTCGCAGCCAGACCGGGATCACTAATATGAATGGCCAGTCCGGTTGGGATCAGTTCGGTATCTCCCGGTTTGAGGGTAAGGGGGGCATCGATACAGGCGCGTAGATCCATGCCGGCAGAGCCCGGGGTTGCATGAGCAGGGAGAGGGATGTCATTACCAATGCGTTTATCGAGTACTTTTAATTGTATTTTTTTCATGCCCGTTTCTTTTTAATGTTTGTTTTTGTAGTGTTCAGCAATAATGTTGATGAGTTTTCTGGCCAGTTCAGTTTTTCTGGCTTTTTCCAGCTGGATATGACCGTTTGCCCAGTAAATATCCAGTGCATTGTATTCGCTGTTGAAGCCGGTGTCTTCATCAGGCCGGTCATGATTGGCAACCTGATTGGCGGCAATCAGGTCCAGTTGCTTGGATTGAAGTTTTTTTCTGGCATGATCTTCCAGCTGTTCAGTTTCTGCGGCAAAACCAACACTGAAGACTTTGCCCGTTGCTGCAACTTCAGCGAGAATGTCTGGATTGCGGCGTAGTTGAATGCTCAGGGTTTCTTCGGTTTTCTTTAATTTCTGGTCATGGGTTTGGGCAGGTGAATAATCAGCCACGGCGGCGGTAGCAATGAAAATATCGCAGTCATCTATCTGTGACATTACTGCCTGATGCATTTGTCGGGCACTTTCAACATCGATGCGATCGACTTTAGGCGGTGTTTTCAGATGTACCGGTCCGGCAATCAGGGTGACTTTGGCACCGGCTTCGATCGCCGCTTCTGCCATGGCAAAACCCATGCGCCCGGAACTGCGATTGCCAATAAAACGCACCGGATCAATGGCTTCATAGGTTGGTCCTGCGGTGATCAGTACACGGGTATTGCGCAATGACTCGTGACTAAAGATAGATGCCAGTTTTTCTATCAGTTCAGTGGTTTCCAGCATCCGGCCTTCACCGGTTTCGCCACAGGCCTGATTGCCAAAGGCAGGGCCGAATACAGCGATTTGTCGGTTTCTCAGGGTATTGATATTGTCCTGTGTGGCCTGATCTGACCACATGATGTGATTCATCGCCGGTGCTACCGCGATAGGCGCCTGGGTTGCCAGGCAGAGCGTGGATAACAGATCATTGGCGATGCCCTGGGCCAGTTTGCCAATCATATTGGCGGTAGCCGGTGCGATCAGTACTGCATCAGCCCAGCGTGCCAGTTCAATGTGCCCCATGGCGGCTTCGGCTTCGGGATCCAGCAGGTCAGTATGGACAGTATGTCCGGACAGTGCCTGAAAGGTGAGCGGTGTGACAAATTCAGTGGCTGACCGGGTCATCACAACACGAACCTCTGCACCTTCATCACGCAGGCGACGTACCAGTTCTGCGCATTTATAGGCGGCAATGCCACCAGTGACACCGAGAAGAATATGTTTACCGAGTAATGTTTGCATGGCGGGGATTTTATCAGATTGTTATCGGCTTTTTCTGACATAACAAGGTCTGATTGGCTGATATAGTGATTTATCTATCATGGGTAAACTCAATGTTCATGAAATGACAGGGAGATGTCATGGCAATCAACGACTGGCCAGTGGAAGAACGGCCGAGAGAAAAATTACTGGTCAGGGGCAGTGGGGCATTATCCGATGCCGAGTTGCTGGCTATTTTTTTGCGTACCGGTATTCGAGGTAAATCAGCAGTGGATCTGGCACGTGAATTACTAACTGCTTTTGGGAGTTTGCGAGAGTTACTCAGCGCCAGCCAGGTGGACTTCTGCCGTCATAAAGGCCTGGGAACAGCAAAATATACCCAGTTACAGGCTGTACTGGAAATGGGGCGACGCCATTTGTATGAGACGGTCAGTCGGGGTAATGCCTTAACCAGCCCGGGGGAAACACGGCAGTTTCTGGCGGCACATTTGCGCGATTTTCGCCATGAAGTCTTTGCCGCCCTGTTTCTTGATCAGCGACACAGGGTAATCTGTTATGAAGAACTGTTTACCGGTACCATAGACGGCGCATCTGTACATCCCCGTGAAGTGGTCAAAAAAGCCCTGTCCTGTAATGCCGCTGCAATTATTTTTGCCCATAATCATCCTTCCGGGGTGGCCGAGCCCAGCAGTGCCGATGAGCGTATTACGCGGCGTTTAAAAGATGCCCTGTCGCTGGTAGATGTGCGTGTACTGGACCATTTTGTGGTTGGTGATGAGATTGTTTCATTTGCAGAGCGAGGACTGTTGTAATGATGAATTATTCCGTGCGTTGAATGATTTGTCCCCAGGTAAAATCGAAGTAATCTGTTAGTTACTTGCGTTGAATGATTTGTCCCCAGGTAAAACCGAAGTAATCTGTTAGTTAC
>Ga0224496_10001750_pt1 | contig 13288 bp, 13 predicted proteins | sample SF_Jul11_sed_USG_2_FD_168127 | JGI IMG/M metagenome (GOLD analysis project Ga0224496, IMG submission 168127) | Sediment microbial communities from San Francisco Bay, California, United States - SF_Jul11_sed_USGS_8_1 | ecosystem: Environmental > Aquatic > Marine > Sediment | place: USA... | reverse complement strand
TTAAAGCACTATATAATTTCCCTAGATGCCGGTCGCCGGATAGGTCTTCTTCCTACCCCTGCTTCAACACCAGCCATCTATTCTCTCCCGAAACAATCTGACATATCGTCTCCAATTCGATCGAAGAAAGCGTACCATGGGCTCCCCCGTTTGTGAATGCTTCACCCGCCCTTTCCCTAAAAATATTTCCGAAGGGAACCGGCCCCCCTCACCCCAACTTTGGCAGATGAATTTTGTCGACCATGACCGATTTTCCCAATCTTGGTCGCCAGGTGTATAGAAAAATCTTAAAGATGGATCCCCGCCAACAACTTGCGGGGATGACACCACACAAGGATGGCTCTGTGGTAGAGACGTCCCGGTGGGACGTCTTCTTTAGGGCTTTCCGTATCCGCCGCCGCCAGGGGTATCGATGGTGAGGACATCGCCCGCTTCAACCGGGAAGGAACATTTTCCTGGAACGTCTTGTTCAATCCCATTTTGATTTAGCCTATTGCGTCCTAATTGCCCAGACTCCCCGCCCTCTAATCCATACGGTTTGGTTACTCGCCGATCGGACAGCAGCGTGATTTCAGCGGGTTGAAGAAATTCGTACGTCCGCACGATCCCATCTCCGCCTCGCTGTCGGCCATTTCCTCCCGACCCTTCTCGCAAGGTATAACGTGAAATCCGAAACGGATACGCGTATTCTAACGCTTCAACTGGCGTGTTGAGGGTGTTGGTCATGTGTGAGTGGCGGCCGCTGACTCCATCGGCGTGAGGGCCCGCGCCCATGCCGCCACCGATGGTTTCGTAATAGGCAAACGGGCGGCCATGCCGTTCGTCCCAACCACCGATCGTCAGATTATTCATGGTGCCTTGACTGGCTGCCGGAATTCGCTCAGGACAGGCTTGCGCTAAGGCGCCCAATAACACATCAACAATCCGCTGGGAGGTTTCGACGTTGCCCGCCGCCACGGCCGCAGGACGTCGGGCATTCACCAAGGTCCCTTCCGGCGCGAGGACGTGTATCGGGCGCAAACAGCCGCTGTTGGCTGGAATGTCCAATCCCAGGACACATCGAAAGACATAGGCGACGGCCGACAAGGTGACCGGATAAACGGCGTTGATGCTGCCGGGCCGTTGGGCGTCTGTTCCGGAAAAGTCGACCGTAGCCTCTTCCCCATCCATCGTAATGGCCACCCGGATGACGGCAGGCTCTTCTGAAAAGCCATCGTTATCCAACGCATCTTCAAAGCGATAGCAGCCCATAGGTAACTGGCCAATCAAGTGACGAGTCATGCGCTCGCTGTATCGGAGCAAGGCGTCCATATCTGCCAGAAGCGTTTGGGCACCAAACCGTTTCGCTAACCCCTGCATCCTCTCGATGCCAATGCGATTGGCTGCTAATTGAGCCTGCAGGTCTCCTGATCGTTCCACCGGTGTCCGCACGTTGGCCATAAGCAACCGCCACACATCTTCATTCTTTTTCCCCTTCACCATCAGTTTCACCGGTGGAATAATCAATCCCTCTTGAAAGATTTCTTGCGAAAGCGGCATTGACCCGGCCGACATGCCGCCAATATCCGCATGATGCGCACGATTGGCCACAAACCCGACAAGAGAGGCATCAGGTGGCTCATCGACAAAAACGGGGGAGACCAGAGTGATGTCCGGCAGATGCGTGCCGCCGCGATAGGGATCATTCACCATCGCCACATCACCGGGCGCAAAGGTCAACGTGTCAAGGCAGGCTTGCACGGAAAGCGGCATGGCTCCCAGATGCACCGGTATATGGGCCGCTTGCGCAACCAGGTGTCCTGACCCATCAAAGACCGCACAGGAGAAATCGCAGCGCTCTTTAATATTTGGCGAGAATGCTGCTCTTTGCAGACGAGCACCCATTTCCTCTGCCACGGACACCAACCGGTGCTTCATGATTTCTGTGCGAATGGGATCATCCATTGGTAGCCCCCACATCAATGAGGATGTTCGAATAGGCATCGATTGTTGCCTGGTCATCAGGCCCTAGATACACCGTCGTATCATCTAAGACCAGAATTGCCGGTCCAGGCACATGATGGCCCGGACGCAAGCGGTTTCCCCAATAATGCGGAACGCTCTGGATGCCCTGGCCCACCACCACCGGACGTTTCTCCCATTTGGCTGAGGATGGGTCTGATGACCCTAACGGTTGACGAGAAATGGGCGGAGGGGTGACTTGGCCAATGGCACGAACCCGTACGTTCACCATCTCAATGGGCGCGCCTGGCTGACAATAGCCATAGGCTTCCTGATGCATTCGATCAAACTCCTGGCGAAATTGGGAATTCAGCGGCACCTGTAACTCAAAGGATTGCCCCACATATCGGACATCGACCGTTCGTATGATGACGGCTTGTTCAGGAGCCACGCCTTCCCGACGCAAATCATCTTCCCCCTGCTGAACCAGGGCTGTTGTGTGCGATTCAAGCTGTTCAAACGGCGTGTCATCCGGCAACATCACCGTGTGCACATAATCCAACTGCACATCCGCTGCCAACATACCTAAGGCCGACAACGTCGCCGCCATGGGCGAAATCAAGACATGTGGAATCCCTAAGACTCTGGCCAAATCACAGGCATGCAGTCCCCCGGCTCCTCCAAACGACACCAACACCGTCTCCCGTGGGTCTTCCCCTCGTTCAACTGAAATCACCCGAAGTGCTCGCTCCATATGGGCATTAGAAATTTGAATCATGCCCAACGCCAGGCGTTGGCGCATATCCAATCCAGGTGAAGATGGGAGAGCGAGCTGGCTACTGAATTCATCGAACGCCTGTTGTGCCGCTTCAACATCCAGCGTCATTTGTCCACCGAGAAACCCATCTAATGGTAATCGACCTAAGATGACATGAGCATCGGTCACGGTCGGAATACGGCCTCCCCGCCCATAGGCCACAGGCCCGGGATCAGCGCCCGCACTTTGCGGCCCCACACGAAGATTGCCACCCGCATCAACCGTCGCCAATGAGCCCCCGCCGGCCCCCACCGTATGCATATCAATCACGGGTACACGAATAGGACAACCCGCGATTTCGGCCTCGGACGTGACATGAATCTCTTCATGAACCAGCGACACATCTGTGGAGGTTCCACCCATATCGAATGTCAGGATGCGATTGAAGCCCGCCAACCCCGCGATATACCGTGCACCCACGACCCCGCCCGCCGGCCCCGATAGAATGGAGCGCACCCCATGCCCACGCGCTTGGGCTACGGAGAGACGCCCTCCGTTGGATTGCAGAATATGAAACTCGGTGGGTGCCATCTCTCGTTCGAGCTGACCAAGATAGGTGTCTAAGACCGGCGAGACATAGGCATTCACGACCGTGGTGCTTGTCCGCTCATATTCGCGGAACTCGGGCAGGATTTCTGAAGAGGCCGTGACAAACACCCCTTCCTCACGCAACCGTTGCGTCACTCGTTGTTCATGGGTTGGATTGACAAACGAGAAAAGCAGGCAGACGGCCACTGATTGGATATGCTGTTTCTTTATTGTTTCAATGATCTCGTCGAGCTCTTCTTCCTGAAGGGGCGTCACGATGTTCCCTTCATAATCCACGCGCTCGGTCACTTCAAAGCACCATTCACGCGGAACCAACGGCGAGGGGATAGATGGGAAGAGGTCGTATAATACCGGGCGATTTTGCCGCCCGATCAGCAACACATCTCGAAAGCCCTTTGTGGTAATGAGCCCCGTGCGAGCGCCTTTGCGTTCTAAGATGGCATTTGTTGCCACGGTCGACCCATGCACCATGTGACGACTGCCAGATTCTGAAATTTTGGCCAATCCTTGCAGCACAGCCTCGGCAGGATCCAACGGGGTCGTAAGAATCTTCCCGCGTTTGAGGGATTGATCGCTGGAAGCATAGATGACGAAGTCGGTAAACGTTCCGCCAATATCAATACCAATCCATACCCCTGGTTGATTGTGCACAAGCATCGCCAACTCAGTTTTTCTTATTCTCCGGGAATGATGAGATAGATGGCTAGGAGGATACCCTATTGCTCGGGAAGGTTTGAAGAGAGAACAGAAAAATGTTCGGGAAGCGTTACCCTTTGCTCACGCCTTTTAAGATCACCTGGCGTGGGCTGCCGCTGGCATTGTCTTGAATGGTGAGGGTGGCATGATGAGTTCCAGCCTGTTGGCTGGCGAATCCAACCTGCAGGCGACAGGATTCTCCAGTATGCAGCGTGAGGTTTTGACAGGTATTGGCCTGCATCGTAAAGGCCTCAGCTCCGGCACCTGAAATGTGGACGTGGTCGACACGAAGGAGGCCCAGCCCGATATTGGAAAACCTGACTTCCTGGAAAGACGGCCCGACCGAAGACGATGAACCCGAACCTTGCTCAAACACAAGCGCATCGGTGCTGATGCTAGGCAACGGAATGGCCCCTCCCCCGCTCAAGAGCACCGAAACGCCGTCAATATTGGTACTCGCCGTGGCCAGATCCGGAAGACGATCTTGATCAAAATCTTTTACGACCACCGCTGCTGGTGTGGCGCCCACACCAAAATGCCCCACCGAGGTAAAGGTGCCACGACCATTCCCCACAAAGAGCGACAGGCTATTCGAATCTCGATTGACAACCACGAGATCGAATTTGTCATCTCCATTGATATCGTGAATAGCCACTCCGACTGGCGCAAAGCCCACTTTGATGGGTTCCAATGCGTGAAACTCTCCAGGCTGTTGTTGGAGGAGAACGCCAACGGTGTCGGCATAGAGACTGGTGACCGCCAAATCCATAAGGCCATTCTGATCAATATCCGCACCTTGAATCGCACTCAACGTTAATCCCGGTTGCATATCCTTGAAAGGGGTAAATGTTCCATCACCGGAATTCGTCAATATGGAGACGAGTCCATTCGCCGAACTCCAACTCGGCTGACTCCAGGTGACCGCCAGATCCGCCGTCCCATCACCGGTGAATTCTCCAACAAACACTCCAGTAGGAAACATACCCTCCCCTCTGGCTTGTTCATACACAACCGGTTCCTGTAAATGCCCCTTCCCATCATTCAACAACACACTCAAATTAAAGGGCGGGTAATACCCGAACCGCCCGCTGTTGATGGCTACCACATCACTCCATCCATCTCCGTTGAGATCATGCGACGCGATAAACGTCGTCCCCTTCCCCGCAGTCTGATTCGTCACTTTCTGAAAGAGGCCCTTCCCATCACCCTTGAGGACCACCACTTGATCGGACCCGCTCAACGCCAACACCAAATCCAACACGCCATCCCGATCCATATCTTCGGCAATCAACGCCAGCGGAATTTTGCCGACGCCAAAAGACACCGCCGACTGAAATGTGCCATTCCCATTGCCTAACAAGACCGAGACATCATCGGACGTGCCATTCACTGTGGCCAGATCCCATCGTCCATCACCATTAAAATCACCTGTAGCAATGGCTTGCGGCGCCCGCCCAACCGGGTTATTCGGTGTGGGGGTATAGGTGAGATTCTGTCCATGAACATGGATGGACCACCCTGCCATCCCCGCACTCATCACCCCTATACAAAGACACCGTTGGATAAATCTGAGGGAGAATGTCATGAGTCTCGTCTAATTGAATGAAGGATTGGCATAGGTTTTTTCTAACACAATTTCGATTTCGTCCGATGCGGCCACACCTCGATTGCGAAACCTTGCCGCCCACTCGGGATACCGCTCTAACGTCTGAAAAATACTTTTGACGATCTCAGGTTTCACCTGTGACTCCCACTGGGTGAGCCATGCTTTTTCGTCATCCTCGCCCTCATAATCATCTGGAAATGTGGCTTCCAGCGAAAATCTCAAGTTAAAGGATTCCTCTTCTTGAAACATCTTTCACTCCTTCTCGATCAGATCTTGTAAACCGGTCGCTCAGAAGAAGTGGTTTGTCCTCTTCTTCACATGTGGCTTATAATAGATTTACCATGTCATTTAGAAGGAGGTCCAGAAACCATGCCGATTTTTGCGTATAAGTGCCAAGGCTGTTCCCATCACTTTGATCTCTTGGTTCATGCATCCACAATTCCAACATGCCCAGAATGCCAGGGAAAAAATCTTGAAAAACAACTCACAGGATTTGCCGTTGGCGGGGCAGGCGGTGGAATGAACTTTTCTGATCCAGGCAGTTGCGGCTCCTGCGGGGATCCCCGAGGACCCGGCGCCTGTTCGATGAATTAGGGGGGCTGTTGAAAAAAGCCGCCAGCGGCGTTCTAGCCAGTTTTCCGTGCTCACGTACTGGAAGTACGCTCTGCGAGCAAAACTGGCTGCGGCCTTGCTGGACGAACCCTTCGACAAAGCTCAGGGCATGCTTTTTTGAACCGCCCCGAGGCCTCCGATATCCAACGTACCTGTGGGCCAATATGCCCTTGGGAATTATTATTATTCAACACTCCCATCAGGATTTTTTGAGGATATATTTTTAGAGAAGAGTGTTAGAACTTAGAGGCGAGTCGCAAGTCTGTCGGCTCAGAAATCCAATGGCAGGGAGATCGGGAGTGACGTGAATTACGGGCTTTCCGCTGACATCATAATCAGTGACAAAACCCAGCACTTCTGAATCATAGGGAAAGAACCGGACCGACGCCACTGAGAAATGTTTCCCCGCAGACAACACACATTGCACCTCTTGCGGCAACCTTTGACGGAGAGTTATTCGTAAGGCTTTCTGAACCGAATAGCTCACATTTTTGGGCAGTACATCTTTCACCGACTTCCCCACGATCGTTTCTCCCCCCAGTAAGTGCTCGCATGGGAATGGGTAAAAACAATCCCGATAAATCCCTTGGGCATCCCAACGAAAGACTTTGTGCGGGAAAAAAGCGACGTGTTCCGGACGGAAAAGCATCCGAAACAGATTGTGCCATTTGTCGATTGACCAGCGTGCAGTTGACACCGAACCCTCCTTGGTCACGATGGAAACTGTAGTGTAGAAAGACGGAACCGGGGAATCAAGATCGATTCCTGACAATTTGTTCTGAGTTGACGCCTCAGGCCACCATCTACTGCTGCCCATTTAAGTGTTCATTGCCATTGAGCCCATCTTCTTCTGAATCAACCCACATCCTTTCCGGAAAACCCAAGCTATCCTGGCCAACCCCATAAAACAAGGCATGGGCGGCGACAAGGTAAGTCATCCACCCTATCGTGCCATCGACTTCTACCACGAGATACTCGGGATTCTTGGCTTCGGGAATGGCGAGTTGTCGACCCGGTAAGGTCATCATCACGCGATGTACGCTCACGTGCGGTGAAACTTCCTGCCCTGTTCCCGGATAGCGAATAGCTAGCATGCCATTGGGGAGAAGATCGTTGTCGTTGGAGACGTTCGATTGAAACGCTTGAGGATTGAGTTGAGAATCACACGACCAGGCAGGAAAGGGAGCAACACATAACAGTAGTGGTATGACCCAAGGAACCTTACCGATAAACGGCCCATCTCTGAAGCTCCCCATCAGGCACCTCCTTGTTGGGAACGGCTTCGAATGCTTTGACTCCTATTTGTTCTTATCGGTCACGTTCAGAGGGAATTGAACATGTTTTGTGATTTCCCATTACGTCTTGGGAAAATTTTCACACAATCACGAGACTCATCCCATTGTTAGGGTGAAGGAGTGGCTCAACCAGAGGAACCGATGGAAGGCACGAGGATCTTAAGACGAAATGTGACGCTGAGGCTGATTGGGGATAAAGACGACTTACTCAGAACTGCCAAGCATGTCATCAATGAGAGGACGGTTTAGATCTTCACAACCTGGACAAATGAGATCAAAAAAGGCTTCGTGATCTTCCACATAATTTTTCGCATCAACTAATTTTTCTTCGTGGACGGAATCATAACAGACGGAGCAGAGGATCATTCTTCCCCGCATCACTGATACTGTTTTTCGTCCTGAGCTTCCTGACATGATGGCCGTCAAATCCTTCCAGCGAAAAACGGTTCGGGGTCAACACCCATTATGCCCATCCACGTTGCTGGGCCAACATGAAGTCTTCCTGTTCCAGATCAATTTCACATACAGGGCATTCGATGGGCTGGTCTTGTGGGGGAACGGACAGGGGCGTCTCCTGGATCCGGCCTTGACACACATGGTAAAACTTACCACGGGCGTTCTCATCATCCAGGATATCTGATTCATATTTGAGGATCATGTATCACTCCTTCTTAAAAAGACTGCTTCATCAGTTTATAACAAGCCCTGGATTTCCTGTGCAATCCCTGGCTTCACCTTCTCAGCTCGCATTCATACCCTCCCCAACAGCTCGCCCCTCTTGTAAATATATGGGCAACAGGCTGGCTAGCCTCCGTCTTTGGCTCGGCCTCATGATGCTACCATCACTGGCCTGGGGACTGTCTGGCAAACCGGAAATTTCCACTAGCTCCCTCGACTCTCAAACAATCATCAACCATCGATTTTCCAAGCCCGTTTTTGTGACGGCTAGTCCTGATGAGTCCCATCGCCTCTTCGTCGTCGAACAAGATGGCCGCATACTCATCATCAAAGGGAGCACCGTTCTTCCATCACCATTTCTGAATATCGCCGAAAAACTATCCACTAGGGGCGAACGCGGATTATTAGGCCTAGCCTTTCATCCTCTCTTTTCTGACAATGGACGAGTGTTTGTCAATTATACCCGGGCGGAGGATCGGGCGACGGTCATTGCTGAATATCATGTGTCCTCAAACCCCAATCAAGCTGACCCGAAAGAATCCGTCCTCTTAGTCATTCCCCAACCATACGGAAATCATAATGGTGGAATGATTGCCTTTGGCCCGGACCACTATCTGTATATTGGCATGGGCGATGGGGGGGCAGGTGGCGATCCGAAGAATTATGCCCAGAATCGAAATGAACTACTGGGGAAAGTGCTTCGAATTGATGTGGATCCACATCCCCCCTATGGCATTCCCCCCGACAACCCCTTGGTCAACTCACCAGGCCGGCCGGAAATTTTTGCCTGGGGCCTTCGCAATCCCTGGCGTTTTTCGTTTGATCGAAAGACCGGCGATCTGTGGGCTGGCGACGTCGGTCAAAACAAATGGGAAGAAATCAATGTCGTGACGAAGGGGAAAAATTATGGATGGCGCCTCTTGGAAGGCACGCATTGTTTCGATCCTGAAACGCATTGCCGAAATATTCCAAACCTGGTTGACCCCGTCACTGAATATGCGCACGAACAGGGGCGCTGCTCTGTAACAGGTGGGTATGTCTATCGCGGGGCGAAGATTCCAGCCTTGTTCGGCACCTACGTTTTCGGCGATTTTTGCTCCGGGGAAATCTGGGGATACCGGGAAGGCACCACACGACTGCTACTGGACACCACCCTACAAATTACTTCGTTTGGGGAAGATTGGGCTGGAGAACTCTACGTCGTGGGGTACGGAGGGGAAATTGTTGAGATAGTTTCCAGAACAGTCGATTCAAAACTCTAAGAAGATTTCCCACCGGGACGTCTCTATAGAAGACGGGCTAAAACTTCTGGACTTTTCGGAATAACTCGATTTCGTCGAGAACCTTGCCAACTCCATAGACAACGGACGTGAGCGGATCCTCAACCGTAATAATAGGGAGATTGGTTTCTTCCTGAAATCTGGTCGCGAGACCCGGCAACAGAGAACCGCCGCCCGTAATGACCACACCCTTATCAATGATATCACCCGCCAATTCCGGGGGGGTATTTTCGAGTGCATTACGCAAGGCGTTAACAATCGCATGAATGGGATCTTCCAAGGCTTCTCGAATTTCCGAATCGTTCACTACCACTGTTCGAGGAATCCCGGAAATCATATCTCGACCTTTGACCATCATGGTTTTGGCCTGCTCCAACGGATAGGCTGATCCAACTTCAATTTTCACGCGTTCAGCCATGTGTTCGCCAATGAGCAAATTATACCGGCGCTTGATATAGCTCAGGATCGCATCGTCCATCGAATCTCCAGCGACTTTCACGGATTCGCTGCACACAATGCCCCCGAGAGAGATGACGGCAATATCAGTCGTGCCCCCACCGATATCCACCACCATATTTCCTGATGGTTCGGTGATAGGAAGCCCGGCGCCTATCGCCGCAGCCACGGGCTCTTCAATAAGATAGACTTCCCGAGCTCCGGCTTGGCCCGCGGATTCCCGGACCGCTCGTTGTTCAACTTCTGTGATACGTGAGGGAACCCCAATAATACATCTGGGTCGCACAAAGGCTCGTCGGTTGTGAGACTTCGTAATAAAGTATTCCAACATCCGTTCCGTCATGGCAAAATCAGCAATCACGCCTTCTTTGATCGGGCGAATCGCCACGATATTGCCAGGAGTTCGACCGACCATGCGCTTGGCTTCGACACCCACAGCCAAGACGGTGTTGGTTTGTTTATCAATAGCGACCACCGACGGTTCGCTCAAGGTAATACCCTTACCTCGAACATACACCAACGTGGTGGCGGTGCCTAAATCAATGGCGAGATCACTCGAAAACCAGCCCAGCACATCACTTAACCCTGCCATGGAGCCCCCATAATCAAAAGAACGTGGATCAGAAAAGGTCGATCATGTACTCGTGCATAACGCACTCTCGACATATAATCGGGTAACGACTTGCAAAAATAAAGGAATAAATGAAAAAAAATTCGAGAACCGTGCTATGAAGCCATAGGCTCATCCATGAATCCTACCGCTACCGAAACAATCCAGAAGTTAGGATTTCTCCGAATCTCAACTGAAAAATCACAGATTGTCCGGGGTGGGGGAATACCAAACCCATGACCGAGACTTGGCCCGGCACAGGCTAGGCGATCACCGTGTCGATGTCAAGAGTCCAGTGGGAGATAGGAGATTGTCCTTGTTGCCCATCAGAAGCCGTGTGACATTTCTTACGTCTTTTCCGACAAATCTTGTTGAGTAAGCGCTTGCTCTCAAGGGCGTGTATGGTATAACTAGAAAGATATTTTTACATTCTCTATCCCGCAGGCGATTTCCCCCTGAAGTAAGAGTTACCGTTATCGTGTCCAAAAAAGTTCTGCTGATTGTCATCTTCTTCGGACTCATCGCGACGTACCTAGGACTCCTTGGAAACGCGCGATGGGGCGATTCGACCCCTCCCGAGATTTCTCTGGAACAGCCCTTCGAGCTGGTCGGGCCGACCACGCCGCTTGTGGTCCGGATTCATGATACTGAAACAGGCCTCCGCGATGTCTCAATCCGCATTATCCACAACCTGGAGACGTTCGTCTTAACCGACCAGGATTTTCCCTCGGAAGGGTGGCTAACCGTCGCCGGCGGGACAGAGCATGAATTTACCTTTACCACCATCCCCTATGCCAATCCAGAGCTTCCTCGACGTCAAGGTCAAGCCCAAATAATCATCACGTCTCGTGATTATTCCTGGCGCAACCTCTTCGAAGGCAACAGTCAACGCCTGGAACAAGCCTTTACCCCCCAATTCACACCACCTCGAGTGGAACTCATCTCGCCACCGGCAACCATTGTACAGGGTGGCTCGGCTGTCGTTCGTTATCGCGTCATCCCGGACGTTCCCACGCATGGAGTGAAAATCGGGGATGCCTTTTTCCCAGGCTTCCCGGCTCCCGACAAGGCCGGGATGTTTGCTTTGGTGGCTTTTCCCTACAATGCGCCACGAAACACGCCCATTCAAATCATTGCCGATGACGGGTTTGGCAACAGCGCCATGTTAGATGTCGACGCTCGCATTAAACCCCAATTCTGGCGCACCCGACCTATTCAAATCTCAGATGCCTTTATCCGGAAAACCGTTCCATCCATTCTCGCGCAAACGCCTGAGCTCTCAAGCAAGAATGACCTGCTGGCAGACTTTCTCCAGGTCAATGGCACCTTGCGCATCATGAACAATCAAACCATTAGTGATCTCACCAAACGTTCCCGACCAGAGCTGTTATGGAAAGGCGCCTTTCGTCAACTTTCCGGCTCTCAGGTCGAAGCCTCGTTTGCTGATCATCGCCAATATATGTACAACGGCAAGATCGTGGACACCCAGGATCATTTAGGCTTTGATCTCGCCGTGACCAAACATTATCCCGTCGAAGCCTCCAATTATGGCCAGGTGCTGTTTGCAGGCTACCTCGGGATCTATGGCAACACGATCATCCTGGATCATGGCTACGGGCTCCTGTCGCTCTATGCTCATTTGTCTTCAATCGCCGTCAAGGTCGGGGATGACGTCACGATAGGCCAACCCATTGGCAAGTCCGGCACAACGGGACTCGCCGGTGGCGATCACTTGCACTTCAGTCTGATCTTACATGGCGAACAGGTGAATCCCACGGAATGGTGGGACCCATTTTGGGTCAAAACGCGGATCAAAGATCAACTCGGCCTGCCCTCCCTGACCAAAGCTTCCGATGCAACGCCAGAACCAGAACCGCCGTCCAAAGAATTCGGACCGACAGCCGCTCCTACTCCGTAACTCCGAAAAAAGTGAGAAGTATGCTGCCAGGAGTCAAGGAAGATGTGGAAGCCATGCGGTTCCTTCATCCTTTCATTGAGGCTGGTTCATCTGTGGCTTATTTCAGATTTTCATTCATGCGCTAAAGGCTTTGTTGTATGGCGAAACGCCCGAAAACTCCGACATCCACTTCCACCGACATCGCGACCACCGTCATTCCGGTTCCTTTAGACGAAACAACCCGACAACGCTATTTAAACTATGCGTTGTCAGTGATTACCTCTCGCGCCCTTCCTGACATTCGTGACGGCTTGAAGCCGGTACAACGGCGCATCTTGTTTTCGATGTACCACAATCATCGCCTTACGCCAGATCGCCCACCCATCAAAAGTGCCAAGGTCGTGGGGTCTGTGATCGGCGAATGGCATCCACACGGAGACGTGGCCGTCTATGATGCCATGGCTCGTATGGCCCAACCATGGTCCCTCCGTGCGACCTTAGTCGACGGCCACGGCAATTTCGGTAGTCAAGACGGAGATCGTCCGGCCGCCTACCGGTATACCGAAGCCCGCCTCACCCCTCTCGCGCTTGAACTGTTAAACGAACTCAACAAAGACACCGTCGATTTTCAACCCAACTACGACGGCAAAGCTGAAGAACCGTTGGTCCTGCCCGCCCGATATCCCAATCTCCTGGTGAACGGAGCGACCGGCATTGCCGTGGGCATGGCCACGAATATGCCTCCGCATAATCTTGGCGAAGTGATTGATGCGGCCATTGCGCTCATTGCCAATCGAGACGCCTCGATTGCCGATCTCATGAAATCCCTGAAGGGCCCGGACTTCCCAACG
>Ga0224496_10001749_pt1 | contig 13299 bp, 10 predicted proteins | sample SF_Jul11_sed_USG_2_FD_168127 | JGI IMG/M metagenome (GOLD analysis project Ga0224496, IMG submission 168127) | Sediment microbial communities from San Francisco Bay, California, United States - SF_Jul11_sed_USGS_8_1 | ecosystem: Environmental > Aquatic > Marine > Sediment | place: USA... | reverse complement strand
GGGGATGGCTCATTGGCCCCTTCGTGCTGGCACATCACCGCGTGTACCACAATCCCGGTACGGCCCTCTCTTATCTGGAGCCAATGGCGCACCAACTCAACCATTATGGAGTAGGCACGCTAGGCGAAATCTTTGACGGCCAACCTCCACATGCCCCACGCGGATGCATCGCCCAAGCTTGGACCGTGGCGGAAGTGCTCCGAGCTTGGCATATCCTTCACACCTCCACCCAAAAAGGTCCCACAAAAAAGCGAGCTGGCATCACATAACCCCGCTTCCTCCTTCTCCGTCATCCCCGACAGTTGTATCGGGGATCCATCCTTGGGCTCGTCATACCTACATGTCTCCGGCAGGAATCCATCTTTCAACACCTCCTCCAAATTTCATCTGTACTTTCATGAAAACCTTGGCTATTCTTTCCCAATCTTAAAAAAGTTAAAAGAAAACGATTCATTCTCTGACCACCCACACGTTGAAAGGACATCATGACTACAACATTGACACGCATCGTTTTGGGAATATCTTTGGGCATCTTTCTTTTTTCAGGAACTGGCCTTGCGACCGAACCGGCGGAGATGGGGAATTATGTGAAATCTCGCATTGAGATCAGCGAGATGATGATGGGTTATCTCAAGGATGGTAAGGGATACGGAAAAGGACAACGGCCCTCACCCGAAGTGCTACACGACATGGAAGCGGACATCACCACCAAGATCAGCGCCATCTTGGCGACACATGATCTGACGATCAAGGAATATACTGCGCACAGCCAAGAGGTGTTCGCCGACGATGCCGCCGTGAAGACTTATCTCAACGAGCATCCCGATCTGAAGGCACGCTATGAGGCGCTCCCACTGGACCGCATGGGACATGGCCGCACCGGACGAGGGTACTGAGGCTGAGCGTTCGGAAAATACTCAAATCGGCTTGTCCCATTTTCTCGGATGAACTTGGGAGAAATCTCTTACCAACTGATGGAAGCAGCCCGTGACCGACGACAATTTCTTCCACATCGGCTTGTGAGGATATAAAGAATTGATTCCTGCCAAATGCCAGCAGGAATGACGGATTGGGAGAGAAGAAGTCTCAACTAACCAATGGGGCTAGCTGAAGGCTGGTTCCGATTAGGACATTCTGGGGGATTGGTCTTTTTCCTTTTTCCACTTATACCAGATGGTTTCATTGCTTCCGTGCGGATAGATCAAGCGTTTCAACACGATGTAGGGCTGCCACAACAACTGCCGGTAGCGCTTGTTTAATGTCGACCGTTGCGCCAACTGTTGTTCGGCCTCCGTCATCAATTGCGGCTGAAACGTTTTTTTGTGTTTGTACAGATGATAGAGATCTTCCCGTTTTAACCGTTCAAAGATCTTTTCCGTGAGGCCCCCGAGCCAACCCTGGCGAGTGGGAATATGTACGCATATTTGAAAATCAATGAGATAGGGCTTTCCCTCCGTGGAACAGATAATATTCCCTCGTTTATTCAAATCGACATAAAAGATTCGCCGACGATGGACCTCGTCCACGATCGCTTTTAATTGCTCAAAAAAATCTGAAGCCAGCCTAGTCTTCTGGGAGCCAAAGGCCGGATCGCCCGCAGCCACCTGGCAATAATCAATAATCTGCCGCTCTATTTCATGCAGCGTGTTCCCTTCAATAAATTGATGCCAATATCCTCGAGTTCCAAACCGGGGCCCTAAGGTCGGCACTCCAGGGATATCGGCCACCATTTGATAGATGCTATATTCCCGTTTGGAAATCCAGGCGGCTAATGGCCGAAACAGCCAGCCCCCTACAAACCGAAAATCGCTCAACTTTAAGACATAGCTCTCATGACGGGAATTGGTATAAAGAAGATTGAGGGAAAAAAAATCGTCTTTCAACAAACGTTGAAAGGTGTACTCCTGCCCATCAATCATCACGTGCTGGGGATAGGTCGACATCAGGCTCTCGTTTCGAAGGTTGAGAGTGTGTGGTACGTGAACGTTTCATGTCTACGCACATCCCACACCATACCGGAATGGCCCATACATTTCATCCCCACCCCTCGCCATCAATATTGCCCGCTCACAAACCGAAAAGAGGACCATGCCTTATCAACCGATTGAAAATTACGGCCTGATCGGGAACATGCGCACCACGGCCCTGGTTGGGATGAACGGGTCCATTGATTGGCTCTGTTATCCACATTTCGATTCACCGAGCGTTTTTGCCGCTATCCTGGATGATGGAAAGGGCGGACGGTTTTCTATTGCCCCCATCCCTAACCATGTCAAATCCAAACAATATTATTGGCCGGATACGAATGTGCTTGTCACCCGGTTTCATTCAATCGATGGCGTGGGGCGTGTCATTGATTTTATGCCTGTCGGGAAAGATGCGACCGATTGTACCCAACATGGTATCGTGCGACGCATTCAAACCATTCGCGGCACAATGACGTTTCGCATGGAATGTCGCCCCGCTTTTAATTATGGCCGCGACACGCATACCATTACGCTGACTTCCGGTGGTGCCATTTTTCACTCAACGCTTCTCTCCCTGCGTTTGGGTGCGACCATCCCCCTTCAACAAGAAGGTCAAGCGCTCATCGCCGAGTTCACACTACAAGAAGGAGAAAGTGTCGATGTGTGTTTACAAGGCATGGAAGCCGAAGACCTTTCCGCGGGATTCTGTCCCGAAACCCATGCTGAAGAACTCTTCACTCAAACGGTCAAGTTTTGGCGAACCTGGTTAGCCAAATGCACCTACTCTGGCCGGTGGCGAGAAATGGTCCATCGCTCAGCCTTAGTTCTGAAACTCCTGACCTTCCAACCCACCGGCGCCATTGTGGCTGCTCCCACGTGCAGCCTTCCGGAAGGCATTGGCGGCGAACGCAATTGGGATTACCGGTATACCTGGATTCGTGATGCGGCCTTTACGCTCTATGGGCTCCTTCGAATCGGATTTACCGACGAGGCCTCACAATTTATGCATTGGCTGGAAGCCCGCTGCCATGAACTCGCGCCAGATGGTTCCCTCCAAATCATGTATGGCATCGATGGCCGGCATACGCTCACCGAAGAAACCCTTGACCATCTGGAAGGCTATCGCGGGTCATCCCCTGTTCGCATTGGGAATGGCGCCTATGATCAATTGCAACTTGATATCTACGGCGAGATGATGGATTCCGTCTATCTGTACAATAAATATGGCACCCCAATTTCGTATGACTTGTGGAAACATCTCCGCCGTCTGATTAATTGGGTGTGCGATAATTGGCAGCGTACGGATGAAGGCGTGTGGGAAGTGCGCGGCGGGCAACAGCATTTCGTCTATTCCAAGTTGATGTGCTGGGTCGCCGTCGACCGAGGTATTCGTTTAGCCGATAAGCGTTCGTTTCCTGCGGATCGAGATCGCTGGCTCAAAGTACGAGATACCATTTATGAAGAAATCATGGAAAAGGGTTGGGATGCTCAACGGCAGGCCTTTATCCAACGCTATGGCAGTGATTCATTGGACGCCGCCAATCTGATGATGTCCCTCGTCTTTTTCGTCTCCCCGACCGATCCCCGCATGTTGAAAACCCTGGATGCCACACTCCAAGCGCCTGAAAAAGGTGGATTAGTCTCGAACGGGTTGGTCTATCGGTATAATCTTGCTGAATCGACGGATGGTCTCAACGGAGAAGAGGGCACCTTTAACATTTGTACGTTTTGGTTGGTGGAGGCCTTGACGCGCGCAGGGCAGGCGGACCGCAGTCGGTTGGACGAAGCCCGTTTGCTATTTGAACAAATGCTCGGCTATGCCAATCACCTCGGATTATACGCTGAAGAAACCGGACATCACGGCGAAGCCCTTGGAAATTTCCCCCAAGCGTTTACCCATCTCGCCCTCATTAGCGCCGCTTTCAACCTCGACCGCGCCCTCGGCAAATAGTTCTTTCGTTTTCAAATTCAACTGTTTTTTTATCCTCTTCGACCTTTTCTGACGGCTCATTCCTCATTTGCTTTTCCAGGAACCGCCCCGTAGGATTCCCCGTACAGATGGACCTTTGCTCTACGTAAATAACTCCATCGTGTTCCATCACCGTAGAAACGGCTAAGAAAAAGAGGATTATTAATGTTGCATTTCATCACCATGACAGGGCGCACATGTTAACTCTACTGGGTCTAGGGTTTGTCTTAGGAATGCGCCATGCACTGGAAGCTGACCATGCGGCCGCAGTGGCCTCACTGGCGACACAAAACCGATCGGTTTTTCAGACGATGAAGCAAGGAATCGTTTGGGGATTTGGTCATACCGTCACGTTGTTTCTATTCGGTTCAGTGGTCCTCATTATCGGGGTAGTCATCCCCGAACGCTTCGCTGATGCCCTGGAATGTGCCGTAGGGGTTATGCTTGTTGGATTAGGTCTGGATGTCTTCCGACGCATGCGAAAGGAACGGCTCCATTTTCATCTCCACCAACATCCTCATGCCGCACCCCATTTCCACGCCCATTCTCATACTCCGGGCATGGCCCATACCAGAGAAGCTCATCAGCATGCTCACCCCACAGGATTCCCCTACCGAGCCTTCATGATTGGACTCATGCATGGCATGGCGGGATCAGCCGCCCTTATTCTTCTGACCCTCAACACGGCCATGTCTCCGTCGATGGCGATCAGCTATATGGTAATTTTTGGAGTCGGTTCTATCTTGGGCATGGGCCTCCTGTCCGCCGTTATCGCCATTCCGCTCTGGTACTCCTCACGCTCCCTCACATGGGCCCATCACAGTCTTCAACGTGTGGTGGGAATTGGCACGATGATGTTAGGGGTATATGTTATTTCTCAACATTCCCATTGGTTCATGTAGAAAAGATAAGAAGCCCCCCTCCGACCACCACCTCTCTCACAAACCCCGCACTAGATGACAAATCCGTTGTCCTCCATCTGGGAATTAGCCTGGCTTGCACACATTCGCACATGTTGATGGGCTAGGTAATGCCTTCCATAAAATGTCTAAGACCAACATGAGGGAGACCTTAATGAGGGATGCATTAGGAGATGCAAGGAAAGGGGGGTTTTCAAAAAAGAACAATGGCACGTTCTAATTTGGATGAGGCACCAAACGAATCAACCCTGGATCAATCACGCAATCGAACGCATCTTGTATCGCATAGTCTTCACAGTTTCTACACCCAATTTATTAGCGACTGCCAATGACCACATAGAGTTGAACGTTCAAGGGGAAAAACTTATTGCTCAAACCAATTGGCCGGTGGTGGCGAGGTACACACGACGGCGTGCGATAGATTGTGTCGCAGGATTTGTCGCGCGCCCATGTTTTTCACGCCATCTGGGTAGGCAACGCTATGCCTCCAATAATAATTGTCTGTTGGGTTACTATTGACGACCACTAGAGTCCAAAATAAAAAAGCCAGGCTCCTCCACTGAGCCTGGCTTTTCCAACAATCGCGCCATTGCGCTCATTCGCTTATAACCTGAACATGATTTATCGAATGCCCCAGCGAATTTGATAAGAGAGATCATAACGGCCCGCTCCATGCTTGGCCCCCAAGACGGAACCACTGAAGCTCATGCGATACCATCCGCTTTCTTGGATAGGAAATCTCACCGTCCCCTTCCCGCTTTCGGAAATTTTTCGATGGTACGGTGTATCGCTGGTTGGCATGCTGCCCATTTTGTACAAATGGACAATGAGTGCGCCTTTTTGAATGACCGAGTCATACATGACGTAATATTCTTGGCCTTTGGTGAAATAAAATGTTTTTAATCCCAAAGAATAGCCCGATTTTGTGCTTGTGAGTCCATTCCCACTCACAACCCGTGATTCATACCCCAGGGTTTCTACCACACCGACAGCAAACGCCAAAGCCATTCCTATAACAACAACGAGCAAAACGCCCAGCCCGCCGACGACGGCTTTTCCTGAAATTTCCGTTCGCCCATCGGCAATACCCACATTTCCCATACATGAAACCTTCAGATCGTTTCCAATTTTCTGAAAAAGCCCTACACCATTGCCATGACTAAAGCTTATCGGACCCATCCAGACGCTCCTTAACCCTAGCGAAGGCCATCACTCGCTTACTCCCTGAAACAATGGGATTGCAATTTCTGGGGGAATTCATTGAACCCGGATTCGCCCGAACCGGTGAAGATCATTTCTAGCTTGAGACAACTAGAGGCAGATTGTAGATATTTTTACAACTCAGAAGAATAGATGAGCGAGATCTCCAATGTGAGCCCCTGCTTGGGAAAGGCCGCTGGAAGGTATTTTAAAAGACGCCCGAAAAATTAGAGCTTTCCGAGATTCATGAAAAATCTCGAAAAGCTCTATTCTAAAAAACCGGAGTGAGGTCCCTCAGGCTTGATGCATATGTTGGCTGAGATAATTTTCGACGCCAACTTGTTTCATCGTTTCGATTTGCGTCTCGATCCAATCGATATGTTCTTCCTCACTCGTGAGAATGACTTCAAGCTTCGCCCGAGTATTGAAATCTCCCACACTGACACAATGCTCAATCGCTTCCGTGAGCAATTTGACCGCCTCCTGCTCCAACCCCAAATCTGATTTAAATTGCTCCGGTACCGTTTCCCCAATCTTCAACGTGCCTAACCGCTGGAGATTGGGGAATCCGTCCAAAAATAGAACATGTTCAATAATCTGTTCCGCATGCTTCATTTCATCAATCGCATGTTTACGAATTTCGTTATGCAACAACGTATATCCCCAGTTTCCACACATTTCCCCGTGAAGAAAGTACTGATTAATGGCGGTCAATTCGTTCGTCAAAACTTTATTAAGAAATTCGACGACACCTTTTTTGGCTTTCATGAGATCCTCCTTGCGTAATAATATCCCGGCCTTTCACCTTCACACATTCTGTTTTTCTTCAGACACGAATTTGCACTATTTTGTGTGTATTTCCTTGAGCATTTTATCGGTCATCTCCCAACTGAGTCAAGTCTTTTATGTAGGTGAAAACAACTAATACTGATTTTCCTTCTCAAAATCGTTGATCCGAATTTTCAAGATCACCATCCCGCTCCGAGAGTGATGTCACTATCTACGATTAGTGGCCTATTAAAATTTTCACCCAAAAACCCCAGTTAGCCCTTGAAGGAACCAATGACAATTAAGCCACGGGGAATGTTCAAAAAAGTCGTCCCGTCCTGTCCTGAGTCATGCCGAAGGAAAGGCCGCAGCCATTTTGGCGCGCGGAGCGTACTTCCAGTACGTGAGCACGGCAAAATGGCGAGAACGCCGCTGGCGGATTTTTTCAACGTTCCCACTTAGGTGATCGTCACGGCAGTTCCACTGATACTGACCATGAGCATACTCCCGTTCTCCCCCATGACTTCATAATCCAGATCGATTCCCACGATCGCATTCGCTCCAATCTCTAAGGCTTCTTCTTGAATTTCCCGAAAGGCGGTTTCTCGCGCACGAGCCAATTCTTTTTCATAGGCTCCGGATCGCCCACCAACAACATCCCGAACCTTCGCAAAAAAATCACGAAAAAAATTCGTACCAAGCACCGCTTCCCCAGTAACCACTCCTAAATATTCTGTAATGCGATGTCCTTCAATATTGGGTGTTGTCGTTAAAATCATGGCTCTCTCCCTTCCATAAAAGTCAACAAACTCTTAGCCACAGGACGTTCATTCTTCCTGCCAAAAATTTTTCCATGTTCATGACAAGAAATCAGTAGGTGTTTTTCATTGAATGGTATTCTTGACCCTACCGCTAGTAGTCTGGCTTTCGCTTCCTACCATGCTCAGAAAATGAGCAAAGTGCTAAATCCGTTGTCTCTCTTGAGTGCCAGAAGCCTTTCCGCTATTTATCCACATTGTTATACCCATTTTCTTGGGATGACGTTCGACTATTATGAGGGATATCTGTATCGTAGACTGAAAAAATACGTCACGATTATCACGTCCTTCCCGAATGAACCAGACGTTAAAAACTTTGAGACGATTTGACTTCATTTCACGTGCTCACTAGAATTTTTTTCAAGGATATTTCCGGTGCGTTCAGAATTCGTTCATCTCCACCTTCATACCCAATATAGCCTCCTTGATGGGGCCAACCAACTCACTCCACTTTTTCAACAAGTAAAAGAGCATGGCATGCCTGCTGTCGCGATGACCGACCATGGCAACCTGTTTGGTGCGATTGATTTCTATCAAAAAGGGAAGCATCATGGCATTAAACCCATTATTGGGTGTGAAGCCTATATGGCCCCTGGTAGCCGCAGCCAAAAATCCGGGCACACCGCGCATACAGAGTACTATCATCTGATTTTGCTCGCGACCAATCAAGTGGGCTACCACAACCTCATCAAACTCTCCAGTAAAGCCTACCTGGAGGGGTTTTATTACAAACCCCGAATGGATAAGGAACTCTTACAGGAACATCACGAAGGGCTCATTGCGCTTTCAGGATGCTTGAGCGGGGAAATCCCTCAATTAATCGGGCAACAAGATCTCGAAAGCGCCATGCGTGTCGCTGACGAATACCGGACCATTTTTGGCAAAGATCATTACTTTCTTGAAGTCCAGGCCAATGGCCTGGAACAGCAACACATCGCCAATCGTGGCCTTATGGAGATCCATAAGAAATTGGAGATCCCGTTAGTGGGCACCAATGATTGCCATTACCTTACCAAACGAGATGCCCGACCTCATGAAATTATGTTGTGTTTGCAAACAGGCAAAACGCTCAAAGATCCCAACCGCATGAAATTCGATACGGATCAATTGTACGTAAAATCGATGGAAGAAATGGTCGCGGAGTTTGCCGAATTTCCTCGAGCTGCCTTGAATACGACACAGGTCGCCGAGCAATGCGACCTGTCCCTTGAATTCGGAGCCACGTACCTCCCGGACTATCATGTACCCGAGGGCCAAACACATGACTCCTATCTCCTACACCTTTCCGAACAAGGCCTTCGTGAACGTTTGCGCGAACGTCCGACCTCGATTCCATTGGAGGCCTATCAGCATCGTTTGACCACTGAACTCTCGGTCTTAAATGCCATGGGCTATGCCGGCTATTTCCTGGTCGTCTGGGACATTATTAATTTTGCGCGATCTCGGAAAATTCCCGTGGGCCCCGGACGCGGTTCGGCCGCAGGAAGTTTAGTCGCCTACGCTCTCCGCATTACGGATTTAGATCCATTGGTGTACAACCTACTCTTTGAACGGTTCTTGAATCCTGAACGGGTCAGCATGCCGGATATTGATATGGACTTTTGCATGGATCGACGTGGAGAAGTGATCAATTATGTCATTGAGAAATATGGTGAAGCGCATGTCTGTCAAATTATTACCTTTGGGACGCTCGGGGCCAAAGCCGCCATTCGAGATGTCGGGCGAGTCATGGATTTCCCCTATGCCGATGTCGATAAGGTGGCCAAGCTTGTTCCCACGCAACTCAACATCACACTGAAAGACGCCCTCAAGCAGGAACCTCGACTCCAAGAATTAGTGGATGGGGAACCTGGCATGAAAGAGCTCATGGATACGGCCATGGCATTAGAAGGCTTAGCCCGCCATGCCTCGACCCATGCCGCCGGAGTGGTCATCTCGCAAAAACCGCTCATGGAGCATGTGCCACTCTATAAGACCAGCAACGACGAAGTCGTCACCCAATACACGATGACCGACTTGGAAAAAGTCGGGTTGGTCAAATTTGATTTTCTTGGCTTGAAAACCTTGACCATGATTCACGATGCCGTCAAACACGTACATGCCTCCCAACCAGCGGATGCTCAATTAGACATTCAGAACTTACCGCTCAGTGATCCCGACACATTTGCCTTACTGAGCTCTGGAAAGACCTCCGGCATCTTCCAATTGGAAAGCTCGGGCATGCGGAATTTATTAGTCAAAATTCAGCCAGAAACCTTCGAAGATCTGATCGCTATTCTCGCCCTGTATCGTCCCGGCCCCTTAGAAAGCGGCATGGTCGATGATTTCATTAAACGAAAACGCGATCCGACACAAATCGTGTACGAACCGCCTCAACTGGAACCCATTTTAAAAGAAACCTATGGCGTCATCGTCTATCAAGAGCAAGTCATGGCCATCACCAATCAATTGGCTGGCTTTTCCTTGGGACAGGCCGACTTGCTGCGCCGAGCCATGGGGAAGAAAAAACATGACGAAATGGCCAAGCAAAAAACCTTGTTCATTTCTGGTGGGAAGGAGAAGGGTATCGCCGAAAAATTAGCCGAAAAAATATTCGATCAAATGGCCTTTTTTGCTGGATACGGGTTTAATAAATCTCACTCCGCCGCGTACGCCCTCGTCACCTTTCAGACCGCCTATCTCAAAGCCCATTACCCAACAGAATTTATGGCGGCCTTGCTGACCTCAGAAATGGGGAATACCGATAAAATGGTCGGATATTTCACAGAGTGCCGAGAACTAGGAGTGAAAATATTGCCACCAGACGCCAATCAAAGCTTGAAAAATTTCAGTGTCGTCCCGGAAGGTATTCGATTTGGGATGGCCGCCATCAAGAATGTCGGCGAAAGTGCCGTGGATATTGTGCTGGAAGCCCGAGACCAGGATGGACCCTTTCTGTCTTTCGTCGACTTTTGTTGTCGCCTGGATTCCCAAAAGGTGAACAAACGTGTGCTTGAAGGCCTCATAAAAGTCGGTGCCTTCGATTCCATGGGCACCTCACGCGCAAGTCTCTTTGATGTACTGGATCAAATCATGGAACATGCGTCGACCGTGCAACGCAATAAACGAGAAGGACAAACGAGCCTGTTTGACTTCGCGCCAGAAACTCCGTCCAAAGAGGAAAACTCCAGCTTCGGATTCGCGATTCCCCCAAAACCGGAATGGTCTCAGAATGAACTCTTACAGCATGAACGCGAACTGACCGGCTTTTATATCACCGATCATCCGCTCAACCGCCATCGCATGGCCATCGCCCATTTTTCAACCTGTTCAACCCAGTCACTTGGAGAGATGGGGGACGGGCGGGAAGTCAAACTCTGCGGCGTCATCTCCAGTCTCAAAATTACGACCACGAAAAAAGGCAACCGAATGGCCTATGTCCAATTGGAAGACCTGCAAGGCACCGTAGAGGCCATTGTTTTCCCAGAAGCCTTCAAAAATCATGAGGACATGCTGAAACCAGACTCCGTCATCCGCATCACGGGATCAGTAGATCTAATGGATAATGGTGCTAGAATTAAGGCAACCCGAGTGGAATTAGTCCCCCAATTGGAATGTGAAACCGTGAAACACGTCACCCTCCAAATTCACGAAGAAGACGTGTTACCCCACAATCTGGTAGACTTAAAGAATATTTTTGACCGACATCCTGGGCCAACACCAATTTCCCTGGCCTTTCACCTTCAACCTGATATGATAGCCAACCTTCCACAATTACCGAATGTCGGCATTTCTCCCACACCGGAATTTTTAGAAGAAGTGGAACATCTACTCGGAACGTCCACGGTCGCCTTCCACTAATCGCCTGGTACCAAGGAGCCTGCCCGTGCGTGAATATTTAGATTTCGAAAAACCCTTGAAAGACCTCGAAGGACGTATCGCCAAGTTGGTGAAGTCCAAGTCCAAGAAAAATTCCGTCCAAGAGGCCATCGAAAAAAGCACTGACCAGTTGGCCAAAATGGAAGAGGAGCTTTTTGCGAATCTCACGCCATGGCAACGAAGCCAGATCGCCCGACACCCGCAACGTCCCTCCATTTCAGACTATCTGGAAGAACTCACAGAAAATGTCATCGAGCTCCATGGAGATCGCCTCTATGGTGAAGATCGGGCCATCATCGGCGGGTTTGCCACATGGAAGAACCGCTCGATAATGGTCATGGGTCATGAAAAAGGGAAATCCTTAAAAGAACGCATGCGTCGTAACTTCGGCATGGCGAAACCCGAAGGCTATCGAAAAGCCTTGCGTCTGATGAAGCTTGCCGAAAAATTTCAACGTCCCATTCTGACCTTCATCGATACGCCCGGCGCCTATCCCGGCGTCGATGCAGAGCAGCGAGGACAAGCAGAAGCCATCGCCAGAAATCTCCTCGAAATGATCAAATTACAAGTGCCGATTATTGCGGTGGTCACGGGAGAAGGCGGAAGTGGGGGGGCACTGGCGCTCGGCGTCGCTGATCGGGTCATCATGTTGGAGCATTCCATCTACTCAGTGATTTCACCGGAAGGCTGCGCCGCCATTTTATGGGGGGATGCCTCCAAATCCTCAACGGCCGCCGCCGCTTTGCGAATGACGGCGCCCGAATTGCTCAAACTCAAGATTATCGATGATATTATTCCCGAACCACTGGGAGGAGCCCATCGGGATATTTCCCTCACTGCCCAACATGTCTCAAAAACCCTGGAGACCCATTTTAACGAACTCGAAAAGCTCCCACTTGCCAAGCTCCTCAAACAACGGGAGGCCAAATTCCGCAGTCTCGGGGCGTTTCGTTCCGCAGAGGACGGCACCAAAACGGCCAAAACGGCCAACTCATAAAGAAAAGACAGCTATTGGTCCCATCGCATTGAATACACAGCGTGACAGACAGCCGTGTTTCCCCCACCAAATTTTGACGGTTCACGGTCTGCTCCCTTTGCCGTTAGCTTTTGACTCTCACACACCAAGACGAATCACAGGGTATCCAAAGTAGAAGTGTTGAATAATGAAGAAATCAAAGGGCACATTTGGCCAGGAAAGCCTAGGTGATCCGTAGCTTCGGGTCTGTTCAAAAAAGTCCGTTCAGCAAGGCGGCAGCCAGTTTTGCGCGCGGAGCGTACTGGAATTACGTGAGCACGGAAAACTGGCGAGAACGCCGCTGGCGGCTTTTTTCAACAGACCCAAAGTAGGAAGGGAAGAACACTAGCCTCTCCACCTCTGTGGAGGCGGAAAAGATTATGAAGACGACGACGAACCGGAAAACCGTTCAGGGTCGTCAGGCGGCGGGTAAAGTTTTTGAATACGGTCCACCAAAGATTGCACTTCCGGAGTCGTTTCTTGCGAAGGTTCGCTCGCCGCATGCTCCCAGATCAGTTCAGAAAACCCGTATTCTGCAAAGGTCTCTCGAATAACCGTGACTAACGCTTCTAACGTCACCTCATCACCAAGCATCAGATTCAGGACGCGTTCCTCTTTTCGTGTGGGAGGTGGACCTTCATCCAATAATGACCAACACCGATTAAAGACCATCTCCCGTACCGATGCAGGCGCGTTCAGCGATTCGAGATCAGACGTGCACAAGGCTCCCACCATGAGCACAAACTGTAGATCAGGTAACCCCGGTTGGCTAAGATCTAATCGT
>Ga0224496_10001747_pt1 | contig 13308 bp, 7 predicted proteins | sample SF_Jul11_sed_USG_2_FD_168127 | JGI IMG/M metagenome (GOLD analysis project Ga0224496, IMG submission 168127) | Sediment microbial communities from San Francisco Bay, California, United States - SF_Jul11_sed_USGS_8_1 | ecosystem: Environmental > Aquatic > Marine > Sediment | place: USA... | reverse complement strand
AGGTGAGCTTCCTGCTGCAGCGAGTCGAGGACTTCAGCGGCGTGGTGATCCTCGCTTCGAACCTGAAAGCCAATATCGACGAGGCGTTCATGCGCCGCTTCCAGTCGGTGGTGCACTTCCCCATGCCGCGCCCGGCGGAGCGGCTACGCATCTGGCGCGCCGCGTTCTCGAGCAAGGCGCGCCTGGAGGCCGACATCGACCTCCCGGCGATCGCCGAGAAGTACGAACTCTCCGGCGGCACCATCATGAACGTGGTGCGCTATGCCTCGCTCGCCGCGCTCGCCCGCGAAAGCGACAGCGTGCGCGTGGAGGATCTCGAGGAAGGCCTGCGGCGCGAGCTCCTGAAGGAAGGCCGCGCGCCCTAGGGCACAGCCTTGCGAACGGCCGCGCAGAGACTCGTCAATCGCCCGCCGCAGACCCTCCCGGCGGCGCAGGCGGTGCGCGCGGCGAATGCCGGCAGCCACGCGCTGCCCGGCCCGGCGGAGCAGGAAGCCGAGTCGGTGGCGCGCAACGTCGTGCGCCTGCCGGTGCCGGCGAGCGCCGTGCCGCGCCCCGCGCCTGAGCTGCTCGCCGGAGCGCCGCTGCCGCCCGACGTGCGCCGCTTCATGGAGCCGCGCCTGGGGGCCGACCTCAGCGTGGTGCGCGTGCACACCGACGAGCGCGCGGCGCAGCTCAGCCGCCAGCTCAATGCGCGCGCCTTCACCGTGGGCAATGAAGTCTTCTTCGGCAGGGACCGCTTCCGGCCCGAGACCGGGGAAGGCCGCGAGCTGATCGCGCACGAGCTCACCCACACGCTGCAGCAGACGAACGGCCCGGCGCGCGTGCAGCGCCTCGGCCTCGACGACGTGCTCGACGGCCTCGCCGAGCTCGCCGCCAACGTGCCGGGCTTCACGCTGCTCACGCTGATCATCGGCCGCAACCCGATCAACCTGCGCCCGGTGGAGCGCACCCTGATCAATCTGCTGCGCGGCTTCATCGGGCTCATCCCCGGCGGCGAGCTGCTCTACCAGGTGCTCGAGCGCTACGGCGTCACGCAGCGCATCGCGGCCTGGGTGAGCGAACAGGTCGACGCCATGGGCATCACCTTCCAGGGACTGCGCGACTCGTTCACGCGCTTCACCGATTCCCTGGGCTGGAGCGACATCTTCAGCCCCGGCCAGGTGTGGCGGCGCGCGCAGGACATCTTCATGCCGACCATCCGGCGCGTCACGGCCTTCGTGTCGCAGCTCGCGTCGCAGGCCATTACCTGGCTGAAGGAGACCTTCACTGAGCCGCTGGCGAATTTCTGCCGCGAAATCCCAGGCTACGCGCTGATTGCCGTGCAGCTCGGCCGCGATCCCTTCACCCAGTCCCCGGTGGCGCGCACCGCGATGAACGTGGTGCGTGCGGTCGCCGAGTTCATCCCGAGCGGCCGCGAAAAGGTCGACCAGCTCGCGCAGTCGGGCGCGCTCGAGCGCGCCTACAACTGGTTCATGGAGGAAACCCGCGCGCGCAATCTCACCTGGAACCGCGTCACCGGCACTTTCGCCGCGGCCTGGAACGCGCTGCGACTCGAGGACGTGCTGCACCCGATCGACACGTTGCGGCGCATGGTCGGCATCTTCCGGCCGCTGCTCGTGGACCTGGCCGGCTTCGCGCGCGCCGCGCTCATGCAGCTCGCCGAATTCATCTTCGAGGCCGCCATGGGCGCGGGCGGCGCTCGCATCGTCGCGATCTTCAGGCGCGCGCGCGGCGCGTTCAACACCATCATCGCCGACCCGGTCGGCTTCCTGCGCAACCTGCTCACCGCCGTCGGCCAGGGGGTGCGCCAGTTCATGACCAACATACTCACGCACCTGCGCGATGGCGTGATCGCCTGGCTCGCCGGCCCGGTGGCGCAGGCCGGGGTGCAGATGCCCGAGCGCTGGGACCTGCGCGGAATCATCTGGTTCGTCCTGCAGATCCTCGGCTTGACCTGGATCCGCATCCGCCAGAAGCTCGTGCGCCTGATGGGCGAGCGCCCGGTGGCGATGCTGGAAGCCGGCTTCCAGCTCATCCAGGAGATCCGCGAGCGCGGCCTGGTGCAGGCCCTGCGCGACCGCGTCACCGAGTTCTTCGGCAGCCTGCGCGAAGCCGCCCTCGGCGCCATCCGCTCCTTCATCCAGCAGCGCCTGGTGATGGCGGGCATCACCCAGCTCATCTCCATGCTCAATCCGGTCGGCGCCGTGATCCAGGCGATCATCAAGACCTACACCACGATCCAGTTCTTCATTCAGCGCATCAACCAGATCCTCGACCTGGTGGAGTCGATCGTGAACTCCATTGCCGCCATCGCCGCGGGCGCGATGGCCTCCGCGGCCAACTTCATCGAGCGCACCATGGCGCGCACCATTCCGGTGATCCTGGATTTCCTCGCGCGCTTCATCGGCCTGGGCGATGTCGCCGGGCAGGTGCAGACCGCCATCCGCAACCTGCAGGCGCGCGTCGACCAGATGCTCGACCGCGCCGTCGACTGGATCCGGCGCCAGGCCTCCTCGCTCGCCAGCCGCGCGCTCGGTGGGGATCCGACCGCTCCACCCGCGCAGCGGCTGCAAAACGGCCTGCGCGAAGGCGTCGCAGCCGTGAACCGGCTGAGCGGCAGCCGCATAGGAATCGCCCTCATCCGCCCGCTGCTCGGCGCCATCCGCCTGCGCCATCACATGCAATCGCTCGAAGCGATCGCCATCGGCGGCCGCTGGGTCATTCGCGGCGTGGTCAATCCAACTGCAGACTCGCAGACTGAAAAGCAGGCCGACGAAGGCAACGTGGACGACTGGCCCACCGGCAGCGCGGTTGATCCCATACCGATCAAGTGGTTCAAGCCCCGAGACGGCTTCTATCCGACCATCCGGATTCGCGGCGGCGCAGAGCGAACCCCGCGGCAGGGCATTCTGCTGCCGGAAATCGACCGCACGGCCGCGCGCAATCTCGTAGTCCTCAACGAGAACTTCATGGCAGTCGACGACAAGATCCGTCGCAGGCCGCGAGGATCGGAAAACGTGAAGAATCAGATCCGTGCGCACCTGGACAAGCTGCTCGAGCTATCGCCAAGTCACGCGGACCGGATCTTCTTCGACGACTCTGGAGGCTACGCGGTGGACCACATTCGCGACCTCACATGGAGCGGCGCCGATGACGATGGAAACCTGTGGCCGCTCGCATCCGCGAAGAACAATGCCATCAATGCATCGCATAACCAGCGGGTGCGAGTGAAAGTAGACTCCAGAACGATCCGCACTGCCGCCGCGTCGCAGTTCGGCGACAAATGGTTCAGGATCAAGCAGATCGCCACTTCGGCGCCAAGCTCCGCAGGGGACCACGGAACGGACAACGACAACCCGATCAACAGCGGAGTCGGAGCTATCCCGAAGAGGAGTCCCTGATGCCCGCGCCCGCTGCCGCCACGAACGTGCGCGCCACGTCGGCGCGCACCCCGGCTGCAGCCCCGGCAGCACGCAAGCCCGCGCCGGGGCCCGTGGTCGCCGTCGACGGGTTGCGCATGTACCTCATGCGCAGCGGCGCCTGGATCAAGCTGCCGGACGACATGACCGCGGAGCAGGCGGCGCAGCTCGAGGCGGAGGGCGCGGCGGCGGAGAAGCGGCTCGGGAAAGGCCCGGCGCCGGAGCCGGTGCCGGATGTGAAGAAGCCGGCCAAGAAGGAAGCGGTGAAGGAGCCGCGCAAGCAAAGGAGAAGGCGCGGCGCCGCGGAGCGAGGAAAGGCTGCGGCGAAGGCGGCGGCAGCCGCGGCGGCGGAGTTCCTGGGCGCGGTGGGGAACAGCAAGGTGGCGCAGTACCTCGCCTCGAAGGCGCTGCCGGTGCTTTCCAGGGGGCTCGCCGCGCTCGGGCGGCTCAAACAGAACGAGCAGACGCACGATGATGCCGGCGAGAAGCTGAAGAAGTCGGAAAGCGCGGTGGTGATTCCGCCGAGCGAAGGCCAGTCGAAGAGCAATGCCGGGCAGGTCGAGACCTTGGACGAGCGCCCAGCGCCCGTGGTGGATGAGAAGAAGGCCAAGGGCACGCTGCAGGAGTCGCTCGCCGAGAACCTGCCGAGGAACATCGAGGCGGCTGACAACTTCAAGCGCGACAAGAAGGCGCAGCACATGGGCACGGACGTGCTCGCGGTCGTGCAGACCGATAAGAACGCGGTGATCGGCACGTTCGGCGCAATGACGCAAACACCCCCGCCCACTCCGCCGGACGCCACGCCGCTCGATCTGCCGCCGGTGGAAGCGGCGCCGCGCACGCCGCCGATGAATCTTGCCCAGGGGGTCCTGACGCCCTTCCTCGAGGAGCATCTCGACCTCACCGGGTATACGAAGCAGGCGGACGCACGGCTGAAGGAGGAAGGCGTCACGCAGGAGCAGCTGGACATGGTCGACAGCGGCGAGCTTGCCGAGGCGAACCGCGAGAAGAAGGGAATGGAGCTCAAGGCGAAGAACGAGCCGCTGGTGGTGCAGCAGGCGGCGAAGCAGGAGGCGGTCCAGGTCGAAATAGGCCTCGCGCAGGAGGAGAAGCTCGGCCGCGACGCCATGCACGCCAAGCGCCGCGCCGGGCTGAACAACACCGCGCAGAAGCAGAAGGGCACGAAGAGCGCGCTGGAGAAGAAGCGCGACGAGGTCGCGCGCGAGATCAACGGCCGCTACGAGAAGGTGCAGGCGAGCGTCACGAAGAAGCTCGATGACCTCGAGAAGCAGTCCATGAAGCGCTTCGACGACGGCAACGCCCGGGCGGCGAAGCAGTTCGAGGACAACGTCAAGCTCGATCTCGACGCCTACAAGGCCGACCGCTACTCGGGATGGTTCGGCTGGGCGCGCAAGGCCAAGGACTGGCTGCTCGGCATGGACGAGCTGCCGCGAGTCAAGCAGATCTTCGACGTCAACCGCGCCGCGTTCGTCGCCGCCATCGACAAGCTGGTCGAGGCGATCGCCGCCGAGAACAAGCGGGTGATCCAGGAGTGCAAGGACGAGCTCGGCGACGCGCGCAAGAAGATTCAGGAGTACGCGGACGGCCTCGAGCCCGGGCTCAAGGACATCGGCCGCAAAGCGGCCGCCGACATGGGCGACAAGCTGAACGACCTCGACCAGTTCGTCGGCGATCGGGAGAAGGAGTTGCAGGCGAAGCTCAAGGACAAGCAGACTGAGGCGATCAAGGCCATCGACCAGAAGATCGAGAAGATGAAGGAGGCGATGTCCGGCGCGCTGGCGAAGCTCGGCCGCCTGCTGCTGTGGGCGGCGAAGAAATTCTTCACCTGGGCGCTGGAGAAATTCGGCTTCTCGCTCTCGACCATCGACAGCATCATCAACAAGGGCACGGCGGTGCTGAAGGCCATCTTCACCGGGCCGATCGCGTTCGTGAAGAACCTGATCCGCGCCGCAAGGGACGGCTTCCACAGCTTCGCCAAGAGCTTCCTCACCCACCTGAAGAACGCGGTGTTCGCCTGGCTCACCGACTCGCTGGAAGGCGTGGTCCTGCCGGACACCTGGAACCTGAAGGGCATCCTGAGCGTCGCTCTGCAGCTTGCCGGCATCAGCTGGCAGCACATCCGGCGGCGGCTAGTGCGGCTCATCCCCGAGACGGCCGTCGACGCGCTGCAGGAGGGCTTTGCATTGGTGAAGACGCTGGTCAGCGAAGGCCCGATGGCCGCGTGGGAGCAGATCAAGGACATGGCCGGCGAAATCACCAAGGCGTTCCAGGACGCGGTGAGCAACTGGATAAAGTGGAAGATCATCGAGGAGGCGGTCAAGGTCATCGCCGCCATGTTCATCCCGGGTGCGGGCATCATCCGCGCCATCGTCGCCATCTACGACACCATCGTCTTCTTCATCCGCAAGGCGAAGGAGATCATGCAGATGGTCGGCAATTTCCTCGGCTCGATCGCCGAGATCGCCGCCGGCAACATCGCTGCTGCAGCCGCAGCGCTGGAGGAGGGCCTCGCGCGCGGGCTGAAGGTGGTCATCGCCTTCCTCGCCAAGCTCGCCCGCCTCGACAAGGTCACGCACGAGATCCGCAAGGCGATCAGCAACATCCAGAGCAAGACCGAACCGATCATCGACAAGGTCGCCCAGTGGATCGTGACTATGGCGAAGAAGGCCGGCAAACTCGCGGCGGGCGCGGCGAAGAAGGCGGCCGGGAACCTGATCCAATGGTGGAAGGAACGGCGTTCGTTTACGGTCAATGGCAGGACGCACACGCTCTACTTCCAGGGCGAAGGCGAAGGCGCGAGGCTATACGCGCAAAGCTCGCCGGGCCGGCCAATCAGCGAATACCTTTCCGACCTTCCGCCAGCGGCCAAGCAGAATCCGGAGTACAAGAAGGCCCGAACGCTGGCCGAAGAGATGGAAACCAAGCGGCCGACAGGAGTAGACGTGGAAGACCATGCCGCGAAGAAAGTCGAGAACTACAACAACCTCGCGCCCTTGCTGAAGAAACTATGGGGCGACGAAGACCGGCCTCCGTCTATCGTGACGTTCGGCCCGCTGCACCCCAATGTCGGTGGAACGAAAATGGAGGCGAAAATCCTCACGCGCAAGCACGAGCCCGGGACGGCACCATCCGAATCCTGGGATTTGTGGGACGACCTCAATCCGCTAGTCGGTGGCGCACCCTACTACGTGCTCGGGCACTTGCTCAATGAAAAGCTCGGCGGGAAAGGCAGGATGTTCAACCTCACGCCGATCACGAAGAAGGCGAACGCAGACCACAGCGCCAAAGCGGAGACCAAGATCAAGAGCTGGGTCGCCGCCGGCAAGGTGGTGTACTACAAGCTCGAGGTGACGTACGGCAGCGTCAAAGACAAGGGCGACGAACAACGCAATCTGGAGCAGGCAGGCACTACGCTGTCTGTGGCCAAAACCCGGAGGCTGGCGGCGCTCAAGGCAGAACGCAAGCTGGCCAGGAAGCTATCGTACGACGCCTACATACAGAAGTATGAAGGCGGGGCGTGGAAGAAGGATCCGAACGCGGAACGCCTGCCCCCGGACGATATCGAGAACAAGGGATCCGCAGGGTATTGAGTAACCTCAGAACCGGATCGGCCGGCGGTTGTCGAGCTGCTTGAGCGTGGTGCAGAACATCTTGTCCCCGAGGTACTTCGGCTCATAGCAGCGCACGTCGTAGTGCACCCACGTGGGCGCGATGTTCGACGGCTCGAGGGCTTTGCGGTTGACAGCAGTCCAGCCGATCTGGGCGTGGGCAGTCTCGACGATCCTGCCGCGGATGGCATCGCACTTGATCATGTCGTCGCGCTTGGTTTCGCCGGCGAGGAGCGCGACGTCGAGGTCGATCGCCTTGCCATGGTGGTTGGTGCTGCTGCGGCCGTGCTGTTGGTTGTCCACGCTGCAGCGGGAAGCGGAGGAAATCTCGAACTTGTGCTCCGGCAGGTAGAACATCGCGGCGCGCACCGCCCACAGGAGCATGCGGTGGATGCCCGGGTACTCGTAGAGGTGGAAGGCCTCCGTCTTGGGCTTGCCGGCGACGTACTTCCCCTTGAAGCGGCCTTTGCCGAAGCCCTTGCAGTCCCCGCAGCGGCATTTCAGCTGCTTGAAGTCGATCGGAAAGCGCCGCGCGAAAGCGTCGATCTGCTGCAGGGTCGCCCGGTCCACGACGCCGGCCGGCCTGGCGCGCATGAAATCGCTCTGGAAGCTCATTACCTGGCGCTCGGTGCCCGGGCCGAAGTCGCCGTCGGGGACGGTGCCGCGGAAGCCGGCGAGCCGCAGCTGCAGCTCCGCCACGTCGGGTCCTTTGAGGTCGCGCTTCAATTCGCGCTCGCCGTACTGGAAATCCATTTGCCCGCCCTATCCCTGGAGCGCCTTGGCGCGCGCCTTGAGCTTGTCGACCGATGCCTTGAGGTCGCTCAGCAGCTTGGGCACGTCGCCCAGCTCCTTGACGCTGCCGACCTGCGCCTTCGCAGCCTCGATCGACTGTTGCAGTTCCTCGACCACCTTCAGAATGCTCGCCGCCGAGCTCGCCAGCCTGGGCACGATCAGGCCTTTCACGCCGCCCGCTGCGATCGCGGTCGCCGCGTCGAGCGCCGGCGCCGCGGCGCTCATGCGCGCGGCGATCTCGCTGAGCGCCTTGAGGCTGTCCGCCATCACCTCGTTGTCGGCCGCCACCCTGGCCTCCTCCGCCACCCGGCGCAGCTCGGCGGACACCGGCCGGGTCCTGAAATCGATGAGAGCCTGTGTCGCTTCGTCGCGCGCGTCGTCGTCACCGCGCCGTTTCGCGTCGATGACCGACTCGATCAGTCGTCGCAGTTCCACCGCCTCGGGCGACTGCTGTGCGCCGCGCGGCGCTGCCTTGCGCCCGGACGCCGCGGCGCCCCTCTTCCTCGTGCGCGTTCCCATGGTTAACGGTCCTTCTGCGAGCGAATCTCGTTGATCAGGTTGACGGCCTTGCTGAGCGAGGCGGCGTCGAGCTGAACGCAGTTCGCCACGCGCAGGCCACCGCAGCGCCTGAGCGTCTCGGCCACCCGCGCGTGCTCCGCCTTCCAGGCCTCCATCGCGTTGCTGATGGCAGCGAGGTTCTCTTTGCGGTCCGCGCGCCACCGCATCACGGCGACGCGGCCGGCCTCGTAAGCCTGGTACTCCGGCCGCAGCTGGTCGAGCAGCCTGCCCAGTTCCTCGGCGCTGCGCAGCGAGTTCTGCAACTGCGTGCACTTCACCTTGTCGCTGCCGGTCGCGCCGCACTTGAGCAGCTCCGCCATCTCCGGGCCGTTCAGCCGCCTGCTGACCGCCTCGCGTCCCAGGGACGCGTCCCGGAACAGGCCCACCAGGTCCGCACCGGCGAGCGTGAGCAGCGCCGACAGCTCGTCGCGCTGGAGCACGCCGGCGATCCTGTCGGTCGGCGCATGCAGGTCGCGGATTCCGTCGGCCACTGCGTCGATGGCGCCCTGGGCAGCCGCGGTCGCCTCGGCCAGGGAACGCTGTGCCTGCACGCGCGTCACGGCGGTCGAGATCTTCTCGAGGGCAGTCGCCACCGTGGATGTCACGGCGGTGCCGCCCACGCCCACCAGGTTGCCGAACTGCTTGACGCTTGCAAGCAGCGATTGCGCCGCCTCTCCGCCGGTTTCGCCGGCCTGCGCAAGCTGCGCCAGCGTAGTGGCGTAGTCGCCGGACTTTTCCAGCAGTCCGTCAATGATGCGGCGGCTCTCGGCGTAGCTGGCCGCATCCTTCTCGCGCTGATCCTTCTGGCTGCAGGCAATCGGCGGCGGCGGCGGCTTTGGCGCGTCTGGCCCCGCCGCCGAGCGCTCTTCCTTCTTGCAAGCCTCGTCGTTGAGGTCGATGACGCGCTCGAATTTCAGCGCGATCTCGCGTTGCTCGCCGGCCACCGCCTCGGCAAGGCGCGCGGTCTGCCCCGCGAAGGGGCGCAGGTCGGGAGTGGCGCAACCGGCGAGCAGCGCGATGGCGATCCCGACCGCCGCAGCGCCGTACGCGGAGATCAGCCTGCGCTTCGCGCCGCGGCCACGCCTGCACCTCACTGAACGCCGAACTTGTCCAGGATGAAGTCCCATGTCCCCTTCTGTTCGAAATAGTTGGTGTGGTGCACGACTGCCGTCGTGCCGAAATCGTGGCGGCGCGACGCGGGCATCGACGGCGCGACCCCGGCCGGCGCTGCAGCGGCGAACTCGCTCATCGAGCGCGTGTCGACGACAAGGTCGTTGGGTCCCGGGAAGACCTTATCCGCGCCGAAGTCCTTCATTCTGTCCGCGCGGAACCATTCCCAGAACCGCCATCCGGGGTCTTCCGTCTCGAAGTTCGACTGCACGATGAAATAGGTCGGCGGCCTGGAGACCGAAAATCCACGCACGCGATCGAGTTCCTGATTCAGATCGACGCGCGACTGCCCGGCGAGCCCGGGAACCATCGATACCGCGGCATCGACGATGGGGGTCTTCGCCGCCACGCTCACCGCCGAGGTAGCGATCTTCAGCAGCGCGAGCGGCGCCGCTAGCAGCGGGAAATAGACCACCGAGGCGGTGCCGGCCATCTTGAGCGCCGTCCCGATGTTGGAGAGCATGCTGAGCGCGTCCCGCAGCCGTGGCGGCGAGGCGAGGCTGGTGCCTCCGAGAGGCGAGCCGACCAGCACGGCGCGATACGGGCCTCCGCCAACGGCGGCGCCGAAGCCCTCGAGAAACCAGCGCACCACCAATCCGCCGCGACTGTGCGCGACGATGTCGAGCGGACCGCTCGCCTTGCCCAGGAGGCCGAAGAGATCAAATGCGTTCAGCACCGGGCTCACCGAAAGCGTGGGATGCTCGAAGAGAAGCACCTCGTCGTAGTGGCCGAAGATGCGCTTGAGGAACCTGTCGCCGCCCGGCGCCTTGCCGATGCCGTGAAGGAACGCCTCGCCCTTGCTGAACGTCCCGTGAACGAGCAGCAACCGGCGCTTCTTACCCGCCGGCGCCGCCACCTGCACCTGGTCGACGCTCGCCGGCGCCGCGCCGGACGCCCGGACGTAATCAAGGCGCCAGAGGCCGGCGCGATCATTGAGCTTCCCGTCGAGGTTTGTCAGGAACCGGTTGATCTCGTTAGGCTCGAGTTTCTCGTATTGGTACAGCTCCACGAGTTCGCCTTCGGGCGCCGCCGCCAACCCTCGGCGCAAACGCCGGCCGGCAAGCTCTCCGCTCGGGGCCCCTTCGCGCCAAAGCAGCACGCCTTGCTCGTTGAGCATCAGCGACGCCGTGGATACCGGGTCCGGATCTCCCGCCCGCAGACGCCGCCGCCTCAAGCCGACTCGAGGCAGATCGTATGTGCCTTCGTACTCTGTCGAGTACATGTCGAGCTGGGCGGCGATCCCTTCGACCTCCTTCAGCGCCGCACGCGCGCCCACAACCGAAGCGGATTGGCCTGTCATGGGTCGCCACGCCGCACTGGGAGGGGCGTCACTCTGCTCCTGCGATCGCTGCGTGCCAGCAGGACATCGAGCATCGATTCGAACTCGCGGCGGCTCGCCAGGTTCTGCACGCCGTCTGCAACCGCCTCCGAAAAACTTCCTCGGCCGGTCACCAGCGTCGTCTCGAGCGGCACCAATCGCCCTGCCTGCACTTCGCCGACGATTTCGCGGTACTGGCTCGGCTGGAAGGCCCAGCTGAATGCCTGGCCGGATGCAGGCGAGGGTCGGCCGCGTTCCAGCTCCATGTCCACCCGCTCCGTGCCGGTCCGTGCTTTGCGAAAGTCCTCGTGGAAAGAATCGTGACGCCAGTACGCGGGAAAGGCGTGTGTCTTCAGCAGGACGATGGCTGGATAGATCTCGACGTACTCGAGGCACGACGCGAGCAGGAGCGCGAGGTCGATGCAGGTGCCTCGCTTGCCGTCGATGCAGTCGGAGGGCGTGCGCAGTCTCTGCGACTCGTCGGTGAACGTCGGCGGCGGATTGATATAGGAGAGCGGCGTCTCGTAGAGCAGCGCCGACCAGATCGCGCGCACCTGCATGTCCACCAGCACGCAGTCCTCTGGCGCAACCTGCCTGCCCTTGGTGGCCTCCACGCTCTGGTACCCATCGAATCCCGCCGTCGCATCGTCGCGCAGCGCCATCAGGTAGCGTTGCGCTGCGTCGACCACGCGCAGGACCGCGGGATCGCGCGGCAGCACGAAGGAGGGCAGCCAGCGGTAATTCTCCGCGTCAAAGCGCCACTCGTCCACCGGCAGCAGGGTCACCCGGTGCGTTTGTCGATACAGCGTCGTGCCGTTCCACGAGACCTCGACGAAGAGGCTCGTATGCATGCTCTCGCGTATCGACCGGTTGAGCGTCGTGGCGAGCGATATGCGGATGGTGTCGGGCAGGTCCACATGCGGCGCGGTCTCTTCGATCGAAGCCAGCGTGCGGAACGGGTATGAGTCCGTGCCGACGTGAAGCTGCACGTCCACCTGCAGCCCGTCGATGCGCCCGATGCCCGGAGTCTTCTTGCTCACCCGAAAGCGCTCGAAGATCGGGCCGTTGTTGTGCAGGATCGAGTAGTTGAGCTGCGGGATTGGCACGACCTCCACCTCGAGCTGGTCGCGTACCGTCAGCGCCGTCGCCGGCTTTTTCAGCTGCTTGCGCCACCGTTCGCGGATCCGTTGCTGGACGTCAGGCGCCGCGCCTTGGCGCTGCGGTGCTTCGCCGAGAATCGATTCCTCGCTCCAAAGGACAACTCCCGAGCCCTGCAGCGGGGCGTTGCGGCGGCGCACCTCCTGCCAGGCGTACTGGAACGCAGGAACAATGCGCCAGCCGGCCAGATGCCAAGCCTGATAGAGCGTGGCGTAGAACAGTTCGGCAAGATTGTCTGCGAACGAGTCCTGGAAGCCGATGACGGCGCCCGCCCCGCTTGCCACGCACAGCGGGGCAATGCGCGCCGCCGAATTGGAGAAGTTGCAGGAAATCAGGACGGGCTCGTGCCCCTTCGCGCAGGTGAGCGACCGCGCGAGGGACTCCGCCTCCACTGGGACGGGCTCGCTGCCGGCGGAGCGCAGCAGGTAGCCGTCGCGCGCCTCTTCGTCGCGATGCGGGTCGATGAGCGCAAGTCCCTGATGGTTGTCGAAACCCGACAGGTGAATGACGTCCGGCTTGCGCGACAGGATCTCGCTTTCGAGCCTCGCTGGATCCGGATCCTTGAGCAGCTGCAATCTACCGCTGAACGACTGCACGCTGAGCTCCAGCAACCGGCGTTCGCCGGCGAAGTCGTACTCGTCAGCCAGCGCACCCGGCGCGCTCACCACCTGAAGCCATGATGTCGGCGCGACATGGCGCCTGACCTTGCGCGCGACACGCAGGCGACGCACGACCGTGAATGGGCGCGCTCCGCGAAAATCCCGCGTCACCGCGGCGAGCATGAACTCCCAAGGGAGGATGCGCAGTTCCCAGTCCTGCGCTTCGCCGGCCCAAGGAAGATCCACCTCGACCAGGCCCGACTTCGCCATCTGCTCAAAGTGCTCCGGCGTCAGGCCGAGCTCAAGGCCGAACTCGCGCATTTCCCGCCGCTGTGTGGCAGCCGCGTCCCCCTGGGCAGTCCAGCGCTGGCGATTGCGCAAGGCATAGTTCCAACTGATGGCCTTGCGCTGCAGGGTTCGACGTTCCGTCGGTGCCAGTCGAACCAGCTCGAGGCCCGGGAGGTTTATGCGCACCGTGCCGTCGTCCGCAACACGCGGGCCTGCGGTTGCCGGCCTGTGCCCTTCCCCGCCAGACCCGCGACGAGCCTTGCTTTCTCGCTTGCGCGGGGTTGCCGGGGCGCTGGAATCCTTCCCAGCGCGCGACGCTGGCGTACGGCGAGGAATACTCTTGGTCACGGGCATGCCCCCTCCGGCATCGTGAAGCC
>Ga0224496_10001746_pt1 | contig 13308 bp, 8 predicted proteins | sample SF_Jul11_sed_USG_2_FD_168127 | JGI IMG/M metagenome (GOLD analysis project Ga0224496, IMG submission 168127) | Sediment microbial communities from San Francisco Bay, California, United States - SF_Jul11_sed_USGS_8_1 | ecosystem: Environmental > Aquatic > Marine > Sediment | place: USA... | reverse complement strand
GTTTCTTCTCGCTTATCGTCTTCCAGACGTTATAAGCCATGATGAACATGCCGCTGAAGAACAGCAGGCCGCCGATGAGTCGCAAACCGTAGTAAGGATAGGTCGCTTTGAGCGACTCGACGAAGGAGTAGGTCAGCGTGCCGTCGGCGTTGACGGCCCGCCACATCAGGCCCTGGGTAATTCCGGCGACCCACAGCGCGACGGCATAAAGAACGACGCCGATGGTGGATGTCCAGAAATGCACATCGATGAGTTTGGTGCTGTACATGCCTTCCTTGTTATAGAGGCGGGGAATCAAACAATACATCGTGCCAATGGTCATCATGGCGACCCAGCCGAGGGCGCCGGAATGCACGTGGCCGATGGTCCAGTCCGTGTAATGCGACAGGGCATTCACAGTCTTGATCGACATCATCGGGCCTTCGAAGGTCGACATGCCGTAGAACGACAGCGACACGATCATGAACTTCAGGATGGGATCGGAGCGCAGCTTATGCCAGGCCCCGGACAAGGTCATCATGCCGTTGATCATGCCGCCCCAGGACGGCGCCAGCAGCACGACCGAAAACACCATGCCGAGCGTCTGCGCCCAGTCGGGCAGGGAGGTGTAATGCAGGTGATGCGGTCCGGCCCACATGTACACCGCGATCAGCGACCAGAAGTGCACCACTGAAAGGCGATAGGAGTAAACGGGTCTCCCCGCTTGCTTCGGCACGAAGTAATACATCATGCCGAGGAAACCGGCGGTCAGGAAAAAACCGACTGCGTTATGGCCGTACCACCATTGCATCATGCCGTCCACGACGCCCGTATAAAGGCTGTAGGACTTCGTCAGGGACACGGGGACGGCGAGGTTGTTGAAGATGTGCAGCACGGCAACCGTGATGATGAAGGCGCCGTAAAACCAGTTAGCAACATAGATATGCTTGACGCGTCGCTTGGCAATGGTGCCAAAGAAAACAATGGCATAGCTGACCCAGACGACAGCGATCAAAAGATCGATCGGCCATTCGAGTTCGGCGTATTCCTTCGACTGCGTGATGCCGAGCGGCAGCGTGATCGCCGCCAGCAGGATAACGAGCTGCCAGCCCCAGAAGGTGAAGGCTGCCAGCTTGTCGAACGCGAGCCGCACATGGCAGGTACGTTGCACGACGTAGTAGGAGGTGGCGAACAGCGCGGAGCCGCCGAAAGCGAAAATGACGGCATTGGTATGCAGCGGCCGCAGGCGCGCGTAGGTCAGGAACGGCAGGTCGAAATTGAGCGCAGGCCAGATGAGCTGCGCGGCAATGATGACGCCAACGAGCATGCCGACGATGCCCCAGATGACGACCATAATGGAAAACTGGCGTACAACGGTGTCGTTGTAGGTAGCTGCTTTGTCCAAGGGACGGCCCCTGTTCCGATAAAGATTGAATTGGTGGTACTGGTCCGCCCATGGCGCGACTCTTGTTTTTGCGCCGCCCAGTATAACGCCTGAACCGGCCGCGAGCGTAACAGGACAGGCGGGTCATCCCGATAGGGGACGATACGTATATCGCTGGCCGTGCGACTTGGGCCAAGAATCATGGTATTGATACTGTCGAGAGAGCGGATTGGCCCTTTCCGAGATGACTACGAGCGACGACGCATTGCAAACCGAGATCGCCAAGATTGCGGATTCAGATGCCTTTTTCCAGAATCTGCTGGAATCCGCACCGGATGCGATGATCATCGTCGATGCCGAGGGGCAGATGGTCCTCGTCAACAAGCAGGCCTTGCGCACCTTTGGCTACAAGCGTGACGAAATGATCGGCCAGCCGATCGAGCGGTTATTGCCGGAAAGCCTGCACGACGCTCACGTGGGCTATCGAAAATCCTACCTGGATTCCCCGACAGTCAGGCCGATGGGTCTCGGCATGGATCTTATCGGGCGGCGCAAAGACGGCAGCGAAATCCCGGTCGAAATCAGCCTGAGCCCTGTTACAACGGGTAGCGGTCGCTACGTTTCCAGCGTTATCCGTGATGTCTCTGTTCGGCGCCAGATGGAACAGGACTTAAGGGCGGCACGGGAAGCGGCCGAACGTGCCAACAAGGCCAACAGCGCATTCCTCGCGGCGGCGAGTCATGACCTCCGGCAGCCCGTGCAGGCCCTGAGCTTGCTCAACGGCGCCCTGCGCCGCACGGTCAAAGATGAACGCCTGCGGGCGATGGTCGAGCATCAGGATGCGTCCCTGACGGCCATGACGAATTTGCTGAATTCCCTGCTCGACATCAGCCGTCTCGATGCCGGCGCCATCACGCCGGAGTGGGAGGACTTCCCGATGCAGCGGCTCGTTGACCGCTTATCGGCGGAGTTCGCCCGCCAGGCACACGCGAAAGGTCTCGAGTTTGTGTCCGAGTCCTGCGATGCCGTGATCAGGAGCGACCCGAACCTGCTCGCCGAGATTGTCACCAATCTCGTATCCAATGCGATTCGTTACACGGACAAAGGCGAAGTCAGGATGGCTTGCGTCAAAACGGATGGCCAGTGTCATCTGCAGGTCAGCGACACGGGTATTGGCATCGAGGCAGACCAGCTCGAGGAGATTTTTCGCGAATTCCACCAATGCAAGACGCCGGGAGCCAGCAAGGAAGGCTTCGGTCTCGGGCTGGCTATCGTCCGGCGGCTGGCTAATCTTCTCGATCATCGTATCGATGTCGAATCCGATCCCGGCAAGGGTTCGCGGTTTACCGTCAGCGTGCCGATGATCGCCGATACGGCGCGACATCATGTTGACGAGTCAGACGCCGTTGCCGAATTTGCTGAAACCGGCAGCGGGCTGATTTTCCTGATCGAGGACGACGTCAGCGTTGCCAACGCCTGGGGCCTGCTGCTGGAAGCCGAGGGTTACACGGTTGCGACCGCAGCATCCGCCAAGGAAGCCAGCGCCCTGATCGAACACATCGACCGACCGCCGCGGCTGCTGATCTCGGATTTTCATCTGCTGGACGGCTCGACCGGTGTCCAGGCGGTTTCGCTGATCCGGGATTACTACGATTGCAACATTCCCGCCTTCATCGTCAGCGGCGATACCTCCAAGGTTGTGAAGGACGCCCGGCTCATCGACAACTGTACGCTGTTGAGCAAGCCCGTCGATACAGCGAGGTTGCTGCTGGCCGCACGGCATGCAACGCGTACCGGCACCGTACCGCAGGACTAGATCGAGAAAAGAGCCAGCCAGCTCGCCGGTGACCTGGTCGTCGCAACGCCGACGATATAGCCGAATACGGCAAGTGCTGCGACAAAAGCGACCACTCGAATCTGTCGCGTCGCACCGCGTTTCAGTGCGATGGTGCCCAAAACGATGTAGACCACCAGTCCCGCGAACTTGGCCAGCAACCAGGGCTGCGTAAATGCGTTGAGGTGCAGCATGAATATGAGTGCAATGCCGGAAAGCAAGAAGATCGTGTCGATGATATGCGGTGCGATGCGCGTGATCCTGAGCTGCAATCGATCGGACTCCGTCATCATCCAGTAGCCGCGCAACATGAATCCGGAAATTGTCGCGATTGCCGTGATCATGTGCAGCGACTTCGTCATCCAGTAGAGCATTCTGTAGATCCCGTTCCGGTAAAGCAGGACATTCTACCTGCGTAAGCGGGCGGCGTGTACGTGTACCTACTTATGGTTTCTGGCGGGGCATCTGGCAAGGTAAACGCCACGTAAATAAAACCATATAGTTGACCCAAAAATGCGCTCACATTTTCGGCTTTTAGGCGCACCTGCCACAATTATTGTGTCGGGTGTTTTTCTGTGCGGGAGTGATTTCGCTGTCGCTGAACCTGATGACGAGACGATTCTCCGGCCAATTGACCAGATCGTCGTCGTTGCTCACAAGGACGAACGTTCCATACGAGAAATCGCAGCGAACGTGACCGTGCTGTCACGCGCGGATATGAACAGCGAGCTCGCAACCTCGCTCGCGGACGTTTTCCGCTACATTCCCGGCGTCGACTACGAAGCGGCGGGAACGCGTTTCGGCACGGAAGGCATCAACATTCGTGGCATCGGCGGCAATCGTGTCGCGATCCTGGTCGATGGTGTGCCACTGCCGGATCAGTTTGACTCGGGCAGTTTTTCGAATGCCACGCGGGACTTTATCGATGCCGGCCTCGTGCAAAACATCGAGGTACTGCACGGTCCTGCATCGGCGCTGTACGGAAGCGCGGCCATCGGCGGTGTCGTCGCCGTGCGGACACCGGATCCCGCAGACCTGATTCGCAGTGAATCCAGTGGCGGCGATTTCCTGGGCACCTGGCGCGATGCTGATAGCAGCAATCACGGCCAGGTAATGTACGCTTTCGGTGACAAGTCGCTCGGCGTGCTGGCGGGCTACAGCTGGCGCGACGGCGAAGAGATCGAATCGGCGGCCGGACCGTCAAACGTCGATACAAGAGACTACGAACGCCAGACAGCACTCGTCAAACTCGTTGCAGACGATCGCTGGGGCCGTACCTGGCGGGCCAGCGTCGTACACCAGGACTCCAATACGCTCTCCGATTTGAATTCCCAGCTGGGAGTGGGTCGTTTTCGTTCGACGACTGCGCTGGAAGGCGATGACGCCAACAAGATGGATGTCGTCAATCTGGCCTATGAATTCGGCTCGCCCGATAGCTGGCTCGATGCGGGCGTCATTCGTGCTTTCTATGAAATTGCGAGTGTGGAGCAGCGCACGCTTGATGAGCGTGCTGCAGCTATAACGCCGGTCTCGATCGATCGCTATTTTTCCTACGACCAGGAAATTCGCGGTCTCGAGTTCAATGCCTGGAAAAACTTTAGTGGCGACACTCTTTCGCAGCGGTTGGGATTTGGGCTCGAATATCACGATCGCAGGACCGAAGAATACCGCGACGGACTATCGACCGATCTAACCACGGGTGTGCAGACCAATGTTTTGCTGGGCGAAGTATTTCCCCTGCGCGATTTTCCGATTAGCCATACGACGGAAATGGCGGCATTTATCGAGGACACGATCAGCTTTGGTGACTGGATGGTAATCGCCGCCGTTCGCGCCGATCAATTCAATCTGTCGCCCGATGCTGATGCAATGTATGTCGAAGACTATCCTGACTACGAATTGGTTAGTCTCGACGAAGCCGACGTATCGCCGAAACTGGGTGTGATTTACGCCGTCACGGAAAGCGTCGACCTGTACGCACAGTATTCACACGGATTTCGCGCGCCGCCATACTCCGACGCCAATATCAGCCTCGAGCTGCCGCTCTTCGGCTATCGGGCCATACCGAATCCGGACCTGAAATCCGAGTCGTCCGAAGGCTTTGACGTCGGCATACGCTGGCAGGGCCTGCAATCTTCGGCGCGTCTTTCCGCATTTCGCACCAACTACGAGGACTTCATCGAATCCAAGGTCAATCTGGGCGTCGATCCGCTGACCGGATTGACGATGTTCCAGTCCCGGAACATCGATGCAACGAAAATCGAGGGTTTCGAGGCCGGTTGGGCGACTCGTTTCGGCGCGGGTGAGGCCTTCGGCTTCGATGGTTCTGCGTATTACGCACGTGGCGATAACAAGGACACGGGTGTGCCACTGAATTCCGTTGGCCCGGCCCAGGGTGTGCTCGGGCTGAGCTGGTATTCGCAGGATGAGCGTCGCCAGCTGCGCCTGAAAGGCACGTTTACCGATGCCTACGATCGTCGCGACGAAAGTACCGGCGCCGTGTTCAAGCCGGCGGGTCACGCCGTATTCGATTTGTTCCTGACGCAGCGCGTGGGTCAGCACGCGATTGTCAGGGCGGGGCTGCACAACCTCAGCGATCGCACCTACTGGAACTGGTCCGATGTGCGCGGTTTGTCAGCAAACGATCCATTGATTCCTTACCTCGCTCAGGCAGGGCGCAGCGCGTCGCTGAGCCTGAACGTGGTTTGGTAATGATTTTTCTTGAACAACTGTGACACGGGAGTACATGTCATGAACCTGAAGAAACTGAGCGCCGCTCTGCTGCTTTCCCTCCTGGGATTGACTATCGGTGCCTGCAGCAAGGAAGAGGCTACTGAAACGGCCGCGATGAGCGACACGGCCGTGCACACCGCGGAAGTCTCTGCCGCAGGCAAAGATGAACTCATCGCCAAAGGTGAGGCCATCTATCTTGCGAACTGCGCCGCTTGCCACCAGCCGAATGGACAGGGACTGGCGGGCGCATTTCCCCCGTTGGCTGGATCCGATTTCCTGAAGGGTGATCGCAGGGCGGTCATGAGTGCTGCTCTGTTCGGACTGTCGGGCCCGATTACCGTTAACGGTGTGGAATACAACGGCGTCATGCCGAGTATGGGTCACCTGAAGGACGAAGATCTCGCTGCGGCCCTGAGTTACGTATTTAATGCCTGGGGGAATGACGGCGCCGCCGTCAGCGTGGCAGAGGTGGCTGCGCTCCGCGTCGAGCTCGGGCAGGAAGATCGTGCGGCAGGGCAGCGCCACCAGGGCGCAACCGAGGGTGAGCTCAAGTACCAGGGCGCGCCGTCTGCCATCTCCGGCGAAGACACGCGCCAGATCATGTCCGCCGAAGGCCCGGCTCTGAGCGAAAATGAATTTGCGACGGCAACCAAGTTGTATTTCGAGCGCTGCGCCGGCTGCCACGGCGTACTCCGCAAGGGCGCGACCGGTAAGCCGTTAACACCTGACATTACGCTGGCCAAGGGCACTGATTACCTCAAGGCACTGATTACCTACGGGTCACCGGCCGGTATGCCCAACTGGGGCACATCGGGCGACCTGACGCCGGCAGAGATCGACATCATGGCCCGCTTCCTGCAACAGGAACCGCCGGCACCGCCGGAATGGGGCATGCCCGAAATGCAGGCAAGCTGGAAGCTCATGGTGGCGCCGAAAGACCGGCCGACCAAGCCGCAGCACAAACGTAATATCGAGAATTTCTTTGCGGTGACTTTGCGCGACGCAGGCCAGGTCGCCCTGATCGACGGTGACACCAAGGAAATCGTATCGATCCTGCCGACCGGCTACGCGGTGCATATTTCGCGTCCGTCTGCCTCTGGCCGTTACGTGTTCACGATCGGACGCGATGCCAAGGTCGACATGATCGACATGTGGATGGACCCCCCGAAAATCGTTGCCGAGATCAAGATTGGTCTCGAAGCGCGGTCCGTAGAAACCTCGAAGTACAAAGGCTACGAAGACAAGTACGCGATCGCCGGCGCCTACTGGCCACCGCAATATGTACTCATGGACGGTGACACGCTGGAGCCGATGAAGATCGTCTCAACGCGCGGCATGACCGTGGACACACAGGAATACCACCCGGAGCCGCGCGTTGCAGCGATCGTTGCATCACACGAGCATCCGGAGTTCATCGTTAACGTCAAGGAAACAGGGCATATCCTGCTGGTCGACTACAGCGATGTCGACAGCCTGTCCGTGACCGACATCGCCGCGGCGAAGTTTCTGCACGACGGTGGCTGGGACAGCACCAAGCGTTACTTCCTGACGGCCGCGAACCAATCGGACAAGGTTGCCGTTGTCGATTCCAGGGATCGCAAGCTGGTTGCCCTGGTCGACGTCACGAAAACCCCGCACCCGGGACGTGGCGCCAATATCGTCGATCCCAAGTTTGGACCGGTATGGGTAACCAGCGCTCTCGGTAACGCAAACCTGACCTTCCTCGGCACGGACCCTGTGGGCCATCCCGAGCACGCATGGAAGAGCGTCCGAGTCGTCGATGGCATGGGTGGCGGTTCGCTGTTCGTGAAGTCGCACCCGAAATCGAGCAACCTGTGGGTAGATGCGCCGTTGAATCCGGACGAAAAATTTAGCCAGTCAATCGCTGTTTACGACATCAACAATCTCGAGGCCGGATTTGTGACCTTGCCGATCGCCGAATGGGCGGATCTCGGAGAAGGACCCAAACGCGTCGTACAGCCCGAATACAACAAGGCTGGCGACGAAGTCTGGTTCTCCGTCTGGAATGGCAAGGAAGAGAATTCTGCCATCGTTGTCGTCGATGACAAGACACGCAAATTAAAGACCGTCATCAAAGGGCCGGAAATCGTAACTCCGACCGGCAAGTTCAATATCTACAACACGCTGAACGATATCTACTAAAGGACGAGAATCATGAAGCGCAACAGTATCGTTCTCCTGTCCGCAGCATCGCTGCTCTCATCGGTGGTTCTTGCCGATGAGAGCACGAGCCTTGCATCCGCAGTGAGCTCCGGCGAGGCAGGAGTCAACCTGAGGGCGCGCTACGAAATGGTGGACGCGGATAATGGCCTGAAGGACGCCAACGCGCTTACCGCTCGGCTACGGCTGAACTACAAGACGGCCGAATGGCAGGGATGGTCGGGGTTCGCGGAATACGACCATGTCTTCCATGCGATTCGCGATTTCAACTCGGGTTTCGGAACGTCACCGGACAAGGAAGGTGTTTACCAGACGGTCGTGGATCCAAAAGGCTCGGACCTGAACCAGCTGTACCTCGACTACGCTTTTTCCGACGACTGGAAATTGCGTGTCGGGCGGCAGCGGGTTTTGCTCGACAACCAGCGTTTTGTTGGCGGTGTCGGCTGGCGTCAGAACGAACAGACTTACGACGCGTTGTCAGTCACGACATCGGCGATTGCCCGGACCTCACTGATGTATGCCTACGTGGGGCAGGTACGGCGTATTACCGGCCAGACCTCTGCGTCGGGATCCATGAATGTGGATACGCATTTGCTGAACGCGAAAGTAGCGATCAATGACAGCTGGTCGATCACGCCGTACTTCTACTACATCGACAACCAGGACGCCGCGGCGACATCGACGGCAACGCTCGGCGCGCGCCTGACCGGTGACGTAAAAGCAGGTGAGGGAAACAAGATCAGCCTGGTCGTGGAGCTGGCGACCCAGTCCGACGCGGGCAACAACCCGGTGAGCTATGACGCCGGCTATGCGCACCTCGGCGCGATGTGGTCGATGGACAACGGACTGTCACTGGGACTGGACTACGAGTCCCTGGGCACGGACAGCGCTAACTCCCAGTCCTTCAGGACGCCGCTCGCAACCTTGCATGCGTTTCAGGGTTGGGCGGATATGTTCCTCGCGACGCCCGCCGCAGGCATAGACGATATCTTCGCGACCGTGAAGTACAAGGCTGGCAAGTGGGACCTGACCGGCGTCTATCACGATTTCTCGGGCGAGACGGGTGGCGGAGATTTCGGCACGGAATTTGACCTGTCTGCAGGAACCCAGATCTCGAAGAACTACGGCATCCTGTTCAAAGGCGCGTTTTTCTCCAGCGATTCGACGTCCTACGTAGACACCAACAAGTTCTGGATCATGTTCACGGCCAACTACTAGAGCGCAGTGGAAGGCTGTAACGGCGGGGCCTCGTTCGCGAGGCCCCGTTTTTTATTTCGCCGCGAGCAGGCCCGGTAACAGCGCGCGTTGCTCGGCCGCCTTGTTCTGTAATCTGGCGATGTACTCGACGAATTCGGGTTCGTTGCGGATTGAGGCAAGGCCAGGGTCTCGTTGTAGCCAGACTGGCCAGAAAGTCGGGTAACGGACCCGATCGGCAAAAGCTCGAAAATCGTCCATAGCCTCTTTCTTGTTGCCTAAAACGGCCTGCATTCTCACGCCGTTGATTCCGGGACCGAACGCGTCAGACGCGGCGTCCGCACGACGCAACGATTCGGTCAGCAATTCTCTACCTCGTTTTGAGTCTCCGGCCTTAAGCATCATCGAACCCAAAACGTACCAGTGGTAACGGTGGTCGAATTGCCACCGCGGATTGTCAGCAAAGACCGCGGGAAAATGGTCTCGAAGATAATTAACAGCTTCCTTGTGGGTGCCGTATTTCTCGGCATCCCGCCATATCGCCCACAGCACGAGAATTTGCGAGTCCTGTCGATCGTCAATTCCGTCGTCAAGCAGTTGCCGCGCGAGCTCTGCTGCAGCTTTGGTATCGGTGTCCTGGATCATAAGCAGGGTCAGTGGCGCTGCTCGGGAAACCGGGTGCTGCGCGTCCACCTCTGACGCCCGGTCGTACCAGCCTTTGGCGTCGCCGAACATCTCCATCGCGACATAAAAGTCGCCTATCATCATGGGCAGCTCCGGGTCGTCAGGATCCTCGCGCAATGCCCGCATGGCCATTACGACGGCATTCGCCCAATTGCCTCGTGCGTACTCAAGATCCGCCTCCCGATAGTAGCCAACCGGCGAGTTAGGGCTGATTTCAACGATGCGTTTGTTCGCTTCGCCGGCTTCCTCGTAGCGGTCGAGCAGCATGAGGGCGACCGACAGCTGGTTGTGCGCCTCGCCGGACAATGGGTCGAGAGCCAGCACCTGTTCCAGCTGCGCTATCGCTTCGTCAGGTCGAAGTTGATACATCAACGCGCGCGCATAATAGCGCTTGGCCGTAATATCATTGGGCTCCAGCGTGATTGCCCGCAGCAGCAGCTGTTCGGCGACTTCTTCGTTGCCCGACCGTGCTTCGGCATCGCCAAGGACAGCAAGAGCTGCCGCCAGGTCTGGGTTTATCTCCAACGCACGCGACGCTGCATTCCGGGCCGCCTCCAGCGTGGCGTCAGTACTTCCTGCGCCCGTGTTTTCGATTTGCAGATAGGTATCGCCGAGGCGGGCCCAGGCGAGCGCATAGTCCGGATCGAGACGCACGGCTTCGCGAAAATGCCGTTCAGCCCTGGACAGAGATTCGAAACTGAACTGGGACTGGTCATTGATGCCGAGCAGGTATTCGGTATACGCCTCGACATTGTCGGTCTGGTGCTGTGCCAGTTTTTCAGCTGTTTCGCCCAGCAGCGAAACCTTGAGAGCCGCGACAACTTCTTTCGCAATCTCATCCTGGATGGCGAATATGTCGTCCATGTCGCGATCGTAGTTGCCGGACCAGAGGTGGAATCCCGTGTCCGCCTCGATGAGCTGCGCAGTAACACGAACCTTGTTGCCCGCACGCTGGACGCTGCCTTCCAGAATGGTCCCAACGTTGAGCGTGTTCGCGATTGCCTTGATGTCCGTATTCTGGTCGCGAAACTGGAATGATGAGGTGCGCGCCGCGACGCGAATCTCGCGGATCTGCGCGAGCATGTGCAGCAAAGTGTCGGCGAGGCCGTCCGAAAAATAGGTGCTGCTTTCGTCGGCGCTCATGTTGGCGAAGGGCAGTACCGCAATCGACGGCGACTGCGTTGCCGTCACTTCGAACGCATCCGATGCGGGCATACTTACTCCGGTGGCCGGCTCGACATTGGCATCACCGAGAAAAAATTTGTCGATCAGTAAGAGGGTTACTGCCACGGCCAGCACGCCGATGATGATGCGGTTCAGGGTCTGGCCAGTCTCATGGGTGATGGATTCGGCGCGGTCAACGTCTTTTTCGCGCTTTAGTCCCTCCGGCGTCATCTCGAAGGCCCACGCGAAGATCAGGGCGAACGGCAGGCCGATGACGAGCAAAATCAGGATCAGCTGGGAGAACCACTCCGGCGCACGCAGGATGGGCACGACGATATCGAGAGCCTGCAGGGCGAGCCAGGCGACGACGATATAGGCAATGCCGACGCGGTACACGTTGCGTCGTTTCAGTTCGGAAAAAAATGTGTTCTTGTCGGCCAAAGGCACTCCCTGCACTTCCAGTGAGGTGCAGGGAGGATACCATTAATCAGGCGGCGTCGTGCCTGTCCAGACCCACCGTCGTCTTGAACCAGTCGGGTTTGACTATCAGCAGATCACAAGGCAGATTTTCAAGCGTGCGCTCGGCGGTAGCCCCGATAAACATGCGTTTCCAGCGGTTCCTGGCAACCGCCCCCATGACGACCACGTTAGCGCCAAGTTTCTCGGCGATGGCCGGCAATTCCTCGTGCGTGAGGCCAGCAACGAGGTGCAACTTGTCATCGTCAATCTTGTGAAACTCGGTGATCTCCTTGAACCGCTTCTGATGATCCTCGTGCATTTGCTGTTCGATCTCATCGAAGGGTAACGACACGGGTATGTAAGCGTTGGCCGTCGCCGTCGCGACCGCAATCCTCGGGTCGTAGGAGTGAAACGCGTGGACTTCGCCGCCGACCCTGCTGGCCAGAGTCTTGCTCAGTAGCAATATTTCGTCGTCAAGAGCTGCGGGCTTGTCGTGCTGGTTCATCGGATCGATTGCAGCGACGAACACGGGCGGTTCCGACATTTCGACGGGATTGACCAGCCACAAGCGGGTGGGGCAGATCCGAATCAGGTTCCAGTCGGTGTTGCTCAGCAGTGTGCGCGTGATCACTGAATGATGGTGCGTGTCTTTAATGACGAGGTCCGCCTGGGTGCTAACGGCGTGACGAACGATGCCTTCATGCAGCGGGTGATCCCAGATAGCAGACGTTTTGACCTCGATTCCGTCAGCGCGCAGCGGTGCGGCCAGCGCCTCCAGGTGCTTCTTCTGGCTCTTCAGCACTTCTTCCCGGGCTTTTTCGAGGGAGGGAGAATCGAACAGCCGGTCGCCACTCAGGTATTCGTTGTAGTAACAAACGAGAAGTTCGATTTTGGCGCCGATTTTTTTCGCGAGCCAGGTTGCGCGGTGCAAGCCGGGCTGGTGCTGGGTAGTCGGGTCAATGACCGCAAGAATATTTGAGATTTCTTTCATTTTCGTACCGGACTTAATAACGATAGAGACTCAATAATTCACTGAAAGCATACTCGCCCTGTAAAGACGATCTATAAGTCGTGTTGCTTAAACGATCTCGGTTTGTACGTATCGCACCGCATGACGGGCGGATACGATACTTTGAGGGTCACTGAGGAGGTTCACATGTCCGTCGCGCCCCACGACGCGCTACGCGCGGAATTGATTGCCAAGAAGCAGGAGTTGCAGGCGCGTCTCGAAAGAATTGGCGCAAATCTGCGGCGCGGATTCGATTCGGATTCCAAGGAGATGGCAAAAGAGCTGGAGGACTCCGAGGTAGTGGATGCGCTGGGCAACGAAGCGCGCGAAGAAATTGCCAGGATTTCCGCGACGCTGGCACGCATCGAAAGCGGTCGTTACGGAACCTGTTCCGAATGCGGCGAAGCTATCGAGTCCGGCCGGATGAAGGTCTACCCCTACGCCGACGAGTGTATTGATTGTGCGCGTTATGAAGAACGCGTGAGGGCCCGAAACTAGGCTTCCATATGCATCTTGACGAGATCTGCCAAAGATCTCGCCTGCATCTTTTCCATGACACGCGCGCGATGAATTTCGACCGTTCTCTGACTGACGCCCAGTTCGTAAGCAATTACCTTATTCGGCTTGCCCGTTACGACGAGGTCGAACACTTCGCGCTCGCGATTCGTCAATCGCTCAAGGCGTGAT
>Ga0224496_10001745_pt1 | contig 13308 bp, 11 predicted proteins | sample SF_Jul11_sed_USG_2_FD_168127 | JGI IMG/M metagenome (GOLD analysis project Ga0224496, IMG submission 168127) | Sediment microbial communities from San Francisco Bay, California, United States - SF_Jul11_sed_USGS_8_1 | ecosystem: Environmental > Aquatic > Marine > Sediment | place: USA... | reverse complement strand
ACCATTTGGCGATGATGTTTACCCTAAATATAAAAAATGGTGTGACGAGTATTTTTATCTCAAACACCGTAATGAACCCCGTGGCATAGGCGGCCTGTTTTTTGATGATTTAAATGAATGGGGTTTCGACAAATGCTTCGGCTTTATGCAGAGTATCGGTAATCATTACCTGGATGCATATTTACCCATTGTCCAGAAACGCAAGCAGACAGGATTTGGTGAACGCGAAAGAGATTTTCAGTTATATCGTCGTGGTCGTTATGTAGAGTTTAATCTCGTCTTCGATCGTGGCACCTTATTTGGCCTGCAATCCGGTGGGCGCACCGAGTCCATATTGATGTCTATGCCGCCGCTGGTAAAGTGGCGGTACAACTGGCATCCCGAGCCGGGTAGTGCTGAAGCTGAATTGTATGATAAATATCTGGTGGCAAGGGACTGGCTCTAATTATTATACAGATTTGTACGGCACCCCATTGCAAATGCTTCATCGGCCAGCTATATTTTAAATATAGCCGCTATTTAATTTAGCTGGAGTCAGCGCCTGTCAAGGCCCATTATCCCCGTCATGATTGATTCAATAAAAAAATCCAATGTTGGCAACACTCCCTTAATGCCAGACAGGATTAGCAATGATCTATATAAAGAAAAAATACCCACGGATCTTATTGATGATCCTGAATACATATCCAAAATAATAAACCAGTTTATTCTCGACTCTGATGCCACAAATGTTGCTGTTGAAAAACAGGTGGCGACCGGGAAAATGTATAACCGTGAACATATAGTCGATGCGCTGACGCATATGCAGCTTAGTTATAAGCCTGAATATATACCCGGCCAGGAAATTAATGTAAATACAGACAGCTTTAAATCGGCTTTGATGAATAGCATGGCGAAACTGGATAATGTTTCCGTGCCAAAAACAATGAACCAGATCGATGGTAAGACAATCGAGTTCACTGAAATGTTATTTGGTGCCTTTCTGCGGGACAAAAACATTTCACATGTCATTAAAACATTGCTCCTGTCCCTGCAGATACCTATTATAAAAACAGCATTGCTTGATAAGAAGTTTTTTTACAATAAAAAGCATCCGGCGCGTCATGTACTCGATGCTATAGCTCATTTAGGTATAGGTATAGAAGACCAGGAAAATACAATATATAAGACTATGTCTTATATTATTGATCAGTTGCTTAAAGGTTTTACTAATAATTTGTCTATATTCAATACGGCGGCTGTTTCACTCGACCGGCTGACTGTAATAGAGAAAAATAAGCATGAAAAAACAGAGAAGCAGACGCAAGAACTAATAATGAAGGAGTATGCGCGCCAGTATGTTTTTTCTGAATTAAAGCGCTATACCAGAAATATTGAAATACCAAAACCATTGCAGGTGCTTATCCTGACCAACTGGTCAAGTCTTATGTTTAATCGTTTTGTAAGATTTGGAAAAGAGAGTATCGAGTGGCGTGAGTCAGTTGGGGTACTGCGCCTGTTGATGAAAACAATCAGGCCAGTGAGTAGTAAGGAAGAATGGCTTGCATTAAGAAGTATATATAAAGGTATAGTGAGCACGGTTCGTAGTTGTCTCGATGAGACCAGGCAGAACAAGGAGAAAATATTTGTAGCGGTCAGTAATCTTAATAATTTTTATTTAAAATCATTGAGAAACTCTGAATTTAGCGTGGAAAATGATGAAGAGGAAGAGACTGTTGATGTGAATATTCTCGAGTCTCTTTCTGATGATGATCAACTTGAAATATCTACTGATTTATCTGTGTCATCCAGGGGAGAAGGTATGCCTGCCAATACTATCCCCGATATACTGGAACCAGGCTCATGGTTCGAGGTCTTTTCTGATTATAGTCATCCCGTAAGGCGATTAAAGCTGTCGGTTGTGCTCGAAGACCAGTCTCGCCTGGTTTTTGTCGATTACATGGGTAACAAGGTTATCGAGAAGGATGTCGATATCTTTGTCATGGAGTTGAAGCATGATCAGTCGCGTTTAATTAATGATCATTCTATATTTGAATATGCGCTGAGCATGGTGATATTGACTATCGCTGCTCAAAGGTAGATATGCAGGATATAGATTAGTCGGCATCGGGCCAGTTGCGCTTGTCTGGCGTTTCATTATTGGGCAGTAACGGATCGTCATCGTCCATTAGCATTCGATTGGAGTCACCTTCCAGGTCATCGTATTGGCCTGTCTTAACGCTCCAGAAAAAAATAATTACACCGGCTAGTCCCAGTATAATCATAAGGGGTATAAGGCCGTATATTACATCCATTAGTTATCATCTCTATTTGTAAACAGGGTGCGGATACGCGATGCATTGGCAATTACTGCTAGTGAGCTTATCGGCATTGCGATGGCGGCGATTAGCGGGGTAACAAATGCAGCCATTGCCAGTGGTACCATTATAATATTATAGATGATGGAAATGCCTATGTTTTGACGAATGGTGTTTAATGTGCGATTCGATAATTGGGATGCCAGTAGTACATGCAGTAAATCGTCATTAATAAGAATGATATCTGCACTTTCCATTGATACGTCTGTGCCCGAACCCAGGGCGATACCTACGTCCGCTCGTGTTAGTGCTGGCGCGTCATTGATGCCATCACCAACCATGGCTACCGTATCACCTCTTTTTTGAATATCTTTAATTACCTGGTCCTTTTCATTGGGCAGGACTTCGGCAATAACATTCATTCCACCCAGTTCCTTAGCAATGCTTTCTGCCACTGATTGTCTATCACCACTTAGCAGGGTGAGCTGGTTGCCGGCATCTCGTAGTGCCTTTATCATCTGTGGCGCATCTTTGCGTAGCTGGTCAGCAATCGCGATAATACCGACTTCTCTATTATCTATGGCTATATGCACGCAGCTGATGCCGGTATCTTCAAGGCTTATTATTTCATCTTCAAATCTGCTACTGGGCTGTATTTCATTTTCTATTAGCCACTTGTGGGTGCCGATAACAACTGCCTGGTGGTTTATATAAGCCTTGACGCCATATCCGGCCTTGTTATTAAACTGGCTGATAGTATCTGTTTGTAGCTCGAGCGAGCGACTTTTGGCCTCGCTTATAATGGCACGTGCAATACTGTGTTCAGAAAACTGCTCAACTTCTGCAGCAAGTTTTAATAGCTCGTCCTCGTTATAATTGTTCGTGATTATCTTCTTTACGCGCATTTTTCCTTCAGTTAGCGTGCCGGTTTTATCAAAAACATAATGTTGTACATGTGCGAGGTGTTCGAGGACGGCGCCATTTTTTACCAGTATACCTGCACGTGCACCCAGGCCGGATGCAACTGAAATTGCCATAGGTGTTGCCAGTCCAAAGGCGCAGGGGCAGGTAATAATGAGTACTGCCGTTGATGCCAGCAGGGCAAGTTCAAAATCTGTCGGGTACCACCAGATGAAGGTAAATGTTGCGAGTAATAATGTGATGCTAACAAACCAGGGGACGATCCTGTCTGCAATACACTGTATAGGGGCCTTTGATGCCTGTGCCTCTTCGACCAGGCTGATAATTTTCCCCAGGGACGTGTTGCGTAATATGGCTTCGACCCTAACCTGCAGGCTGCTTTCAATATTAATAGTACCGGCAGACACAGGGTCACCTGTTGTTTTTCTCCTGGGTATGGATTCGCCGCTTAACATGGCTTCATCGATACTTGAGCTGCCATCGATAACGTGCCCATCTACCGGGATCTTGTCACCCGCCTTGATAATGACTATCTCATTGATCTTGATAGAACGTACAGGGACAATTTCTGGTTTTCCATCGCGTAGTACGGTTGCCACCCGTGGTTGAAGATCAAGCAATCGCTGTGTTGCATTTACTGCGTGACGTTTTGATTTTGCCTCAAGGAAGCGGCCAACCAAAATTACAAAAATAAAATTAACTACCGTATCAAAATAAACATGACCCAGCGGTGGTTGTAACAGGGTGACATAAACTGAGTAGGCATAGGTTGTTGTGGCGCCTATAGCTATGGGTAAATCCATTGTAAGATGAAGTTGTTTAAAGCCGGACCAGGCGCCTTTTAAAAATGGCCAGCCGGAATAGAGCAGGGTGGGTGTAGCAAGTGCAAATCCAATCCATTCGAACAAGGATTTAAATTCACCCTTGTCAGCACCGCTATATAATGCAATAGAGACCCACAATAAATTCATCATGGTGAAGCCGGCAAAGGCCATGCGTAGCAGTAGTGCACGGTTGTGTTTTTTTATACTGCCTTCAGCGGTTTCAGGATCAAATGGAATCGCGGCATAGCCAATATCGCCCAGCTTCTGGATGATTTCAGATAGTTTGATTTGCTGGTTGTTCCAGCGAACATGTAGACGCTTATTCGCAAGGTTTACTTTTATGTCGATAATGCCGTCGATTTTGCCCAGGCTGCGTTCAATCAGCCAGACACAGGCTGAGCAATGAATGCCCTCAACAAGCAGGTGTATGTCACGTGTGTCCCCTAGTGATTCTACGTATTCACTTTGTACTTCATCGAGATCATACAGGCTTGAGTCTTTAGGCGGCGGTGGTGGTGGTGCCAGTAACTGGCCATCAGGTGTGCGCTGGTAAAATCCTTCAAGGCCCGAGTCGTAGATGATTTTACAGACTGACTCGCAACCCAGGCAGCAAAATTTTCTTGGTTCGCCAGCAATTTCTGCGTTAAACGATGCCTTGACTGGAACGGGCAGGCCGCAATGAAAACAGCTATTGTCGGCGACAGGATCGGGTGTCATTCTATTGCTCAATCAGTAGCAACACTCGCACGGCGACTGAAGTCATAGTAGTCATCACCCCTGCTGATGCTGATGGTGATTTCCCATAGGCCCTTTAATGGAAATAGTGCATTGATTTCGTAAAGGCCAGGCAGGGTTTCAACCATGTCCAGTGTAAAGTCGGCACTGGCATCAGATGGTCTGTAGGCGGTAAATTTTACCTGGCTATTATCAAGTGGCGTACCTTTCTTGTCGGCCAGGTTAACGCGGTATAATTCTTTCTGGTTAATCTTTGGGCTGGTCGGGAAGTCGGCGCTATAGGTCCAGCCCAGTGCGTTACGTGCCTCCATTTTTTTTCTGATATTTTGCTCATGGTCACGACCACGTTCATAATAATCATCGGTAACCAGTCCCGGATTGGTGGTGTAGGCCAGGGTAATAAAAACAATATTTACGATTAAGACGATAGCGACCAGTGAAAGCCAGCCGATTACCCAGGGATTACGTAATGCTTTGGTGTTCGATTGTGAAATAAGTTTTTCTGACATGGGTGTATTGCCTTTTATTAAACGTAATAGCTGATTAAATTCTTGGGCCGTAGAACATGCTCATGTATTCGGTCATGTCATCGAATACCTCGAATGACTGGATACGGAAATTGACCGGTGTCCTGTCGCTGCCCAGGTTCTGCTTTGGTACCCGGATGTACACGGTAAAGTTACTTAAATGTCCCGCAGGTAACAGCATCTTTTCACGTACGCCATGTATTTCAAGACCCTTTGGCCCTTCAGCAACAATACTGATGTGCATGTCATGGTCGGTCTTGTTGAGGACTTTAAGCTGGTATTTGTTCTGTATCGCACCGCTGCTTAATTGTACAAACAGGGGCTGGCGTTCGTGTAGTACCTTTAGATCAAATGTACCCAGGTTGCTCAGGCCATAAATCAGGCCGCTAATCGCGAGTATCATTATGCCAAAATAAATCAGTACCCGTGGGCGCCTGATAAAGGGTACATGGGGCTTGCCCTGCATTTCATCCAGTGAGGCATAGCGGATGAGACCACGGGGGCGACCGATTTTATCCATTACCGTGTCGCAGGCATCCAGGCAGAGGCCGCAGGTGATACAGCCTTCCTGTTGTCCGTCACGTATATCGACACCGGTTGGACAGACGGCAAGGCACTGGTTACAGGATATGCAGTCGCCATTGCCTTCAATTGGTTGCCCTTTCTTTAGTTTGCCGCGTGGCTCACCGCGGTGGTAGTCGTAGGTGGGCAGGATCGTCTCAGTGTCGTACATGACACCCTGTATACGCGCGTAGGGGCAGAGCCAGAAGCAGGTCTGTTCACGCATAAACCCGGCCAGGATATAGGTACCGAGGGTAAAGGTAATGATGGTAATCCAGACCAGCATGCTGGCATCGAAATTGACAATATCGATCCATAACTGGTAAACGTCAACAAACCATGAGATGAAACCAATGCCGGTGAATACGCCTATACCGATCCATATTGTATGTTTAATCGCTTTTATGCGTAGTTTATGTAGATCCCAGGGGGCCTTTTCCAGTTTACGGCGTTGTGTTGGATTGCCTTCCAGTTTTTCTTCTATGAGGGTGAAGATATCGGTCCATACGGTCTGGAAACAGAAGTAACCGCAGAAGACACGACCGGACAGGGAGGTGATGGCCGCCAGTAGAATCGAAAAAAACAATAATACCATCGCCAGTAACCAGACATCCTGCGGCATGATGGTGATATCAAAGATATGGAATTTGCGGTTGGGGATATCGAGTAATACGGCCTGTCGATCACCCCAGCGTAAATAGGGCCCAATGAAGTAGAGCAACCAGATGGACATGGAAAACCATTTTAGCCTGCGAAACAGGCCCGGCACACGTTTGGCATGAATGGTTTCTCCACCCGTATTTACATGCCAGTGAATGGCTTCTGCATACAGCTCATCGACCTGATCCTGCTGTACCTGATTTGTCTGCTTATCCACCTGTTACTCCTGCAAATTACCTTTTGGTACTGAGCCTGAAAGTGGTTTTGTATGGCCCAGGATTAATAATCTGCGAAAAAAATTCATGACACTATAGCACATATTAGAGACATCTAATTGAAGAATAGTTAAACAGGAATGAGCTAAGGTCGAGGATAAAAAGGGGCGTGCGCCCCTTTTTAATTAATCTTCTGAATGTGTGGTATTCATCAATTTGATAATGCGAGTAATGAGAACTGCAAATACAATGATAGTACCCGTTACAGCAAGAATAGTTCCTACAACAACAGTATCCATTGTTTCTCCCAATTAAAATACCTGGGGCTATCGATAACAGCCCCAGTTGTTAAAGTGGTTTATTGACCACCACCCAGTTTGTGAACATAAACAGCCAGTTTCTTGATGTCTGTTTCACTCAGCTTGGTACCACCAAAGGCGGGCATTACCGCATCACGGGTATTGGTGTCAGATGCATCATTTACACCGTGCATGATAGTGTGCTTAACACTGTATGTCTGGTCAGCCGCAGCAAAGCGGTAGATGCCATCTGTCAGGTTAGCGGAGCCCAGGGGCGCCATACCTTTTCCATCAACACCATGACAGCCTACGCAGCCTTTTTCCATGTACAGGGGTTCGGTCACAACATTACCGGCAACGATTGATGCAGACAGTTTGTCGGCTTCTGCTTCAGATACCATGGCTTTGTGAGCAGGCATCATGCCTTTACGGCCCATGGTGATCGTCGTCTGGATATCAGTGACCGAGCCACCGTATAGCCAGTCATCATCTGCCAGTACAGGGTAGCTTGGGTTGCCCTGGCCACCAGCACCATGACAGGCTGAACAGTTGTCGCCAAAGAGTACCTTGGCTGAACGAACGACATAACTGGATAAAGACTCATCCGCCAGAATTTCAGCGGCTGTCATGCTTGCCAGTTTGGTCTCGTAAGGTGCGCGCACCTCTTCGATAGCCTTCAGGTCCTGCTTGTATTCGCCCAGTGAAGTCCAGCCCATGATGCCTTTAAAGTGTGTATTGATTAAGGGCCAGGATGGATATAGCAGGGTGTACACCAGGACAAATATCCAGCTCGCATGGAAACCTATACGCCACCAGGTTGGTGGATCGTTGAGTAGCTCACGCAGGTTATCGTCCCAGACATGGCCGGTGTTATTTTCACCGGGGAAGGGATTTTTATCATCACTCATTGTCTTGAGTCCTCTGATTCATTGTCATCATCCAATGGAATATGACGTTGAGATTCTAGTTTTTCTTTGTTCTTGGGATTAAACGTGTAGACATACGCCCATACCATCAGGAAGAACACGCCAACAGTAATGATGAGACCCGCCCAGTCATTCAGGGTCATGGCCGCCCAGTCGGTATGGAAGTAGTCAGACATGATTAACGGTAGTCCTTGGTGTCGTCGAACTTGACCATGGTGCCGAGTACCTGCAGGTAATCAACAACGGCCTGTAGCTCGTTTTTGCCTTCAACCTCAGAGGCCGATTCAATATCAGCATCCGTGTAAGGTACGCCCATCATGCGCATAACGCCCATTGTGGTTTTCATGCGTTCAACGTCCAGGGTGTTTTTCTCAAGCCATGGGTAGTTGGGCATGACTGATTCAGGTACCACATCGCGCGGTGCACGAAGGTGGCGTTTATGCCAGTCATCAGAGTATTTAGCACCAACACGTGCCAGGTCAGGACCTGTTCGTTTTGAGCCCCACTGGAACGGGTGGTCATACATTGACTCGGAAGCCAGTGAGTAATGACCATAACGTTCTTTTTCATCACGGAACGGACGAATCATCTGTGAATGGCAGAGGTAGCAGCCTTCACGGATATAGACTTCACGACCGGCCAGCTCCATCGCTGTATAGGGTCGTACGCCGTCACCAGCCTTCCACTCGCTCAGTGGCTGGCCGTCTTTACGCTGCCAGAGCACTTCAGAGTGCTGGTTGTGTTCCATGGTTTCATCCAGATAGAACAGAGGAATAATCTCTACAATACCACCAACGGACAGCAGTAAGGCAGTGACCAGGAACATAACGAAGATATTACGTTCGATCTTGTCCTGGAATTTAGTTGAATGGATTTGATCAGCCATTTTAATTATCTCCCCTTAAGCTGCTGCAGTTGCAGGGCTAGTGTTAGTAGCACTGGAAGCCTGACGAATAGTCATGATGACGTTATAAAGCATAACCGCGCCACCTAACCAGTAAATCAAACCACCAACCGCACGCATTGCATAGTAGGGGTGCATAGCTGCAACCGATTCAGCAAAGGTGTATGTCAAGGTACCGAATTCATCGTAGTCTCGCCACATCAGGCCCTGCATGATACCGGATACCCACATCGCGATGATGTAGATTACCGCACCGACTGTCGCCAGCCAGAAATGCAGGTTAACCAGTTTTGCAGAGAACATTTCAGTGTTCCACAGTTTCATCACCAGGTGATACAGCGCACCGGCTGCAACCATGGCGACCCAGCCGAGGGCACCTGAATGTACGTGACCAATGGTCCAGTCAGTGTAATGCGACAGTGCGTTAACGCTCTTCGCCGACATAACCGGGCCTTCGAATGTGGACATAGCGTAGAACGCCAGCGACACGATCAGGAAACGTAAAACATAGTCAGTACGTAGTTTGTCCCAGGCGCCGGATAGCGTCATCATACCGTTTACGGCACCACCCCATGAAGGAATGATCATCGCCAGGGAAACGGCAGCACCCAGTGAGCCTGTCCAGTCGGGCAGGGCGGTGTACTGTAGATGATGCGCACCTAACCATACATAACCAAAGGTCAGTGCCCAGAAATGGATAACAGACAGACGGTAAGAGAAGATCGGACGACCCGCCTGCTTGGGTACGAAGTAGTACATGATACCGAGGAAGCCAGCTGTCAGGTAGAAACCTACCGCATTATGGCCCCACCACCATTGGATCATCGCATCCTGTACACCCGAGAAGACCGAGTAGGACTTGAATGCGCTTACCGGGATTGCCAGGCTGTTCACCACGTGCAGGTAAGTGATCATGATGATCATCGACAGGAAGAACCAGTTCGATACATAGATGTGTGATGTCTTACGTGTGGCAATGGTCATGATAAAGTTCAGACCATAAGCCAGCCAGACAACCGCAATTGCGATATCGATGGGCCATTCCAGTTCGGCGTATTCTTTACCAGATGTCAGACCCAGTGGCAGGGTGATGACCGCTGAAACAATAATCAGGTTCCAGCCGATAAAGACGAACCATGCCAGTTTGTCGCTCCACAGGCGTACACCGCAGGTGCGTTGTACCGAGTAGAAGGAGGTTGCCATCAGGGCGCAGCCACCAAAGGCAAAAATAACGGCATTGGTATGTAAAGGACGCAGACGGCCAAATGATAATTCAGCAGTATCAAAGTTCAGTACCGGCCAGGCCAGCTGTGAAGCGATGAGTACACCCACGAGGGTGCCTACAACCAGGTAGATGACAGACGCAACGGTAAACCATTTAACGATGTCAAAGTTATACTTCTGATCAAGCGAAGCTTGCACGAGTATGTCTCCTCTTATTTTTATACGGGATACAGCAATATTGAGTATTAGTTAATTGCTCAAGCAAGCAATTATATAGACTAAGATTCAATATTTATCATTTTTTGAGCTGATTAAATCTTGTAAATCAATGATTTAGTCAGTCCAACACGATTGCTCTATAAATAGAGGTTACGTAGTCCAGTCACCTGCATATCCCTGATACGTTAGCATTCCTGTGCCAGGCGGCCAGATTTCCAGATGCTATCTCTGAATAACCGATGCGATTATAAGGTCTTATCGATTTGGCAAGATGACAAATATCAATTTTACACCGTATTCTTATATAAAGTTTCACTAAAGTTCCATTAGTATATAAAAAATTATTTATATACCTATAGAACCTGTTGTTTTACAGGCAAATTCCCTTTTGATAATGAATAGGGTTTGCCAGATGATCGGGGTGGTTTAAACTCCTCAGGAATTAAACCGGATACATTCAATAGAGGAAACCGACCCATGGCGATGATTATCCAGACGGTTGATGGCGTGGTCTCAAACCGCTTCGATATCAATGAGTCGGGGCTGGGCTTTGGCCGCACCCCTGATAACCAGGTGCAGATTGATGACCTGGCCGTCAGTAGCCAGCATGCCCGTATATATAGTGAACAGGACGACACGGCCAAAGCGATTTTTATGATCGAAGATCTCGACAGTACCAATGGTACCTTCGTCAATGAAAACAAAATAACCAAACAGCAGCTACGCCACAACGACAGCATCCGCGTAGGCTGGAACGTATTTATCTTTATCGATGAAAACGATCAGCAACTGGAACAAACCAGCAAAATCAAAAAGAGCTGGATACCCGGTGTTTACTACACCAAAGATAAATGATGTTCCTTGAATTAATAATCCTGGTTGTCGTGGTATTGCTCGTCGCCATCGCCATTAGAGCCCCGAAAAAAGACAATCAAGAATGACTCAAAACCGGAACCCGGTCATGGATGACGAGGCCTTAAAAGTACTAAACAGCATATTTGGTTATCACGAATTTCGCTTCCACCAGGAAGCGATCATTTCGCAGCTGAATCGTGGGCAGGATGCCGTGGTGCTCATGCCCACCGGTGGTGGCAAGTCCCTATGCTACCAGATCCCCTCGATGGTTCGTGCTGGCACGGGCATTGTTATATCCCCCCTGATCGCGCTAATGCAGGACCAGGTCAGTGCCCTGCAGCAGCTGGGGGTACGTGCTGCCTTTTTAAATTCCACGCTGGATTCACAAACAGAGCAGCATATCGAGCAGCAACTGCTAAACAGTGAACTGGACCTGCTCTATGTCGCCCCCGAGCGCCTGACCACGCCACGTTTCCTGAATTTACTGGAGCGTATCAATGTTGCCCTGTTTGCAATCGATGAGGCGCATTGTGTCTCCCAGTGGGGGCATGACTTCCGTCCCGACTATATCCAGCTATCCCTGTTGCATGAACGCTATCCGGATATTCCTCGCATAGCCCTTACCGCCACCGCCGATGACACCACGCGCCGGGAGATTATCCAGCGCCTGAACTTGCAGGATGCCGAGTGTTTCGTTTCGGGCTTTGATCGGCCGAATATCTGTTATCGTATTTCACAGAATCAGGGGAATGCCCGTGATGCCCTGTACCGCTTCATTATCAACGAGCACGAGACCGATGCCGGTATCGTCTACTGCCTGTCACGTAAAAAAGTTGAACAAACCGCCGAGTGGTTGAGCTCCAAAGGATTGACTGCATTGCCCTATCATGCGGGTTTATCGGCCGAGGTGCGTCAGCAGAACCAGCAGCGATTTTTAAAGGATGACAGTGTTATTATCGTGGCCACCATTGCCTTTGGCATGGGGATAGACAAACCGGATGTGCGTTTCGTGGCGCACCTTAATCTACCCAAGAGCCTCGAGGCCTATTACCAGGAAACGGGTCGTGCCGGGCGTGATGGGCTGCCTTCGAACGCCTGGATGATGTATGGCCTGCAGGATGTGATCATGTTGAAACAGATGATGGAGTCCTCCGAGGCCAATGAAACGTTCAAACGTGTAGAACGTCATAAACTGGAATCGATGCTCGGTTTCGCTGAAATAACCAGTTGTCGACGCCAGGCACTATTAAAATATTTTGGTGATCAGATGGATGATCCCTGCGGTAACTGTGATACCTGCCTGACCCCGGTCGAGACCTGGGATGCATCCGTCGTGGCACAGAAGGCCCTGTCTTCGGTTTACCGTACCGGTCAGCGTTTTGGCGTTAATTATTTAATCGATGTATTGATGGGGAAAGACAACGACCGAATCAAACAGAATCGACACGATCAACTGGCGGTGTTTGGTATTGGTAATGAACTGGATAATAAACAGTGGCGCAGTGTCTTCCGCCAGCTGATTGCAAGAAACCTGCTGGCGGTTGATATCGAAGGTCATGGCAACTTGTTATTAACAGAACAGTGTCGTCCCGTGTTACGCGGCGAACAAACACTGATGTTGAGAAAAGAATCTAAGCAGCAAAAAGCCACGCGCAAGGGCCGTAAAGTATTTAGCACTACAGATACATTAAATAGTGGGTTATGGGAGGCGCTGCGCAGTTGTCGTAAGCGACTGGCCGAAGAATTCAGCGTGCCGCCTTATTTGATATTCCATGATGCAGCCCTGATGGAAATGGTAGAACGGCAACCACTAACAAAGGACCAGTTCTCAAATATATCCGGTGTCGGTGAACGCAAGCTGGAAGCCTATGCCGACGAATTCCTGCAGGTCATACAGCAATATATAGAAAAGCAGGCTGATAATGCGGATACTACAGATACGGTAAATGAAACCCTGGGTTTGTTCCGCAGTGGGCTTGCTGTTGATGATATTGCAGAAAAACGCAATATAAAAGTCAGTACCGTTTATTCGCATCTGTCAAAATCTATCGAACAGGGTGAAATACTTGTTAATGATGTCGTCAAGCTCGATGAACAGCAAATTAGCCTGATACAGAATGCCTTTCTCGAGACCGCAGCGG